>Ga0233443_1000637_pt1 | contig 37165 bp, 38 predicted proteins | sample SI_123_September_2_FD_182784 | JGI IMG/M metagenome (GOLD analysis project Ga0233443, IMG submission 182784) | Seawater microbial communities from Saanich Inlet, British Columbia, Canada - SI_123_September2016_200_MG | ecosystem: Environmental > Aquatic > Marine > Inlet | place: Canada: British...
GGTATCATCTACTCGTTGAATCCTAGAACACAGCAACCAAAAATCATGAATCGCAGCAATGACAATTTTTCCCGCTTCTTTAGCCACACGGTAAATATCAGTTCCCATGGTAATGGTGTGCTGAATATGCACGATATCTGATGGGTAAATTTTCATGACACTTTTTAATAAATCAGATCCAGGAGAGAATTTAACATGGTACTTAGCTTCGGTAAGACGCACCACCCAATTATCAATGCTAATCAGTTGGTAACCATCTTTTTCTGATGGCTTAATACTGATATCTGCAGTAGATTCTCCATGTTGCTGACCTTTGGGTTCTAGCAATGAAACTTGATAACCTCGATTGACCAATCCACGACACAAATCATAGGTCAAACCAACAACACCACCACCATATTCTTCATTTAGACCCACCATAAGAACTTTTGGCAGTTCAACATCATTATTTGTAGACTTATTTGATGAGGCATCTGATGCCAAATTAATGAGATTTTCAGTGACTCTAAATTTTGCCTGACCATCATTACTACAACAGAATTTATTTAAGGTATAAGGAATTTTTGCAATTAATTCTTCTAAAAAATCACCTTTGAAGATGTTAACCAGATTATCATATAGTTCATCAACCGAATTTTTTACTTTACAAATACAATCTTTTTCAGAAAAATGACTGGTATGAATTTTTGCCTCAAATTCGTCCACCATCACCAACCCAGGACGGCCAATCATGGCAGCCTGTATCAAAGTACTGGTTGCTGATGGAGCAATGACAATATCACTTTTAAAAATATATTCATCCAAACTTTCAACCGTCACCAATGCATCAGTAATACCTTCTTCAATACAAATTGTTTGATGCCAGTTGATGTCAATGTTGCCAAAAGGGTGGATTTTCACAACAACTAAAAGATCATCATGTTCCCGATATTTTTTGACTGCGGCTAAAAAACTTCTGAGTTTCAATGCCAAGGTATCCTTAAAATTACCCGCTCCCCAAGTGGATAAAAAGGTAATAATGGGCACTTCATTTTTTGGTATGTGTTGATGACTTTGAGCAAAATCATAATAATGATCCCAGGCAGAATTACCCGTCACAATGACATTTTCTGGGTCCACACCATAAACTGTCGGAATGAATGTTTTTTCATATTCGCCAGACACCAAAAAATAATCAGCAAATGTTTTACGACCATTTTCGATACCTGGCGTTCCATGTAAAATCATGACGGTTGGGATATCACAAGACTTTGCACACAACACCAATACATTCAATACCCCAGCCCAATCATCCAGCACGGTGACCAAGTTGACAGGATATTGTTTATTCAATTCAGCAAACATTTCTTTCACAGCAATGGTGTTGATTAAATGCTCACGCAATTGTGATCTTAAGTTTTGTGTCGTTTCTTCCTGACCTTCCAACAAATCCTGAAATTCTTCAAATAAAACCGCATCACCTAACTGATCAAATTTTTGGTCAACCTGTTGTTGCACCAGCTGATTGATGCGTTGATTCACCTCAGGAGTTTGATAGGATTCAAGCTGAATAAAACTCAAATTCTTTTGTTGCAACACATCCAAACCATATTCACCCAAGGTAATGACCTGAACTTCTTCACGCAGACACAACTGTTCAACCACAGGGAAACTTCGGTGATCATTATAGATAAGGATATTTTTTTTATTCATTGATAGAGATGCTTTGTTATTAAGTAGGTGAGCATAATTATTTTAACATTTTCAGACATATTTTCCGCCCTTAGGTACGACGAGACACTGACCAAATAGACTTCTATGCAATCAGAGTCGTGACACCTAAGGTCAAAAAATTATTGATGCCCTCTGGGTGCTTGCTCAGAAAATTTTGTTAAAATAATTATGTTCATCTACTTATTTTAATGATTGGAATTAAGGAATGGTTACGAAACAACCCATTGACAGACAATTCATCAACAGCTTTAAAAATGACAAATATTAAAACTGCTTTTTACGACTCTAAATCTACAGAATAGTCATAAACGTCATCTTTAATCGTTTTTACGGTATATTCATCCAAAAACAATTCTGAAATGGCTTCTTCTTTATTGGTTTCCCATTCAAATAAATCAGGCTTACCCAACGCTATATGGTTCACCAGATGTTGTGAGTATTTCAACATGGAAATAAGAATACGAATTTCGGAAGAATCAATACCCCCACAATATAAAGTATGATGATGATAAATGGCTGAACGTAATGCAAAAGACAAATTAAACTGATCGGCAATCACATAACTGAATAAGGTATGCGTGGTTTTGAAAAATGTTTTTTCAAAATCAATGATATGTATTTTATTATTTTGTGCATCATCCGTGGCTGCAACATACATACTGTTTTGCAATGATAAAATTGCCACGCCAAAATTATGAAACAAACCCACCAAATAGGCATCTACAGGCCTCACATCTTCAACATAACTGGAGATAACTTTCATCGTATGAGAAACCAGTAATGCTTCTTCTTTGACCATTGTTAAGTTGAGATTTGTTTGACTCTTTGCTTCAATTTGTGAAATGAAATTTTCAAGAAAAATACCGCACAGTTCAATCACATGAATTTCTGCTAACGATTCTTTAATGACAGTATCTTCATCATATAAATGTGAACCTGGTCGGTCCATCACACCACCTAACGCTATCAATGGTTTTTTGTAGGAAGGCAGTTTATTAATGAGTATCGTCATTTTGGCGATACTGGGGGATTCAGTCATAATTTCCCCCATTAATTGTATTTCTTCAGTAGAGAAATTGAGCAAATCAATGGATTCCATCAGTTCATAAGCAGTTTCCAAGACTGCATTATCAGGAATCAATAAAAATTCTGGCTCACTTTCTTCCTCATCAACCACGTCTTGTTCAATGGGTTTGTCTTCAGGCTCAGATTCTACTGCCTTAAAATCAATTTTAACTTCTTCATCCTCACCCCAAATTAATGCACTGTCAACTTCGATATACTTGTTGGTCAGTGCCAATGCATGGCGGATTCGATAATTTTCCTGATGAGAAGGAGAAAACACCATGCCACCATGTGCATCTTTAATAATCACTATTTTAGGTTGAGTTGGTTTTTCACCACGATGGGTAACCAATCCCGTTTCACCACTGCCTAACATCACTAGACAACCAGGAGGGTACAAGCCCATCACACTCAGAAATGGTTTTGCCAGTGACATATCCAGCTTGGCTTTATGATTAACAAAAATTTCTCTGATCACTTTATCTGGCATACCACCGTCTCGATATCCTCTGGGGGAGACCATGGCATTATAAACATCGGCAATATAAAGAACTTTACTGCCCAATAAAATATCATTTTTCTCAAACTGATTGGGATAACCCTGACCATCCGTCTGTTCATGATGTTGTAGAACAATATTTAACCAATCATCATCATCCACGCCCGCACGCCGTAAAATCTCCACACATTGTTGAGGATGCTGCTGAATCGCCTGTCTTACCCCACCATCGACTTCACCTTCTTGATGAAACAATTTATTTTGCAACTCAATCATTGCCAAATTCATTGTTAATGAAGCACAAATTAATGTTAATCGCTGATTGGCATCCCAATTTAAATGAAGTGCTACAGCTTCACAGATAATGGCACTATCTACTGAATGAACCACCGAATATTCATAATCATCATCTTTAAAAAAGATGGTGCTCATGGCTGCATCTAAATCATCATCACAAGCTTGTTGCAATAATTTAGCCATGACCAGCGTTTCTTCTTTAACCGAAGACAGTTGGTCAGAAATGACGTGACTATAAATATCATGAAGCCCTTTCCTCACTTCATGAATGTTTTCTATCGTTGCATACGACATTAGAAATATTAATCCTAAAATTATTTGTAATAACCAATTATAAGTAGGTGACCATAATTATCTTAACAAAATTTTCGCTCAAGATTTTTTGACCTTTGGTGTTACGGCTCTGATTGCATAGAGATATATTCAGTCAGAGTAGTAGTGCCAAAGGGCAGAAAATATTGAGTAAAATGTTAATATAATTATGGTCACCTACTTCTTAGGTAACACGCAATAAATAAACTACCCATATTACACAGAAATTTTGTTTGTCTTTTTTGTTACAAAAATAGGCGTGTAGTCACTCTACATAACTATTTTTGTGGCAAAGAAGACGGACAAAAGAGCAAGTAAGACGGGTAGTTTATTTATTGCAAGTTACCTTATATATGGTTTAATCCCCAAATGTAATACTGTCAAGATCTACGTCAGACATTTTTGATGAATATTGTTCATTGGATGAACCAGGCGCACGAGACCCTAACTTGATTAACAACCGTACTTCATTGGCTGAATCAGCGTGGGAGATGGCATCATCGTAACTTATTTCACCTTGCGAATACAAATCATAAAGTGCTTGATCAAATGTCTGCATACCTTGCTCACCTGAACGACTCATGACTTCCTTCAATTTGTGAGTTTCACCTTTTCTGATTAAATCAGAGACCAGTGGTGTATTTAATAATACTTCCACGGCAATTCTTCGTCCCTTGCCATCAGGTGTGGGCAATAATTGTTGCGCCATAATCGCTCTTAAATTCAACGACAAATCCATTAAAAGCTGCTCTCGCCTGTCATCTGGAAAAAAGTTAATGATTCTATCTAATGCCTGGTTGGCATTATTGGCATGCATCGTCGTTAAACACAAATGTCCTGTCTCGGCAAAAGTAATGGCAAAATCCATGGTTTCTCTGGAACGAACTTCCCCAATTAAAATAACATCAGGCGCTTGTCTTAAGGCATTTTTCAGACCAATTTCGTAAGACTCAGTATCAATACCCACTTCACGCTGTGTCACAATACAACCACCATGATGGTGAATAAACTCAATGGGATCTTCAATACAAACAATATGCCCCGTGGTATTGGTATTTCGATATCCCACCATGGCAGCCAATGAACTGGACTTACCTGTTCCCGTTGCACCCACCAAAATACTCAAGCCTCTTTTACACATGGCAATGTTTCTAACCACAGGCGGTAAATTCAATTCAGTAAAATCAGGAATATGGGTTTCAATTCGTCTCAACACCATTCCAACCGCATCTCTCTGAACAAAAGCACTGACACGAAAACGCCCAATTTTACTGGCACTGATGGCAAAATTACATTCTTTGGTTCGTTCAAACTCTTCACGTTGCTGATTGGTCATGATATTCACCACCAAATCTCTTGCTTGAGTCACAGTCAATGATTGTTTGGTCACTGGTACCACTTTACCATGTATTTTTAAGCTGGGTGCAGCACCTGCGGCAATAAATAAATCAGAAGCATCTTTGGTGGCCATCAGCTTCAGTAGTGAATTAAAATCCATGGCATTTTACTCAAAAAGGAGTGTATATTTAAAGGCAAAAAAATAAATGTGAGTTTTTTTATAATTATTCAAGAATTATTATAGAACAAGTCCATAATAAGGTAATAAATTATCTATAATTATATTACTAAGAAGGTAAGTATAATTATTTTAACATTTTCAGGCATATTTTCTGCCCTTAGAGGCATTACGACTCTGACCAAATAGACTTCTATGCAATCAGAGCCATAGCACCTAAGATCAAAAAACCTGCTCAGAAAATTTTGTTAAAATAATCATGCTCACCTGCTTAACAACAGGCTCTAGCGATGAACGACATACGACATCCAGCAGTATCTGGTGCTTTTTACCCAAGTGACCCAGATCAATTAACAAGCCAGATCAATCAGTTTTTAGACCATGCTAAATCTCAATCAACTGTTCCAAAAGCCATTATTGTGCCTCATGCAGGTTATCAATACTCAGGAGCCATAGCGGCTAACGCCTATCATTTATTAAAACCCGTCAAACAAAAAATAAAACGAGTAGTTATGCTTGGCCCCTCTCATCACTTTGCGTTTGCGGGTATTGCGACCTGTAGTTCAGTCGTTTATAGAACACCCTTGGGAGATATTCCCATTGATCATGAAGAACAAAGAAAACTACTTCAATTAGATCAAGTAAACACCCTTGATCAGGCACACTTAAAAGAACACAGCCTGGAAGTACAACTGCCTTTTTTACAAATATTGCTGGATGATTTCAAATTAATACCACTGGTGGTTGGTGATGCCTCTAAAAAAGACATTTCAGCTGCTCTTGAACTGGTTTGGAATGATGACGACACGCTCATCGTAGTCAGTTCAGATTTAAGCCACTATTTGCCTTATGATGAGGCTCGACAAAAAGACTTTGCCACCTCGAATGCCATTAAAAACTTTGATGGCGATCAAATTCATCGAAAAGATGCTTGCGGTAGAAACTCCATTAAAGGTTTATTGCATTGTGCAAAAAAGAAACACATGACCTCACAAATCCTAGATGTCAGGAATTCAGGCGATACATCAGGCACAAAAAATAGAGTTGTCGGGTATGGTAGCTATGCCTTTCACTGATTACCAACAACAAACCTTATTACAAATTGCTAAAAACAGCATTCAAAATGGACTTAAGTTTCAAGCACCTCTACCTGTTCAAATTGAAGAATATTCAGGTATTTTAATCCAACAGCGTGCCTGTTTTGTCACTCTCAACAAGCAACAACAATTACGAGGCTGTATTGGCTCACTTCAAGCCTATCGCCCATTGGTCATTGATATCAGCAACAATGCTTATGCAGCAGCATTTTCTGACCCTCGCTTTCCAGCATTACAACAAGTTGAATTTAAACAACTTGAATTTCATATATCCATTCTTGAACCAGCTGAACCCATGAGTTTTACCTCAGAAGAGGACTTATTATCACAAATCAGACCCAACATTGATGGATTGATATTATCAGACCAAGGAAAAAAAGGGACATTTTTACCCTCCGTCTGGCAATCATTAACAACCACCAAAGATTTTTGGCAACAACTGAAACGTAAAGCAGGATTACCCATTAATCATTGGTCAGATACTTTGATGGTTGAACGCTATAGCACTGAATCATTTTCTGGGTAACCCAAAATTCATGATGGATATTCCACCACCACTAAAAAGTCAGCTATCTCAACCTCGTACAGTAACTGTCAAAGTAGAATCTGCCTTAAATGCACAAATTAACAAATGGCAAGTGGGTCAGATTATCAATGCACGGGTGGCTTCACAAGTCAATTCCAACACCGTTGCACTGAGCATCAATAACCAGGTTTATAACGCAAGCTCTCCCACACAATTACTCAATGGTCAACAATTGAGGCTGGAAGTTTTAAAAAAGGGTCAAACATCCATTTTAAAAATACTAGACTCAATGACATCCAAACAGGGAGCTATTGATGGCGCAATGCGTAAAGCGCTACCCAACCAATCAGGCCTAACTCAACTCACCAGCAATCTGCAACAGTTGTCCAAAATGTCTGCTGGACAAATTCCACAACATTTAATCGACAACGCAACCAATGCACTCAAACAATTTCCAACATTAGCTGATGCCGTTAATGCCAATGGAGTCAAACAGTCTTTGGGAAATTCTGGATTATTTTTAGAAGCTCGACTCTTACAATCACTATCTGGAAAATTTAAAGGCACATTGAGCGCTGATATTAAAGGACTTTTTACCCAGTTTTTAAGCCAATTAAAAGAACAAGTTCAAACCAGCAATCAACCCATAAAAATTCCAGAAGACTTACAGAAATTGGTCGATAAACTCAATGGACAATTACCACTCAGTATTAAGCAATCAGATCAAGCATTAATGAAACAGGCATTAAAAGACATTGCTGTTTTTTTAGATCAGAAATTAACATCCGTCATCACAACTCCACCAGGAAGCACTCAACAGACTACCGCAAAATATGACCTATTCGCTATTTTAAATGGATTACCTACCAAACAATATCAACAATTCGAGCAATCGCAAGGTAAGTTTGCCAATGAATTAGGGCAACAAGGCAAACAATTATTAAATTTATTACCAGGCTCAATGAAAAACACATTACCTGAGGGTTTAAAAACCACGTTAAAAGATGCGGCAGTTATTTTAGAAAATCGACTCAACCAATTATATAACAACCAAATTCCACCACAAATGGCCTCTGAACTAAAATCTGCATTGCTTAAAACATTGGATAGAATGAAACAATCACAAAACCGTCCAGTAACTACGGCAAAACCCTCTGAAGCAAAACCATTGACCAAAAATACTTCGTTACAACCCCAAGAAAAAGTAGAAGGCAACCTAAAAGAAACGGAAGGTTTTGCTAAAATGGTAAATCAATTATTACAACAAACAGAAGGTGCTTTATCACGCATTGAGATTGCACAACTGGAAAGCTTACACGATGATGACTACGAAAAAACAGTTTGGTCTCACGAACTCCCCATTAATACTGATAACGGCATTGATTTATTCCAGATAAAATTTGAACAATACAAAAACCAACAAGCCCCTGATGATGATAGCAACTGGTCAGTCAGCATGGCATTTTCACTGGACTCTTTAGGTCCCATGCAAGTGAAACTCTTCATGGCAGACGAGCAGTTATCCACCATACTTTGGGCAGAAGAAAGCAAAACGCTTGATGCCATTAACCAACAAATTCCAAAATTAGAAGATCGCCTGCAAAAAGCGGGCTTATTTGTCAAACAAATCGTCTGCCATCCTGGTAAACCACCTGAACCTCAACCCAGCAAACAAAGTCAACCACACCATTCAATACTGGATGAACAGACATGAGCGGCAGAATTGTCAACTCGCCTGAAATTGCCATTGCTTTAAAATATGATGGTGACAGCGCACCTCATGTAGTCGCCAAAGGCAAGAATCATACGGCTGAAAAATTGTTTAAGCATGCACTGGATCACAACATTCCATTACATGAAGACCCTGAAATTGCACAAATATTGACATTTGTTCCAGTGGGTGCTGAAATACCCGAAAATTTGTATCGAGCCATTGCAGAGATCATTGCATTTTCCTATTTATTGTCAGGTAAAACACCTGATGACTTTAAAAAACCAGAAACCTCAGAAACACCATTAACCGAAGAGTAAATCATATAATGTTAAAAGATTCTGCCACACGTTACGGTTCTGTCACTGTATTTTTACATTGGAGCATCGTCATTTTATTCATCATTCTAGTATCAATCGGACTATGGATGGATTATCTACCCAAAGGTGACGATAAGTGGTGGTGGTACGGTGTCCATAAATCGTTTGGCCTAACCGTATTTGTTTTGATTGTCATTCGCATATTTTGGCGATCATCTAATCCAACGCCAAACATGCCCGAAAACATGCTAAAAATAGAAGTTTTTCTAGCAAAAGCAGTTCATGCATTGCTTTATGCCATTATGCTAATCATGCCGATTAGTGGCTATATTGATTCTTGTGCAGGTGACTATCACTTAGCCTTTTTTGACTTGTTTGAAATTCCCAAAATATTTGATAAAAATGAGGCATTGGAAGAAATATCCGTCATGGTTCATCATTACACTGCTATTTTGCTCGGTGTTGCAGTCTCATTGCATATTGTTGGCGCACTCAAACATCATTTTATTGTCAAAGATGACACCTTATTAAGGATGTTGCCAGAAAAAAAGGGAGATTGATTAACCCAACTTTTAGTTGCATCTATTCATCATAGCGAGTAAAATCCGCATTTTTAAAATTGCAGTGGTTTTATTTATCCATTACAATTTTAATTTCCTTGCTTCACAATACAGATGTATTGGAAGCTAATTTTTCCAAAAGGACATTATATGAGACATTATGAAATTGTTTTTTTAGTTCACCCAGACCAAAGTGATCAAGTTGGTGCGATGGTTGCAAAATATCGTGGCATTGTTGAAAGTAAAGAGGGTGTTATTCACCGCTATGAAGACTGGGGCCGAAGACAATTAGCTTACCCCATCAATAAAATTCATAAAGCACACTATATATTAATGAATATTGAGTGTGATAATGAAGCCCTTGATGAGCTAAAATATGCTTTTAAATTTAATGATGCCGTCATCAGAAACCTAATCATGAAAACCAAACATGCTGTCACTGGCACTTCATTATTAGCAAAAGACAATGACAACGCAGAATCCAGCACAAACAACGAGTCTCCATCAGAAGACTAACAACATTAAAGTATATTTTAGGAGACTCACATGAAATATTTTAGAAGAAAGAAATTTTGTCGTTTTACCGCAGAAGGTATTACCGATATAGATTACAAAGATTTAAACTTATTGAAAGCTTATGTATCAGAAAGTGGGAAAATTGTCCCAAGTAGAATTACAGGTACAAAAGCAGTCTATCAAAGACAACTTTCAAAAGCCGTCAAAAAAGCACGATTTTTAGCCTTATTGCCATACACTGATGCGCATTAAAATTTAAATCAGGGCGAAAGAAAACAATCCTGATATAAAAACAGACAATGTTAAAAATTGCAGAGACCATCATGAAAAGCCAAATTCAGGCAAGCCTGATTTGTAGCTTTTTTGCGTTGCTATCATTTATTTTTACCCCTTTTGTATTTTTAAGTGCAGCAACCATTGCATTGGTCACTTTACGAAAAGGCACTAATGATAGTGCCGTTGTTATTATCAGCTCCATTGCAATCCTGACATTATTTGGTTATGCCTCGTTAAATACATTATATGCAGGTTTGCTTTATTTATTTGTTTGGCTACCGACATTAATGGCAGCATCTGCACTGAGAATTAGCCGACAACTGGCAGTCAGTATTGGGTCATTATTTATTTTAAGTATTGCGGTTATTATTCTGGCATACCTTTGGAATGGTGACCCTACATTGATGTGGGCTTCAATGTTACAAAGCAATACTGAATTTATTCAAATACTGGATAAAGGCATCATTCAAATAAAAGAAATGAATACCGAGCAGATTATTATGCTGGTTTCAAAAGCAATGACAGGCGTTGTTGGTGTCATCTTTATGGTCATCAATATCATTGGTATTTTGATCGCAAGATGGTGGCAAGCACTGCTGTATAATCCTGGTGGATTTCAAAAAGATTTCCACAACTTAATGATTAATCGACAACTTGCTTATATCAGCATTGTTATATTTATCGTTATGACAATAAGCAATGGCATGCTTGAATCAATGATGTCAGCATTATTAAGTTTAAGCATTACCTTATTTTTATTTCAGGGATTGTCTTTATTTCATGCAACCGTCATGACATATCAGGCAAACAACAGCTGGCTGGTCATGCTATATGTATTGTTGATTTTTGCATTACCTCAAATGATATCACTGTTATCAATCATAGGTTTTGTAGATACTTTTGCGAATTTCAGACAACGATTTAATAAAAAAACACATAATTAACATAGGATATCGAAATGGAAGTAATACTTTTAGAAAAAGTTGAAAATTTAGGTAATTTAGGCGACCAGGTTAAAGTAAAATCAGGATTTGCTCGAAATTTTTTACTGCCAACCAAAAAAGCCACCACTGCTTCTCCTGAAAATATTGAAATATTCAAAAAGAGAAAATCTGAGCTGGAAAAAATTGCAGCACAAAAAATTGCAGAAGCCACAACCAGAGCGGACAAATTAAATGTTACCTCCGTTGTTATTCCTAAAAAAGCAGGCGATGAAGGAAAATTATTTGGCTCTGTAGGAACAGCTGAAATTGCAGAAGCTGCAACCACTGCTGGCGTCAGCATTGCGAAAAAAGAGGTTAAATTGCCTCTGGGACCATTAAGAGAAACAGGTGATTTTGAAGTTGCCATTCACCTACATGCCGATGTAAAAGCCAGCCTCAAAGTATCCGTTGTTGCAGAAAGTTAAATTTTTTATCTAATTTTCCACAACCCGCTTAGGCGGGTTGTCTTGCCCTAGGAGGCTGTCCGAGAACGCAGGTTTTCGTCAAATCAAGGCATAAAATTGTCGAAAAAGCGCAGTTTACGTGTGTAAATGAGCATTTTGAGACCATTTTTCCTCGGTACCCCCTTGAGGGGTGAACGCAGAGTTGGCGGAAAGATGAGTTTTCGGACAGCCTCCTAGGAAGCTGTCCGAGAATGCAGATTTTCTTCAGAACAAGGCAAAATTTGGCGAAAAAGCGCAGTTTACTGGTGTAAATGAGCATTTTGAGCTGAATTTTAACGCAGTTCTGGAGGAAAGATGCGTTTTCGGACAGCCTCCTAGTCAAGACCGATATAAAACAGAGAACATCCTCATATTCTGTTTCACCCCTCCGTTCACCCCATTTTACTCGCAGTACGTCCTTATTTTTTATAAGACCAAAACAATTATTCTATTTTTAGTTATACTTTAAGCATTGGAAAAACAAAGTTTTTTTATTAAAAAATATAGATATCCTTTATTTGAACCATGGATGAACACAGATAAACACGGATAACGTTCAAATTGTACCATTCCTAAAAACCCAAGGAGGATTTATGCGATTTATTATCAGTTTTTTACTTTTTATCAGTAGCTTTCAATGGGTGTTGGCAGGCCCAACATTAACTTTACAACTCAAAGATGGCTCAGTCGTCAAGGGTGAAATGATTTCCATGTCTAATGGAGTCTATAAAATCAAATCAAATGCGCTTGGAACAGTAAAAATAACAGACTCACAGGTTAAAAGTATGAGTTCTGGTAGCTCATCACCAAACAGCCCATCAAATTCTGATGCGATGGCAAATTACCAAAAAATCCAAAAGGACATCATGAGCAATCCCAATATGATGAAATCCATCACGTCCATGCAACAAGACCCACAAGTAATGAAATTAATACAAGACCCTACTTTTGCCAATGCTTTAAAATCGGGCGACATTAATAAAATCATGAACAGTCCAAATTTTAAAAAATTATTGCAAAACCCCAATTTAAGAAACATCACTAATCAGTACGCCAAATGATATCTTCTGACACATTTAGCATAACACCTGACCGTAAAACGGAAGGTTTAAAAGTCCCCCCTAATTCAATACAGGCAGAACAATCCGTACTGGGTGGATTAATGCTTGATGGCGATGCATGGGAAAAAATATCAGACCAAATCATCGATAACGACTTCTATCGCAGAGAACATCGTGTCATATTTCAATCCATACAAGACTTGTTCAGCAAAGACAGCCCATGTGATTTAGTCACCTTAAAAGAAAACCTGGAACAACGATCCGAACTAGATAATATTGGTGGCGTTGCTTATCTTGCTACACTTGCCAACGACACACCCACAGCGGCCAATATTCAAGCCTATGCTGAAATTGTTCGTGAACGATCAATTTTACGACAATTAATTCGAGCAGGCACAGAAATTGCCGATTTAGCTTTCCAACCTGACGGTGAAAATAGCGATACTCTGTTAGAACAAGCTGAACAAAAAGTTTTTCAGATTGCAGAACAACGCCAAGACGCTAAAGTTGGCTTTGAATCCGTCAAATCATTACTCTCAGGTGCGGTCGAAAAAATACAAACACTCTATGATCAAGATGAACCCGTCACAGGTGTCAGCACAGGGTTTGCTGATCTTGACAAACAAACATCGGGACTACAACCCGCTGATTTGATTATTGTAGCTGGACGACCGTCCATGGGGAAAACAACTCTGGCAATGAATATTGCAGAAAATATTGCCATCGAAAGCCAAAAAGCAGTCGCCGTTTTTAGTATGGAAATGCCTGGTGAAGCACTGGCAATGAGAATGATGTCTTCATTGGGCCGAATCGATCAACACAAAGTTAGAACGGGAAAATTAAGTGATGATGACTGGCCACGACTCACCTCGGCTATCTCCTTACTCAGCGAAGCCCCTTTATTCATTGATGACTCCCCCGCATTGACACCTGCAGATTTAAGGTCACGAGCCAGGAGACTGGTGAGAGAGCAAAAAACAGATTTAGGCTTAATTGTCATCGACTATATCCAGTTAATGAGGTCACATGAAAAAGCCGACAACAGAACAGGGGAAGTTTCGGCCATATCTCGTGGTTTAAAATCATTGGCAAAAGAACTGGATGTCCCTGTTATTGCCTTATCACAATTAAATCGTAATCTCGAACAACGCCCCAACAAACGCCCTGTCATGGCTGATTTAAGAGAATCTGGAAGTATTGAACAAGACGCTGATTTAATCGTCTTTATTTATCGAGACGAAGTCTACAACCCAGAGTCTCCTGAAAAAGGCAAAGCAGAAATCATCATTTCCAAACAAAGAAATGGTCCTATCGGCACAATTAATCTAACCTTTATGGGGCAATACACCAAATTTGAAAACTTTGCTCCAGAAATGGGGGTTAGTGAGAGGTATTCATGAAACCAGCCGTGCAAGCGACCATTAATCTCGCTGCACTCAAATACAACTTGCAAAGAGTTCGTGATTGCATCACTTCTCATCAGCAAATTATTGCTGTCATTAAAGCCAACGCCTATGGCCATGGAATCATTGAAGTCGCCAAAGCACTCACCGAATTGGATGCCTTTGCCGTCGCCCGACTAGAAGAAGCCATTACATTACGCCAAGCGGGTTTTAGTCAGCGCATACTCATATTGGGCGGTATTTTTAATACTGAGGAATTGTTGCGTGCCATTAAAAACCAATTTGACCTAGTCGTTCACAGTGAACACCAACTATGCCTATTGGAATTGATCAATAACAGCCAGCCAATCAATGTCTGGTTAAAACTCGACACAGGCATGCATCGACTTGGTATTAATCCAGAACTAACCCAACAATTTCATCAACGACTTAACCGTATAAACTTTGTCAATGAAATTATTGACATGACCCACCTTGCCGATGCAGACAATAAATCATCTGACAACACCGAGCAACAACTTCAATGCTTTGAGAACCACAGCCAATCAAACAATGTCAGCATTGCAAATTCAGCAGGAATTTTACATTGGCATCAAACAAAACAAGGCTGGGTACGTCCAGGCATTATGCTTTATGGCTCATCACCCATGCTCAAAACATCTGGCCCAGATGAAAACCTAAAAGCGGTCATGACACTTAAATCACGACTCATTGCCATCAATCAATATCACCAAGGTGAGTCCATTGGTTATGGTTCAACCTGGACTTGTCCATCAACGACAAAAATCGGTGTTGTTGCCATTGGTTACGGTGACGGTTATCCCAGAAACATTGCACCTGACACCCCTGTACTATTACACAATCAACGCTGTTCTATTGTCGGTCGAGTATCTATGGATACGCTCAGTATTAATATAAATAACATTGAAAATTGCCAAATTGGAGATGAGGTGACATTATGGGGAGAAGACTTACCCGTTGATGAAATTGCAGACTCCGCTAATACCATTGCTTATGAATTATTATGCAATCTAACCAATAGAGTAGACAAAGCTTATAAGTAGGTAACCACCTCAAAGCACAATTATTTTAAGGAAATAACAAGTGTCTTTAGCCCAAAAAATAATACCCGACATTAGTGAACATGACTATTTAGAGGGCGAACTGATCAGTGACATCAAACACGAATATATTGCAGGCAATGTCTATGCAATGGCTGGAGCAAGCAAAAATCACGAAAGAGTATTAGGTAATGTATTTGCCGATATAAAAAATCATGTCAAAATAAACAAATTAACCTGTGATGTATTTGCCTCTGATATTAAAGTAAAAGTTGAAAATATTGGAATTAATTATTTTTACCCCGACATTATGGTATCTTGCGATACAGAAGATAACGACAGTGAATATTACATTAACTCACCCATTATTATTGTTGAAGTATTGTCTAAATCTACTAGAAAAAATGATTTAACCACAAAAAAAACAGCCTATTTAAACATCCCAAGCCTTCAAGAATACATAATCATTGAACAAGATTTTTGCGAAGTAGAAGTTTTTAGAAAAAATGAGTATTGGAATTCTACTCGTTATTTTCTTGGAGATAACATTACATTTAATTCAATTGATATCACAATTTCAGTTGAAGATATTTATTATCAAGTTAAAAATGAGGATATTTACAGCTTCTTAAGAGAAAAGGAAATAATATCAAAAGAGTGAAAATAGTCCAAAAAGTCTGCTACGCCTCATAACATTAATAGTTTAAAAAAAAACTATTATATCGTTTATTAGGCTATAATAGCTTATATGAAGACTATTAAAAATAAAAATGAAACTATCAAAATGCTAGGGGATAGACTCAGAAGCAATAGAATTAGTCGGCATGACACCCAAGAAGCAGCGGCTACACGCATTGGCATATCTCTGTCCACTTATAAAAAAATGGAACAAGGTATTAACAATACCAAACTCGAAAACTGGGTCAATGCAGCTTTTATTTATGGTGACGTCAATATTTTTGAAGAATTATTCCCGCAAAGCCTGTTTGACCAATCGGCCAACCGACAACGCGTAGCCAGATGCAAACGTTAGTCGTCTGGCTAAGACTCCCTCAAGGCGGACAAATACAAGTTGGCCAGCTAATCAGTAGTGAACCTGATCAAAAAAGAGGGGGACGTTTACAAGGTGAATTTCGCTATGACAAGCATTATATTAACCAAACCAATGCCTTTTCCTTAGATCCTATCCACTTACCGTTACAAAGTGGGATCATATCAGCCGACCGCCCCTATTCAGGCATTCATGGTGTATTTGAAGACTCTCTACCAGATGATTGGGGACGTAAAATACTCATCAAACGCTACAACATTGCAAGACCCAAACAACGCGCGCCAACTTTATTGAAGTATCTTGGAAATGAATCATTAGGAGCCTTGGCCTATACTAAAAACAAGCAATGGCAGACTACCCAATTTCCAGATGAAACTGCAACTTTATCTGACCTAATTATCGCCGCAGAACAATTTGAAAACAATCAGGCAGAGCATCATTTAAATGATGTGATCATGCAACAATTATTTCAGGCGGCAAGCTCACCTGGCGGAGCTCGCCCTAAAATTGTTTTAGAATATGACCAACAATATTGGATAGCCAAGCTTCCATCAAATAAAGATCAAATGGATGTGGTGAGAATTGAAGCGGCTACTTTAGATTTGGCAAAACAATCTGGTATTATTGTTCCTGATTTTTTTGTCACAGAAGTCATTGGACGACCTATTTTACTGGTTAAACGATTTGATATAACCTACCTGGAACATGGAAAAACAGGACGAAACCACGTCATCAGTTTACAAACACTATTAGGATTAGATGGTTATTATACGGCAGGCTATAGTGACATTGCGGATATTATACGCACTTTGTCAGATATTCCTGAAAGAGACATGGAGTTAATCTACAAACAAATGCTGTTTAATGCCATGATTGCAAATACTGATGATCATCTCAAAAATTTTTCGATGTACCGCACGAATAAAGGCTGGGAATTAACACCTGCTTATGATTTATTGCCTGACGTAGAAAATCGACGAGAACATGTTTTGAATTTTGGCAACACAGGGGCAATCCCTGTTAAAGATGAATTAATAAGACTGGGTAAATCCTTTTCTTTAAGTAAAGCTAAAATTAATTATTATTATGATGAAGTCAGAACCACAATAGAACAATATCACAGTTACTTAATACGACATGAAGTACCCGATAGAGACATAAAAATTATTATCGACCGAGTTAAAACACGCTTAAAATTATTATCTTAAAAATACCCATGAAAAAGAAACCAATCAAATACATTTGCCAGGAATGTGGCGCAGAGCAAATAAAATGGTCAGGACAATGCCCTGACTGTAAAGCCTGGAACTCAATGATAGAGACCATCAACAAACCAGCAGCCAAACACACGCCACAATTTTCAAGCTATGCAGGTGAAATGGCAAACTCTCAAGTATTACAACTCAATGAAGTTGAAATTCAGGATGAACCACGAATTACCACCAATATCACTGAGCTCGACCGAGTTCTGGGTGGTGGCTTAGTACAAGGTTCCGTGGTACTGATTGGTGGCGACCCAGGCATTGGCAAATCAACTCTTTTATTACAGGCATTGGTTTCATTAGGCCAACAACTCAATGTTTTATATGTGACAGGAGAAGAATCTTTACAACAAGTCAGTATGCGTGCAACACGACTAGAACTGAAAGCCGACACACTCAAAGTATTGTCTGAAACCTCGGTTGAGGCCATCATAGAAATCACACAAAAAATCAAACCCCAGATCATTGTCATTGACTCAATCCAGACCATTTTCACCGAACAACTGCAATCTGCTCCTGGCTCAGTCTCTCAATTACGAGAAAGCACCGCCATCTTAGTCAGGTTTGCTAAAATAACCAATACTGCTTTATTTCTGGTGGGTCATGTCACCAAAGAAGGCACCTTGGCAGGACCAAGAGTTTTGGAACACATGGTCGATACTGTATTATACTTTGAAGGTGATAGTGGCAGTCGTTTCAGATTGATTCGTGCCTGTAAAAATCGTTTTGGTGCAGTCAATGAACTGGGCATTTTTGCAATGACAGAAAAAGGCTTGAGAGAAGTCAATAATCCATCGGCCATTTTTCTGTCTCGCCATGAAGAACCTGTTTCAGGCAGTATGATTATGGTCACCATGGAAGGCAGTCGTCCATTATTGGTTGAGGTCCAAGCATTGGTTGATGAAAATCACAGTCCATCGCCTCGTCGAGTAACACTGGGCCTGGAACACAATCGTTTATCGATGCTGATTGCCGTCCTCAATCGTCATGGTGGCATCGCAATTTATGATCATGACATTTATGTCAATGTAGTCGGTGGTGTCAGAATTCTGGAAACAGCCGCTGATTTACCTGTTGTTATTGCCGTTCTTTCCAGTTTTAAAAACAAAAAATTACCACCTGACTGGATTATTTTTGGTGAAATTGGACTTTCTGGAGAACTTCGTCCAGTACCCAATGGACAAGAACGACTCAAAGAAGCCTCAAAACATGGCTTCAAAAAAGCCATTGTGCCCAAAGCCAATTGCTCACAAAAGCTTGTTGGCAAACTACAAGTCATACCGATGAATTCATTGGAAGACGTTTTAGAGTATATTAGAAATGACATTTAAAAAAAATTCTGTGCAAATTATCGGCTCTTACAATGATTTATTGGATGAGCAATATGATTTAAACATTGAACTACATTCTGGAGACAATCTAACCTGGTCTCATTGTGGATTAACGGCGGATTACGTTGCACAATTTTACTCAAAAATACTGCCTACTGAAAACCCGACCAGCAATGAAATTTTTCACACCATCAATTATATTGCCAATGAATTATTGGAAAATGCATTTAAATTTAAAAGTGATGGCCATATTGTACTGCAATCTATTATAGATCATCGCGCCTCATCAAAACTAACGCTCATTATTTCCAATCAAATAAATATCAACCAAGTTGATCCACTTATTGAACAGCTGAGCATATTGATTAATTCAGATGTAGAACAACTTATGCTAGAAAAATTGGAGGCAAATGCAATCAGCGACGATGATTCCACATCCTGTCTCGGGTTTATTACAATGATTAATGACTATGATGCCTCATTGGGTTGGAAAATTTCTGGCAATGAAAATGAAAAAATAACAATAAGTATAATGGCTCAAATAAGCATTGATAATTTTGGGACTAAAAAATGATTTTTAATTATAATTTATAGACATATTTACCCATAGAGGTTTTAACCATGAAATTCAATACCGATGATTACAAAGTTTGGGATGATGAAAATCAGACCGTTCACATTGAAGGTAGCTTGCGTTTAGGTAGCAGTAAAGAATATGCTTTCATCACCAATTTACTGCATGATGTATTAAAAGAATCAGACAATAAAAAAATTGACATTGATTTATCCCAACTCATTTTTCTTAATAGCTCTGGCATTAATATTCTTTCAAAATTTGCTATTTATGTTAGGAAGCAAGGTGCAATTACCTTTTCGGTCAAAGGCTCAAAAAGCATTCCATGGCAAGGCAAATCTTTACCTAACTTAAAGAAACTTTATCCTGCATTGGAATTGGAATTTACATAGAGGCAAATAACAATGCAATTTTTAGATGTAAAAACAGACTACGCTTTCAAAAAAGTTTTTGGTAGTTCAGCAAGCAAAGAGATTCTCATCAGTTTTTTGAACAGCATTCTCTACCTCAATGAAAGCAATATCATCAGCGACCTAACCATTGTTGACCCCTACAACATCCCCATGATAAAAGGTGTAAAAGACACCTTTGTTGATGTAAAAGCAGTACTAAATGATGGCTCAAAAGTCATCATAGAAATGCAGGTATTAAACCACAAAGGCTTCGAGAAAAGAGTGTTATACAATGCGGCTAAAAATTATTCCATCCAACTCACTAAAAATGAAAATTATCATTTACTCAATCCAGTAATTGCACTGAGTATTGTTGATTTTACCATGTTTGAAGGATCATCTGTCACCAGTCGTTTTAAATTGTTGGAAAAAGAAAAATTCATCCATTACAGTGATGACATCGAGCTGGTATTTGTTGAATTACCTAAATTTAATAAAACCATTGATGAATTAACCAACATTGAAGAACAATGGATCTATTTCTTAAAAAATGCAGGCACGCTAGATTACATCCCAAAAACCTTTGACCAGTCAATACAGCAAGCATTGGATGTTGCCAATGAAGCCAATATGACTTTTGATGAACTGGAAGCTCAGCACAAACGAAAAGAGTTTATCTACATTCATAAAAGTTCAATTGAACTGGCTGAAGACAACGGGTTTGAAAGAGGTATGAATAGGGGTATTGAAAAAGGCATTGAAAAAGGCATTGAAAAAGTTGCAATTAACATGCTAAAAGAAAAAATTGATAGCAATACTATTGCATCAACCACAGGCTTGACGGAACAAACCATTGATCAACTAAAAAAGAAAATCTAATTTTTTCTAAACCACCATTGTTTTCTAATTATTTTCAGCAATACTTTAACCCAAGGAACGGTAGTTAAATAACGCTCACATTTTACTTCCATCTTTACATCATATTTGGCTGATCTTCAATCGAAAAATCTCGCATCAGAATAACTAGGAGGCTGTCCGAAAATAGAGTTTGTGAAATTTACACCGCAACATATTGCGTTTTATTACTTGATAATACACTGTATATTGTGGTTAATTTTTAAAAGTTTGCATTCTCGGACAGCCTCCTAGTGCTACTATTTTTCTCCATCAGATCAACCAAATCTGGTACAAAGCTGAAACCGAGCTGTAAAAGTTATTTAAGAACCATCCCTACAGTTTGTGATGCCATTCACAGCCTTTAGTGATAATAACTGGCAATATAACACTTATCGTCCAGTACGAGCCATTGGTCGCCTTTATATTTTAATAATTTATAATAGCGCCTATACTTTCAACCAAGTCATCGTTATTACACAATAACAGGTGAAAAATAACAAATTTAATCAGTCTTTTTTAACTACAGTATTCTTTTGGAGGAATATTTATGAATAACAAAACACAACGCCGCTCACAAGGTGGTTTCTCATTGATCGAATTAATGATCGTTATTGCAATTATTGGTATTTTAGCGGGTGTTGCGATTCCACAGTATCAAAACTTTGCGGTTCGATCTGATGCAACGGCACAATACCTTAATGCCATTAGACCTATTCAATTGGCTATTTCTGAATTTGCAGCAATTAACAGCCGAGCTCCTGATGAAACTACAACACCTAGCGAACTTAATACTGTTGCACTAGGTGATGAAGCTTGTTCTGGTAGCATATTAAATGTTAGCTATGCTAGAACATCAGATATTTTAGGTGTTATTACTGCAACTGCCAATACAAACCAAGGTGTTTGTAAAGGTGCGAAAACTGATAATACAAGAAAAGCAACTGTTCCAAAAGAAATGGAAAGTAAAAAACTGGTTGTTAATGCCAATGTAACAGTCAATGGTGCGGTTACTTTTGCTATAGATTCTGCCGCTTCTGATTTAGATGACAAATACTTACCTAAATTACGTTCTAACTAATCTTAGTGACCACATAAAACAAGGAGTCCTCGGACTCCTTTTTTTTAGGATACCGACATGAAATATCAACTGAATAATAAGTCTGATGGTTTTTCACTGATCGAGTTAATGATTGTCATTGCAATCATTGGTGTTTTAGCAGGTGTTGCCATTCCTCAATATCAAAACTTTGCAGTTCGATCTGATGCAACGGCACAATATCTGACCGCCATTAGACCCATACAAATTGCCATTTCTGAATTTGCCACCGTCAACCATAGATGTCCACTCACAGCAGAACTTACTACTGCTTCAGTTGGTGACGAAGCATGTACTGGCAGTATACTAAACATTACCTATGTATCAACAACTGACCCACTAGGTGTTATTACCGCAACAGCCAATGTCAACAATGGCGTATGTAAAGGACTCAAAACGGATAACATAAGAAAAGCAACTGTTCCAAAAGAAATGGAAGGAAAAAAACTGGTTGTTAATGCCAATGTGACGACAAATGGCGCTGTAACTTTTACTATTGATACTGGAAATACTGATCTAGATCCCAAATATACCCCTAAATTACGTTCAAATTAATATTTTACTCAAACAAATACCAATTATTTTTTTGATGTTACTCCATACCATGTATTGATGTCGAGAGAGTCAAATACAAAACCTGTTTTCTTGTCAACCAATACCACAAAATCTTTAACGCTACCCACCAAATAAAAATAAGCCGTATTTGCCACAGAAATTCCAGCACGATGACATTTCTGCCTAACAATCAGATCAATCTTTGGATGGAATTTTAGAATATCCTCAAATTTAATACCTTTATCTATCCATTCAGGCAAATGTGGTTCGTAAAAATCATACATTTCAGGCCGAAAAACAATAGATTTTCCGTTTCCAGCTAATAATTCTTCATAAATTTTTACTGCCTTATCCATATTTTCTTTATAATTCATGAAAATATAATTTGGTAAATCAAATATTCCCGTTTTTAATGATTCATTTTTTAATTTTGTAAGATCCCCTACTGTCGATTGAGTAATCACATGAAATTTATTCACATTAAAAACAACATAAACAGGCCGACCAGAATAAATAATTGACCCACCATAAACCAAAGCAACAATTTGAATCAGTACAATGACAGATAAGTCAAATTTAAGACTCTTTTTATCTGGCTTAAAAACTACAAACGTCATCAATGGGCCAAGAATCAAATCGATCACAACCAGTAATATGATAATATCCCAACCACCTTCAGCATCCATCAGTGGTTTTGGGTACCATACAAAAAAAACCAGTAATAAAAATGAAGCAACAATAACTGCACTGATGGAAAAATGAGTCAAAAATGCCTTAATTTTATATTGCATTCTATTGCCTTTTTTATAAATGAAATCACATAATTTTATACCTTTTATTTAAACTAATAAACATTCAAAACTAATTAGACCTCATCTTTATCCTTATCAATCAATAATGCTTCCAACATTTTTTCTCTAAAATCAGTCAGTCCATTTTGTACTAAGTCATAGGTTTTATCCACATTATCAGCCACTTCACCTTTAAACTCCTCCAAACCACCCAATATTTTTTTAGCATCTTCAAACCCCGTATCAATGCCTTTCCCAATAACCTCCATAAAGCGATCCAGTGCGGTTTCATCATCCAATTCTGGGTGCTGTTCTTTATAGGCTGGAAAAAAAGCAGTTGCCATCTCAACGATTCGACCCGCGGTTGCTTCAGGCGAATAATCGTCTTCCTCTGCAATATCCAACGATTTTTTTGCACCTTCAACGGGTGCATTTTCCAATTCAGCTTTAATGGCTGACTGCATTTCAGTTTCAACTGATTTAAACAGCAAACTCATCGGCTGGCTACCCGATGAAATACTGACATCAACTGATGCTGAAATAATTTGTTGATTCAATTCTGCTTTATATGAATCAATTTTTAATTTATTATGACTCATTTGATTCACATCAAGATGAGGTGTATTTATTTCCATTGACATTTTACTTCTCCACAGTTTTTAGATTTCCTCAATAAGCTTATCGACACTGTTATTTAAAACTTTAGCTTTTTTTTAAAAAATTAAAAATAAATTTTATCTTATGAATACTATTGCAAAATTTCAAATACACAAAGATGTTGCCAATGCGTTATCTGAAGACATTTTAACAGGTGATTTAACCGCTGAATTAATCCCTGAAAACACTTTGCTCAAAACAAAAATAATCAGTAGAGAAAGTGCAGTTATTTGTGGTTTGCAATGGTTAACCACTGCTTTTTTACAGATGGATGAAGACATCAATGTTCAATGCCTAGTTACAGATGGTGAATTAGTCCAGGAAAACCAAACTATCTGTACCATTGATGGCAATGCCCGAAGCATTTTAACCGCAGAAAGAACGGCTTTGAATTTTTTACAATTATTATCAGGAACGGCCACCACTGCTAAAAAATTTGCAGATAAAATCCATCAACTGAATACCCACACCATCATCTTAGATACCAGAAAAACAATTCCAGGTCTTCGTTTAGCTCAAAAATATGCCATATCTTGTGGTGGTTGCCATAATCACAGAAAAGGTCTTTACGATGCATTATTGATCAAAGAAAATCATATTCAGGCATGTGGTTCAATTACTCAAGCCATAGTCAGTGCAAAAAATCGCTATCCAGATAAAACCGTAGAGATTGAGATTGAAAATATTACCGAACTAGAAGAAGCCATCAAAGCAGGTGTCGACATTGCCATGCTCGATAATTTTACCCTTGCCAACATAAAACAAGCCGTCAAAATCAATCAAGGCATGATAAAACTAGAAATCTCTGGTGGCGTTACATTTGATTCAATTGCAGACATTGCAACAATAGGAGTTGATTATATTTCAATTGGTGAAATCACCAAAGACGTTAAATCTATTGATTTTTCGATGCGTTTTATATAATTTTATCCCACAAGTGGATAAATTTCATTTGAGTAGACGAGCAACTCAGCTTTATGTGTATGGATTCCGATAAGGTTTCGTCACCTGTATTTCAGCAGGCTTCAAACTGGGCGTAAAATGCTGGATACTTTTCCAAATAAACCAAGTATCTGGATCAACCCAATAGGTATTGGTAAAACGCCAGTCAAGTGTCGATGACTCACAATATTCTTCAAAAACAAGCGCTGAGTGTAATTTTTCTAATATCTCTATTTTAGTCTCTTCAATAAATTTCAAACGCCCCTGTATTTCCGTTGAATAATAATTTTCAGGTGTCACATCAATCATTCTTGAATACACCTTATCTTCCTTATACCGCAAGGGCATAAGTTTCGTTTGAGTAGACGAGCGACTCAACTCAGCTTTATAATCTGACAATGCATCATACAAAGAGTAATAATGATCTTTGGTGTAAATAACATTTGATGGGAAACCCACTGTTTTTGAAATTCTACCCCTATTGGTAATAATGACACTACGATCCGCTGACATCCAATGCAAATTTTGACCATCAATATGGCCCAATACCAGTAGTGACCTTTGGGCTAACCCAATTTTAACCAAAATGCTTGCATAGGGTAGTTTATCCACATATTCACGACTGACGACAGCATCTTGCCTACCTTTCATACCAAATTTAAAGGTATCCAACGAACCTTGCATTGCTTTAGAACTACAACCAACAAGGCCCATGCTTGATAGAATAAAAAACCGTCTGGAAATATTTTTCATGATACTAATGACTAAATAACGAATTTAATTATACCCATTCTCCAAATTAAACATCAAATTGTAAAGACAAAACCCTTAATTCAACTATTTTTTTAGTTTTGTTGCTATATTTAATATTAAACAAAGGAACTAGGAGGCTGTCCGAAAATAGAGTTTGTGAAATTTACACCGCAACATATTGCGTTTTATTACTTGATAATACACTGTATATTGTGGTTAATTTTTAAAAGTTTGCATTCTCGGACAGCCTCCTAGAATGTCAGATATTGATGGCAATGCCAGAGACAACCATAAACTGGTATCAGCTTATAAAGAATTAGAAAGAAAACAAGAAAGATTTGAACTGGTGATCAAAGGTACTCATGAAGGCATCTGGGACTGGGATATTTATACGGCTCAATTTTATTTTTCTGAACGCTGGGCATCCATGCTCGGCTATGAAGAACATGAAATAGAACCTACGTTCCATGGCTGGGTTGATCTTATTCACCCCAATGATTTAGGTCGATTTTTGGTTATTTGGGCAGATTACATGGAAGGCATCACCAGCTTATTTAATATTGAATATCAGCTTAGAACAAAAAACAAAGGATATTTATGGATTGAAGGGCGAGGCATCAGTAGTTTAGATAAAGAGGGTCAACCCTATCGCATGGCTGGTTCACACATGGATATCAGCCAACGAAAACGAGCCGAAGCAATGCTAATTAAAGCCAAAGAAGAAGCCGAGGCTGCCTCTTATGCAAAAAGTCGCTTTGTCGCCAATATGAGTCATGAATTACGCACACCACTCAATGCAGTCATTGGTTATACCGAACTATTATTAGAAGATGCAGAAGCAGCAGGAGATGAAACAAAAGACCTAAAACGCATCAGAACTTCGGGTAAAAATTTATTACAATCGATCAACAATATATTAGAATTATCAAAAATTGATGCTGGAAAAATGGGGTTAGAACCCAAGCATTTCGATTTACAACTGTTTGCCCGACACATTGAAAGTAACGTTCACGAAATTTTAGAACACAACAATAGCATTCAATTTGAAACTGACTACCCCAGTCAAATGGAGCAACTTTATACCGATGAGGAAAGATTAAAACAATGCATTTTAAACTTGATTAATAATGCGATAAAATTCACTGAAAAAGGGATTATTTCATTTAAAATAGAACAGCAGCAATGTGCTGATCTTGATTTTTTTCTGTTTAAGATTAAAGATACAGGCATTGGCATGACATCCGCTCAAATACCACGTATATTTGATGCTTTTTCACAAATTGACAATTCAACCACCCGAAAATATGATGGCAGTGGATTAGGCTTGGCAATTAGCCGTCGCTATTGCCAAATGATGGGTGGAGATATAACCGTCACCAGCCAACTTGATCAAGGATCAGAGTTTGTCATAAGAATTCCACACCGAACACGTTAAAGTCTAAATATTTCCACACACTCCATGAAAAATTTTTATTTCCCATTTCGATATAAATTATCTGCCTTAATCTTCATGATTATTTTGGTATTACTGGCTGCCTTTTTTTATTGGGGACAAAAAGCACTGGAAGATCGTTTTTTTAATGTCATAGAACAAGATTTATTGCAAACCAAACGCATTGTTCATGATTTAATGCAACAACGATTGGAAAGATTTATTCAATATTCAAATGTTTTAGAGAATAACAATTTATTGAGAGAATTAATTACCGATAAAACTTTCGATCGACTCACCCGAGACGATATTCTGGAAGAAGAAATTTTACCAGGTTTTGAAGAATTATCGGTACTCATTCTGGTTCAACCTGACGGAAATATTCTGGCAAACAACCAATTAATACAAGAACACATTGCACACATCAAACAAACCAATTTTTTTGCCGATGCACTCAAAGGAGAATTATCTCAAGGTTATTTTTTTGTTGGCAATCAATGCATCCAAATTATTGGCAAACCCATTTATATTCTTGAAGAAATGACAGCGGTTATTTTTCTGGGCACTCGACTCACTCGTCGAGATGCAAAAAAAGTACATTCGCTCAGCGGTGCTGAACTCGCCTTCTGGAATCAACAAAACGTTTTTTTATCCACCAAATGGGGACAAACCAAACACTCATTTAAGGCATTCATCTCACAATTGGAATCAAATGCAGAACAATTAAAAAGTATGAGCTCAAGTAAAATCACCATCGATGACGAAAGATTTGTTTATACCATGGATACCTCAAATGACCATTTCGTCCCTCCCTATATTGTTGCAAAATCACTCGACAAACAATTAATTTTTGTTAACAAAATGAAGCAAGATGGCTTATTGGCGGGTCTATTTGCCATTTTAATCGGCACTATATTATCGTTAATTTTCTCTCGTAGCATTTCAAAACCGATACAGATATTACAAGAAGCCACTCAAGAAATTGAACGTGAAAATTACCAGCATAGGTTACACATTAATTCAAAGGATGAATTCACTGATCTGGCAAAATTGTTTAATCACATGCTCATTGGACTGGAAGAAAAAGAGTCACTACGAGCGGCAATGAATCGCTCTGTTTCCAAAGAAATCACCGAACAAATCATGAAAAGTCAACTCAATGTCACGGGTGAGTATCTGGAAGTTAGTTTAATTTATACCAAATTTCATGGCTTAACCCAGCGCTCCACTGAATTATCAGCTGAAAAATTACTTGCTGTAATGAATAATTATTTCACCCGACTCAGTTTTTGTGTGGATGCCCATAATGGAGTGATTGATAAGTACATCAATGATAGTATGCTGGTATTTTTTGGTGCCCCGATTCAATCACAATCACATGCCATTGATGCCTTATCAGCAGCACAATCCATGTTAGACGCGGCCAAACAATTTAATCAGGAAGCTGAACTTGAATTCCAAATACCACTGACAATTGCAGTTCATTCTGGCAATGTACTGACAGGCAATATTGGTGCTGAAAATCGCAATAATTATTCAATGATTGGCTCAATTGTTGATGATTTATTTCAATTCAATGACGAAATAAATCTTGATCAAAGCATTTGTATCTTTACTGAAGAATTGTTGTCTAATGCCAAACAACAATCTGAAAATAATTCATTACCAGCCCATCAGTTTATTAAAACAGTGGATACTGGAGACATTAATTTATATCAACTAAGGTAACACGCTCTTAAGGTTCAATATGACGTCATGCAAAACACTTGTTTTATCGCTTTTTATTTCTGTATTTTCTATCAACAGTCAAGCCAATGAATTGTTATTGTTGGGTGAAGAAAAAATCATTAAATTACTTCCAAACAATCAAGAAAAACCATTTGAAGCCAGCGGTGTCAGCCTTGTCAAACAGAAAATCATGGTGGTTTTTGACAATCGACATGACATTGCACAAATCAATAAAAATTTGTCACACGGTAAATTAATCGGCTCTCCAGATCAAAATTCAGAATTTGAAGGCATTGTTTATGATCAACAAAAGCAGTTATTTTATGTGATTGTTGAATCTATCAAAAAAGGTGATGAAAATAGCTCAGAAATGGTAACTTATAACAAGAAATTACAAGCCATCAATAGACAAGCCATCAATGTATCATTTAAAAGTCGAAACAAAGGATTTGAAGGCATTGCTTACCAATACATTAATGACCAGTTAACTCTATTTTTACTCTGTGAAGGCAATCAATGTAAAGGTGGAAAAAAGGGTAAAAAACCAGGTAAAGGTCGTGTATTGGTTTTTCAACTTAAAGACCATATTTGGCAACGCATCGCTAAAATTAAGTTACCCAAAACATTAAACTTCAAAGATTTTTCTGGCATTGATATTCAAAAAAACAAAATAGCCATTGTATCTCAGGCATCATCAGCATTGTGGGTTTCTGAAATAACCTCAAAGTTTCGCAAGAAAAAAGCCAGTTGGAAATGGAAAATTAAACAAGGCAATGTTTATTCTTTTCCGAAGAAAAAGGGTAAAACCATTTACTGTAATATCGAAGGTGTTTCCTGGAAAAATGAATCAACACTGGTTTTTGTTTCCGATAAAAAGAAGAAAAAACAAGCCAAACGATGCAAGAAAAAAGATCAGTCGGTACATTTGTTTCGATTGTTTTGATAAAATCATCTATTTTTCCATCTAACTGATAAAAACTTACTTGATTTTGGAATGGTCTTGAGTAAATATTTAATATATGGAAATTAATTAGGATTGAACAATATGCTTGATTACAAAAAATATATCACGATTGAGCCAGGCAAGCGTTCAGGAAAACCTTGTATCAGAGGGCTTAGAATAACCGTTTACGATGTCTTAAATATGCTTGCGGATGAAATGAGTTTTAAAGAAATAACCAATGATTTTCCTAAAATTACGGAACAAGACATCCTTGCTTGCTTGGCTTATGCCGCAGATAAAGAACATAAAATAATTAGATTAAGTGCATGAAATTATTATTGGATAACAATATCTCTCATAGACTTCTCAAGAAAATACAAGATATGTTTCCAAATTCAACACATGTCATGACCGAAGAATTAGATGAGTCAGAGGATTATGCCATATGGAAGTTCGCAAAAATTAATAACTATGCCATAGTTACAAAAGATTCTGACTTTAGTGAATTAAGCATTATTAATGGATTTCCACCCAAAATAATATGTTTAAGAATAGGTAATTGCAAAATTTCAGACATAGAAAAAATAATCAGGCATAACATCATTTTATTGAATGAATTTTTAATTGATTCTAAATCAGGTATAATCGAAGTACATCAGTAAAATTATAACAATGTAGATTTTTAGCCTATATTTTTTTATGCCGATCATCTTGATTGCGCTGTACCAGCTCATTAATTAATTTAAATTTATCCCGATCTAAAGCATCAAACCAATGCGCCTCTTTTTCTGATCTCAGCCAGGTGAATTGCCTTTTAGCAAGCTGTCGAGTAGCTGTTATGCCTTTTTCCGTCATTTCAGCCAAACTCAATTCACCCTTAATATATTGCCACATCTGACGATAGCCGACGGCACGCATTGAGGGGAAATCGGGCGTTAATTGATAGTTTTCTGTCAATGACCTCACTTCCTGTTCAAATCCCATTTCAATCATTTGATTAAAACGTTTGGCAATTCGCTCGTGCAACCACTGACGATCATTTGTTGCCAATACTATTTTAATGGTCTTGTACGGTAAACCTTGTTTTTGATTGTTATGTTGCAAACGGGTTAATGATTGACCTGTAATTTTATAGACTTCTAATGCACGCTGAAGACGCTGACGATCATTGGGGTGAATTCTTTTGGCAGAAACAGGGTCTATTGCCGCCAATTGTTGATGAATTTTTTGCCAACCTTCAACTTTTGCCTGAGCTTCAATGTCACTACGGATAGCCTCATTGGCTGATGGCAAATCTGTTAAACCATACTGTAAGGCATTAAAATACATCATGGTTCCACCCACCAACAAAGGTGTATTACCACGCTGACAAATTTGTTTCATCAAATCGAGTGCATCTGTGCAAAATTCTGCCACTGAATAGGGTTCGTCTGGATTTCGAATATTGATTAAATGATGGGGATATTGGGTTAATTCCTGTGGACTGGGTTTTGCAGTGCCTATATTCATATTTCGATAGACCAATGCAGAATCGACACTGATAATTTCGCAAGGAGTCTGTTGACATAACTGCATTGCCAACTCTGTTTTTCCAACGGCAGTCGGCCCCATCATTAATATCGCTGTAGCAGTCATCATTGGCCCCGCATGAATAACTTATCCAGAGTAGTCATGTCCATTTCAACCCAGGTGGGTCGTCCATGATTACACTGACCGATTCTTTCGGTTTTTTCCATTTCTCTCAATAAAGCATTCATTTCATGAATGGTTAGTTTTCTATTGGCTCGAACCGATCCGTGACAAGCCATCTGAGCCAATAATTTATTATATTCTTGCTGAATTTTCATAGAACCACCACTGATTTTTATATCGGCTAAAATATCAGTTACCAAAGCAACCACATTGGCACCAGTCAATAATGCAGGAATTTCCCTAACAACAAGATTTTCAGGGCCTAATCGACTCACATCCAAACCAATTCCATGAAAAAAATCGGCTGATTCTTCAGCCAAATTTGCTTCTTCTTTCCCCACGGGTACAGTCACAGGAATTAATAATGGTTGCCTTTTAATACCTTCAGACTCAATGGATACTTTTAATTTTTCATAAGTGATTCGTTCATGAGCCGCATGCATATCAACAATAATTAAACCTTTTTTGCTTTCTGCAAGAATATAAATGCCTTTAATTTGTGCAACGGCATAACCCAAAGGAGGAACTTCAGTCACATCGACAATGTCATCCGAAGCCACTGCTTGCGGAGTAGCCATTGTCTCAACAGGAACCGATTGGCTGGATAAATTTTCATAAAAATGCTGAGTTTCTTTAATTTCTAACGCCAGTGGTTTTTGCTGAAAAGAAGAGGCAGAATATTGTGTTGGCCTAGCTAAAGTATGTGCAGCGTTAAACGATGCTGATGATTGCTCAACAACCTCATTATTGACCTCATCGGCTGTATTGGCTTCATTTTCTGGTTTTACCGATGCGATAGCCTGATGAATTGACTGAAAAATAAAATCATGGGCTGATCGACTCTCTCTGAAACGTACTTCATGCTTTGCAGGATGTGCATTTACATCCACTTGCGCTGGATCACACTCTAAAAATAAGACATAAGCAGGATGACGACCATGATACAAAACATCATGATAAGCCTGACGAACAGCATGGGTGACTAATTTGTCACGAACCACCCGACCATTGACATAAAAAAATTGCAAATCTGCCTGACTCCGTGAAAAAGTAGGTAATGCTAACCAACCTTTCATCGTCATATTATTATGTGAGAATTCTAATGCAATGGCACTTTCAATAAAGGCCGTCCCACATAAATAAGAAACTCTTTTTTCTTTTTCTTCTTGCGTGCTTGCCACAGGTAAGGAAAATATCACTTTTTTATTGTGTTTTAATGTCCATGCAATTTCAAAATAACTCAATGCCATGCGTTTAATCACATTTTCAACATGAGTAAATTCTGTTTTTTCTCGTTTTAAAAATTTTCGCCTAGCAGGTACATTATAAAATAGCTCCCTCATTTCCAATGTTGTACCCTTTGGATGAGCAGCAGGTTGTGCTTCAAAAGACTTTTCACTACCATCTGACTCAACTTGCCAAGCATAATCATCATCTTGTTGGCGAGAGGTTAATTTTAATCGTGAAACAGAACTAATTGACGGCAATGCTTCTCCTCTAAACCCCAGACTGAGAACATTCTCAAGCTCATCCAAAGAACTGATTTTACTGGTGGCATGACGTGACAATGCCAATTTTAAATCTTCCTTAAAAATACCATGACCATTATCGGTAATTTTAATTAACTTAACACCACCTTCTTCCAATTCAATGTCTATTTTTTTTGCCTTGGCATCCACACTATTTTCAACCAATTCTTTAACCACTGACGCAGGCCTTTCAACCACTTCTCCAGCCGCTATTTGATTAATTAATTGAGTGGGTAAATTATTGATTCTTTTAGATGACATTGGCAACAAAATCCTGTTTATCCCGCAAGGGGATTAGTTTCGTTTGAGCAGACGAGCGACTCAACTCAGCTTTGACAAAAACGCATTATACACTGAATTTTTTAAAGGGGGCACGCAATAAATACCCAAATTGTGTGGACTTTTTGCTCGCCTTTGAGGCAAAAAATAAGCGTATAGTCAAACCACACAACTATTTTTACAACAAAGAAGGCGGACAAAAAGATTATTATGCCCTTTGGTACAAGCAAGTTGACTGTTTATTTGTTAGATGCCCCCTTATCACAGGATTACTGCTAGAATTAGTTTATACCAGTATAAAATAAGAATAATAAAGTGACACCAGAACAACGCTATCTTCACGATATCAATCAACAAGGTTTTATCTCTGACCCCAAACAGTTGCAGATTGTACAAAACATGCAATCACTCTACGACTGCGTGTCAAATTCTTCAACAATACCTCAAAACTGGTTTAGCCAATTATTTAACAAGCAATGTCGAACAACCAAAGGTCTTTATTTATATGGTGGTGTAGGCCGAGGAAAAACTTACTTAATTGATTTGCTTTACCACAGCTTACCGACTGACAAAAAATGTCGCGTTCATTTTCATCAATTTATGCAGACCATCCATCAAAAACTTGAACAACAAGCCAAAGTAGCAGACCCTTTAGTTGAAATCGCAAAACAAATTGCAGCAGACAACTCTATTATTTTTCTGGATGAATTTCATGTACTGGATATTACGGATGCGATGATTTTAGCAGGATTATTGGAGGCATTATTTAAGCACCAAATTCTGTTAGTCACCACCTCGAATAGCCATCCTAATGATTTATATAAAAATGGCTTACAACGAGATCGTTTTTTACCTGCCATTGACTTAATCAATCAAAATACACATATCATGACACTGGATGGAGAAATTGATTATAGACGACATTTAACTCAATTGAACCATTGTTATCCGATTCATCAAGAATCAGAAATTATCATGAAAAATCATTTTAAATCTTTTGTTAACAGAAAACCAATCTATCAAAACAGCTCGATTGAAATACAAAAACGCATCATTCTAACCAAAGCTGTCGACCAAGATTGTGTCTGGTTCGATTTTAAACAAATTTGCGGAACAGCCAGATCACCAGGAGACTATATTGAACTGGCACAAAAATTTACCACTTTTTTTATCAGCAATATTCCTGTACTTTACGAAACGGAAGACGATGAAGTTCAGCGTTTTATTCGCCTGATCGATATTCTGCACGATCATCACACGCTGTTATTCATCAGTGCAGCAGGTAAACCAGAAGAATTATATCGGGGAAAACGACTTGAATTTGCATTTAAAAGAACGGCAAGTCGACTGCATGAAATGAGTAGTTTTGATTATCATCAAACAAAACCCAAACCCAGACAAAGGTAAATCATGGAAATTAAAATAGCAGTGAACAATGTAAAATGTGGTGGCTGTGTGTCAGCGATAAAAGACAAGCTATCATCTCATCAGTCCATTCAACAGATAGAAGTGGATATTCCCACAGGCATGGTAACCATTGATAGCCAGAAAGATGTGACGGAAGAAGTGAAACAGATATTGGTGGATAGTGGTTATCCACCCAAATAAACAGCAAACAAAATCAACTCATTGATTGTTGTAATTGCTTAATGGCTTTATTTTCTAACTGACGAATTCGCTCAGCCGACACTTTATAGCGTTCGGCTAATTTGGTGAGTGTCACTTTTTTCTCATTTAACCAGCGACATTCAACAATTTCACGTGATCTGTCATCCAGTTGATCTAACGCATGTTTTAAACTCATTTGCTGATTCAGCGCACTATCATAACGCTCGATAAGCTGTAAGGGTTCTGCCGTTGTATCTTCCACATACTCTTCGGGACTTAACAATAAACCATCACTTTGATGATTATCTGGTTTATCAAACGTAACGTCGTTGGCACTTAAACGTGCTTCCATCTCAACCACGACTTCTGGCTTCACATTGAGTGCTTCGGCAACATTATTGATTTCTTCCTGATTAAACCAACCCAGTCTTTTTTTAGAACTTCGTAAATTAAAAAATAATTTACGTTGTGCTTTGGTGGTCGCCACTTTAACTATTTTCCAGTTACGAATAATAAACTCATGCATTTCTGCACGAATCCAATGCACTGCAAATGAAATCAAACGAACGCCCTGTTCAGGGTCAAAACGCTTAACAGCCTTCATTAAACCCACATTACCTTCCTGAATTAAATCGGGTAATGCCAAACCATAACCAGAATAACTCTTAGCAATGTGTATAACGAATCTCAAATGAGCCATGACTAATTTTTTGGCAGCTTCTAAGTCACCCTCATACTTTAATTTTTTAGCCAGCTCCTTCTCTTCATCGGCTTGTAAAATTGAGATTTTACCAGCTGCCCGAACATAAGCATCCAAACTCGAATCACTACCAGGAACTAAGTAACTCATTGATTGCGTCATTGATATACTCCAAATTAATTATAATTCTATTTTAGCACTCATTAACATAGAGTGCTAACAAATTTTAAAGTTCCATTTTTTCCCATAAAAAAAGCCGATGAATTATAAAACTCATCGGCTATCAATATTAAATCAATAATTTTTTAATTATAATTATAAATCCATTGTTTTTGAAACAGTCAAAACAACTCGACTATCACAAAGTCTACCTTCAGCATCGCCACACAAAGCACCAACACCTTTATCACCTTTACTCATACCATTACCATGAGCAGACACAGTCCAATCCAACTTAGCGATTTCTTTTGAAATACTGACACTGTAATCTATATTATCTTTCCAAGAGTTTACGCCATCACTTGCACCATGCCATAACCATTTACCAACATGTAATGCCAAACCAATATCTTTCATTGGCTCAAATTCTGCATTCAATTCAATATACTCATATTCCCAGTTAGGCTTGGTTGAGCTTAAATCATCATTAATAGACTTATCCGCATGCCATATTTCAAGATCAACAGGACCAAAACCCACACCGATTAATATTTCATTAATATTTGCTGCACTATTTCTAGCATAATTATAATGATACAAACCACCATGAAGGCGTAAAGCACCCATTTTCGTATAGTATCCAGCAAAGATATCTAATTCACTACCATTACCTCCTGACAAACTAGAAGCCCATGTACCAGCATAAAAACCACTATCATGAGTCCAATCAAAACCACCCTGAATAGCAAAACTTTCATTCGATACGGAGATACCACGAAACACATAATCTGTTGTATAAGCAACATTGGCTGTTGTATCTGCATTTGCGGCAAAACTACATAACACGGCACAACCTGCAACAGCAGTTTTTAAAAAGTTTTTCATTCAATTTTCCCTATATTTATTTTCGATAAGTTGGAATTCCAAAGTTATTATTTATACTACTTTTGTCGTCACCAAAAGACAATAATGACAATACTATGAAAAAAACAACTCATTTTCAATGAAATATTACAGAAATATTACAAATAATTCTTGCCAGTTAACTAAAGTATTGATTTTTTGTTGTATTTATAATACAAATACAAAACAATAACAATCTTAAGCACCCCCAAGAACTCATGAACCACACCCCCTAAAAGCCAGTAATGCAGCCCCATATGAAGCCTCTGAGTGGCTTGCTCTATTCACTGAAAGTTGCAACCTATCTTCTCTCATCTTTTGCCATAGAATATTTTTTGAACCACCCCCTGACGTTACCACATGAGATATTTTTGTTTTTGTCAGGCTTTGCAAAATTTGATAACCTTGACATTCAACATCAGTAATACCCTCCAATATTCCTTGGAAAAATAATTGCTCATCTGCTGGCCTTGGCATTAAACGAGGCTTGAGTTCAGGGTCTGACACAGGAAAACGCTCACCATTCACAATC
>Ga0233443_1000648_pt1 | contig 36694 bp, 36 predicted proteins | sample SI_123_September_2_FD_182784 | JGI IMG/M metagenome (GOLD analysis project Ga0233443, IMG submission 182784) | Seawater microbial communities from Saanich Inlet, British Columbia, Canada - SI_123_September2016_200_MG | ecosystem: Environmental > Aquatic > Marine > Inlet | place: Canada: British...
GCAGCAATATTTTTAATTTCTTTAAATCTGGGCTTGCTCATTCGGTCGCTTTCAAAAATTCTGATAGTTGCTTTAGCTATTTTTGCTGCTTCATCACCAATTCTTTCTAAGTCTGTAATAATTCTGAACATCATTAAAACATTTCTTAGATCTCCCGCTGTTGGCGAGCGTTTAGCGATAATTAATGAAATATCTTCGTTAATAGTAGACTCGAGTGAATTTACTTCGCTATCACGGGTAATGACTTCATTCGCTAATTTAGTATCTGATTCAACCATTGAGAGTACACTATTGCTAATTTGCTCCTCTACAATTGTGCCCATTTCTAATACCTTAGTTCTAATACCTCCAAGGTCTGAGTCAAATTGTTTGTATATATGTTCTGAAGCCATGATTTTTTCCCACTTATCTGATTAATTTTAATAACATTTTATGACAATTATATTAATATTACCTAGTTTTTTGAGTATGTTTTAACGCCGTCGCTGGTTCCTAGCAATAAAATATTTGCAGGTCTTTTTGCAAATAAACCATTAGTGACGACGCCTACAATTTGATTGATCTTCGCTTCCATTTCGATTGGGTCATTGATTGTTAGTCCATGGACATCTAAAATTATATTTCCATTATCGGTTGTAAAATCTCTTAATTGAGGTTGTCCTCCTAGCTTAACTAACTCACGGGCGACATAACTCCGCGCCATTGGTAATACCTCAATAGGTAATGGAAACTTACCCAAGGTAGGAACATATTTACTTTCATCGCAAATACAAATAAAAGTTTTTGCATTAGCTGCAACAATTTTTTCTCTTGTCAGTGCGCCACCCCCACCTTTTAACATATGCATATGTTCAGTAATCTCATCTGCTCCATCTACATAAATATCAATATTATTAACACTATTTAGGTCAAACACTTCTATGCCATGAGACTGAAGTCTATCGGCTGTTGATTTGCTGCTTGCTACAGCTCCTTCAATTTTATCTTTTATTTCACCCAGTGCATCTATGAAGTAATTAGCTGTAGACCCTGTCCCAACGCCAATAATTCCTGATTTGACATATTTAATAGCTGCATCGGCAACTTGTTTTTTTAGTTGATCTTGTGTAAGGCTCATTTTCTTAAATCCTTTGTTTTAAACAAAAATTATGGTTATATGATACACGTTGAACTGTTAATTGAGAATTTACTAAAGTTATGAAAAATGAGATTAAAGATAAAATTGATAACGCAAACATTTATGATGCAGCTCTGAGGACACCCCTAGAGAAGCAAATAAATTTATCAAAAAGGTTTAACAACAATATTTTATTAAAGCGCGAAGACCTTCAGCCGGTTTTTTCTTTTAAGATACGTGGTGCTTATAATAAAATGAAAAACTTAAGTGATGAGAATCTTAAAAATGGGGTTATTGCTTGTTCAGCAGGGAATCACGCTCAGGGCGTTGCCTTAGCAGCAAAAATTTTAGAATGTAAGGCAACTATTATCATGCCTAAAACAACACCTTTTATAAAAATTAATGCCGTTGAATCACATGGGGCTAAAGTAGTTTTACACGGAGAAACACTTCATGAGTGCTTTGATCACGCTTCAGGTATTCAAAAAAAAGAAGGCTCAATTTTTGTCCATCCATATGATGATTTAGAGGTAATCGAAGGACAAGGGACGATAGCAAAAGAAATTTTAGAAGATTATTCTCGTCCAATTGATGCTATTTTTTGTTGTGTAGGAGGCGGCGGTTTAATTTCAGGAATAGCTTCATACATAAAGGCTGTAAAACCAGAAATAAAAATAATTGGTGTTGAAGCTCAAGATGCGGACGCGATGACACAATCTCTTAAGGCAAATAAAAGAATTGTTTTAGATGCGGTAAGTTTATTCGCAGAAGGAGCGGCTCTAAAGCAAGTAGGAGAAATTCCATTTAAAATTTGTCAGCAGTATGTTGATGAGATGATCATTGTTGATAATGATGAAATATGTGCGGCAATAAAAGATGTGTTCGAAGATACGAGAACTATTTTAGAGCCTGCAGGAGCATTGGCGGTGGCGGGGGTTAAGTCGTATATTAAAAAAAATAATGTTAATTCAAAAACTTTTGTTGCTACTGCTTCTGGGGCAAATATGAATTTTGATCGGCTGGGGTTTGTTTCTGAAAGAGCAGAAATCGGTGAAGAGAGAGAGGCGATTTTTGCTGTAACAATCCCAGAAAAACCAGGAGCATTTAAAGATTTTTGCGGCTTAATTGGTAAACGAAATATTACGGAGTTCAACTATAGATACTCTAGTGATTCTAGTGCAAATATTTTTGTTGGTATTGGCGTACAAAATTTTGATGAATCTGACTCTCTCATGGAAACGTTAAAAAATGCTTCTCTTGATCCAATAGATTTAACACATAATGAAGTGGCAAAGCTTCATTTAAGACATTTAGTCGGAGGGCATGCCCCTGAAGCTAAAAATGAGGTTATATATAGGTTCGAATTTCCTGAAAAACCTGGGGCACTTTTAAACTTTCTTGAACAAATGGGCCATTGGAATATTAGTTTATTTCATTACCGTAATCACGGTTCTGATATTGGAAGAGTTTTAGTTGGTATGCAAGTTGATGAAAAAAGTACAGAAGAATTCCAAGAATTTTTAAAGAATCTTGGTTATACCTATATCAATGAAACGAATAACGAAGCCTATAAAATATTTTTAGGAAAAAATCATTTTTAATGATATTCATGTTGATACATCTATTAGAAGATATATTATTAAAGTTTTGTAAAATCGAGGAAGCTATGAAATATATTAAACTAATCCTTTTGTCAGTTTTTTTAGTTGGTTGTGGAGACGCTGATCGAGGAAAAGCGTTTATTACATCTGAGAAAGGTGGAATTACCGTTATAGATCTAAATTCAATGGAAGTAGCCGAGCAAATAGAAGTAGGTGCTAGTAACCCAAGAGGTATAGGCGTTACAGATGATGGGAAATATTTAATTACAGCTAACAAATTTGACGCCAATCTATCAAAAATTAATTACGAAACAAAAGAAGTAGAAAACATTGATGTAGGGATTAATCCTGAATTTGTAAGGGTTTATGATAACCAGGTATTTGTATCGACGGAACCATCCTCAACAGGTAAACCACCAGCAAAGGGTGAGATGAACCATGAGGAGGAGGATGGCGATGATGACAGAACGCCAGCAAAAGTTTCTGTTGTTGATTTAGATCAAAATAAAAAAGTAAGAGAGATTACTGCTGGGCCAGAAACAGAAGGCATTGAATTTAGTCAAGATGGTTCTAAAATAATTGTGACTAATGAAGCTGATAATACAATCACTATCCATGATTTTCACTCAGGCAACATTGTGAAAACATTTGACGCAAAATCTTATGGGTTAAGACCTAGAGGTATAAAAGCTTCACCTAATGGACAATTTTATGTTGCTACTTTGGAGTTTAGTAACAATTTTGTTGTTTTGGATAAGAATTTTGATTATGTTAAGACTGTTACAACTGAACATGAAGTAGATGAAGGTGATAAGCACACTGGTAATTCACCGTACGGTGTAAGTTTTAGTCCAACTGGCGATAAACTATATGTTGCTGCGAGTGGGGGTCGAGGAAATAGAAGTTCTTTAGAAGTTTATGATGGTAAAACATTTGAGAAAATTGATAGAGTTAAAACCGAAGAGGGAAGAAGATGTTGGCATTTCACATTTACTCCAGACAGCAAAGATATACTACTTGCTTGTGGAAGGTCTGATGAGGTGTTGGTCATTGATGCAGAAAGTCTAAAGATTAAAAAAAGAATTTCGGTTGCTGGGATACCCTGGGGAATAGTGACTTATCCAAAATCAATTGGAAGTCTAGATCAAGCTAATTAATTTCATTAGTTATAAATTTCCATTCATCATCTAAGACGGGGGTAATTGATAGGCGATTACCCTCTCTGAGGATCAGCATACTTTTGAGTTTAGGGAATGCCCTTAATTGTTTAAGTTCAATGAGAGGTATTTTTTTTATCAACGTCACATTAACGCTTAACCATCTTGGTTTTTCTATTGATGATTTAGGATCAAAGTATTTATGACCTTCAATAAATTGAAGAGGGTCAGGATAAGCAAGTCTAGAAATTTTCATTATCCCAACAATTCCAGGTTTGTCGCAATTTGATTGGTAAAAAAAAGCAAGGTCACCCAATGACATATCATCTCGCATAAAATTTCTAGCTTGATAGTTTCTTATACCTTTCGTTGGAATCCATTTAACGGTTTGCAAGGGACTATTTTCTAAATCTTCTATTGTAAAAACTGAAGGTTCTGATTTCATTAGCCAGTAGCGCATACTAAATTGTTCCTTAATTTTTTATTTTCTTGCTATTGATACTTAGATTTTAATACAAGAGATAAAATGATGGTAAAAAAAAATTTAGAAAAGGCTAGAAGTTTATCGCCTAGAGCCACTCATGCATGAGCTTTAGATGTAGTCGAGATTAGTGGCTTAAAATATTTTAGAAGGCTATAAATTTTTTGATGCTGCCTAGATTAGCATCCAGAACCAAGGGTTCAGGTGGTAATAGACTAAGAAGTTTTAGGTTCACACGCCAAGAGCCCTTAAAAGGTAACCCAATCGTGTGTGATCACACCACATTCTGATTGACTAAAACCTATGCTATAGACTAGTTCAAGAAATTAATAATCTAAGCAGCATCAAAAAATCAAAATTTAACTTTCTAGAGCCTGGTCCACTATAGAGGTTAAATTAGTTATCTTTTTTTTGTAATCAACTATATGGACACTTGAAGTTACATCATGGTTCAAAAATTCATGTGTAATATTAAGGGCAGCCATAATAATCGTTTTATCTACCCCAATAACATTTCCAGATTTTTGTACTTCATCAATCTTATTCGATAGATAAGTTATTGATTTTTGTAGATTAGCTTCCTCCTCCTCTGGACATGCAATAGTAAAATCTCGTCCTAGAAGTTTAATTTCAACTTGTTTCATAGTTATCCTGGAAGTTGACCAAGAAGATTTTCAATTTTCATTGTAGCCTCATTTATTTTGGCTTTAAGAATTTTATTCTCCTCCTGTAACGTTTCAACAGTGGGTTTCATTTCATTATTTTCTTGTCTAAGTAAACTGACGGCATTAACCAATTCAGTTAATTTAGCCTCAAGCGTTGTGATTTCTTCATCCATTGCCTAACTATAATTTAATTTATTCAGGCTATCAATAAAAAACTTTGATCACTTTTTATGCTTTTTTGCACGTGGGTGTGATTGGTCATAAGTTTTTGACAAATGTTGAAAGTCTAAGTGCGTATAGATTTGAGTAGAGCTTATATTCTCATGACCCAATAACTCTTGAACAGCTCTTAAATCCTGGCTTGATTGTAATAAGTGTGAAGCGAAACTATGTCGGAGTAAATGCGGATGGATATTTTCAGAGACACCTTGCTTCTTCGCCCAAAATTTTAAACGATACTGAACAGCCCTTTGTGTGAGATTTCTAGTTTGTTTGCTTAAAAAAAGAGCAGAATTACTATTCATATTTTTAAGTGTTGCTCGAATTTTAATCCATTCTTTTAGTGATTGAATAGCCTCATTACCCACAGGGACAATACGCATTTTTTTGCCTTTACCTAAAACGGTAATTGTTTCTTCTGAAAAATTAATATCTTCTAATTTTAAATTTACTAGTTCAGACAACCTTAAACCTGAAGAATAAAATAACTCTAAAATGGCATGATCTCTTAAGGCAATAAAATCATCTCCTTTAATATTGACTAACTTTATTGTTTGGTCAACTGAAAGTATTTGGGGTAATTTCTTACTCTTTTTCGGAGCCTTTATTTCTAGTACAGGGTTATGCTTAAAAGAATATTGATCAATGAGAAACTCAAAAAGACTCTTCCAGGACGAGAGAATTCTTGATAAGGAGTTACTATTAAGGCCCTTTGAATGCAGGGAGGCAATACATGTTCTAATATTATTTGGTTTTAAGTCTTCAAGTGCCATATTCTGATTAAGCTCAACCAATATACTTATATCTCTAAAATAGTTTTTAACTGTATGTTCGCTTAATCTTCTTTCGAATAATATAAAATCTTTGTAAGCTTTTAGATAGCTTGAATCATTCATAATCTGATTAAATTAAGAATACTCAGCAAGATTAATATCTCCCTCAAAACTTATTTCAGCTGAGCCACTTAAGGTTATTGTGTTTTTCATGTCCCAATCTATCTTGACAATCCCTCCATCCATATGAACATTGACAGGCGTTTCTACATTTTTTTTTGATATAGCAACTGCAGCAGCTGCACATGCACCTGAACCACAGGCCATGGTAAACCCACTCCCCCTTTCGAAAACCTTTAGCCTTATAGAGCTTTTATCAATAACAGACATAAAGCCGACATTTATGCCATCCTCCCAAGAGCTTTGAATATTAAGAGATATTTCACGAAAATTTTCTTCTAAAATATTATTCTCTCTCAAATTTATGACTGCATGGGGATTTCCTATTGATACATGGTCATAGCTAATGCCATTATTATTAATTGTATCCTTGATAACGGGCATTCCCATATCTACCTTAACCATTCCTTCACTATTTTCTGAAAGTAAAATAATGCCTGATTTCGTTTCTACCTGAATAGTTGATTTGCTTGATAGTTGGTACTTTTTTATGTATTTATAAAAACATCGTGCGCCGTTTCCACACTGCTCAACCTCCCCTCCATCTGAGTTAAAAATACGATATTTAAAATCAACATTGTTTGAGTTACTTTTTTCAAGAATAAGAAGTTGATCAAACCCAATACCAAAATGACGATCAGATAATCTTTTAATTAATGATTTTGATAAACCAAATTGTTTTTCTCTTTGGTCAATGACAATGAAGTCATTTCCGGTGCCCTGCATTTTTGTAAATTTCATAATTATCTTTTTGTCTTGTTTTTTGATATTCTAGCTCTTTTTAAAGAACTATAACTATGAAAGACTATCTATTTACATCAGAGTCTGTTTCCGAAGGGCATCCTGATAAAGTCGCAGATTTGATATCAGATGCGATTTTAGATGCGATTTTGGAACAAGACCCCGTTGCGAGAGTTGCGGCAGAAACCCTGACAAGTACAAATTTAGTTGTACTTGGGGGAGAAATTTCAACAACAGCAAAAGTTGATTATGAGCAAGTTGTCCGTGAAACCCTTAAATTTATTGGCTATGACAATATTGACTACGGGATTGATTATAAAACTTGTGAAGTATTAATAAAATATGGCATTCAATCTCCTGATATAGCCCAAGGTGTTAATGGGGCATTTGACGACCCTCTGGATCAAGGTGCTGGAGATCAAGGTCTTATGTTTGGTTTTGCATGTAATGAATCTGATCAATTGATGCCACTTCCAATACATCTTGCACATCGCTTGGTGGAGCGCCAATCAGTTACTAGAAAGAAAGGGGTTCTAACTTGGTTAAGGCCGGATGCTAAGTCACAAGTTACCATGCACTATAAGGACGGGAAACCAGAAAGAATAGACACGATTGTTCTTTCCACACAGCATGCGCCTGAAGTTTCCCTTAAAGATTTAAGAGAGGCTGTGATTGAAGAAATTATAAAACCTGAGATTCCTAAAGATCTTATTAAGGGTGAAATTAATTATTTAATCAACCCTACTGGAAGATTTGTTATTGGTGGCCCACAAGGGGACTGCGGATTAACTGGGAGGAAGATTATAGTTGATACCTACGGTGGAGCTGCCCCTCATGGTGGAGGTGCATTTTCAGGAAAAGATCCCACAAAAGTCGATCGATCTGCAGCTTATGCGGCAAGATACGTCGCAAAAAATATCGTCGCTGCAGGTTTGGCTGATAAGTGCCTAGTGCAGGTGTCATATGCCATTGGTGTGGCTAAACCAACATCCATTATGGTGGATAGTTTTGGTACAGCAAGAGTATCAGATTCAGAGCTTTCAAATATTGTTATGGATAATTTTGACCTTCGTCCTAAAGGCATTGTAAATATGCTTGACTTATTAAGGCCTATATATAGAAATACGGCAGCCTATGGGCATTTTGGTAGAACAGAACCTGAATTTTCTTGGGAAAAGGTCGATAAAAAAGGTTTAGGTTGAATTTGAAAACTTCATAAGCTCTTGATTTAACGTGAGTTATGATTTAACATTCTTACTTCCAAGGAACGTTGCGAGATTATTCAATCCCAGGCTTGGATTACAAATAATAAATTTGTAACGACGTTCACCATTTACCGTACCAGAGCGGGATAATAGGTGAACAAAATCCCTACTGGTCACAATTTTATTTAAAGGAAAATAAATTGAATACAGTGACTGATGTAAATAATAAAACAAAAAACTTCGTAGTCTCCGATATAAAGCTAGCTAAATTCGGCAGGCAGGAAATTGCTATTGCTGAAACAGAAATGCCAGGCTTAATTGGTATAAGAGATGAATATGCTTCAAGCCAACCTTTGAAGGGAGCGCGTATTAGTGGCTCCTTACATATGACAATTCAAACGGCCGTTCTTATTGAAACGCTTGTGGCATTGGGAGCTGAAGTTAGATGGGCATCATGTAACATTTACTCAACACAAGATCATGCAGCTGCTGCGATTGCAGAAGGTGGAACACCTGTGTTCGCTTTTAAAGGTGAAAGTCTCGATGAATATTGGGAATTTACGCATCGTATTTTTGAGTGGGAAAGTGGAAAATTTTCTAACATGATTTTAGATGATGGCGGAGACGCTACACTTTTACTTCACTTAGGTGTTAAAGCTGAAAAGGATATTTCTGTTCTTAATAATCCAAACTCAGAGGAAGAAACATGTTTATTTTCGGCCATCAAAGGTAAATTAAAGAATAATCCAACATGGTATTCAGACAAAATTGGCCATATAAAGGGAGTAACTGAGGAGACTACAACGGGTGTTATGAGGCTTTACCAAATGTTTCAGAATAAAGAATTGAGTTTCCCAGCAATTAATGTAAACGATTCCGTTACCAAATCAAAGTTTGATAATCTTTATGGCTGTCGTGAATCATTAGTAGATGCTATTAAAAGGGCCACTGATGTCATGGTTGCCGGAAAAATAGCAGTTGTTGCAGGTTATGGTGATGTTGGTAAGGGCTCAGCCCAAGCCTTAAGAGCGCTATCAGCTCAGGTATGGGTCACTGAAATTGATCCTATCTGCGCACTACAGGCAGCAATGGAAGGATATCGAGTGGTTACAATGGATTATGCTGCTGAACACGCCGATATTTTTGTAAGTGCAACAGGTAATTATCACGTTATTACGCATGAACACATGAAAAAAATGAAGGATCAAGCAATTGTTTGTAATATTGGACATTTTGATAATGAGATTGATGTTGCATCTTTATCAAATTATGAATGGGAGGAAATTAAGCCCCAAGTAGATCATGTTATTTTTCCAGATAAAAAGAGGATCATACTTTTAGCCCAAGGACGTTTAGTTAACTTAGGTTGTGGGACAGGGCATCCAAGTTATGTCATGGGTTCTTCATTCGCAAACCAAACAATAGCTCAGATTGAGTTGTTTACTCAACCTGAGAAATATCCTTTGGGCGTGTATACATTGCCTAAGCATTTGGATGAAAAGGTTGCAGTACTTCAATTAAAAAATTTAAATGCTGAGTTAACAAAACTCACACCTGAGCAGGCAAAGTATATTGATGTTGATGTTACTGGACCTTTTAAACCAGATAATTATCGTTATTAGGAGAATTTGATGGCGAATCTTCCCCCGTTAAGTTTTGAATTTTACCCCCCTCAAACACAAGAGGGGGTAAATAAACTTAAGCATACAGCTAAAGAACTTAATAAGTATAAACCTGATTTCTTTTCTGTTACCTTTGGTGCGGGTGGCTCAACAAAGGAGAGGACCTTAGATGCTGTTTTTGAACTGAGTAATTCAGATTTTAATGTAGCACCTCACATTTCTTGTATCTCATCCTCAAAAGTAGAAATTAAGGAATTATTGGATCAATATAAGTCACAAAAAATAAATCACTTAGTCGCGCTTCGTGGAGATAATCCCTCTGGGGCTATAAACTCTGGTGAGTTTAACTATGCCAATGAGTTAGTAAGATTTATTAAGTTAGAAATGGGAGATGCTTTCAAAATAGATGTTGCCGCTTATCCGGAAGTTCATCCTGAATCAGAAAGTGCAAAACAAGACTTTATAAACTTTAAAAATAAAGTTGAGGCCGGGGCCGATTCAGCAATTACACAGTTCTTTTTTAATGTTGATGCTTATTTTAAATTTATTGAAGAATGTCAGAAGAGCTCAATCAATATTCCTATCGTTCCAGGTATTATGCCAATTTACAATAGTAAGCAACTCATTAGATTTGCTAATAATTGTGGTGCTGAAATTCCAAGATGGTTGAGATTTAAATTAGAAGATTATGCAGATGATTTAGATTCATTAAGGGAGTTTGGCGTAGACTTTATAAGTGAATTATCTGAAACATTGATTCAGAATGGTGTTCCTGGCATACACTTTTATACGATAAATTACTCCAAGACTTTATCGAAAATTATAAAAAATATATCCCAATCTTAGTGCAGCTCTGCTTGTTTATTTTGATATATGGAGTCTTCAACAAATAGGTAACTATTTTCTTTTCCGCTTTTCCATAAAGTCATCATAACTATCCACCTCATTTCTTCTATGTTGATATATTTCTGATTAAGAATCATAATTTGATCTAAAATTATTTCAAATTCAGTCGAATTAAGAATTTTTGCATTCATTAAAAATGTAAGCAAAGTAAAGGCTTCTTCAGAAATTTTCTCATATTCTATTTGAGATAAAACTCTTAAACTATCTTTATGAGTTAATGAGGAATTTTTACTTAATTTTTCTAAATGATTAAACCAATCAAATGCAGAAGAAATATCCTTATTGTTAAAACCTGCCTCTTCAAGCTCAAGGGCAATGTCATTAGTATTTAATTTAGGTTTAGTACTTATATAATTTTCGAATAAATAAATAAGTAAATCTAGCATTATGATAGGCCCATAATTTGGTTAAAAAAAATCTAAATTGATATTGTTATAATATCAGATAAGTAATCCATGAAATTAATTCAAAATATTTTTTTTAAAACATAAAAGTTTAAGAGATGACAATACTAAACATTCTAAAATATCCTGACCCAAGGCTTTATAAAGTTGCAAGTGAAGTTAAGGATATTAATGGTGAAATTAAATCATTCATAGGGAGCATGGCTGAAACTATGTATGATGCGCCAGGGATTGGGTTAGCAGCGACACAAGTTGACTTTCATCAAAGGATTATAGTGATCGATATTTCTGAAGATAAAAATGAATTATTAGTCTTAATTAATCCAATATTACTAGAGTTTAGGGGTGAGGAAATTAATGAAGAAGGTTGCTTATCTGTCCCCGAAGTTTTTGAAAAAGTAAAAAGGGCGGAGTGGATAAAAATTCAAGCTTTGGATATAAATGGTAAAAAGTTCGAGCTTGAAGCTGAAGGTCTCCTTGCGGTATGTATACAACATGAAATGGATCATTTAGAGGGTAAAGTTTTTGTTGATTATTTGTCTAACTTAAAGAAGAGTAGAATTAAGAAAAAATTGATTAAGATGGGTAAATGAGTATAAAAAAATTGAGTGTAGTGTTTGCTGGAACTCCTGATTTTGCAGTACCAGCATTAGAAAAAATTAATTTGGCTGGCTATGAGGTAAAGCTTGTCTTAACTCAGCCTGATAGAAGATCGGGTAGGGGTATGAGTATAAAAAAAAGCCCCGTAAAACAAAAATCTATTGAACTTGGCATTCCTGTTTACCAACCAGAGACTTTAAAAAATAATGCAGAAATAAAGAATGCAATTATTGCAAAGCATGTAGATATTTTAATTGTTGTGGCCTATGGCTTAATGATTCCAGATGAAATTTTAAATTTATTTGATGGACATATATATAATATTCACGCTTCAATCTTACCAAGATGGAGAGGCGCAGCACCAATTCATAGGGCGATAGAAGCGGGGGATAAAGAGACGGGTGTAACAATAATGAAGATTGTAAAACAACTTGATGCTGGCCCAATGATTATGAAGGAGAAGGTGCCAATCACAAGTAAAGACACTACTGAAATATTATCTAAAAAACTTTCAGAATGTGGGGCCTTAATGATAGTTAGTTTGCTTAAAGAAATAGAAAAAGGAAAAATTATTAAATGGGAAGATCAAAATGAAAGATATGTAACTTATGCAGAAAAAATAAAGAAATCAGAGTCTGCTCTTAATCTCAATGACTCTCCTGAAGTTTTATGTCAAAAAATTAGGGCATTTAACCCATTCCCGATGATGAGCATAAGTTTTGAAGGAAAGAATTTAAAAATTGTTAAAGCAGAAAAATATAATAAAGAATGTAAACAAAACCTTCTACCAGGAAAATTATACCTATTAGAAGATGATTTATTATTAAAGTTGGTTTCAGGAATATTGAAATTAGATATCGTTCGGTTAGAAGGCAAAAAAACCATGACAGCTTTAGATTTTGTAAAGGGACATAAAGTCTTAAATCTTAATTTAGTTAGCCAGTGAAGGAAGCTCAACTTACAGCGGCAAAAATAGTTAAATTTGTTTTGGAGGGGAGCAATCTTAACAAGGTGCTCCAGAAATATTCGAATGAACATAAAATTAATCCTAAAGATTTATCTCAAATTAAGGATTTAGTATTTGGCACCCTTCGCTCATATGGAAAAACAAAATTTATTATTAAAAATTTAGTTAAGAAACAACCTACTAATTTATTAATTCTAGCTTTGATTCATGTGGCATTATTTCAACTTATATCTAATAGGTCTAATTCATATACCGTTGTAGATCAAGCTGTTTCGGCATCAAATATGGTTAATAGAAGACATACCGCATTCACAAATGGCGTACTTAGAAATTTCCTAAGAAAAAAGATAAAGATCTTTAAAGAGATTGAAAAAAATGAAGAAGCAAAATATAGCTATCAAGCTTGGTGGATAAATCAAATAAAAAAAGAATACCCAAAGTCTTGGAAAGATATTCTTGATATTGGAAATTCCCACCCCGCACTAATTATTCGTATAAACCTAAAAAAAATTAGTATTAATGGATATATTAGGAAAATTGAAGAAAAAAATATTGAACATATAGTATTAGGCAATGAAGCAATACTAATAAAAAACCCAATACCATTAGATTCCTTACCAGGGTTTTATGAGGGGGAGGTGTCAATTCAAGATTATGGGGCACAACTTGCATCTCATTTATTAGATTTAAAGAAAAATTATAGCGTTTTAGATGCTTGTGCTGCACCAGGCGGGAAGGCTTGCCATATGACGGAGATAGAAGAAATAAAGCTGACGGCAGTTGAGGTTGATAAACAAAGAGTACAAAAGATTATAGAAAACTTAAATAGACTAGGTCATTCTTTTAAAGTAATCAACGCTGAAATTAAAACTGGAAATTCATGGTGGGATAAAAAATTATTCGATAGAATTTTGTTAGACGCTCCGTGTACAGCATCCGGCATAGTTAGAAGGCACATAGATATAAAATGGCTAAGAAGAGCCAATGACTTAAATTATTTTCATGAGAAACAGTTCGAATTATTGAGAGCTTCATGGGAATTGTTAAAGTCAAAAGGTAAATTACTTTATGTGACTTGCTCAATATTTGAAATAGAAAATAGATTGGTGATCGATAGATTTTTAAATGATGAAAAAACGGCTAATGAAATTAAAATTAAATTTCCAAAAAATGTGAATGTAGACGATAATCAGTTATTGCCTTCATTGTTTCATGATGGATTATTTTATGCCCTTCTTCAAAAAAAATAATTTAAATTTATTTTTATTTTTAAGTCTTACCATTAATTTAAGTATGGGTATTGCCAATGAGATTAATAATTTTGATATTAAGGGCATTAACGTAGGTAGGGATGATAATAGTATTTTTATTAGTCTTGAGCAAAGCTCTACATTGCCACCTAATATTATTGAGCTTCTTGAAAGAGGCATTCCTATTGCTTTCAATTTAAAAATTGAAATAATTAAAGAAAATAAATTTTGGTTTGATAAAGTTATACAGCATTATAATTATTCATACCAAATTAAATATTTTTCGCTAAGAAAAGTCTTTGAGGTAATAGATATCAAAGGGAATGCCAAGAGCTTTAAAAGTGAGCAAGAAGCGATCCAAAGTTTATTGAATAAAAAAGAAATTATAATAAAAAAGTATAAAAATTTAGAAAAAACAAAATTAAAAATATGGGTAGAGCTTGATAAAGGAAGATTGCCCAAGGCAATTCAAGCAGATGTATTTAATAAATCATGGGATGTTCAATCAAATATAATTTTGTATGATATGAGAGAATTATGAAGTATTTAATTACCTCTGTTGCCATTATTGGAGTAGGTTTCTTAATCCTGCTAGCTCAGTCATTATCAAATAATGATTTAGTTTCAAATGATACCTTTTTGGTTTTATTAGCAATATCCGTGGCATTTGTTTTATGTTTATTCTTTCTTATACTTTTTCAAATATTCAAATTACTTCAAAGTGTAAAAAAAGAAATCACAGGAAGTAAATTAACTTTACGTTTAGTAATATCTTTTGGGATGATGGTTCTGATTCCTGTTTTAATTGTATATTTGGTTTCAGTAAACTTTTTAACAAAATCTATTGAATCATGGTTTGATGTTCGGGTTGAGTCGGCCCTAGAGGGCGGCTTAACTCTTGGACAAAATACAATAGATATCTTAATTGATGACATACAGTTAAAAGGGAAAAGTATTGCATATGCAATTTCAAATAAACCTTTTGAAAAAAGAGAAGAAATCTTAATTGATTTAAGGGAAAAATTTAGTATTGCAAGTGCAGTTTTATATAAAAGTGATGGAAATATTTCTGCGATATCACAAAGTAATTCAACCATAAATACAACAACACTTACCCTTGAAGACTTAACAAAGGGCAAAAGTGGATACTTCGTAAGAATAGAAGAAGCAAAAGAAAACAATCTTGTGCTTAAAGCATTTATTCCAATTTTTTATAATAATATAAATCAAACAACGGATTTAATAGGTTTAGAAGAGATATTAATGTTATCTCAACCAATTCCTGAATCGATTGCAAATGTTGCAGTTTCGGTAGAGTCAGTATTCGAAGAATACCAGCAACTCAGGTATAGCAGAAATTCATTAAAAATTATTTATACATTAACATTAACGATTGTTCTTATGTTGGCCATTTTAACTTCGGTAGCAATTTCATTTGTTATAAGCAGGCGATTCACAAGACCTCTTTCACTATTAGCTGAAGCAACCAACCAAATAGCGAAAGGAAATTATAAGAAAATAATACCTGAGATAGGCAAGGATGAATTAGGGAGATTGGTAAAATCCTTTAACTCAATGACATATCAATTAGATACTGCAACTAAAAATTCAAAAAAAGATAGAAAGCGTTTGGAGGATGCTAGGACATTTTTAGATACGACTCTTACCAATTTAGTGACATCAATTATCGTAATAGATGAGGATCAGAAAATTAAACTATATAACAAATCAGCAGCAAAGTTATTAAATTTCAAATTATCAAATATGATTGGGGAAAAATTAAAAAATGCTATTAAGGAAGTTAAAAAATTTGATCTTGTTATAAGCTTTATTGATAAAGCACTTAAAGAACATAATGAGTCTATAAATATTTCAAAAGAAATAGTATTAGATTCGTTGAAAGAAGAAAAAACATTGATTTTAAAGCTTTCATCATTCCAAGAAAGCTCAGGCATATCTTATATTTTAGTTTTAGATGATATTTCAGTTGTGGCAAAAGCACAAAGACAAATTGCATGGAGCGAAATTGCAAGAAGATTGGCGCATGAGATTAAAAATCCACTCACGCCTATACAGCTATCAGCAGAAAGAGTTCAAAATAAAATCATAGATAAATTAAATAAGACGGATAAAGATTTATTAAATAAATCAACAAATACAATAATTAAACAAGTAGACGCACTAAAATTAATGGTTAATGAATTTTCTGAATATTCTAGATCACCTACTATTGTTAGAAAAAAAATAGATATAACCAATCTAATAGATGAAGTTTCTTATCTATATTCTGATCAGAATTTTACAATTAAAAAGAATTATCCTAAAAAAAGGAGGGAGATAAGGATAGATGAAAATAAATTTAGACAGGTATTGATAAATATTTTTGATAATTCAAAATCAGCACTTGAAAATATCAAAAACCCTAGAATAAATATAACAGTAAAATATGATGATAATTTCTTTAGGCTTAAATTTGAAGATAATGGCATGGGGGTGCCGAAAGATATTATTGAAAGAATTTATGAGCCATATGTTACTTCAAAAAAAACAGGTACAGGGTTAGGTTTGGCTATTGTCTATAAAATTATTGAAGAACATTCTGGGAGCATTGAAATAAAGAATGTAAATCCAGGTGGAGCAGCTATATCAATAACCCTTCCTATAAAGGAGAGCAAGATTGGATAAGCAAAAAATAAAAATCCTAATTGTTGATGATGAAAAGGACATCAGAGATTCATTAAAGGATATTTTAGTCGATGAGGGGTATGAGACTTTGCTTGCTAAGAACGTCTCCGAGGCAAAAGAGATAAAGTTATCACAAAAGATTGATTTAATTTTACTTGATATTTGGATGCCGGATATTGATGGACTTTCTTTACTGAAAGAATGGTCAGCTAATAATGAAATAAATTGTCCCGTTATCATGATGTCTGGTCATGGAACAATAGATACTGCAATTGAGGCTACAAAAATTGGGGCTACGGATTTTCTAGAAAAACCTATATCCTTGCAAAAACTTCTTAAAACTATTTCAAGTTCTTTAAAAAAATTAGTTGTATTGGATGAAATTGATAAGACTTTTATTGCTGAATGTAATTTAAAATATATTAAAGATATCGAAAATGAAATTAATCAATTAAAAAAGATGTATTTGGTTGGTTTTGTAGGGGAAAAGACCAATTTTATGGGTATCTTCATATCTATTTTATTCAATACTAATTATTATTTGGTTAAAAAAGCGAGTGATATAAATAATAATCTATTAAATTTAATCCAGACATCAGGCTTAAAGTTTTTATTAATTGATAATTGTCTTGGTAGTTTAGAAAAAAATAATGAATACGAAGAATTGTTTAATGAAATAAATTCTAAAAAAATAAAGATTCTTTTTTTAGAAAAAGAAAGAGCTAGTTTTGGTAAATTTTTTAAAAATGAAAATAATATAAGTTTTTATGAAGCTCCAGATTTCTCAAATGACAGAGATATAATTCCTGATTTAGCCAATGCATTACTTGCATATCATTTAAGTAAAAACTCTAATCTTCCATTTAAGGTTTTAGATAGTGCTGCTTTGAACGCTTTAAGAAATCATCCTGATATACAAAGAATAGATCAGCTTGATAAGGTTATTACATCATCAATAAAGAGCTCAGCGGGAGAGCTTATTAATAGGCATGATGTCGAAAGTTTTTTTGATCAGCATAATGTTTCTGTAGAAAAAAACTACAAAACTGATATTAATATAGATGTTCTATATAAAAAGCCTCTTAAAGAAGCTAGAGATTCATTTGAAACTATGTATTTAAAATATCATCTTGAGAAAAATAAATCTATTACTAATTTATCAAATAAAAGTGGAATAGAAAGAACGCACCTTTATAGAAAGTTAAAGCAATTAGGAATTAAAGTTTAATTCTGCGATAACTGGAGCATGATCTGATGGTCTTTCAAGAGCGCGAGTAGTGTTATCAATGTAAGCTTTTGCCAAGAAAGGTAATAATTTTTCTGGTAGGAGAATATGATCTATACGCATTCCTAAATTTCTTTTAAATGGTATTCTGTAGTCCCACCATGAGAATTTGACAGAATCACAATTTATTTCTCTAAATGAGTCAATAAATCCTAGATTAAGTATTTTATTAAAATATTCGCGTTCTTGGGGGGATGTTAAAATTTTCCCGCCCCATGATTTCGATTCGTAACAATCTAATTCTGTAGGGGCAATATTAAAATCTCCGGTAAGAATATTATTAATTCCATCATTTTTATTTTGTAGCCAAAGTAACAAAGACTCAAGCCATTTAATTTTATATTCAAATTTTTCGGAGTCTAACGATTGGCCATTGGGCACATAAGCAGATATAACCCTATGCTTACAACCTGAATCATGAGTAAATGTTCCAGATATCAGTCTTTTTTGTTCGTCATTAAAATTAGGCATCCCTAATTGAACATCTGTTAGCTTTTTTTTACTTATTAGAGCAACACCATTATAGGTATTTTGGCCATTATGGTATGAGAATAGTCCATTCTTGTCGAAGACATCATGAGGGAAGCTATCGTTGTTTTGTTTTGTTTCTTGCAAACAAATTACATCGGGTTGGTTTATATTAATCCAATCTAAAACTTGAGGAAGTCTTACTTTTAGGGAGTTGACATTCCATGATGCTATCTTCATTGATTCATGAGTCCATGATGTGCCAGTAGAGCTTGAATATTTGGCTTTCTTCCTCTAAAGGCTATAAAGGATTCCATAGCAGATCGAGATCCTCCTTTTGAGAGAATTTCTTTTCTAAATTTACTGCCAGCAGTTTTAGATAGGATTCCAATTTCCTCAAATAAGCTGTAAGCATCTGCTGATAAAACTTCAGCCCATTTATAACTGTAATAAGCTGCTGAATAACCTCCTGAAAAAATATGACTAAAGCTGTGAGGAAATTTATTCCACCTGGGAGCATCTATTATAGAAACTTTAGCTCTAACACCCTCAAGAATTTTCATAAAATTTTTATTTTTGGGGTTATATTCACTATGAAGTTTAATGTCAAATAATGCAAACTCAACCTGCCTTAATGTTTGCATACCTGATTGGAAATTTTTTGACTCTAAAAGTTTAGTAAAAAGATTTTTGGGCATATAGGTTTTGGTTTTATTGTTATATGTCATATCTTTAATAACTGACCATTCCCAGCAATAATTTTCCATAAACTGGCTTGGAAGTTCAACGGCATCCCACTCAACCCCCTTAATTCCAGAAATAGAATATTCTGTTACTTCTGTAAGGAGATGATGAAGTCCATGACCAAATTCATGAAACAAAGTGATAACTTCATCATGCGTTAGATATGCATCGCTATTTGTTGGCGGCATAAAATTACAAGTGAGGAATGCAACTGGGTTATCTTTTTCATTTTCAAATTTATATTTTGATATTGCTTCATCCATCCAAGCGCCACCTCGTTTATGTTCTCTTGCATATAAATCTAAATAAAATTTACCCACCAGCTCCTTTTTTTTGTCATATATTTCAAAAAACTTAACATCTTTATGCCATGTTGAAGCTTTTTTTTCATAAATAGTTAGGCCATAAATTTTCTTGCATATGTTAAAAAGCCCATTTAAAACATTGTTAACTGGAAAATATTGTTTAATTTCGTCATCAGTAATATTGAATCTCCTTTTTTTAAGTTTTTCAGATAAAAAAGGAATGTCCCAAGCTTTTGGTTCTGTAATATTAAATTCTTTTGCAATATCTTTGATATCAGCAATATCCCTCAAAGCAGCTTTCGTTGCATTTTTGGTAAGCTTTGATAAAAAAGATGTAACTTCTTTTGATGATTTGGCCATCTTAGTTCTTAAAAGCATAGATGAGATATTTGGATAGCCTAATAATTTTGATAATTGGTATTTTAATTTAAGTATATTATTTATATTGTTTGTATTATCAAATTCTTTTTTGAATAGTGAGGAAGCTTTTGTACTATAAGCATAGTAAATATCCTTTCTTAGCTTTCTATTATCAGCGTATTGCATAATTGGCAGATAACTTGGAAAATCAATTGTAAATAGCCAACCTTTACTTTTTTTAGTTTTGGCTCTCATAAGGGCTGAATTAATTACATCATTCGGGATTCCTTTTAAGGAATTTTTGTCTGTAATTACTAATTTAAAACTATTAATAGAATCTAAAATATTTTCATCAAACGAAGATGATAATTTCGATAGATTGCTTTGTATTTCTTTAAATTTTACTTTTTGTTTTTCAGGTAAAGCGACACCAGACAGTTCAAAAGAAGTTATTTCATTCTTAATTAGTTTTTTTTGAGAAGCGTTAAGGCCTCTATTTTTTTTAAGTAAAGTTTTATATTTCTTATATAAAATATAGCTTTGCCCAAGGTCTGAAGAATATTCAGTGACTTTAGAAAGTGTCTGGTTATAGGCTTTTCTGTACGATGTTGAGCTTTTAACAGCATTAATATGATTAACATAAGACCAAACTCTATTTAATTTTTCACTACATTTTTCCAAGGGTATTACGAAATTTTCCCAAGTCGGAGAATCGTCCGCAGACTCTAGCTGTAAAATAATTTTCTTATTTTCTGTAATAATTTTGTTTAGTGCAGGTAGCACATGCCGAGGTTTAACTGAGTGAAAATCTGGCAACTTATTTCTTACTAAAAAAGGGTTCATAACATTTACTAATTAATCTAGGTAGGCTTTACTAAGACAATAAATTCAAATTCAATCAATTTTCATTCGAAAAGTCAGCTCTCTTAGGATTGTCTAGGGGATGATGATCCGTCATTTTCTCTTTATGCTTAATTATTTGTTTGTCGAGTTTATTTATTAATAAATCGATAGATTTATACATATCGTTACTAGAGCACTTAGCGTGAAGAGTAGTCTTCGGCAAATGAATATTTGCTTCAGCATTATGGGTAATATTATCCACACTTAAGATAACTTTAACTTCTAATATATAGTCAGCATGACCCTTTATTTTTTTAATTTTATTATGAATATGATCATTAATCCCATTCGTAATTTCTAGGTGGTGTCCGGTTATATTGATTTTCATATTAAATATTTTATACCTTTCTTTGATTAGATGGCAATATTTTTAGTTTAATTCGGTACTTGGCCACCGTCCTTCTAGCGATATCTATACCATCATTTTGAAGAATCTTACATAACTCAGAATCTGAGTAGGGTTTTCTATGATTCTCTTTGCTAATTAGCAATTTTATTCTATTTAGGAGTGATTTTGATGAAACATCTCCTTTATCATTGCTGAATGAAGTATTAAAAAAAAACTTCATTTCATATACCCCATGAGGGGTAGAAATAAACTTATTTGTAGAGATTCTTGAGATAGTTGATTCGTGTAGCTCGAGCTCATATGCAATTTTTTTTAATGTTAATGACTCTATGTGAGACTCTCCATTTTCCAAAAAATTAACTTGGTTTTGCATAATAGCTCTAGAGACTCTTAAAATTGAGATTGATCTTTCATTTAAATTTCTAATTAACCATTTTGCTTCTTGAAATTTTTCCTTTAATTCTTGATCAGATGAAGAATTGATTAAATTTTGAGCATTTTCTATTAATTTAAGTTTAATGTTATTGTCTTCATTTAAAGATGTAATCCATTTACCATTTTCTTTTTTTACAAATACATCTGGTGATATGTATGAAGTTTTATTTGCTTTCTGAAAAATAAGGCCAGGTTTTGGATTAAGGCTTTTAATTAAAGAAATTACTTGCTCTAATTCTATGTCATTACACTTTAATTTTTTTTTTAATTCTTCAAAATTTTTATTTGCTAGCATATTTAAGTTATCTTTTGCTAATGCTTTAGCAAGTTTACAAATATGATTTTGATTTTCAATAAGATTTAATTGTATCGCTAAACATTCAGCAAGGTTTCTTGCGCCAATACCAGGATGTGTTGAAATTTGAATTAACTTTAACAATCTTTCTATTTGGTGTGTTTGAGGTTTTTTCCCAATGGGTATAGTGTTTCTTATCTCATCAATGGAATCAATTAAATAACCATTTTCATCAATTGAGTCAATTAAATAAGATATTATTAATTGATCATCAGGACTAAAATTGAATATTGCAATATTTTCAACCAAATATTCTTTAAGGGTTTGATTCTTTATCTCATTATTAAAAATATCATAATAATTCTCGTCTGATGATTTGCGAGATTGTGAATTTTTTTTTGATAATAAAGATTGATCCTTTGTGCTTAGAAAAATATTATCTGATAAATATTCCTCAATTAAATCGTTAAGCTCTGATTGGGAGGCGTGTAAAAATTTTATTGAGCGCTGAAGGAGGGGGGTTAGTCTTAAGGATTGAGATAATTTTAAATTTAAACCTAACTTCATTTTAAAGTGTAAAATTTTCGCCTAAATATATTTCTTTGACACTCTGATTTTGGGCAATAATGTTGGGCGTACCCTTAGCAAAAATCTCTCCTTGATTAACAATATAAGCCTGATTACAAATACCTAAAGTTTCTCTAACGCTGTGATCAGTAATTAAAATGCCTATTCCATTAGAGGCGAGATATTTGATAATTTTTTGTATGTCAATAACCGCAATCGGGTCAATTCCTGCAAAGGGCTCATCAAGTAGTATAAATTTTGGCTTATTGGCTAAGCATCTTGCAATTTCAACTCTTCTTCTTTCACCTCCAGAGAGACTTATGGCAGAATTTTTTCTAATGTGTTGAATATTTAATTCTTCTAAAAGAGTTTCAAGTTCAATTTGAATTTGTTTTTTACTTAAGTTTCTGAGCTCTAATATACTTACAATATTTTCACTAACATCCATTTTTCGGAAAATTGAAGGCTCTTGAGGCAAGTAGGAAATCCCTTGCTTCGCCCTTAAATGAATAGGAGTTTTTGTTAAATTTTTCTTGTCTAATAAAATATTGCCATGATCTGCCGCTATTAAGCCAACTATCATATAAAAAGTTGTTGTTTTTCCTGCACCATTAGGGCCAAGTAGTCCAACTATCTGTCCACTAGTTATTTCCAAAGATACATTTTTTACAACAATGTTTTTTTTATAACTTTTCCTTAGGTTTTGTATGGTTAAAGTTGGCATTATTTTTTAGGCTTTATTATTGCTTTTGTACGCCCTTTCTTTTTATTTTCACCATCAGAATCTTTTCTTGAAAGTGCCTGAGCAAACTCACTTGTAGCGTCATACATGATGTAATCTCCCCATACCTCATCATCACCTCTTTTTACAAAGGCTTCTTCATATAAGTGAATTTTGTCCATATGGCCATCATATTCAATACGAAGTGCCTTTCCTTCAATATACTCATCAGAGCCCTCCATTTTTTGTTTAAAGGTTGTTGGTTTACCAATTGACGTACTATGCTGAAAGCCTTGTCTATCCTCTCTAATGATAAGTTTGTCTGCATATATTATAAGTGACCCCTGAGTAAGGATGACGTCACCTTCATAAGTGCTGGTATTTTTTGTATCTTCAATTGTCATCGTATCAGCCTCAATTTCTATAGGCTTATCGCTATCCGCTAATTCCGAAAAAGCAAGTTGCGGCATGAAAATTGCTAGCATGAAAGCAAGACATATATTTTTAATTATGGTTTTCAATATTTGAATCTATTATCATCTTTTGGTTTCTCATAATGCACTTTAACTTTACTCAGTAGCTTTAAGATACCCTCTTTATTATCATACTTCATTCCAATACCATTTATCTCAATATTTGGCTCTTGAATCATTTTTACAGCCTTTTGGCTTGTAACAACATCTAATTCAGAATAGATATTAAGTTCATGAGTAAAAAGCTTTAAAACTTTTTTTGTTTTTGTTGGAAGCCTAACTAAAATAGCATTTTCTCGGAGAATAATTTCTTCGCCCTTATCTCTTACTTCACCAACATCACTGTAGATAGTCGAATGTTTATTTTTATTTTTATATTTAGTATAAAAGGGTTTAATTAGTGTAGTTTTATCTTGGTCTTTATAATGTTTCATATACTCAGCTTGTAGCGAATTTTGTAAATTTCCATCCTCATCTGTTCTTGTTGAGTTAAATTTATTAAGAAAAAATGATGGACCACTATTTTTAGTGGTTGTGGAATTTTTATACTCTTTTACAACCTCCTCTTTAAGCCAAAATGAGGCTAGCATAACAATGATAATAAAAATTAAAGCAAATGCTGTTGAAAGCAAGTTCATAAAATAATTATAAAATTTTGGCTTTAAAAAGGCTTTGAAGCGTCAGTGAGCCAACTAAAGATTTATCTTTTTTGATAATTAAAAAAGATGTAATTTTATGCTTTTCCATAAGCTTAAGTGCCTCTATTGCCATTTGTGTCCCACTTAATGCAAAAGGCGCTTTTCTCATTACTTCAGAAATAGGTGTATCTAGACTAATATGATTTAAAAGTGATCTTCTTAAATCGCCATCAGTAAATATCCCTTTTGGTATATTTTGATTATCAATGATTGCTGTAAAGCCTAGTTTCTTATTCGTTATTTCTTCTATTGCGTCTCTAACAGTTGATTCCAGACTAATTTTGGGCGTAGATTTTAAATTAATCATAATGTCCTCAATATGAACAATCTTACCAAGAGAACCCCCGGGATGTGATCTTGCAAAGTCCTCAGCACCAAAATCTCTTTCATTAAGAACACATACTGCAAGCGCATCTCCTAAAGCCAACATAAGAGATGAGCTGGCTGTTGGAGCAAGGCCAAGAGGGCATGCTTCTTTTGTCACTGAGGAATTTATATGAATGTCACTCTCAGTAAACAAAGTAGAGTTAGTATCACCTGTAATACTTATTATTTTTGCTCCTATTCTTTTGATGAGCGGAAGCAATATCATTAGCTCCTGACTTTCACCTGAGTTAGAAAGAAAGATAACGACATCTTTTTCTGTAATCATGCCTAGATCACCATGGCTAGCTTCACCCGGATGCATAAAGAAAGAAGGAGTTCCGGTGCTTGAAAAAGTAGATGCTATTTTGCCCGCAATATGGCCAGATTTACCAATCCCACTCAATACAACCCTACCTTGGCAGCGAAGAATACATTCAACAGCCTCAGAGAATTCATTTGATATTTTGCTACTAGCTTTTGTTATTTCATCCGCCTCAATTTTCAAAACGTCTTGGGCAAGCTTTATTCTTTCTGATGACATATTTTTTAAATAAATATTATTTACAATTTCATAAGTATAGTGTGGATTGATAGTAGAATAAAGAATATAAAAAAGGTTTTATAGGTTATGTTTGAGTCTCTTCAGTTAATTATTTTATTACTAGTAAGCTCTGTCTTCTTAGTAGCACTTTTCAAATATTTATCTCTACCACCTATGATTGCATATTTCGTGGTAGGGCTTGCTCTCGGACCGCATGCCTTAGCAATTCTTCCAGGCTCTGAATCTAGTCGACATTTTGTTGAATTTGGCATTGTATTTTTAATGTTTACTATTGGTTTGGAATTTAGTTTGCCCAAGCTAAATTCAATGAGAAACATATTGTTTGGCTTAGGTGGGACACAGGTATTGATTACTCTTTTGGCTGTAATAGTGTGCGGAATTTTTTTCGGGTTGCAATTGCCCTCAGCTTTTATTATTGGCGCAGCGCTTACAATGTCATCAACAGCAATAGTTTCAAAGATTTTAATTGAGAGATTAGATTTAAATAGTCGACACGGAAGATTGTCCATTGGCATTCTATTGTTTCAGGATGTTGCAGTTATATTTATCTTAATATTGATCCCAGTTTTCAATAATTTGGATGCAGATTTATTTAAACTTATCATATTTGCATTGTTGAAAATTATTTTCTTATTATTTATTGTGTTTAGAGCCGGTAAGCCAGTAATGAATTTTTGGTTTGATATAGTCGCGAAAAATAAATCAAGAGAATTATTTGTTTTAAATGTTTTAATGATTACACTTATTTTCTCTTATGTTACTAAATTGGCTGGTTTGTCCTATGCCCTTGGAGCCTTCCTTGCAGGTATGATAATTTCTGAAACTCGCTATAGACACCAAGTTGAATCCGATATTACTTCGTTTAGAAATATTTTATTAGGTTTATTTTTTATCAGTGTTGGCATGATGCTAGACATAGATATATTAAAAAGCAACTTTATAATTATTGCTCTCCTATTCTTTGCGTTTACATTATTTAAAATTATTTTAATTACTGGTTTAACGATGATTTTTAAATATGAGTTAGGTGTCGGAATCAGGACAGGAATCATTTTGTCTCAAGCAGGAGAATTTAGTTTTGTAATTCTCGCGCTTGGTCAAAAAAATGGCATTATATCTGGAGATATATTTCAGATTATTTTATCTGTTTGTTTAATATCTATGTTGATAGCACCACTATTAATTCCATTGAATGGCAGAATCGCCAGATGGATTTCTAAAGGGTACACAAAAAAATCAGAAACACTTGTAAAACAAATTGAGGGGGTTGGCCATGATTATTCAGATCATGTGATTTTGTGTGGGTATGGAAGAAGTGGACAATACCTTGGGAGATTCTTAAAAGAAGAAAACATAAATTTTATAGCAATTGATATGGATTTAAATAGAGTTAGTGATGCATCTACAGCCGGCGAAAATGTAATGTATGGCGATGCTAGCAGAAGAACTGTTCTCAGAGCAGCAGGTATAGAGAGAGCAAAAGCTATAATTGTTGCGTATGCAGACGATAGAGCTACAGAAAAAGTGCTTAACGTAATTAGGGAGACATATCCAATTTTGCCAGTAATTGTCAGAACCGCGGATGAGTCTTCAGTAGAGAAGTTACAGAATGCTGGAGCAACGGATGTAGTTCCAGAAGTTCAAGAGGGAAGCTTAATGTTAGCTTCGCATGCCCTTGTCTTGCTTGGAATACCACTAAGTAATGTTATTAAGAAAATTAGAATCTTTCGAAGTGAGAGATACAAAATGTTTAGAGGATATTTTGCTGGAGAAACTGACGTTGGTGATGAAACTAGCAATCAGGATTTACTTCAACTTCACTCAATTGAGATAAAAGAATATTTTTCTATGAATGATAGCCCAATCTCTAAACTTTCTCTTAAGAATTTTGATGTTGAAATTAAATATATTAGAAGGCCTAATATGTTAGAAAATATACAACCAAGACCAGATATTGTTATATCGGCAGGTGACGTATTAGTTGTCATAGGAACTCAAGAAAATATAGATTTATTTGAAAAATACATAATTAATGGAGATTAAGAAGTGGCCTTAAGAGCCGTGGTAATTGGAGGAGGTATTGTAGGTTGTATAACTGCAATTAAACTTAAAGAAAGTGGATACGATGTGACAGTAGTGGATAAGTCGGTTGTTGGCGAAGAGTCATCATCGGCAGGCGCAGGCATTATATTTCCATTAATGCCATGGAGTTATGAACCAAGGGTATATGAATTATGTTCAGGGGCATTAAGTTTCTATAAGGATTTATCAGAGAAACTCATTAAAGATGGGTTTGGAGACCCGGAATTTATTGAGTCAGACATGATTTGTATTGCGCCATCAGATAAAAAAGAAATGATGCAATGGTCCAAAAAAAATAATTTTAAAATTAATAAATGTTTATTTAATAATAGACCATCATATGAGCTTAAAAGAGTGGCACAAATTAATCCAAAAAAATTAATGATATCCCTAAAGAAATATATTCCAGAGCTAGGTATTAAATTAATTGAAAATATCAATATGTCTAAAATTGGAAAAACATCAAATTATCTGCACGGTTGGCCTACGAATAATAATGATTTAATTAAGGGTGATTTTTTTGTGACAACAGCTGGGGCATGGAGCTCAGACATTAACGAGGAATACAGAGGAAAAATTTATCCAATTAGAGGACAGATAATAAGATATCCAAAGTCAGAAATAAAACTTGATAAAATTCTGTATTCAGAAAATTTTTATTTATTACAGAGAAAATGTGGCTCTATTTTGGCTGGCAGTACTATTGAAAATGTAGGTTTTGATAAAACAATAACTTCAGAAGCAGCCCATGAACTCAAAGAAAAGGCAATAAATCTTGTCCCCGAATTAAGTGCAATAGAGCCCTGTAAGCAATGGGCAGGCTTAAGGCCCGGTGTAAAAAATAATATTCCATTCATTAAGCAAGATAATTGTTATAAGAATGTTTATATAAATTCTGGGCATTATAGATATGGTCTAACAATGGCACCTAAATCAGCAGAAGAAATATTAGAATTAATTGAGCATTAAATAATGGTAAAAGAGATTAAAATTATTTGGCACTTCATAGATGGAAAGGCTGGCCATGAAAAACAGTCTCAAGCGCTGATAAATGAAATAAAAAAACAAACCAAATGTAAGGTTTTTGAGATAGGAGTTAAGAAACTTCGCCACCCCATTTTAAATATTTTGTTTGGTAGATATAGTCCTGAAGGTAATTTACCATGCCCAGATATTGCAATAGGTGCTGGACATCAGACCCATCTTCATTTATTAGCTGTAAAAAGAAGTTTTGGCGCAAAAATTGTGGTGATTATGAAACCAAGTCTACCACTTAAATTTTTTGATCTATGCGTTATTCCAAAACACGATGACGTCAAAGAAATGAAAAATATTTTTACCACTCAAGCCCCTTTAGTTGATTTTAATCGAAACACCAAGAAACAGAATATAGGTTTATTTTTAATAGGAGGCCCTTCAAAACATTATTACTGGGATACAAAGTTAATTTTACAAAAAATAAAAAGAATTTCTAAACAATCTAAAATAAGGGAATTTCTTCTAACAACTTCAAGAAGAACGCCAGTAAATTTTATTAGTGAATTAAAAAACTTAAGCCTAAATAATATGAAGGTATGTGAATATTCCAAAATTGATGATGATTGGCTTGATAAACACATTAATAAAGTAAAAAACATATGGGTAACAAATGATTCATTCTCAATGATTTGCGAAGCACTTGCTTCTGGAGCACATACAGATATTCTAGATCTTGAAGTTAAAAGAAATTCAAAATTATCTAAAGAGATAAATGAAATTAAAAGAAATTTAAGAAAAAAAATAGCTATTCAAAATGAAGCAAAAAGTGTGGCTCTTTTTATTAAAAAATTATGGTTTTAGAAAAAATAATATCTGTTGTACAAGTTTTGCCCGACTTAAACTCTGGTGGTGTGGAAAGGGGCACTTTAGAGGTAAATAAATATTTAGCAAATATAGGTCACCGTTCTATCGTGATATCTAATGGTGGAAGAATGGTAGAACAAATTTTAAAAGATAATGGAGAGCATTACAAATTAGCAGTAGGTAAAAAAAATCTTTTTACCATTTTTACCATTTTTAAATTAATCAAATTTATTAAAGTAAATAAGGTTGATGTTGTTCACGCAAGATCAAGGCTCCCAGCATGGGTTTGTTACTTTGCATTAAGGTTAATAAAAAAAACTAATAGACCAATTTTTATTACTACAGTCCATGGCCCTTATTCAGTAAATTTTTATAGCAGTATTATGACTAAAGGCGATAGTGTAATTGTAGTATCAAAAATGATCGAACAGTATGTTTTGCAAAATTATAAGATAGATAAAAATAAGCTTTTTTTAAATTATCGTGGAGTATCAAACAAAGAATTTCCATACAAATATAGAGCCTCTCAAACATGGTTGAAAGGTTGGTACAAAGAATTCCCTCAAACAAAAAATAAAATAATATTAACTTTGCCAGCAAGAATTACCCGTTGGAAAGGTCAAGACGATTTCTTAGTTTTGTTAAAAAAAATCATTGTTAATCAACCAAATGTACATGGTCTTATAGTTGGAGAAGAAAGAAAAAAATCTAAATTCTTAAACGAATTAAAAAATACAACAGCGAAACTGGGGCTTAATAAAAATATAACATTTGTTGGACATCGTGCAGATGTAAAGGAGATAATATCAATTTCATCAATAGTTTTTTCATTAGCAAAAAAGCCTGAGGCTTTTGGGCGAGTTTCACTTGAGAGTTTATCTGTAGGAATACCTGTAATTGGTTATTCACATGGAGGAGTTGAGGAGCAATTGAAAGAATTATTACCAAAAGGTTTAATTGATGTTGGAAAAATTGATGATGTAAATAAATTAGCTTCAGAATGGATTAATAAACCACCTACAATGAGAAAAAATAATTTTTTTACTTTGAAAAAAATGTTAAAAAACACTTTGAATGTTTATAAAAAAGAAATTAAAAGGAATTAATTAGACTATACGAATATTGCAGGCTAATGATTACTTTAAAAATATTTTTTACATTTTAATTAAAATTTTATTTAGAGTTAAACATTCTAAACAAATTACTCAAAGTAATCCAAAAATATGTGAATTAAATGGGTCATTGATAAGTATTAGTTAAAAAGGGCCACTCTTTCCAAGTAAAATTTTTTGTAAACGTTTAGACTGCTTAGTTGCATTAAAATCTTTTCTAAGCCTACTTTGTGCAGTCTTTACAAATGATACAATTTTCTTTTGGTTTAGCATCACATATTTCAATGAATCTGCAAGGGCATTTATGTCATCCTCCGGAGTAAGAAGCCCACTTACTTTATCTTCAATAATTTCAGGTATGCCTGCATGATTAGTTGCTACAACAACTGTACCGGCGCGAATTGCCTCAAGAATAACTGTTGGTAATCCTTCACAATCACCATCATCTGCTTCACGACTAGGAACTATAACTGCTTGTGCCTCTTTCATTATTTTTTGTAAGGCTTTATGATTTTGCCAACCAATAAATTTTACGGTTTTTAGACCGTTGGCTAATTTTTTTAACGATGCCTCTTGACTCCCTGACCCAGCAATATAAAGACTTGGTAAAGGTCCTTTTTCCTCTTGAAGTTTTCGTACAGCCTTTAATAATAAATCAACACCCTTTTTTTTTGTTAATCTTCCAACAAATAACATTGGTCCATTTTTTACAATAGGTTTAATTATATTTTTACAATCAATGCCTATGTAATGTGTAATTAACTTATGCTGAGGAAATCCCTGATCTGCAAGTCGTTGAGCTATAAATTTAGAAACACATAAAAATCCATTAGCATAGCTCTGAAGATTTTTTAATCGCCTTTGATATATCGTGGGAATAAGTCTACTTTTTTGATGTGTATATTTTGTTGCATCCCCTCCGTGATATGTAACATATAAAGGGAGCCCTAATTTCTGAGCTAGAGGCAATACCAGTGCACCACCGCGGCCGAAATGGGCATGGATAACTTGAGGATTAAGGTTATTTATATCTTTAAGGCTTAATTTTCCTGTTTGTTTAAACCAAAACTGTCCAATTGAAGTTTTTGTTGTGAGAAGTTTTTTTTCTTTAATTTCATTTTGACGCCAATCAAACTTATTGGCTAAATAAATTGGCGTTAACTTATTAAATTCATGATAATGAGTTTGAATAAATCCTTCACTGGGTAATAAAAGCTTGTCACGAAAAACTATGCAATGAGGCTTTATAATTTTTTTTGATTGCATTTTTATTTCAATGTAATTAAAAGTATAAATTTAAATAAATATAACTATAGCCTATTCTTCTGAGAAAAAAATCTAACTTTTTCCCATGCCCACGCATGTTGAATAATTTCTCTGAGCGATTTTTGAGGCGCCCAATTCATTAACTTTGATGCCAAAGCAATATTTGCAACAAGGACATCTGGATCACCAGTCCTTCTTTTGGAAAATTGAGTTGAAATGGAAAATTCATCATCATTAAGAATTTTTTTCGCAGTATTAATAACTTCAATGATTGAATGCCCAGAACCAGAGCCTAAATTAATAGATATAAACCTATCTATACCCTCGTTTAATAATAAATCAAAAGCCTGATAGTGTGCTTTTACAAGATCTTCAACATGAATAAAATCTCTTATGCATGTTCCATCTTTAGTTTCATAATCATTACCATATATCTTCATCGGCTCTTTCGAATTGAATGCTGCTTTAAGTATGAGAGGAATTAAATGTGTTTCAGGTTCATGGCATTCGCCAAGCTCACATTCACTATCTGCTCCAGCAGCATTAAAGTATCTTAAGGCGACAGCTTTTAATTTATAGGATAAACAATAGTCCTCGATGATTTTTTCAATCATAAGCTTTGTTCTGCCATAAGGATTAATTGGATTTAAATCATGATTCTCATCTATAAATAATTTGTTAGGATTTCCATAAACTGCAGCTGATGATGAAAAAATTAAATAAGGAATTTTATATTCTGTTATTTTTGAAAGGAGTGTTATTGTCCCAGCAACGTTGTTTTTGTAATATTTTTCTGGAAAATTTACCGATTCCGAAACTTGTGAAAAACTACCTAAATGGAAAACACAGTCAAATGGGTCATTATTATTTAATATCTTGTCAAGATCACTTTCATTTGAAAAATCTCCTTTAAAATGTGAGCCATATTTTGTTAGAGATCTAAAGCCTGTTGAAAAATTATCTAAGCCCTTTACACTATGGCCTAATGAAATAAGATGCTTACATAGAATTGAACCTATATATCCAGCGCTTCCAATGACTAGAAAGTTCATTATCTATTGTCCAGTATATGCAGATAAAAAATTTAAAAAAACATTATAGTTCAAGTCAGCCCTTTAATTTTTATTTAAGCTTATTATTCCAATTGAAGCAGTATCTTCAAGAAAAAGAAATAATTTATTATCTTTAAATATTATATCCCGTACTCTTTCATTAAGTGAAATACGTAAACCTTCAATAAAAATATTATTTGAATTTAGCTCAAAGAAACAAATTGCCTTGTTATCTCTCAATGAATCCTTAGCTTTAAGCTCAAGGTCTAAATAAAATTTTCTTAAATTTTTATCCTTTTGTTCCTCAGTTACAATATTTTTATAATCAAACCCATATTTTTTATCATTTTAAATACATGATAATAACCTTTTCCAAATGGACAAATTTCTTGTTTATGAAATTGTGTGCCTAAGAAAAAGCTTGCAAAAATTAAAAGGAAAAAAATTAGAACTTTTTTAAACATTATTTTAATGATATTAGTTTAATATGATTAATCTATTATAAATTTATCTTAATAAAGTAAAAATAATTTAATAATTTAATTTTTAGCAATTTTTTCTTTAAAATTATTTTAGATTATGAAAAAAACTAAAAACATTTTAATCATAAAGCATGGGGCATTAGGTGATCTTATTCAGGCTGATGGTATATTTAAATCAATCAGACACCATCACAAAAATGCAAATATATTTCTTTTAACTTCACAAAAATTCATTGATTTAATGTCAATGTGTCCATATGTTGATGATCAATTAATTGATAATAGACCTTCATTTTTCAATATCATTTCCTACATAAATTTATATAAAAAAATAGCAAAATATAATTTTAAAATTATTTATGACTTGCAAAATTCACAACGAACTTATATTTATCGTAAATATATTTTTAATAAAATTAAGTGGGTATCTACAAATAGGAAAAATCATGAAATATCTGGCTTACGTGGACTAGAGGAGATGTTAAAAGAAAACTCAGTAGAAATTAAAAATGCTTTAAGGCCAGATGTAAGGTGGTTGTCGGCAGATGTTAAAAATCTCCTTAAGAAAAATAAAATTTTACCTCAATATATGGTTTTGCTTCCTGGCTCATCGAAAAGTAACCCGTTGAAGAGATGGCCTTATTTTAGCAAATTAGCAAAATTACTTATTTTAAAAAAACTGGAGGTAGCAACTATTTTGGGTCCAGAAGAGCTAGAAATGGAACATTCAATGCCAGGGCATGTCCTTAAAAATTTGAACTGGAATCAATTGTCTGGGGTTATTGAGAATTCATATTTTATCGTTGGAAACGATTCAGGCCCATGCCATATCGCATCATGTTTAAATAAAAAAGGTTTAGCTTTATTTGGCCCCTCAACTTCAGCTATTAGATCTGAATTAAAAAGAGGCAGGTTTGAAATTTTAAAAGTGAGAGACTTAAATAATTTGACTGCTGATGAGGTTTTTAAAAAAATGATGGAAATTTTAAATAAAAAATAGATTAACTAATTTTCTTTTGGATGAGTCTGTTTGTTGCCAATAGAGCTCCAACTAATACCCACTAAACTTTATTGGTAGAATTAAAATCAGTGGAAGAGCGTAAGCAAAATAATGTTTTAAATTAGTAATCAAGATTTAAGCTCCTTGATAATTTCTTTTAAAGGCCCCTGCCAATCCCCCAAAGTTTCCTGTCTAAAGATTTTAATTGTTGGGTACCATGGGGAATCTTTTCTTTCTCCCATCCATAAAAAACTTGATTTATCTGGAAGAAGCAAAAAGGTTCTCTTACCCATTGCGCCAGCAAGATGAGCTATCGCCGTATCAACAGATATTACAATGTCCATCATATTAATAAGTGATGCAGTCTCAGAAAAGTCATTTAATGAATTTTGATGATCAAAAATGTTAACTTTATTCAATTCTTTTTGGTCCTCCTGTCTAAATTCTTTTTGAAGACAGTGAAATTCAAAAGGGAGAGATATTAATTCAAGCAAATCGTTAAGCGACATACTTCTGTTATGGTCATTTTTATGTAACGGATTTCCAAACCAACATACACCAATTTTTAATTGATTCTCATTTTTAAATTTATTTCTCCATATTTTATCTTTTGTTAAATCTGTGAGTAGATAGGGGCATTTATTTGGGATACTTGAAATTTGTGTTTTGAAGGCAAGAGGTAGGCTCATTATAGGACAATACAAATCAAATTTAGGGGTTTTAATGCCTGGCCCAATAACCTCTATCTCATCATCTTGAATATTTATTAACTTATAAAAAGGCTCCGTGGTTTCTAAAATTATTTTCTTAGGCTTCATATCTTTTAATAAAGCTATGTACCTATAACATTGTATAAAATCACCATGTCCCTGTTCTGGATATATAAAGATAATTTTATTTTTTATAGTTTCTTCGCCAAGCCACAATTTTTTAGTATAAGATCTGGCCCATTCCTTTGCGAAGCTTTGCCATCTGTATTCATATAACTCCCACCCATCCTCGTAATCTCCTTGAAATAGATTAACTAAGGATTTATTCCAATAAGCATCTGGATAATCTGGGTCAAGAGATATGCATTTATTAAAATCCTCAATGGCTAAGTTTAATTTTTTTAAAGCTTGGAACGATAAACCTCGATTACTATAAAAGTACCCTGTAGATGATGACATGGTGATACATTTATTGAAGCTTTCTACAGACTCTCTGAAAGCATTCATTTTATATTCAGCTAAGCCAGCATTGTTATAAAAAATTGCAATTGTTTTATTTATTTCTATACATTTCTTAAAATATTCTAAAGCATCCCTTGCCTCTCCAAGCTCTAATAGATTTACCCCGATCCCATTTAAAATTGTTATATTCTTAGGGGAAAGTTTGATCGCTTTTTTAAAGCAACTTAGGGCTTCATTATGAATTTTCAAATGCGTTAAAATCTCCCCCTTTTTTTTATATGCTTCTATAAAATTTGGCTCTTTAGCTATTGCCATTTTTAAAAACTCAAGAGCCTTTGAAATTTTTTTTTGGTTAGCATACGAATTTCCAAGATTGAAGCTAATTTTTGATTGGTTTGGGTTTATTTGAAGTGATTTTTCAAGCAAGGCACACCCTTTATTGTCTTCACCAAGTTGCAGATATAAAGTCCCTAGGCTATTTAATAAGTCAGAACTATTTGGGTACTTTGAAATTAAATAGTCGAATCCTTTCTGCGCATCATTTAAATTACCTGATTGATGGAATTGTATGCTTTCGTGAAATATTTCATCATCATTTTTTTGTTTATTTAGTGACATTTAATTGCTTATCATTTAGACCAATTTCCTGATTTCCCCCCAGACTTCTTGAGTAACATAATTTCAGAAATGACTAAATTTTTACTAAAAGACTTACACATGTCATAAATAGTTAGCAAGGCAACAGAGACGGCAGTAAGCGCTTCCATTTCAACTCCTGTTTTACCTAAACACCTAACTAAACTTTTACAATTAATCATATTATTTTTTTTATCAATAAAAAAATCAATGTCAATCTTTGTTAGATTTAAATTATGTGTCAACGGGATTAAATCAGCCGTCTTTTTTGCCGCCTGTATTCCCGCAATTTTGGATGTTGATAAGACATCACCCTTCTTATTTTTATTTTCTATAATAGCCTTTATAATTTCATTATTGAGAGTTATAGAACCCACAGCAATAGCCTCTCTTAAGGTATCATCTTTCTTTGTAACATCTACCATGTTGGCATCACCGTTTGCATCAATATGAGTGAACATCAATTCTTCTTCGCTATATTAATAATATTTACAATGATAATATCAATGTATGAAAAAAATTCTACTAATATTTATTTTCTTTAGTCATTTTGTATTAGCTAATAACCTTCCTGAATTAGGAGACTATAGCTCATCAAAAATAAGTGAAAACGATGAAATTTTTATTGGAAGGCAAATTTTATTTCAAGTTAATCAAAGCGACAGCATTATTCGGGACATTGAAATTAAGGATTATCTTGATTTATTGGCAAGAAGGTTAATCAATGTAAGTACAGACCCTACAAAAAGAATTGAGCTTTTTATTGTAAATGATTCATCAATAAATGCTTTTGCTATGCTGGGAGGAGTTATAGGCGTTCATACCGGTTTGTTTCTTGCAGCTAATTCAGAGTCAGAATTAGCCAGCGTTCTAAGTCATGAGATTGCCCATATTAATCAAAAACATATATCAAGATTCCTAGCGCAGCAGGAAAGGGCTTCGTATC
>Ga0233443_1000660_pt1 | contig 36281 bp, 29 predicted proteins | sample SI_123_September_2_FD_182784 | JGI IMG/M metagenome (GOLD analysis project Ga0233443, IMG submission 182784) | Seawater microbial communities from Saanich Inlet, British Columbia, Canada - SI_123_September2016_200_MG | ecosystem: Environmental > Aquatic > Marine > Inlet | place: Canada: British...
AAAGTTACGAAGGTTTAGATTTGATGGAAACCAATCTGTTGAATCTTGATATGGAAACTGTGGATGAAGAAACCATTTCATCTATTTTTAGAGCAGCTCACTCTATCAAAGGGGGAAGTGGTACTTTTGGTATGTCTGATATTGGTGTGTTTACCCATGATATGGAAACATTGTTGGGTGAAATCAGAGACGGCCACATCAGTTTTACCAAAGATATCATTAATGTACTATTATCATCAGTCGATTATCTGCGTGAAATGATTGAAATAGAAGTCAATGATGGTTCGCAAAATTTAGCAAAGTCTGAACAATTGGGAAATCAATTAAAAGCCATCATCTCATCTGCAGGTCAATCAGTTGAATGTGATGAGATCGTCAATGATGTAGAAGAAACTCAAAATATTATTGAAACAAACTCCGATAATCGATGGAAAATTGAGTTTTCTCCTTATTTGGATCTATTAAGTACAGGCAATGAACCCACTAGAATGTTCAGAGAACTAGAAGAGTTGGGTGAGCTTGAAGTCAATGTGAATAGCTCCGAATTACCAGACTTTGATGAGTTAGAACCAGAATCATGTTATTTAAAATGGATATTGTTTTTAACTGGAAAAATTGAAGAAAATGATATTTATGAGATTTTTGAATGGGTTGAAGATGAATGTGACTTGTCGATTGTTCTGGAAAATCCACCTGTCGAAGTAGCAACGGAAGAAGATCCTGACAGTAGTAAAATTGTTGCCGTTGATTCTGAAGAGGCAAAACCCTCAGTTAAATCAGTAGCTAAAAAGGATAAAACAGAACAAGTTTCCTCAATTAGAGTGAGTACAGATAAAGTTGATGATTTGGTGAATTTATTGGGTGAGTTGGTTATTACTCAATCTATGTTGGGAGATATCGGTAAAAACTTCAACATGGAACGAATGGATCAACTTAAAGATGGTTTGAATCAATTAGAAAGAAGTACCAGAGAATTGCAATCCAGTGTGATGAATATTCGAATGTTGCCAATTAGTTCTGTGTTTAATCGAGTGCCTAGGTTGATTCATGACTTAGGGCAAAAACTCAATAAAAAAGTAGAGCTTGAAATTATAGGTGCAGAAACGGAGCTGGATAAAACGGTACTTGGAAAAATTGGTGATCCACTCGTGCATTTGGTGAGAAATTCACTAGACCATGGACTTGAAATACCAGAAAAAAGGTTGAAAAAAGGTAAGTCTGAAGTGGGTAAGCTGACTCTTGAAGCGGTTAATCAGGTGGGTAGCATTATTATCAAAATAACCGATGATGGAAATGGCTTAAATCGGGATATTTTATTTAAAAAGGCATGTGAAAAAGGCATTGCCAATGAAACGGATGAATTAACCGATGAGCAAGTCTTTGAGTTTATTTTTCATCCAGGTTTTTCAACAGCAAAAGAAGTCAGTGATGTTTCTGGTCGTGGTGTTGGGATGGATGTTGTCAGGCGGAATATTCGAGCATTGGGTGGTCATGTTCATGTGAAATCTGAATATGGTGTTGGTACAACGTTTACCATGAAATTGCCTTTAACCATGGCAATACTTGACGGGCAATTGCTCAGTGTCGGCAAACAAACTTATATTATTCAATTAATATCCATTGTTGAATCAATACAAGTCAAAGAGGAATATATTAAGGAAATGGCGGGTCAAGCAGAATTGTATCAGCTTAGGGGCGAATATATTTCTATTATAAGATTACATGAGGTCTTTGGTGTTGAGACGAATAAACGAAAATTAACAGAAGGTTTATTGGTTGTTGTTGAATCAGACAATGAAAAAATAGGTTTATTTATTGATGATTTAATGGGACAGCAGCAAGTAGTTATTAAAAGTCTGGATACTAATTTTAAGCCTGTTGCTGGCGTGTCTGGTGCAACAATTTTAGGGGATGGTACCGTTTCTTTGATTTTAGATGTGACGGAATTAATTAATATGTCTCGTCAAAAAAATACAGTTTACCGTTCAGTCGAACAATCGCAGGTGATAGAACATCGGGCATGAGGAAATAAACATGAGTGACAATCAAAAAAGTGATGGCGAAACTACCGACTATACAATGCAAGCTATGTCTGGCGGTGTTGGTGAGAATCAATATTTAACTTTCATTTTAGCAAAAGAAGAGTTCGGGATTGATATATTGAGGGTTCAGGAAATCAGGGGTTGGGTGGATGCGACGCCTATCCCAAATACGCCTGATTACATCAAAGGAGTGGTTAATTTACGAGGAACCATTGTCCCTATCATTGATTTGCGAGAAAGGTTTGCCATGGAATCGGTAGAATATGGTCCGATGACAGTGGTTATTGTGGTTAAGGTCATGCAGGGTGAAAAAGAAAAAATCATGGGTATCGTGGTTGACGCTGTGTCAGATGTTTACAATATCCCCAGTGAAGAATTGAAGCCTGCTCCTGATTTTGGTGGGGTGATCAGTATTGATTTTCTAAAAGGTCTCGCTACCATTGATAAAAAAATGGTGAGTGTTTTGGATATTGATCATTTAATCAATATTGGGGTGTTGGAAGATATCAGCAATGAACCTGCTCATTAAAGTTTAAGTAAAATATCATGCGAATTATTGCCGTTATCAATCAAAAAGGTGGAGTTGGTAAAACGACGACGACCATCAGTTTGGCACATGCTTTGGCGTTACAGAATCACTCTGTATTAGCCATTGATTTAGACCCTCAAGCACAATTAACATCAGGCTTGGGAATTAATCCTTTTACCCAAAAAGGGGTTGATCAATTATTGTCAGGTAAAGCAGATGTTGAATCTTTGGTTATAAAAACAAGGGAGAATCTACACTTAATTGCTGCAGGTTCAAAATTGAATGAGTTTGAAACGCTCGGTGGCGATACTGACAAAAAAGGTCATGTACTGCGCAAACTACTGCAAAATTTGCAGAAATCTTATGATTACATATTGATGGACTGCCCTCCATCCTCTGGTTTATTGGTGGTTAATGCTATTTATGCCGCAGAAGAAGTGTTGATTCCAGTCAGCGGTGATTATTTTTCTCTGCATGGAGTGGCTCATTTAATGGGAACATTTAAGCGCTTCGAGACAAAACTAGATCATTCATTGGCTCAATGGATTGTAGTGACAAGATTTTATCCGCGGCGTCGTTTGGCGAATGATGTGCTGAAAAAATTAATGCAACATTTTCCAGATCGAGTATTAGCCACTCAAATTCGTGAAAATACTGCCCTGGCAGAATCACCTAGTTTTGGTAAAACAATTTTTGAATATAAAAAGAAAAGTAATGGCGCCGATGATTATCGGTCATTAGCAAATGACCTGATTAATAAAAGGACAATGTAATGTCTGATGACTCTAGTATGATTGGATTTGATCCATTGGCATGGATTAATGATGATGACAATCAAAAACCTGTTGAAAATGAGCCAGTAAACGAGGTGGATTCTACTAAATCAAAAACAGAAAAAGTGGATGTTGAGATTGCTCAAGAATCTTCAACAATAAATGATGGAAATGCTACGGTTGAGATTGAAAATACTGTAAAAAGGGATGAAATGGAAACGGTTGAAGAACCCATTATAGATAGTGATAATGAAATAAATACAGAGATTGTGTTGGATGAAATTGCCAATATATCAAAAGCAGCCATTATTCATGAACAATTGAGTGCAGTGATTAATGTTTCTGAAAAAATCACCATTAATCTGTCGCAAGTGGATGTAGTTGATACGGCTGTTTTACAATTATTAACTGCCTTTGTAAAAAGTAGACAAAATCACAATCTTGACGTTGAGTTATTAAATGCAACAGACAAATATGATTCTGCAGTTAAATTACTTGGATTGAATGAAGAGTTGCTGAGTAAATAGTTCATCAAATAGGAAATAAAATGAATAAACAAGATGATTTGGATGAGCTGCGTAAGAAAACAGTGATGATGTTAAATGCATCAATATTGCACATACAGCATTCAATGACCGAAGGCGGTAATTCCGTTGATAGTTTGATTCAGTCATTTACTGAGATTGTCAAACAAGTTCAAGATATTAAAGAAGTGGCTGATGAATTGGGTTGTGAAGATAATATTGAGTCACAGGAAAAAATTCAGTCGGATTGTAATGAAGCGTCAGGAAGAATGCAATCGGCAATCATTGCTTTTCAATTTTACGATAAATTATCACAACGAATAGATCAGGTGTCACAAAGTTTGACAAGGTTAGCTGAATTGGTTGGTGAGAAAGAAAAGTATTTAGATTCTAATCAATGGATAGACTTTCAAGACAATATTAGAAAGTCATATACCGTTGTTGCAGACAGAATAGCACTGGATGCAATACTCGAAGGAGCTTCACTCTCAGAAGCTTTAAAAATAGCTTATGCATCAGAAATTGAAGAAGAGGAAGAAGATGATTTTGAGTTGTTTTAAAGTATCAATAAAACAAAGTTTTTGTACATAAATTAATATTTATTGCGTGTTATCTAAAAACTTATCAATCCGTATTTTGGTTTTTTTACCATGAAGGTCATGAAGTTTTTTCTTCATTGCCTCATTTGCTTCATGGTAAAAAATATGGCATGAATTAATCTTCATGTCATTGTATTTATCTACCTTGAGCCTTGAAAAAATGGCTAAAAAAATTAAGTCCTAAAAATGAGCAATCAATCAAAACAAGCACTAGGCGATAGAGAGTTTTCTTTTACCGAAAGTAATTTTAAAAAAATCTGTAAATGGGTTTTTGATTATGCGGGTATTGAACTGAATGAAGGTAAAAAAGAACTGGTTTATAGTCGATTGGCAAGAAGGATCAGGCATTTACAATTAAATAGCTTTGATGAATACTGTGGCTTATTGAAATCAGGTGATGATGAAGAATTTGTCAATTTTATCAATGCAATAACGACTAATCTAACCTCATTTTTTCGAGAATCTCATCATTTTGACTATTTGGCTGATTCAGTTGTTCCAAATTTATGCCAACGACAAAATAAAATTAACGTTTGGTCGGCGGGTTGTTCAACAGGAGAAGAGCCTTATAGTATCGCCATGACGCTACTAGAAAATATTCTTCCTGGCAAATCAGCAAGTATATTGGCAACAGATTTAGACTCTAATGTTGTGGCTAAAGCCAGTTCTGGGATATATCCTGCTAATCGTATTGATGGAATACCTCAGCATAAAGTTAAAAAATGGTTTAAAAAAGGTCGTCGAAAACAAGAAGGCTATGTCAAAGTTTCGCCTGATTTAAGAAAAATTATTGAGTTTAATCAATTGAATCTAATGAATTCGTGGCCCATGACAGAAAAATTCGATATCATTTTTTGTCGAAATGTAGTGATTTATTTTTCAAAAGAAACCCAAAAAGTATTATTTGATCGATACGCTGAATTGTTAGTTGACGGAGGTCATTTATTTATTGGGCATTCTGAAAATATCTTCAAGGTGAGTGATCGGTTTGACCGAATTGGTCCAAATAGTGTTTATCATAAAATTAAATAGTTATAGGTATTTGACTTGTCTAAAATAAAAGTAATGATTGTGGATGATTCTGCGTTGGTCAGGCAGGTGTTGAAAGAAATATTAAATTCTGACTCATCCATTGATGTTGTTGGTACGGCCTATGACCCCTATAATGCCAGAAAAAAAATAAAAGAATTAAATCCAGATGTCATTACCCTCGATATCGAAATGCCACGAATGGACGGCATTGCTTTTTTGAAAAATATCATGAGATTGAGACCCATGCCTGTCGTCATGGTTTCTTCGTTAACCAAAAAAGGTGCTGATGTGACGTTGCAAGCACTTGAATTGGGAGCAATCGATTTTGTCAATAAGCCAGAAAGCAATGTGGCTGAAGGATTGACAGAGTATTCGTCAGAATTGATTTCTAAAGTAAAAATTGCGGCAAGATCAAATGTCAAAGCTTATGATGCCCGAAATCATCCATCAAACCATTCAGAAGTTGTTAAACAGCTGTCTTTAAAGTCCAGTAAACATTTTAAAACAACGGATAAGATTATTGCCATTGGCGCATCAACAGGCGGAACAGAAGCCATTAAAGATGTTTTAATCAATTTGCCGCATAACACTCCTGGTATCGTCATTACTCAGCATATACCGCTGGCTTTTAGTGAATCATTTGCAAAAAGAGTGGATTTATTATCAAAAATGTCGGTTTGTCAGGCAGAAGACGGGCAGCAGATCATTGCTGGTCATGCATTTATTGCGCCAGGTGATCAACACCTGGAAGTTATTAAAAGTGGTGGCCGTTATGTGTGTAAATTGAACGATGGTCCTTTGGTTAATCGTCATAAGCCGTCTGTGGATGTGCTCATGGCTTCTGTTGCAAAGCACGTTGGGCAAAATGCACTGGGAATTATGCTGACTGGCATGGGAGCTGATGGTGCAAAAAGCATGAAATTAATGCAGGAAGCAGGCGCTAAAACCATTGCACAAGATGAAGAATCCAGTGTTGTTTGGGGAATGCCTGGTTCCGCAGTGAAGCTTGGCGGTGTTGACAGTATTTTACCGCTTAATCAAATAGCCCAGTCAATCGTCAATCACACCTTAAATAATTTTGATCACAAGTAAATTAGGAGCGTGAAGTTAGGGGTGCGGAACAAATAAACATTCAACTTGCTTGTACCCAAAGGACATAATAATATTTTTCTCCGCCTTTTTTATGCCTCAAAGGCGAACAAAAATCCTGTGCAATTTGGACATTTATTTACCTTCCCTTATTTCGTGCTCGTTTCTTAGGGGCGATTTACTTGAAAAATTACTACAGCAGGATCATAAGAAGTGTGGGAAGAATATTTATCCAGCGACCATGTTATTGTTCGAGTAATTTGATGTATTTATTTAGGTTTATGAAAGCTGATGTCTATCGGTCTCGAATTTTGTTGAATTCCAAATGATATTTCCCCAAATATTGTTTTAGTCGATGGCTGTCGTTCTGAGATTTTTTCTGCTCCCGACTTTGGTTAAACAAAGTTCTTCCAGCCTCTGCCATAGATTTAGCGTGACGACAAACCTGAATGACTCCTGCCAAATGAATGTGCTCAAATAAATCCAGGCTAACATGAATGTCATCATTCAGATAATGTGCCGTAATATTTATAGGATTTTTGTCCTGAGTAGAAAATGACCAGTCATTTTTTAGCCGTTCTATTTCATCCTTGACGACATTTTGCGTAATTCTACCTCCATCGGCGAGTGTTGCCATTCGGGTAACACTGGCATTCAGATCTCGAAAATTGGCTTTCCAGATTGCTTCGGGACTGTGTGCGAACTTAAGGTATTGACTGCGGGAATTTTTATTAAAACTGACCAGTGCCCCTGCTTTTTGGGTAAATCGTTCCAGCTCAAAGTCCAGGTTGACTTCCATATCCTCCATTCGCTCTTTCAGCGCAGGCAGACGATAAGTCCATAAATTTATTCGTGCCAGTAAGTCTTCTCTAAATTTACCATTGATACTGTCCTTAAATAAATTTCGGTTGGTGCCTGCTATGAGTTGAAAATTACTACTGACGGACGAATCAGATCCAAATGGCATGAAATTTTTATCCTCAATGGCTCGCAGTAGCATGGCTTGCTCATCTGTTCCAAGTTCACCAATTTCATCCAGAAACAAGATGCCGTTATCTGCTTCCAATAATAGCCCTGCACGTTGTGTAGATGCACCTGTAAAGGCTCCTTTTTTGTGTCCGAACAAGGCTGACATGGCATTGTCTCCTCGCAATGTCGCACAATTGACTTCCACCAATTTACCTTGAATCTGTCCCCGATGTTGTTTGAGTTGATAGATGCGCTTGGCTAGCTGAGATTTTCCAGCACCCGTTGGTCCAGTCAGCAAAATGGGGTCACTGGAATTAATGGAGACTTTTTCCAGTTGAGCGATGACTTTATTGAATTGTTTGTTGTTGGTATTGATGCCACCTTTTAAATAACTGGTGCCTTCATCGTGTTCACGGGAAAAGCGTGAGGCAATCTGATCATATTTGGATAAATCAAGATCAATAATTTGATACGTTCCAAGTTGATTATTTATGCTATTCGATGGTGATGTTTGAATCAGTTGACCTGGTAAATAATTGGCTTCGGTCAATAGATACAGGCAGATTTGAGCAACGTGAGTCCCAGTGGTAATGTGGATTAAATAGTTTTCTTTATCCCGATCAAACTGATAGCGACGACTAAAATCATGCAATTGGCTGTAAACCGATTCAAAATCCCAAGGATCATCAAATTCAATGTGATGTTGACAGACTTCGGTTTCAGGGGATATCTGTCGAATGTCTTCGGTAACGACATCTGCAATTCGCTGATATTGTGGCTGAAACAACAATTCCAAGCGGTCAATTAACAGGTCTTCTTGTTGGCACAGCGAAATGGTCGGCCGCCACTTTTCCCAGCGTTTCTTTCTTTTGCCTCGCTGATCTAACGTGGTGCCCAGCAAACTGATTGCAACTGTTTTCATAATCTATCCTTAATAATATAAATCTATCATAGCTGATAGTATTAAATTATATGGAGTTTATCAAACTTTGCTGAAATTATTCCTATAAAAAATATAAACCAATAATAACAATGGGTTAATAATAATTATAAATAACTTATAAAAACATGGCACGGTGTCTGCAATAACATTAATGATTTTCAACCAACAGGGATAAAGATAATGACTGAGACCACTTATGAAGTAATGAATGAACATAACGGTGTGCCGATCAAGTCCTGGACTCAAGGTGTGCCTTTTGAAGATGCGGCGCGTCAACAGTTAAGAAACATCGCTCAATTGCCATTTATTCATCGATGGGTTGCTGTGATGCCAGACGTTCATTTAGGTAAGGGTGCGACCATCGGTAGTGTCGTTCCAACCGTTGGGGCGGTAATCCCTGCTGCGGTCGGTGTGGATATTGGTTGCGGTATGATGGCTGTTAAAACATCGCTTACTGCCGATCAGTTGCCCGATAATCTTGCAGCCATTCGGTCAGCCATTGAAACGGCTGTACCTCATGGACGCTCTTCGAGTCGTGGACGACGCTTGCCCAAACGTGACAAAGGCGCATGGGGAGAAATGCCCGAAGATGTGACCATGGCGTGGCAAAGGTTACAAACAGGCTTTGAGTATTTGTGCGAGCAGCATAAAGTATTGAAAAACACCAATAATGCCAAGCATTTGGGAACATTGGGAACGGGCAATCATTTTATAGAAGTGTGTTTGGATGAAAAAGATCAGGTCTGGTTTATGCTTCACAGCGGATCACGAGGTGTGGGAAATCGTATCGGCACTTATTTTATTGAATTGGCAAAAAAAGACATGAGTCGTTGGATGATTAATCTGCCAGATAAAGATTTGGCTTATTTGCCAGAAGGCACCGAGCATTTTGATCAATACGTTGAAGCTGTTGAATGGGCGCAGAGTTTTGCACGAATCAATCGTGAAGTCATGATGGCGCGAGTAATATCTGCAGTCCAAAGCCAGTTGTCGATTGTTTTTGACAGCCATGTAGAAGCCGTCAATTGTCATCACAACTATGTCTCCCGTGAACATCATTACGGTAAAAACGTACTGGTTACCCGAAAAGGAGCTGTTCGAGCCAGAAAAGATGAATTGGGAATCATCCCAGGTAGCATGGGTGCCAGATCATTCATCGTGCGAGGATTGGGTAATGAAGAAAGTTTTCACAGTTGCAGTCATGGAGCAGGTAGGGTGATGTCTCGAACAAAAGCTAAAAAAATGGTGAGTCTGGATCAACATTTGATGGCAACACAAGGTGTTGAATGCCGTAAAGATGCTGGTGTAATTGATGAAACTCCAGCGGCTTATAAATCCATCGATAAAGTAATGGAAGCGCAAAAAGACCTGGTTGAAGTGGTTCATACTTTACGTCAATTGGTTTGTGTTAAAGGTTAAAGAGAGAAAATAATGTTACACATAGATGGATCGCAAGGTGAAGGTGGCGGACAAATTTTACGCACTGCTTTATCAATGTCAATGATCACTGGTACCGAAGTTAAACTCGAAAACATTCGTGCAGGAAGGCAAAAGCCTGGCTTGATGAGGCAACATCTGGCTTGTGTTAATGCGGCGAAAGCCATCTGCAATGCACAAGTCAGTGGTGCCAAAGCAGGTTCTACTTCGGTCATGTTTAAACCTGGCGCTATCCAAGCAGGAGATTATGAATTTTCAGTGGGTACTGCGGGCAGTACAATGTTGATATTTCAGACAGTGTTACCCGCATTGATACAGACAGACAGCATTTCACGATTGTCGTTTCACGGCGGCACTCACAATATGCTGGCACCGAGTTATGATTTTGTTGCAGAGGCAATGTTAGCTGTTTTAAAGCCAATGGGTATTCAGGTTGAAATGAAGCTCAAGCGACACGGATTTTATCCTCAAGGAGGAGGTCAATGGAGTGCGCTAATTCATCCTGCAAAAAACATCAAACGACTGAAATTGATTGACGCAGGTGACTTGATCAAACAACAGGCAGTAATAACCAGCTCAAACTTGCCAGAACATATTGCGTTGCGTGAAATAAATGAAATTAAGCAATGCATTGACTGGTCGGACAAAGAAATACAAAACCAGCTTGTCAGATCCATGGGGAGTGGAAACATTGTTTCGTTGCGATTGTATTACCAAAATTGCACTGAAGTCATAGAGTGTGTTGGTAAAATTGGTGTCTCAGCTGAACGGGTGGCTAGAAGCTCCATCACTGATCTGAAACGTTATAGATCTTCAAAAGCAGTGATTGGCGAACATCTGGCGGATCAATTAATGTTGCCGATGGCAATTGGTAAGGGTGGAGTATTTCGAACGTTGAAACCCAGTCAACACAGCTGGACAAACCGAGAGGTTATTCACCAATTTATCGACAAACGATTTAAGTTTGAAAAACTGGGCAAGGATTATTGGGAAATCCGCCTTTAAAAGAATGTTGTTTGTGCCAAAGCACAAACCAAATGTGTTTGGTCGATTCTGTTTGTATTAGCGGTTCTGGTTTAAGCCCAGTCTGGCGCAGCCATTCATGATGATCTGTGTACCAATACAATCAGAAATCCAAACTTCGCTGAGTAGCTCAATTGGGTAGAGCAACTGTTTGATACAGTCGGTTACTGGTTCGAATCCAGTCAAAGCACATGCCTTTTAAGCATGCTATACGGTAAGCCTACCAAGGCTGGGGTTCAAATCCTCATTTGTAATAAACCAAGGTCTCTCTGTTTACAAAGTATTGTATGCACTAGAGTTTTTACCGAGTATGACCGCTTTTGCAGTCATGCAAAATGATTAAGCTACAGTAATCGGTTTGATTTTTTGTTTTAACGAAAGATTGAGGTGTGATTCTTTAGCCGCTGATGATGTTGCCTGACTACTCAATGTAATGCACCGTATTAATCTAAAGAGAGACCGCTTTTTAAATTTATAGGAGGCAATAAAATGTTTTTCGTAAAAAAAATTGATATCGCAGATAACGAACGAGCCTTCCTGTTTAAGAATAACCGTTTCACAGACGTCCTTGAGCCAGGAAGTTATCATTATTATGATCCATTCGGTCATGTCCGACTGGAATATTTTGATATCACACATAATGAGTTAAATCACAATTTGGGGAAATTTTTGGTTTCAACGTTTGCGGACAAAACCAAAGATTATTTACAGTCTTATCAGTTGACAGACAATCAAGTCGGCTTGTTGTATTGTGATGATCAGTTGTTTGAAATTATTCCGCCTGGTAGTTTTAAAATTTACTGGAAAGGTCCTGAAAAAATGGATTTAATAAAAATTGACATCACCGACCAATGCCAAATTGAGGCAATGTTGTTAACATTGCTGGGGCGTGGACATAATGCTGACTTGACTAATCAAGCCAGTCAGGCAATTTATTATGTCGAAGTTAACAATAATCAGGTCGGTTTATTGTTAATTAATGGACAGCTTGAAGACGTATTACAGCCTGGTTGCTATGGGTTCTGGAAATTTCATCGACACATTGAGGTCAAACAAATGGACTTACGCCTGCAAAATATGGAAGTCAGTGGGCAGGAAATTCTGACTAAAGACCGAGTTAGCTTACGACTCAATTTGTCTGCAACGTATCAAATCATTGATCCAAAGTTAGTGGAAAGCCAATTGGCTGATTTTTATGATTTTCTGTATCGAGAATTTCAACTGCAATTACGTGAAGCCGTGGGCACTCAAACATTGGATCAATTGCTGAGCCACAAAGATTCATTGAATCAGGTTATTGCTGATGGAATTCGTGAAAAAGTGAGCACTTATGGGCTTGCTGTTAAAAGTGTTGGGGTGCGAGATATTATTCTGCCAGGTGAAATGAAAATAATTCTGAATCAAGTGGTAGAGGCAGAAAAAGCTGCCGAAGCCAACCTGATCAAACGACGTGAGGAAACAGCAGCCACTCGGTCGTTGCACAATACCGCCAAAGTAATGGAAGGCAATCCAACACTGATGCGTTTAAAAGAACTTGAAGTATTGGAAAAAGTAACTGAACGAATCGGTAATCTCAACGTCTATTCTGGTCTGGAGGGAGTTATGAATGATTTGGTTAAAAGTCCTTCAATCGTAAAAATGTGATCTATTAAAAATTCATTCATTTCTTGAGTGATGCTTTTAATTGCTTTTGTTACTCCGCTTTCTATTTTATCGATGTTTTCCACGAGAATAATATATTGCAAGGCCATCAGAATATTTTGGGTTTTCTGTATATTAATGACCGCTTGATGTTGTATATCTCTAATCAGAGTCATAATGCAGTCAATCAGCAACAGAATAAATTGAGACATACCATTAGGGTAAACCTGCCATTCTAATAATATATTAAAGCATTTGATGGTTTCATGAAGGCTTTCAGAAAGTGCAATCATGTCTAATTTGTTCGATTGATACCATAAATCGCTAAAATACGTCTTAATTTCTATCAGAAGATTAATGTTGTACGGTTCATCTTCCAGCATAATCGTTCGATGTTCTATTTCCTGATAAATTTGATCAAATTCTTCAACAAAATCAGTCAAAACATCGGGTTCAATCGATATAGGAATTAAGTTGCTCATAATAAGATTCCTTATTATTTGTAATGAATATTATTGATCTAGTCTAGTTATATAAAAATTATTTACAATAAAATAATTTCATGAAAAATAACGTATTACTGAGGTTTGATGGGAAATGTCAAATAAAAATGATAAAAGGGGAGGCTGAGTCAATTGTTGGTCACACCTTAAAGAATTTTTGTCACAAATATTAAATCTACTCGCAATTAATAAGCTACTCATATTGCGAGTGACTTAACTTTTTTATATTTTCTTATCTATGAAATTGTTGGCATTATTATTGCTGAATAACTACTAAGTTAATTCAACCGTCAAATAATAGGTGCTTACAATGAGTGATATGCCAATCAGTTCAAATCCATTACTAATGCAAATGCGAATGATGAGTGCGGCAGCTAAAAGCCAGTCCTTAGAGATTTCTCAGCCAGTTCAAACAACTGAAAGAGCTGATTTCGGCGCATTATTCAGCAATGCAATCAATCAGGTTAACGCCACTCAAAAAAATGCCGGAAAATTGGCGAAAGATTTTGAAAGAGGTATTGAAGGTGTTAGTTTGGCAGAAGTCATGGTCGCAAAACAAAAGGCAGGGCTGGCTTTTACCGCTGTCATGGAAGTTAGAAATAAATTGACAATTGCTTATAAAGATATCATGACAATGCCTGTTTGATGATTAGAGAGGGATGCAACGTTATTTTGTGTTCATCCTTACAATAAATCACTGAAAATTAAACAGAAATTTTTATAAAAATGAGCTAGAATTGTTTTATTAGTGTGCCAATTTTACAGTATATCGGCAACATATAGTTTATTTTTGGAGTTAGGTACAACCGATGGCTGATACGCTACAAGGATCATTTTCATTACCTGGTTTGGTCGAATTACCCATTTTAAAACAAATTGGGGTGATTGTGGCCTTTGCCGCTACAACAGCACTGATGTTGGCCATTGTTTTATGGGCTGATAGACCAGACTATGGTATGTTGTTTGATCATGTGCCGAATGAAGATCGTACGATTATTATGGATGTACTGAATCAGAATCAGGTGCCTTTCAAAGTAGATGATAGAACGGGAGCCATTCTTGTTCCTGCTGACAAAGTTAATAAAACAAAATTATTGTTGGCCGCTCAAGGACTACCTAAAAGTAAGCCCAAGGGCTTTGATATGTTGGACAAAGAGCAAAAGTTTGGCACCAGTCGCTTCATGGAAAGAACACGTTATCAGCGTGCATTAGAAGGTGAGCTGGCAATTACCATCTCATCCATTTCCAATATTAAAAGTGCTAAAATTCATTTGGCCTTACCTAAACGATCTGTATTTGTGAGAAGTCAGCTAAAACCAACGGCATCCGTCGTGGTTAATTTGTACCCTGGTCGATCCTTAAATAAGGGGCAAGTGGCGTCTATTATCCATTTGGTGGCATCCAGTATTCCTTTGTTGGAAGCTGAATATGTCACCGTGGTTAATCAAAAAGGCAAATTACTCAATGCCAAAGAAGACGACGAAGGTTTGGGGTTAAGTACCAAACAACTGGAATATGGCGGTTTGGTTGAACGATCTTATATCAAACGTATTGATGATATTTTATTTCCTATTTTGGGTGAAAATGGCTTCAGCACTTCGGTAAAAGCAACGATGGATTTTACTCAAAGTGAAAGTACCCGAGAAAGTTTTAATCCTGAAATGCCTTCATTGAGAAGTGAGCAAATAATGGAGGAGATTAGCAATAACAAAGGGGCTCAAGGTGTACCAGGTGCTTTGACGAATACACCTCCGCCAGGAGGAGAAATTGAAACAGAAGAAGAAAAAAATAACACGGCAACAGGATCAACTCCTTTACCTAAAAGTTCCAGTAAGCGTTCGGTTAAAAACTTTGAGTTGGATCGAGAAGTGAGCCATACTAAAAAATCAGTGGGTATTCTTAGAAAATTATCAATTTCAGTCAATATTAATGATAAAGTCGCTATCGTAAATAATCAGTCAACACGACAGTCAAGAACACCAGAAGAAATGAAAAGAATTGAAAAGCTAATCATGGGAGCTGTAGGTTATGATGCGGCGAGAGGGGATAATATTGAGGTCAGTAATTTGTCTTTTAAAGAGGCTGAATTAGCGATTGAGATTCCAGAGCCTTCATTCATTGACAAAATGTTAGAAAATCCATCTGCAATAGGTTGGATTAAGAAAGGAACAGGCGTTTTGATTGCATTGATTCTGGCTTTTGGAATATTAGGTCCCGCAATGAAGCGTTTGATGGCAACACCCGCAGGAATCGCCGCACCTAGAGAAGCATTACCTTCTTCTGTGCCAAATATTGAAGAACCCATGGAACTACAATTACCTCAGCAGGAAAAAATGGCTCGTCTTAAAGGGCCGAGTGTCTATGAAGAGAGTTTGAATATGGCAAGAAAAATGGTTGAAGATGATCCCAAGCGGGTGGCACAATTAATGAAAACATGGGTGGCAATAGATGGCTGAGGTAGATGTTTCCTCGTTAACGGGGGTTGAACGTGCAGCCATTTTATTGATGTCTGTTGGTGAAGAAACGGCTGCAGAAGTATTGAAGCACATGGGTCCCAAAGAGGTGCAACGACTCGGTACAGCTATGGCTGAACTGAATAACGTCAAAAAAGATCATCAGGTTTCTGTGCTGGATGATTTTATCACTGTGGTGGACGAACAAACTGCTTTGGGTGTGGATTCTGATGAATACATCAGAAATGTGTTAAACAATGCATTGGGTTCAGACAAAGCCACCAATGTAATTGACCGAATTTTATTGGGTAGAAACAGTAAAGGTCTGGAACAATTAAAATGGATGGACCCCCGAGCCATTGCTGAAATGATTCGATTGGAACACCCTCAAATTATCTCAATTATTTTATCCTATCTTGATCCTGACCAGGGCGCAGAAGTGCTGATGGGCTTTTCTGAGCGAGTTCGGCATGATATTTTGTTAAGAATTGCAACATTAGACGGTATTCAACCTCAAGCTTTACAAGAATTGGATGCTATTTTGGAACGACAGTTTTCTGGTAAAGACAGTGTTAAATCTTCGACCATCGGCGGGGTTAAAACTGCTGCTGATATCCTCAATCTCATGGACAGTGCGGCTGAAGGCGATATCATGGAAAAAATCAAAGATGTTGATCCTGATCTTGGTCAACAAATTGAAGATAAAATGTTTGTTTTTGATGATTTGGCAGAAATTGATGATCGTGGAATGCAGGCTCTGTTACGAGATATCAGTAACGAAATATTGTTGGTTGCATTGAAAGGTGCTGATCAAGCATTGAAAGATAAGATTTTTGACAATATGTCCAAACGTGCGGCAGAAATGTTAAAAGATGACCTTGAAGCTCAAGGTCCTGTTAAATTGAAAGACGTTGAAAATGCCCAAAAAGAAATACTGGGTATTGCCAGACGTATGTCTGAAAGTGGCGCAATCGCATTGACCAGTGGAGGTGGCGATGAGTATGTCTAAAATCATTCCGAGAGAAAAAGTCGGAGATTTAAGGGCATGGGGGCTACCGCCAGAAGCTAAAAAATCAAAACCTGTGGTTGCGGATGAGGCTCCAGAACAAAAAGAAACAATGACTGTTGAAGAAATTGAGTCGATTCAAAAGCAAGCCTATGACGAAGGTTTTGCTGAAGGTCGTAAAGATGGTTTTAATACAGGGCATCAAGAGGGCAGTTTAGCTGCACAAACGATGCTACATGAAAAATCGGCACAATTTGACCAATTATTTAATTCACTCAATCACCCCTTTGAAGACCTTGATGCTCAAGTGGAAGAGGAGGTGGTGACATTGGCACTCATGTTAGCAGAGAATGTTATCCGTCATGAACTCATGGCAAAGCCAGAATCGATACTGAGTGTAGTGAGAGAATGTATTGATTATTTACCCGTCGGTATTAGAAATATTCAAATCAGAGCCAATCCAGCGGATGCAGCACTCATTCGTGAAGCCTATGACAGCAATAATAGCCAGTTGACATGGAATATTATTGAAGATTCAACCGTGGCTCAAGGTGGTTTTGAGGTTAAAACAGAACATTCACAAATAGATGCAACATTTGAAAAACGTATTACCACTGCAATTGATCATGTATTAGGTATGACCTCCGATGCCGTTCCCGCAAACTGATCGTAATGCCAAATGGATTAGTTTACTGGCGTTGTATCAGCAACGAGCAAAACAAAGATCCCCTTTATTGGTTGAAGGCAAAGTCACTCGCATGGTGGGTTTGACTTTGGAGGCAATCGGTTGCCGTGCGCCTGTAGGAGGACGGTGTATTGTACAAGGTGTAATGGGGGGAGCAATTGAAGCCGAAGTGGTTGGATTTGCGGGTGAAAAACTATACCTGATGCCAACAGGGCCTACTTATGGCTTAGAGCCTGGTTCCAGAGTGATACCTCTCGGTGGAATCTGTGAAGCACATGTTGGTCGTGGTTTAATTGGACGAGTGGTTGATGGTGGTGGTCATCCGCTGGATGATAAAGGGCCAATTGATTTAATGGATAGAACGCCTTTGATGGGGATTCCACAAAATCCATTAAGTAGAAAACCAATTACCGAGCCGCTGGATGTTGGTGTGAGGGCTATTAATGCAATGCTGACAGTGGGTTGTGGTCAGCGTATTGGTTTATTTGCTGGTACAGGTGTGGGAAAAAGTGTCCTGTTGGGGATGATGACCAAATATACTTCAGCTGACATCATTGTTGTGGGTCTGGTCGGTGAGCGTGGACGTGAGGTTAAAGACTTTATCCAAAACATATTGGGTGAAGAGGGTTTAAGCCGTTCAGTGGTGGTGGCAAGCCCTGCAGACAATCCCCCATTAATGCGTTTGCATGGTGCGATGTTGGCATCTTCTATTGCTGAATATTTTCGTGACCAAGGCTTTAGAGTTTTGATGTTGATGGATTCTCTGACACGATTTGCCCAGGCTCAACGTGAAATTGGGCTGGCAATTAATGAACCTCCTGCGACCAAAGGCTATCCACCTTCTGTTTTTGCTAAACTACCACATCTTGTTGAAAGAGCGGGAATGGGTGCTAATGGTTCAATCACTGCTTTTTATACCGTACTTGCTGAGGGGGATGATGTTAATGACCCCATCGCAGATGCTGCCCGTGGTGTATTGGATGGACATATTGTATTGTCTCGTCATATTGCAGATTCTGGGAGATATCCTGCAATTGACATAGAGCAATCCATTAGTCGTGTGATGGTTGAAGTCACCTCAAAAGAGCATCAGCAAGCCGCACAAAAATTTAAAAAAATATATTCATTGTATGAACAGAATCGAGATTTAATCAGTGTAGGCGCTTATCAACGTGGCAGTGATCCCAAAGTGGATCAAGCAATTGACTACTATCCAAAGCTTAATGAGTTTTTATCTCAGGATATACATGATTCATGTAGCCAAGCTGATAGCACCAAACAATTGATGGAGCTTATGGCGGGAGTTTGATTTGAATGAAACGCTCAAAACGATTAAATCCGATCATTGAAATCGCAGAAAAAGAAGAGCAAAAAGCAGCTAAAGAAATGGGCGATGCAATGTCTCAGGTGAATGCTTGTGAAGAACAAATCAAGCAACTAGAAGAGTATCAACAAGAATATATCAATAATTTAAATACAATGGGGCAGAAAAGTGTCAGCGTGATGTATTTAAAAGATTATTATAACTTTATCGCACAATTGGATAACACCATTAAACAGCAATATCAGGAGTTGGAAAATTTAAAACAACAACTGGAAAAAAAGCGAGAAGAATACATTCAATGCCATGTTCGTACCAATGCTTTGTCAAAAGCAAAAAATAAGTTTGTCGATCAGGAATTATTTGCTGAGGCAAAGCAAGAGCAATTGTTGAGTGATGATATGGGGCAGCGAAAAAGGGGGGGGAATCTCTAAGGGGAAGCGAAATAAATAAATGTCCAAATTGTGCAGGATTTTTGTTTGCCTTTGAGGCGCAAAAATAGGCGGACAAAAAAATTGCTATGCCTTTGGGTACAAGCAAGTTGGATGTTTATTTATTGCGCATCCCCTAAGTGTGTCGTCGCTTAGGGTTGTCCATTGTTAAATTACTTGATTTCTTCATAAACCCACTCTCCATCAGTCCATTTAACCTGGCTGGTCGGCCAATAATTAGTGTCTGTTTGTAAGGTGCTGACTCGAATTCTTCCCAATTTATCCTTGGTGGTTAATTTAACCGAAGACTGGTTTTTTTTCTGTTGAATGAATTCAATAAATTGTTTGAGTCCAGAGATTGGCGTGTCATCTATTTCAGTAATCAATCGAACACTGACTAATTTTGCTTGGCTGGCTGGCGAACCTTGGTTGATGTGGCTGATGTAAACGCCCGTGTCAGGAATTTTTCTCTGAAAAGTCAATGCTGGAAAAGGGGTTTGAATGACCATGCCTGACCAGTTAACGATTTGTCTGGTTCCCATACCATCACTCCATTTAGGCTTAATCTTAAGTTTTATTATTTTCTTATTTCGTAAGATGGTGATGGTAATTTTACGGTGTGCTGATAGTGATTCAACGGCACTAAATTGATGAACTGGTTGATTGTTGATTGCTAAAATAAGGTCTCCATTGTTAAAGGGTTGACTGGTTTTTGAATAGGCCGCTTTTCTGGAAATCATCAAGACTTGGCGTTTTTGGTTTTGACCAAATGCTATTAATTTTTTCATCCAACGATAAGGTAATCCCATTTTTCGAGCCGTCGAAAATGGAATGGTTTTCAGTTCAATGTCTAATCGGTGGGTTTGAATTTTTTGTCTGGTTTTCCATTGTTGCAAGAGCTTATTAATAAAATTAGCGGGATAACCTGCTTCTACTTGATAGGCCTTGCTGTTTTCCTGATATCCAAAACTTGCCCAAAATGCCACGATATTGCCTGTAATATCAGAAATAACACCGCCATAGCTACTGGGTGGGTTGGCTAAGTTGATGGTTTCTAGATTTTTTTCTCTAAAGACTGGGCGGGAAGGTAAAGGTAATGATAATGGGCTGATCGATTCTACGGTTACTTTTTGGGAAAATAATGTTTGATTTTGTTTGAATCCAGTGAGCCATAATTGATCGTTGACATGAGGTTTGGTTAATTTAAGTGTGGCTGATCTGAGTTGGTGTTTGGGAATTAGTTTTGTATTGTATTGAAGAATGCTGAGATTATGAGTTGGATGAGAGAAAATGACTTTGGCTGGAATTTCAGTGGTACCAAAAAAGGTTAATTTAATGTCACCCATCGGTACAGGAACTGTATTTTTATCGGTTAAAATCAAGCCTTTTTCTTTGTCAACAATCAAACCACTACCGACATAATTTAGGTCTTCAATACCATCAATTGGGTATGGCATATTGAATTTAACATGAACCAATGATTTAGAGTGTTGGTCGGTGAGTGTTGATTCATATTTTCCTGGGAAAAGTTTTTCACGATTGGTTTTTAAAGCTTGTTGTTGACCAGCCATCAGTTTTTTACAAGGCCAATGACCTGTTTTATTGTTTCTTTTGCAAATTTCCGCTTTAAACCAAAGACGATCCATTTTGACAGTACCAATTTGTTGTCGATTGGGTTCAGTGTATGCCGCAAAACGTAAAGTAAATGAGTCCCCGTCAGCAATTTTATTGATTGCCTGGTTAAAGTCTTCCAGGTTTTTGATTTTAGTCTCATTGATTTGGCTGATAATGGTGCCTTTGGCAATATTGGCTGCAGCAAACATGTACCCTGAGTTAGCCAGGTAAACGCCTTCTGGGATGGTCGGTAGATGACGAACCAGTTGATAGGAAAGGTCATGAATGATTGCATTGCTGATGGTTAAATAGGATTTTGGGGTGTAGCCATGTAAATTTTCTACTTTGATTGAATATTGATGTCTTTTTTTACTGCGAATAATTTCTATTGAAATGGTTTGGTCAACAGATTTGTCGAGTAAAGCTTCCAGTTTATTAAACTGTGTTACCCATTGATTGTTTATTTTCAGGATGATGTCACCTGGTTTTAACTTATTATAACCTTGGCTTTGAGGTAAAATATGATAAATAACCAATGCCCCAATACCTTCGTCCGATTGTCTCAATTGTTTTTCGAGTTCAGGTGTCAGTCCAAGTTGTAATAACTCATGATAAGATTTATAGACAAGGGTTGCCAATAGTGTGCCTCGTGGAATTTGCTGGCCTTGTTGAAGGTGTTTTAAAGCACTGACCACTCGGTCAAGCGGTAGAAAATAACTGGATGCTGATTTGCGATTGTGTCCAGCATTGAGTGCAATGACATCTCCATCTGAATCAACCACGGGAGACCCTGATGATCCACCGCTTACGCCAGAGGCAGATTGTAAATAAAAGGTATTGAAATCATTGTATCTACCGTATCCATAATAGGGTGCGTTGCGGTCTATTTTTGCCAATGTCCCTGATAAAATTGAAAGTTGTTCACCTGCATCATTGCCTATAATACGAATGGCTTTGCCGATATGGTTTTTAGCTTTATCGGGACGAAGATTTAAGGCCGTGGGTTTTATGTATTTTAATGCTTTTGGATCATATTGGAAAAAACCAAAGTCATGAATGGGGTCATAATACAATGCTTTTAAAGTGACTTTTTCATGGTTGGAAAATAAAGCCTCCGCAGTAACAGGGCCAGGTTGTAAAACATGTCTATTGGTTAAGATAATGCCATGTTCAGCATCGACAACAAATCCTGTGGCAATGGTAGAACTGTTTGTTTTGGTGTCAAATGCCCTGACCGCATTGATTTTGAGGCTAACAATGCCAGATGAGACTGTTTTTATCACATCAGACCATTCGGCAAAAATGGCTTGGCTGTATATAATAATGAAAAATAAAATAATTTTTTTTAGCATAATTATCGGGATAAACCTCAGGTTAAAAAATGCTACCACTATACATTGAGTCTGGTTAAAAGATAAGTTTATGACGTACTTTTTTTGGAGTTCTAAATTAATGAGTTTATTATTGCTGCTAAATGCTTAGGAGGCTCTCCGAGAACACTCTTTCCGCCAACTCTGCATTGAAAATAGTATCAAAATGCTCATTTATACATGTAAACTGCACTTTTTCGACAATTTTGTACCTTGATTTGACGAAAATCTGAGTTCTCGGGCAGTCTCCGAGTATTTGTTGCGAGTTACCTTAACCAGGTAAAATAACTTTTATGACAGTGGTTTATTGATTTTCCAGAACTTCAATAAAGAATATTTGGAAAATTTTAAGTATTTTCCATTCATTAAATGTATTTTTAGTGAATCTATCGCACCTCTGTGAACGGCATTCAATAATGGTTGAAAGAAGTTTTTTTCCAGCAAGGTTAATTGTTGCAACCACTCTTCAAATGACTGATTTTTCAGAGCTAATTTAAGACTTTCAATTTGTATAAGATATTGTCCTTTAATATTAAATTGTTGATCCCAGGATGTGCTTTCTAAATTTTCATTGGTCTGACAGTTTGACGCTAGAGATCTACCAAGCGTCACAGGGTTTTGTGAAAAACAATAATTAAAATGGGAGGTTTTAGGGGGAGACTCAGTTAATGTGTTTTCAGGCCCTTCCCAAACCCAAATGCTATTGATTTTTTGATGACCTTCAAGGTCTCTTTGTTGGTTAACTTTGCTATTAAAAAACAGTATTTGTGTTTCATTCAGCAATTTTTTCCAATAGTTTGATTGTGAGCCAGACGGCATGAAGCTTTCAACATGATGGCCAGAAACATCTTCAATGTCTGAAAATTTAGTATCACATGGAATTTTCTTTTTTAAATACCAACGATTCGGTTTAAAAAATAAAAGTTGGATATTTTCATCAGCAAAATAATGATTAAATTCATTCACTAATGATTCTGCTTCGGCTTTAGAAATATTGAGTTGATCATTATCAAATAGTAGTAATCGATCACGGTCTGGATAGAGTAATACGGGGTCGGCACGTAAAATATGAGTGTTTTTTATTTCATCCAGTGTGCCGCCATCATACAAATAGCTAAAAATAGCATCAGAGTGGTTATGATTTGATGAATCAAGTAAGGTTCGGATTAAATGAGACTCTTTTTTTTCACAGCTTATTGATTGGTGTGACTTTGCGAGAATGGTTTCTAAGGCGGGAAAGCGACAGTCTATTCCACTGACATTATTCAAGACTCCCGTGAGTTTGGAAATGATTAATGTGACGGTAGATTTTGACATAAGAACACGATGCTTTTTTGGGCAAAGTAATAAAATATTTTAGAGCCACGGATGAATACAGATAAACACGAATGTTCATTGAATATCATTAGTGGCTCAAATAAGGAGTGAGCACGACATAACTTAAATTGACTTTATTTATAGCGTGCCCTCTTATGAGTCTAACGACTCTAGTCGTATGCGAACCACTTTATTTTTAATTGAATCTAAACATTCAATTTTTTTGATGGCTTCATTCATGTTTTTTTCAATGACTCGATGGGTTAGCATGATGACTGTTGCATCATCACTGTCCGTTAGGGGTTCTTTTTGTAAAATGGCTTCAATGCTAATTTCTTGTTCACCTAATATTTTGGTGACATCAGCTAATACCCCAGGTTTGTCATCGGCCTGTAGTCGTAAATAATAGGCTGTTTCAATGGCATCAATGGGGAGAATGGTTAAGTCTGCCAATGACTTGTTTTGAAAGGCCAGGTGGGGAACACGGTTTTCTGGTGAACTGGTGAGAGTCCTGACTTCATCAACAATGTCTGCAACCACGGCAGAAGCAGTGGGTTCTGCACCTGCACCTGCGCCATAATAAAGTGTAGAGCCTACCGCATCGGCTTCAATGAGTACGGCATTCATTACACCATCAACATTGGCGATGAGTTGGCGTTTAGGGATCAAGGTTGGGTGAACCCGCAATTCAATGCCCTGCTCGGTTTTTCTGGTAATGCCTAAATGTTTGATGCAGTAACCAAGTTCATCCGCATTGATCACGTCTTCTGGTGTGATTTTGGCAATGCCTTCGGTATAGGTTTTATCAAATTGTAATGGAATGCCAAAAGCAATGGAGGCTATAATTGTCAGTTTGTGAGCAGCATCAATGCCTTCAACATCAAAAGTAGGGTCTGCTTCTGCATAACCTAAAGACTGAGCTTCTTTTAGTACATCGGCAAAGTCTCGTGATTTATCTTTCATTTCAGTGAGAATGAAGTTACCTGTTCCGTTAATAATGCCAGCCGCCCATTTGATTTGGTTGGCGGATAAGCCTTCTCTAATGGCTTTAATGATGGGGATGCCCCCTGCAACAGCAGCTTCAAATGCAACAACCACGCCTTTTTCTTGAGCGGCGGCAAAAATTTCATTGCCGTGGAGAGCTATTAAGGCTTTGTTTGCAGTGACGACATGTTTGCCATTGGAAATCGCTGTTAAAACCAGTTCACGAGCAGGTTCATAGCCTCCTATCAGCTCTGCAACAATATCAACATCAGGATCATTAACAACTTCAAAAGGGTCAGTGGTTAATTTGGTTCCAGTGGTATCAATATTAACTTCATTTAATGCTTTTACTGCGGCATGTGTGACTTGTATTTCACGACCTGCACGACGGGAAATTTCTACTGAGTTGCGTTTGAGAACATTATAAGTTCCTCCGCCAACAGTGCCTAATCCTAGTAAGCCGACATTTACTGGTTTCAATTTTATCTCCAATTATTAATTATATAATGACTAAATTATTATTCTTTTATAACACCGTCTGCTTTAAACATTTCTCGAATACATCGAATCGCCTGACGAGTACGGTGTTCATTTTCAATCAAACCAAAACGTACATAAGCATCACCATAATCACCAAACCCAATGCCTGGTGAAACGGCAACTTTGGCTTTATCTAACATTTGTTTGCAAAACTCCAGTGAGCCTAATTTTCGGTAAGGCTCAGGAATAGGAGCCCAAACAAACATGGTGGCTTTGGGTTTTTCAACTGCCCAACCTAAAGAGTTTAAACCATTGCATAATGTGTCTCGACGACTTTTATACATGTTGGCAATTTCAGTAACACAATCCTGAGGCCCTTCCAGTGCTGTGATTGCGGCCACTTGAATGGGTGTAAACATGCCATAGTCAAGATAAGATTTCATTCTTGCCAACGCGCCGACTAAACGTTTGTTACCACACATGAAGCCAACTCGCCAGCCAGGCATGTTGTAACTTTTAGACAGTGAATAGGACTCTACTGCAATGTCTTTTGCACCCTTAACTTGAAGTATTGAGGGGGCTTTGTAACCATCAAATACAATGTCGGCATAAGCCAGGTCATGAATAACCCAGATATCATTTTGTTTGGCAATTTCAATGACTTTTTCAAAAAAATCGAGTTCAACACATTGAGTGGTTGGATTTCCTGGAAAATTTAATACCAATAATTTGGGTTTTGGCCAGGAGTCACGAATGGCTTTTTCCAGTTCTTCAAAAAAATCAACATCAGGTGTTAAGGGAACATGGCGGATATCTGCTCCAGCAATGACAAAACCATAAGGATGTATCGGATAAGCTGGGTTTGGAACCAATACCGCATCTCCAGGGCAGACCACCGCTAATGCCAAATGAGCGAGACCTTCTTTTGAGCCAATGGTAACAATTGCCTCGGTTTCCATATCTAAATCAACGTCATAGCGTTTTTTATACCAGTTACAAATGGCTTTTCGAAGTCTTGGGATACCTTTAGATAATGAATAACGATGAACATCTTTGCGTTGTGATGCTTCGACTAATTTGTCAACGATGTGCTGTGGTGTTGGTTGGTCTGGATTGCCCATGCCAAAGTCGATAATATCTTCACCACGGGCTCGAGCTTGTGCTTTTAATTCATTAACTATATTGAAAACATAGGGTGGGAGTCTTTTTATGCGGTGAAATTCTTCCATTTGCCTTTTCTTTATTAAAATTATCGGTGATTGTCTGAATGGTATTGTAGAATAGGATTATACAGAAATAAAAGTGTTTAACCTAAATTAATCAATTGAATCTACTGCGAGCATTCAATGCGCTGAGTCTTTAAGACTTTTCTGAATAGGATGACTCAGCTATAGAGTGGCTACAGGATTCACCAAAATATTCCTAAAAGTCTTGAATATTCAGTTCATAAAAGGCTCTCGTTACGATTCAACCGATTGATTTAGGTTTAAAATTATTTTTTTATCTGACGCCTAAAAAATGAGGAAATAGCAGAAATGAAGTTTATCTTAGAAAAAAACTCAGGTTATACCATTAATGGATATGATGCGGTGCAAATTACGATTAATCATAAGCAATATGATAGTAATGTGATTGTGTCCCCTCAGGCAGTCGTTACGGATAAATTGCCTGCTGTTTTCACTGATTTAACGTTAGAACATTGTCAGTATTTAGTTAGTTTACCGATTGAAATATTAATTATCGGGACGGGCGAGTCTACTCAGTTGTTACCTGTTGAATACCAGTTGTTATTTTCACAAAAACAAATAGGTCTAGAGTGTATGAATACAGCGGCTGCTTGTCGAACATATAATGTGATTTTAACGGAAGATAGGTTGGTTGGTGGGGTGTTTTTTATACCGTAATGCTAATGCCTGAAATTTGATGAACGTAGTCTTTTTCGATATTGCCACCCGTTAGTTGATAGGCATTTAATGCTTTGGTTGAATGTGCGGGAGTGATATTGAGTTCTTTTTGTAGCGCTTTTTGTACGCCACCACCAAATCTTAGGTCTTGGGATAGTGGGTCAAGTTCAGGTAAGTTGATTCTGGCATGTTGTTTTTCTTCAACCGATTGATTGACAAGCTGCTCAGTTTTATTTTGGTCGGAATGACGGTTTAGTTTTTCTTCAGTTTTTTGTTGTTCTACCAAAGGTTGCTGAGGGCGTTGTGAAACCTTAGGTTCTATCGCTGTGTTTTGAGGAAATTTAGGCGAGTCTGTTGATGGGCGATTAACTGCGGGTTTGGAAATATTTGAATCAATTGGGCGATTCAAACTTGTTATTGGAAACAATGCACGGTTGATAAGCATGTGTTAATTGTCCAAAAATATCTATAGATTGTTTAATTCTAGCAGAATTGTGATTTTTAAAGTGAGAACTCCGTCACAATTTTCAAAATTAGTGATGGAAAAACATTTACTCAAAATCTTTTTTCTCAAATAATCGAAGTTATACTATATTATTGTATATAAAAATAATAAGGTTATTGTAAGTTTTTAAGACATCGGGAGTTTTTACTAATGGATCGCGAAAAGGCAATCTTTTCTTTTTTTATCATGCTTGCATTTGCTCTAAATGTGGGTTTTTTTTTAGGTGATATTGATAATATATCGCACCACTCATCTTTTGCGATGTTTGCAGCAATCACCGTTAATTTAATTGCAACTGTTTTGAAAATAGGTGATCGATCACAGCTGGGTACTTTTATGTTGTCAAGCTGTCTGGTAGCCGATATTCAATTGATTTTTGCCGCAGGTTATTGGGCCTTTGCATCACATGTTTTTGATTTACAGCACACAGAATACATTGTAGATATTGTTAAGTTATCTGGAGGTGCGGCTATTGCAACCTTTATCTCCATTATCATATTGTTGATTGATACAGCCTCCATGCGAAGATAAGATGGAACTCAAAACGCAAGTTACTTCTTTGATTATGCGGCAAATGCGCCGCCCGTTAATCACTTTGATCTGTGCCTACGCCATTTCAATGTTGGGTTTGGTGTTAATACCTGGTGTTGATGATCAAAACCAGGTTTGGCACATGAGTTTTTTTCATGCGTTCTATTTTGTCAGTTATACCGCGACCACCATCGGATATGGTGAAATCCCCTATGCTTTAACAGATACTCAAAGAATTTGGGTTTTGTTTACTTTATACATGACGGTCATTTCCTGGTTTTATGCCATAGGTAAAATTTTATCTTTGGTGCAGGATGATGCTTTTAGAAAAGTTTTGACGGAAAGTCGATTTTATAAAGATGTTAGGCAATTGAAAGAGCCTTTTTTTCTGATTTGTGGTTTTGGTGATACGGGTAAAGCACTGGTTAGAACCTTGACAGAAAGACATCGAAGAGCTGTTGTAATAGATAATGATGAACGAAATATCAATGAGCTTGTGCTTAAAGATTATCACTCTCATGTGCCTGGTTTGACAGGCAATGTCCATGAACCAAATACATTAATAATTGGTGGTTTAACGCTGGAAAATTGTGAAGGTGTTATCTCGCTGACAAACTGTGATGAGGTCAATCTTAAAGTATCGGTGACGGCAAAGTTACTTAACCCTGATACTACAGTTATCAGTCGTGCTGATTCAGCTGAAATAGTGAGAAATTTAGAGTCATTTAAAACGGATTTTGTTATTGACCCATTTGTTACTTTTGCTGATATGTTATCAGTTTCATTACAATCACCTTCATTATTTCTGTTACATGATTGGTTAACGGGAGTTCCTGAAAGTGAATTAACAGATCCTCCCTATCCACCCAGAGGACACTGGATACTCTGTGGTTTTGGTCGATTTGGTCAAACCGTTTATAAGGTATTGGTTGATGCGGGTTTGGATGTCGTGGTGGTGGCAAATAATGTTGATGACAGCGTTAGAAATCATATCAAGGGAGCGGGTACTGAAGCGGTTACATTATATAAAGCGGATATAGAAAACGCAGTGGCAATCATTGCGGGCACAGATGATGATTCAACCAATTTATCTATTTTGATGACTGCGCTTGATATTAATTTAAGTTTATTTGTAATTTCTCGACAAAATAGGCGAGATAATAATTTGCTTTTTGAATCAGTGCATTGTGATATTGTGATGCAACCAGGAGAAACAATCGCACGAAAAATCAGAATGTTGCTGACCATTCCATTATTGACTGAATTTATGACAAATGCTAGGCAACAAGATAATGAATGGGCTAATATATTAATTAGCAGGCTTTGTGCCATTACTGGAGATATTGTTCCCTATCTATGGGCGATTGAAATTACACCTAAAAAAGCGGGTGGTGTTTGTTCTGCAATTAATTTTGGGCGTAAAATTACCCTTGAAATATTACAAAGAGATCCTCACTCCAGAGATAAAACGATTCCCTGTATACCATTATTAATTATCAGGGAAAAAGAAGAACGTTTGTTGCCTGGTGATGATTTAGAATTGGTTCAGGGAGATAAAATACTTTTTTGTGGCGGGGCTGGTACTGCTGCCAAAATGGATTGGACATTAAATAATACCAATACCTTAAATTATGTCATGACAGGTTGTCAGAGTGCAGAATGCTTATTATGGCGTAAGTTTAATTACTATAAAACAAAAGATGACAGAAGAAGAGAACAACGACGTAATAGAAAGAATACTTCATTGTTCAAACAAATGTTTTTCAAAACACCTAATTCCCCAAAATAATTTATGCGAATATTAATTGCTGAAGATGAAAAAGTTGCACAAAAGGTCCTTCAACGGTTCTTTTTTCGGTTAGGTCATGAGGTTTTTGTGGCCGAAAATGGAAAAAAAGCGTTTGAAATTTTCAAACAGGAAAGACCTGATATTACCGTCACTGATTGGATGATGCCTGAAATGGACGGTATAGAATTGTGCCAAGAAATCAGAAAAATGCAGTTGGTGCCTTATCCTTTTGTCATTATGGTGACTTCAAGTGATGTGAAAAGTCACTTACAAATGGGGTATGATGCAGGTGTTGATGATTTTTTGCAGAAACCTGTCAATAAATTAGAATTAAAAATTAAAATAAGAGCCTGTGAGCGAGTCATAGATTTGCAACAACGAGAGCAGGTTTTACACAATCAATTGGCGATGACTTTAAAAATATCTGAGAATAAAAACAGTTATTTAGAAGCCATGATGCAAGAACTTAAATCCGCTCAAAAAAGTTTAGAAGAGGCGTTAGAAGCAGCCAAAGAATCAACTCGGGAAAAAAGTGCATTTTTAGCCAACATGAGCCATGAATTGAGAACGCCACTCAATGCCATTATTGGTTTTAGTGAAATGTTGCAAGAAGATGCGGAAGAGGATGGGCTTGATGAAATAGTGATGGATTTAAATAAAATTCATTCATCAGGCAAGCATCTATTAATGTTGATTAATGATATTCTTGATATTTCTAAAATTGAAGCCAATAAAATGGAACTTCATATTGAGGAATTTTTGACCAAAGATTTGATTAGCGAAATAGTCAATTTATTTAAACCGATTTTTTTACAAAATGAAAATCAATTAATCGTAGAATGTGCAGAAAATATTTTACCTATGATGTCTGATATTACTCGGATTAGGCAAGTTATTTATAATTTATTAAGTAACGCCAATAAGTTTACTAAAAACGGTGAAATACGTTTGATTGTGGAAAATCAGCAAGTGCTTGATCGTGACTGGATTTTTATTTATGTGAAAGACGCTGGGATAGGCATGAGTAAAGAACAGATGAAAAAAATATTTAATGCCTTTTCTCAAGCAGACTCATCCACCACACGACGTTTTGGTGGTACAGGCTTGGGTTTGACCATCAGCAAACGATTGTGCCAGCTAATGGGTGGTGATATCTGTGTTAAGAGTCAATTGGATGCAGGTTCAATGTTTACTGTTGCTTTACCGATAACAATTAATAAGCAAGAAAATATTCAATCTGAATTCGAATTTAATTTAATGTTTCAAGGGATGAGAGCGCATCTTTAAAAATATCTGAAAAATAAAGTTTTTAATAGGTATTTTTATTTTTACCATGAAGATATTGAGTTTTTTCTTCATTGTTTCAAGTGCTTCATGGTAAAAAAATCCTATCAGGATATCATGCTCTTATTCAGGTCCAATGTGGAAAATGTTCAAATGAAAATTACCAGAAAAGAAATTAAGCACTATAAACGACTCCATGCACGAGCATTGGAAAAAGGTCTCATTACTGAGTTGATAGAAGCAAACTCAGATACCTTTAAATTTCTTGAAAGAATGGAAAATACTCGTCTTGATAAAGAATGTGGTCTACCACTGGATATGCGAAATAAGGTGCCAGGGCATTGTGAAAGATATCGCATAAAAGACAAAGTATTTTTTTTAGACGTTGAATCTTATCGAATGTATAAACAGTTTTTAAGTGAAAATGATGATGTGTTCACTGTCAGGGCTTATGAAGCTATTATCAATGGTCCGCACACATACAAAGGAATGGATAAAAATAAAAGAGCACAGTTGCAACGTAAGCAAGACATTCTTAAAAAAGCCAATCAACAAAATGTATTAGAAAATAAACCCGTTGCAGTGACACCAGAAAAACCTGTTGAAGTATTGTTTAAGCCTGAAATAATTAATTTTGGTTACTCTAAGCAACGCAAAGAAGTCAGGTTGAAATATGCAACCAAGGTGAGTATTTCATTAGATTCAAGTGATTATTCGGGTGTGACTAAAGATATTTCATGTTGTGGACTACAAGTGTTAATCAATGGCTTTTGCTCTTTAGAAGAAGGGCAGGAAGTAACGGTTAATTTAAGTGGTTTATCCGCAAAAGCACCAGGCTCAGTTTCTGTAATTAAACTGCCATATGTGATCAGAGATAAAGAAATTTCTGAAAGCAGTTGTATATTACGTTTACAACAAAATGAAGACAGTGATATCGATTTTTCTCCATTGCATGACTTTATCAACTCTTTAATTAAGCGTTATACACGGCGTTATAAATTAGACATTGATGATGATTATTATGCCGTGTCGGCCTCTTTGCTAGAAAAAAATTATTTGGAAAATGCCACGCAAATGTCATTGTTTATTGGTATTAATGAAAATGCGCCTTATTTACAAGTGGTGGCAAAAACCTTTGCTAATTCAAATCAAATTGATTTTTTTCTCACAAAATCAGGTGCATATGATTTTATTCCTATTTCAATGCCTCATCGCTTGCGAAATTTATTAAAAAATGACTCAATTACCATCATTATGTTTCGTACTGAAGAAGACGATGTTTGTTCAATGGCTGATTTTGAATTTTCTTCAGACAAAGAAGAAAGAAGTTTTACGCACTACGCTTTGTCCCATCAGGATCATTGCATTATCAAGATTTTGAATATTGATCATGATTTATTGTTAGCCAATGAAGATAAAATTTATCCCCATCTGGATCGTTTGGAAGACAAAGCCAAAGAACCTTTTGCAAAGTTGAAGCAAGAGCTTAAAGAGTTAAACACCGTGGCTTTATCCGTTGATATTACGGATCAAGTTGAAGAAGCTTACCAGTTTGATGATGGATCAAATCTATTAAAAGTTGATGAATTGTCTTATTGGAAAAATAACCAAAAACAGTCTCCAGGTAGCAAACCAAAAACTCTGAAACAGGGCTTTGCAACACAATTGGTCAGTTTTTTATTTCGTGAAGGTCGGTCGGAAGCACGTTATAAGGCAGAAACAACCATTGAAATTAGCTGTGATAAAAAACAGTATCCTGGGAATACTGTTGATATTTCGATCAATGGATTACGGGCAAAAACACCATTGGATACTCCTTTGTTCATTGGTGATGAAATACACATCGCTTTGGTGACTTTGCAAAAAAAGAGAAGCAATGTTGATTTGTCAAAAATTCCTTACAAAATTGTTAGAATAACAGAGGAGGACGATCAGCAAGTTGTTAATTTAATGAGAAATACAACGAATAATGCTTCAAAAATAGATGGTTTTTTTAATGATTTAATCAATAACAACAAAGGTAAATTGGCTGTTTGTTACAATGATTTGGTTAAAGATGTGTATGCTCATACCTATGAGAGTATTTTGGTTAAAAATATGACCAGTATTCCTCTTTTTCTTGTAAAAAAAGACCAATGGAATTCAGTTTTTGATAGCATTGCTTTAACAGAACATCCTACAAAATTTTGTGATTTTTTTGAGGTTCTTGATGGTGGATATGATTTTAGCCCCATTAATAAACCCAAAATTGTTGCCACGATTCAAAATCAAATTATTCATCTGACTCAAAAATCTGATGCTTATTCAAGTCGTCCGCCACCTGCGGAAATGATGTTGTATTTATGTAAAGGTATTGATAAAACAACAGGGCAATTTAATACACATTGTTTTGGCGACTGTGAATTTCAATCAGAAGGTGAGAAAGTTCAGTTTATTAAAAAATCTTTTATGTTGAAAGATTATCTTTTTGTCAAAATTGTCTCAACCTCTGTTTCTGAGGCAGACATGCAGGATGTAGATCATCAAATCGAAATTATTCGATCCAATTCAAAAAATAAAGCGGCAAGGTTAAGAGATTTAATGCTTCATTTAATGGGTGTAGGTGAAATGATTGACATGACAAGTGTCATTGAAAAGCGTTATCATCATTTGAAGTCATAAGTCAGTATCTTTAGTACTTGATTATTTGACCAAACAGTAGCCCATCGACTAAATAGAATTCTACATGTCAATCATAAAAACCTCTCTTCCTCCCAATATTTTACGTTATATCATTGGTTTATTGATTATCATTGGTACAGGGTTATTGTTGTTTTTTATCCTGTTGTTTACTGAGACTGCATTATCTGTCTGGGAAAAACTACAGAATTATCCTGTTTGGTTAATTATTCCTTATATCATCGGCATTACTCTCATCGCTTTTTTGGGTTCAAGGCTACTGCTTAGGACTTTGAAACCGACACCACAAAAAATTCAAACACACACCATTGACCAAGCACCCGAGCAACGTCAGCAACACATCGCCGAAAAAATTCAGCAAGCACAATCAAAAGGCGTTGATACTCAAGCGGTTGAGGTTGAGTTACAAACATTAGTGACCCGACAAAAAGACAAAGAAATTTATATTTCCTTATTTGGCTCAATCAGTTCAGGTAAAAGTTCATTAATTAATGCTTTTTTACCTGAATCTAAGGTTTCAGTCGATCCTCGTGGCGGTACAACCAGTGAAATAACTTATTATCAATGGCAACAAAAAGTAGGTGAGCAAATAATTTTAACCGATCTTCCTGGGTTACAGCAAACAGGGCAACAGGATGATGATTGGATTAAGCAGGAAACTCAGCGGGCACACATCGTCATTTATTTATGTGAAGGGGACTTAACCAGAGATCAGTACAATGAAATCCAGTCATTAATTGCTTTAAATAAACCACTGATTGTGGCAATTAATAAAATTGATTTGTATTCAATGAATGAATTACAAATGATCAAGCAGCGACTGATGGAGTATTTTTCTGACATAAAATTATTACAGGTTGTGACATTACAATCGGGCGGTACTCGTGAAGTGACTAAAGTTTATCCTGATGGACGAGAAGAGCTTGTGATACGGCAACTAAAACCCCAAACAAAAGAATTGGAGGTTGCTTTGAATCAATATTTGGAACTTAATCGGCAACAATTGGATGAAAATCGTGACACAGGATTTTATCATATTGCTGAACAGAAGCTAACTTCTGCTACCGATCAATTTCGCCAACAAAAGGCTCAAGCTATTGTGCAAGCGTATACCAAAAAAGCGATTGCAGGTGCTTTGGCAGCGATTACGCCTGGCTCTGATATTTTAATTCAAGGTTATTTGGGTTTTCATTTGGTCAAAGAGCTGTGCCAATTGTATGATGTTCCAGCCACTGAAATGGATATCAAAAAATTTATTGAGTTGGCATCCAAACATGTGGGTAAAACTTTGCCGATGATTCTTGCCTTTGCAGGCAATATTCTAAAAGCATTTCCTGGTATTGGTACTGTCGGTGGTTCATTTTTTCATGCAGTTGCTTATGGGCTGATATTTGAAAGTCTGGGAAAATCTGTGGCGAGTGCATTAACGGAGCAACAATCATGGCAGTCTACACCAACCATGCAACGATTTGAGGAAAACTTGAGTGAAAATATGGAATCTCGTGCGCAGCAAATGGCCAGACTGGCTTTCGACATCTTCGCACAAAAATCAAACAACAAGTGATGCCGAGATTGGTTCAGATGAGCATCTGAATTTAGCAAAAAATAGTCTGCATGATTTACTGAATAATCGTTTTGTTCCTGAATCCATTCAACAAACGTTGGCAGCCGATTATCGTGAAGTTGAGTCCATGCTAGAGAAATTGGAGGATGGTCATATTCATATTGCTGTATTTGGTCGTGTCAGTGTCGGTAAATCGGCATTGGTTAATGCTTTGTTGGGTGAAAAACGATTTAACGTCAGTCCATTACATGGTGAAACCAAGTTTGCTCAACATGCACAATGGTTACAATATGAAGCCGAAGGCATTCAGTTAATTGATACGCCAGGTATCAATGAAATTGAAGGCAAAGACAGAGAACGAATCGCCAACGAAGTTGCTGAACGCAGTGATTTGGTCTTATTTGTGGTGGATGCTGATTTTACCGAAATAGAATATCAAGCATTAAAAATGCTGACTCATGAAAATCGTCCCATTATTTTGGTGCTGAATAAAGCCGATAGATACAGTCGTAAAGACAAACAAATTTTAATAGATCAACTCACCTTACATGCCAAAGATTTTCTGCCACCACATCAAATAGTTTGCGCCTCTGCCAATCCCAATGAACGTTTAATCATACAAGTGGATGAAGAGGGTAATGAAGAAGAATTGTGGCAACAACCTGAAGCAGATGTTTGGGAGTTGAAAAACTTGTTATGGGAAATACTAGAAGTTGAAGGTAAGTCTTTAGCTGCACTGAATGCAACCATCTTTGCAGGTAAACTCAATGAGCAAATTTCCCGACAAATGATTGAAATAAAATCTGACTTAGCTGAGCGAACCATTCGCTTTTATTGTATGGCAAAAGGCTTGGCAGTAGCCGTTAATCCTATTCCTGTGGCTGACTTAGTTGCTGCCACCGCATTAGATGTTGCGCTGGTTGTTCATATGGGACGAATTTATGGATTAAAAATGAGCCGTACCGAGGCGGGTAGTTTGATTAAAACCATCTCCGCACAAATGATTTTGTTAATGGGGACTATTTGGGGGGTGCATATGGTTTCATCCATACTCAAAGGGGGTAGTTTTGGTTTGTCAGCTATCATAACGGCAAGTATCCAGGGTGCAGTTGCTTTTTATGGTACGTTGGTGATTGGAAAAGCGGTTGAACAATATTTTATGAAGGGCGGCTCATGGGGTGAGGATGGCCCAAAATCGGTTGTTCAGCAAATTTTGAATAGTTTGGATAAAAATTCTGTGATTGAATATGCGAGAAAGGA
>Ga0233443_1000662_pt1 | contig 36207 bp, 46 predicted proteins | sample SI_123_September_2_FD_182784 | JGI IMG/M metagenome (GOLD analysis project Ga0233443, IMG submission 182784) | Seawater microbial communities from Saanich Inlet, British Columbia, Canada - SI_123_September2016_200_MG | ecosystem: Environmental > Aquatic > Marine > Inlet | place: Canada: British...
GCTGGGCTATCGCCCACCGGCTCCAGAGGCCATCGTCCCGATGGACCTTAAACCGGTCATGCACTAACATTTACTCTGGACCACTCAAAGGGGGCCGACCAAGCCCGCCTGCGTGAGTTCGAATCTTTGCGAGAGTTTTTTACGGGCTCAATCGCGACCATGGTTGTCGACCTGCCATTCGTTTTAATTTTTCTGGCGGTCATCGCCTATATATCAGGCGTACTTGCACTGATCCCCGTGGTGTTGGCGGTCATATATTTTGTTCTGGCCTATGTAATTTTCCCGTCCATCAAAGAACATTCAAAGCAGGCAGGCAAAACACGATCCAAACGCTATGCCTTTTTGATGGAGCTCATGTGGTGGATGCGATCGGTTAAACAGCTGGGTGCTGAAGATATCTGGATCGACCGCTTTCGCAAACTTTCGGCAGATTCGAGCATGGCCAACCGGCGGGTTGCGCGGTTGCAAAATATTTCACAAAACATGTCGCAAACTATCATGACAGCCGCCGGTGCGTTGACCCTTGTCGTAGGCGTGTTCAAGGCCATGGAAGGCGATCTTAGTCTGGGTGCCTTGATTGCGACCATGATGCTGGTATGGCGGGCCTTAAGTCCCTTGCAAACGTTGTTTGGGTTTGGCCATCGAATTGAGCAGATGCAGCAAAGCCTGACGAATTTGATCAATACGCTGCAGTTTCCCCGCGAGCAGGAACCAACGGATGCGCCAACGTCGTCGATAGATTTCACAGGACAATTAACCTTTAACAGGGTCAGCATGCGCTATTCTGCAGAAACCAATCCTGCCTTGCTGGGAATCAGTTTCTCAGTTTATCCGGGCGAGTTATTGGCCATTGCCGGGGACAGCGGTTCAGGTAAGACGACAACTGCCAAACTGGCGCTTGGCATGTACCGCCCCCAAGCCGGTACAATCACGCTGGATGGCATTGATATTCGACAGTTACGGCCCATTACACTGCGACAGACATTCGCCTACGTGCCTCAGCGAAATCATGCATTTGCAGGTTCAATCTTTGACAATATCGCCCTTGCCGACCCAACAGCATCGCTGAAACAGGTGAAAGAAGCTTGCCATATGGCGGGTCTGTTGAACACGATCGAATCATTGCCAAACGGCTTCGATACCGCTTTCCGGGAGGGACTGGAGGCACATGTTCCCCAAGGTTTTCTGCGACAAATGGCTTTGGCCCGCGCATTCCTTCGCGATGCCCCGGTTATGATCATGGATGAACCGGCGAGCGGCCTGGACGAAAAAGATGAACAAATTTTCATGGAGACTTTGCAACAATTACGCGGCACCCGAACCATATTGATGATTACTCAGCGTCCCAGTCATATGCGTGCTTGCGACAGAGTACTGATGCTGGAAGCAGGTCAGATCAAAGCTTTCGGCTCTCCCGATGAGGTCTTGGGAAATCCGCAATCACAAACCCCTAAAGTAGCGCCAGCTGAGTAGAGGGCAGGAAATGACAAAACAAAAAGACGACAGACGCAAAACAAGGCGTATTTCGAACAAGCAGGCCCGTTTCCTTTCCAACGAAGCCATCCTGGAAGAAAGAGGGCCGTCGCGTTTGGCCTTCCTGATGATTTTTCTCATCCTGGCGTTGATTGGCAGCAGCGTAGCCTGGGCAAATTTTGTGCCGGTCGTGACATCCGCGAAAACCGAAGGAGAGGTTATTCCCTTTGGCAAAAACCGCGTCGTCCAGCATCTTGAAGGCGGCATCATTCAACAAATCTCGGTAAGTGATGGCGACCTGGTAAAGGCCGGTCAGATCCTGGTTCGTTTTGAGCCGACACTCCGTGTCGCAGAACTGGACCAGGTTCGGGCGCGTGAAGCGACCTTGCAAATCAGAGCGCGGCGGATCAAGGCCTTCATTGACGGTACTGAACCGGCATTTGACGATTTGGGCGAGAGATTTTCCAACCTTGTTGATGAAGCCTTGTTCCTGCTGAGGTCCGCCCGCGAGCGCGTAGAAGGTGAAACGGCTGTTCTTAAATCCCGCATCAAGCAACGCAAAAAAACTGTCGATATCTTCACCCAACAAGCCAACAGTTTGCGCAAACAGGTCAAGCTCGTTCAGGAAGCCGTGGATATGCGCATCTAATGGCGGCACCGATGACGGAAGCAGCAAGCTCCGTCACTGACGTGCTTGGTGACCTCATGAATATAGACACCAAGCCAAAGTCATCACAAAAGCCAAAACGGCGGTCCAGCAATGCCATCCCCGGCACCCGGGTGACGGCTCCGACATACCTAACTTCCGATCAGGCAGCCAAATATCTAAACGTCGCCCCTCGCCTAATGGAAAACTGGCGGTGGCGCAAAGTCGGCCCTAAATTTGTCAAAGTCGGCAACCGGGTCCGCTATGATATGGTTGATTTGAAAATGTTCATATCCTCACCCGTCTTACTGACAGGCACCACCTCAGCGTGAATGTCTTCACGCTTCGTATTGCGAACGCACATCATGGTAATGATCTTGGCCGGACTAGCGACTATGTGCATTTCCTCGTTTTCGTCCATTAAGAAAATATAGCAACAATGCCCACAGAGAAGATATCATTTGTTGTTATTTCCCTTATTTTCCTGTATTTTCTAATTTCCCCCTGCCGGAAAACGGATTGATCAATGGAAACTGACATTATGACCATCAAGGAAGTAGCGGAATATCTGAAGGTGAAAGAGAAAACCGCGTACAAACTTGTCGCAGATGGCAAAATTCCTGGGTTCAAAGTCGGAGGTTCTTGGCGATTCCGTAAAGGGGAAATTGATTCCTGGATCAAACAACAATCAGATCAAAATCAGGGGGGGAGTTAAAATTGAACGCTGTTGAGATTGAAGAAGCTATATCTCAGCTGGCGGATCAACCATTTGATCCGGATGGCTTTCCTTTCGCATTTCTTGAGGCCTCCAGCGTCAGCCCCAGAACTGTATACACGGCTTGTGCAACGTAACGCCCGTCCTGCTTAACCTTGTAATGGATCGCATCAAGCCAGACAAAAGGATAGTGACTGGCAAGAGGGCGCTGTTGCCAAGCTTTGATTTCGGGGATCAATTTATCCGTGATGCTGCTGATCGCGGCGTTCGATATCTCAAGCCCGTAAATCTCAGCGATATGCCTGGCGATATCGAGATAGCTCATCCCCAAGCCAAACATCGAGATGATTTTACGCTCAATCTCGTCGCTCATGTGGGTCTGGTGCTTCTTCACCAGTTGCGGCTCGAACGATCACCACCCGTGCGGGCATCGTCGCTGAGGTAGCCAATGGCTGGCATATCGGTCATTCAGGTACTCCTTGAATATTGGCGTCAACCAAACCGGCAACGGCGACGCCGGCAGCATTGAAACATTTGATCAACGGCCCTTCGGTCGCCGACTTGTCCATTGTCCGCACCGTCAGCGCCGTGCCGCCGTCGTCCTGCAGCGTCAGCTGCACATTGGCGATCGTGCGATACGACTTGGCGATCGGCAGGCGCGTCCCAGCGCTCGCGATAACTACATCCTCGAAATTCTCGTTCTGGTCGGGCACGTCACATTTGAAAACAAAGCCGGCGATCTCACCACGCTGTCGATCGGCGGCCGTGCGGATACGGTACTCGTACTTTTGCCGGCTGATGTTATCGACCTGCCCGGACCAGGGTTTAAACGGCCCTGGCTCCAGCCAGTAGGCTCCAGCATCATTCTTCCAACAGGGTGCGCTGTCATCGGTGTCCCACACCAGGTCATCGCCGCCACTGCGCCAGGTTATCTCCCAAGAAGCGGCACTGACGACTGTATCTACCAATAGCCGTGCCCCCACTTCATTTGCTGTGGGTATCAGGTCGGTGGTGTAAACCATTTCCAGCCAGGTATCGGTCCAGAAGAGGTCTGTAGTTACCGCCTTCCAGAACGGGCCACTGTTGTTGGACCAGAACTTGTTGCCGGCGTCATCCGCCTTCAGGGTACCGCCGAAGGCTGCGCCATTACCCAGAGTTCCCGGCCAGTCTGCTGCTTTCTGGTCGACACTGAAAATCAAATTGTCGACGATGATGTCACCGAGGTTCCGGATCACATATGCCGGAGTTGAGCTTTCGTTACCGCTGCTATCAACCGCCTTGACCATAAGTGTCACAATGCCCTGAGCCCGGCCGGTGAGACCATACTCTGTTGTCGTCACCATACCGTCATGCAGGGCTACCGCATCGTGCCAGCTTACTGATGTGCCCACACGATAGCGCACAAGGAAGCCAGCGAAATCAATTGGCGGGGTGCCATAACTCCAACGCAGCACCTCGCCCTCGATTGTCATGCCGGTAACGTCCGCCGGCGGTGTCGATTTGCCGACGACCTTGTGCGCCTGGACCAATGCCCAGTCTGATGTCAGCCCCGGTGTCGGCAATCCGGATTCGCTACGCACCCGGAGATCGTATTCTAATCCCTCCTCGACACCATCAAACACCAGCTGGCGGGTGTCAGCCGCCGTCCGTGCCGCCGATCGCCATGCACCACCTGATCCCAGCGGCCGGATTTGACCATCAAACCACGCCGCCGGTGCCGCCTGCCCTGACACCAGAGCCAGCGCGACGACGATACGCGATCTCAGGGTCCCATCCGCATCCCGGACCAGGACAGTCTCATCCGATCGCACGGTCTCCACGATCGGTTTCGCTGGCGGCTCTGGATTGCTCGCAGGTCGCCCGGTGACCTGCGGATCCCAGGGGGGAATCGGAACCTCATGCGCGGTAAACACCTGCGGCGAATAGTCGATCAGCGTCAGCCTGGCCGACATCTCCGGACCCGGCTCAATGGTTTTAACCAGCAACTCCACCGTTTCCTGGCCAACTTCGCCAAAAGAAAGTAAATCCCCGATTGTCGGCATGGTTGCCGCCGGTATGACCGGGAGAAAACTCAAGGTCCTGGTCTCGCCGGCCGCCGTGACGACGTTTGTCACCAGGCTTCCATGCGCCTCGGTCCGGATGCGTACGCTGTAACTTTTACCGCCTTCCATAATCACGGCGTCATCCAGTGTCACGCCGTCGCAATCGCCACTACCATCGAGGCTGTTTGTTTTGATGCGGGCTGAGTACAGCCCCCAGCCCGGCACGTCATGTGTGACCCGCACCAAATCACCGCGCGTACAGATTATGTGTTCGATATCAGTATTCAGCTCGTAGGTTTCCGCGCGATGAACAGCCTCGGCCAAATGACGTCGGGCCTTTTTGTATATCTCTGTTGCCGAGGTTTGCCCCCAAAGTTCCAGAACTTCGAACTTTTTGGCATTGTTGGCGCCGTACCCATCGGCATAGACGATGCGTTCTGATTCCCGGTAACCCGAGGCCGCATCGACAAACCTGACCTTCACGCCATGCACCGTCTCGGGGAAAACGCGGTCGCCCCGAAAGCCCCACGAATTGCGCGGCGTGAACATCTGCACCGGCGTTGATTTTGCCTCATCGATCACGACACCGTATTTGCCATCACGCTTTGACAACGACGCATGCGCAGCCGACAGAACGTCGTTGACGACTTCACCCACTGTGGTCGAAAAATCAATGACACCGTTGAACTGGTGACCGGTGTTCTGGCATTTGTTGTACAGATTCTGCCAGCTGCTATCGATCAGTTTCGCCGTCTCGATGGGTCGCGCGTTGGCCTTGCCGCTGAGCACAAACCGCGCCAGCGCCGACACATTTGCGGTGGCCTGTTCTACCCAGGATGTTCCGTTCCAGCATGGCAAGATCGACGTTGCGACCAAATTCAACTGATCGACGACGCCGTTCAGCTGGTCCGACGCCTTGATGCGCATGGCAATTTGCGCCAGGCCCGACATCTGCACCGGCGCCTCATTGGTAATCGTGCGCAGCACTGACCAGCTGCAGTCCTCATAGACCCGATTGCTATCCGTCAGCGACGTCGTACGGCGCAGGCGCACATCGTACTGCCCTCGCGACACCGACCAGCGTAGCCCACGCCGGATGGTTTCCGCGCGGTTGTCCGTGACCGGGATATTGCCGGCAGACATCCAACCGCCACCCAAAGTATCCTGGTACTCCACCGACACCGTCACTGTATGTGAGGCATAGGTGCCGTCATCCTCGATGCTGACGACGCCGGTCGGGAACCCGATATCCACTGACAATTCATCGGCGTTCGCTTCGCTGCGCCGCTGAACGTAGCTCGCCAATCCTGGTTTGCCCGAAATCACCCCATCCAGGAAGGCGGCGACCGGCTCCTCATGCACGTCCTTTGGAAACAGGCCGATCGGGGCATCGCTGTCGTAACCGTGGCGGATTTCGGTTTCCACATCGTCAAAAGAGGACAGTGGCGTCTCCCCGATTTTCAGATTGTCTAGCTGCAGCGGACCATAACCGACTGTAAACAACAGCCGCAGATACTGGTCATCACCAACGATTTCGGTATAAGGCTCAGCCCCCAACGGCGGATACACTTTGTGCCTCCCGAGAACCACTGGAATCACCTCATAAGGCGCCAGTCGGTTACGCGATCCGGTCAGGGACAATGTCGGTGAGGACCGTGGACCGCCGACGAAACTGCCGCCCATCCCTGATCCCGTGCCTGGAGTCGCTGCCAGGGCTCCCAGGCTTTGTTGCGGCGGCGGTGCCAGGCTGTTTACCAGCAACCGGCCGCCCATGGTCGTCGCCGTCGAAACCAGAAAGCGCCCGAACGACAACGCCGTCGCCGGCGCCATGCCCAGAGACAGTCCGATATTGCCGGCAGCCGCCGCCACAACCGGGATCGCCGGTATAAAAACGGATGCCGCCATTACCGCAACCGTCAATATTGTGGCGATCGGGTTTTTTCGTTGACCGCCCCCACCCCCGCCAGCCGGCACGACGCGCACTTCCACCAGCACGCCCTTTTTCGGGCGCACGTGCCGCCAGAGAGGGCGTGGCACGGCCTCACCGTTGATCTTGACATGAGCCTGCGCCCGGTCAACTTCAGCGCCACAGACCAGCGCAATCATATCTGCAACCGAGCCGCCTGCCTTAACGGCAAGATCAACACGACCATCGAAGGAAAACGGATTAGGCAGGCCCACAACGCGAACATCGTTCGCCTCAGACGGTAACGGCGGCAGGATTTCCTGTCGCCCCTGGTGTTGCCCATGTTGCCTCACTGTGGGTAAGGTCATGCCAGTTGTTCGTGCCGGAAAATACCGGTCCAGCGCCGGGCATCCCGTCCATAGCCCAACTCCGCCAGAACGACGCCAATTTTTTCCTCTGCATGGATAAAATGACAGGGACCAACAAAAATGCCTGTGTGGCAATTCCGCATCATCCGGCGCATCAGAATACCGTCACCGGCCTGCGGTGGAGCCATTTGCCGATCCGGCGTCATTATCGACACCCACGGCGACAGATGTCTTCCGATCAATCTTGCCGTGGCCCTGGTATCGGCCGATGATGGATAGTCTTCATGCAGACTTTCCAACGTAATATCGAACTGTTCAATAAAGACAAGGCGGACCAGGCCCCAGCAGTCACAGCCCATGCGATCGCGACCGCGATCGACATAGGGAATACCGATATAGGAATTGGCCCAGGTCGCGATCATCGGCTGAACTTTCCAGGGTGGTTGCCAGGCGTGAAAGTATTGCCTGGGAAGGCTTCGTTTAAAATATCATGGGTCCGAAGCTGACCTGTAATCGTCATGGCATCGTATTTGGCACCATATAGCTTGAATTCCATCGGCCCCAGCTCGACCGTATCCGGTGCACTGGCGGCGACCAGCTCCAGGGTGATAACCGGCGGCGTAACGATTGCCCGCAATCCCTGCAAGATTGTCACATCAACGTTGTCGATTGTCAGGGACAATTCAGTCGACCGGTCCGGATCGTCGCCCGGCACGCCGATATCGAATGGATAAGCCACAAAGGTGTTGCCGCGCGACACAATGTCGGTGTCGTTCTGCACCACCCGGATGGGCGGATTGATGTCCTCATGATCGATTGTCATCAATGACAGGATAGCCTCACCGGTCTCCTGCGCCATCAGGGCCTCACGCAACGAGACGCCAATCGTCCTCACGGCATGATCTCCAGGTCCAGCGTCGCTCGAAAAATCACCGGCCCACCCGTCACAGCCGGCTCACCAACAAAACGATAGGTAACGGCCGTTTGCCTGATCGGCTCAACCCAGTCGAAAGGCAACGTGCCGTCGACCAGGGTTGTTTCGTGGAAGGCTTCCAGCGTCGCCACCTGTGCGGCCGTCAGCTGGATGGCTCCCTTGATCGGCGCTGGCGCCGACGTCCCGCGCCGCCGCTGCTTGACGGGACCGTATTCCATCTGGGTCCGGATTTTGTTCTTGCGGAAACGCCGGTCGAACCCTGCAACCAGAAGATACCTGGGCAGGTCTGTCGGCCATGTTGCATTGACCATTTTCTACTCCCTGCGAATCCCCGCCCGGCTGGCGGCATAGTTGCGCTTCATCATTCGATCAGCCCCACCGCTGTCGAATTCCTGTTCTACAGCGTCCCGTACCAAAATCCGGATCAACTCCTCGCCTGACGGCCCGCGCGTAGACGAAGTTTCGATTGAAGCCGACTGCGTCCCGCGTTGATCGATCACCTGAACCACGACTTCAGAACCAAAGGCCTCGCGCATCTGGCCGGGCCAGCCGATGACTTCACCTTTCTTGGCAATCACCGGTACTTCGCCGCCGACCAGTCCGCCTGAATGGAATCGGGGCGCATTATTGAACACCGCCGGGTCGACCGGGCGATGGGCAAGCGGCGTCACACCGATCATGCCGCCGCTATGGGCAAAGGCTGTGCTGCGAAACTGAGGGGCCAGCCCGACACCGTTATTGAACGCTGTCAGGCCGGATGAGCTGGAAAAATCAAAACTGAAGCTGCCAATCAGACCTTCAAGAAAGCTTTCCATGGGTTTGAAGATCAAGAGCCGATAGGCCGCCCTGAGTGCTGCCTCTTCCAATGACGTAAAGAAATCTCCCACCGAAAGCTTGCCGGTCCGGGCCCAGTTGACCCAGGCGTCTTCTGATGCTTTCAGGGCGCTGGAGGTGACATCCTCAAACATCTGTGCCGCGTCACCGGCCTGTTTACCATAATCACGCAAGGCCCGGGAAACACCTGCCGACCAGTCTTGACTGGCGTTCAGCATGCGCTCATAGGCTTGTTCGGATGCTCGGGCGAAGGTTTCCTGGGCAATGGCTCCTTCGGCCAACAATTTATTCAGATCGGCAATTTCGGCTTTGTAGGATTCTTGCGCCGTGCGCAGACTGATCGTGAGAGACTTTCCCTTCTCTCGCAGCTTGATCGCATCCTCTTCCGCCTTGTTGCGGGCTTCTATGGCCTGTTGTTCTTCAAACAAGGCTCCGGCCAGTTCGCGCACCTGGCGTTGTTGAACATCCGTGGCCTCAGCCGACAGTCGACGCAGGGCCTGAGAGACAAAGCGCTGCTTGTCGGTCATGGCCAACGCATCGTGCTCGGCGCGTAATCCATCTATAACCTTGCGATTGGCCTCAGTAATTCGGTTCGCCGCTTCCTGTGCTTTGGCGGCAAGCCGTGCCAGCTTGGCATCGCGGACAGAGGCGGCCTGGTCCATCAGGGCATCAACCTGAGACTGGTTGCTGCCATCCGGGGCAAGCAAGGCCTCAACGTCTTTTGCCAGTTGTTCATATTCAGCCCGAATACGCTCCGCCCCCTGATGGGTCAGGGTGAACAGTTGTCGCTGCAGGTCTTTTTCAAGTTTGGTGATGCGGTCAGCTCTAACTTGTGCAGCTTTGAGATCAATCTCTACGGTGTCATCAGGCGTGGGGGTGTTGGTTTTTGGATCGGGTTTTCCACCCATATCCCGCTGCATCCAGGCTAGCTTTGTCGACCATTGCCGATAGATGGCTGCCTTTTCCTTGAGCTGGCGCTCCAATGCCACCTTGCGACCCCAACCAAGGGGATCGTCCAAAAACTCAACATCACCCAGTTCTTTCAGCTCACGGGCAATTTCCTGAAGCTCGGCACGGCGCTCCTCGACAATCGAGCGGGTGCTGCCGAGGCTCAGGCCCTCAAGATTAAAATCACCTTGGGCCAACAGTTTTAATTGCTCATAGGCAACGCTGGCTTGATTGGCCAAACTGCCCAGTTCCTTGACCGCTGTGGTCACCCCGGGAGCCAGATCTTCACCAATAGAACGGGCCAGAGATTTGATGTTGTTCCACATCAGCTCCGTCTGGCTGTTCAGGCTCTCAAACGCCTTCGCCGCTTCCTCGTTCAGGGCCGTGGCGTTTTCAGTTTCGCGGCTGGCAAGATCAAGAGCCGTAGCCAGCAGATCAGCCCGGTTCGCCAACACCGGCAGTGTTTTTAACAATCGCTGGTCGGACAGGCCCAATGCCGCCATGGCTTCCGCTGCCGATCCACCAGCGTCACTGATCCGTTTTAGCCCTTCGATGAACAGCACGAAGGCTGCTGTAGAATCTTGAGCAAACAAGGTTTTAATTTGTGCGCCGGTCTGGCCTGTGATTTTCGAGAGAATATCCAAATGCTTGCCGCCACTGCGCACAGCGGCGTCCATCATATGCATGACCCGGCCAACGGACGTGCCTGCCACTTCCGATTTAACGCCAACAGAAGCCAATGCTGCCGCCAGCGCCGATGCCTGGGCAGAGCTCACACCGAAGACGGACGTCGCCCGCGCGACCTCGGTGGTCATTTCTGTAATCTGGCTTTCCGTGGCGGCAAAGTTATTGCCCAGAGCCACGATTACCGATCCCAGCACATCCACGGTGTCCATGGTCTCACCAGTGACATTGAGAATACGCGCCAACGCCATGGCCGCGTCATTGCCCGATAAATCCGTCGCTGTGCCAAGCTTGGCCACGGTCTCGGTAAACTTGAGAATATTGGCCGCACCCTTCACACCTAGCTGACCGGCACTTTGGGCAATAGCCAACAGTTCGTCGGTGGCCACGGGGATGCGTTTGGAAAGCGCATCGATGTCTTGGCCTAGTGAGGCCAGTTCCGTCTTGGACAGGTTTGCCGTCTTGCCAACGCCGATCAGGCCAGCTTCAAAGTCGGCATAGAGTTTGACCATTTCCTGCAGACCGCGAATGGCCCCGGCGGCGGCAATAGCGCCGTAGAGAAACTTCATATTACGGCCCAAGGCCTGGGCGCGATCAGACAACTTGGTAAGGCCTAGAGATGCTTTGCCACCCGCCTTTTCAATCTTCTTCAGGGACTTGTCACCAGCGCGGCCCACATCCATGAGCTCAGCCTTGACCTTGCCACCACCGTCAACGCTGAGACGGATTGCATAGGTATGTTTGGCTTTTGCCATTAGTCCAATTCTTTCTGGTTCATCGCTTCAATCAGGCCACCTTCTGCCGCGCTCAGAAGCTCGGACATGACGCCCGGCTCGAACCCTCGAACCTCAACAATTTTAAGGGCCGCATTCATATCAATACCCGCCACATGGCCGGACGGCGCAAAGCGCAGTTGCCCAAGAGAGGCATTGAGCACGTCCCAGGCCTGGTGTTCTTCCGGCGATTGCAGGGCATGTTCCTGGTAGGGACACTGGCGTTCGCCCGGATTTAGTTTTCTTGTTGAACAGGCGGCATCTTCATCTTGGCAGCCTTGGCAGTATCCGGGCCCTCCACCTGGCTTGAAGTGCCAGAGGCAGAGAGCCCGGATGCGTTTTTTGCGGCGTTGAGCAACATCTGCTGGAGGGTTAGCTTTTGCAGGAACTGCTCGCCGACCGGATAGATATCCATAACCGCGATGATATTGTCCCGGGTGACCGGCGGATTATCTTCGATGCCCGCCCAGGCGGTGATCTGGCGGGTCGCCAATTCATAAACGACCTGGCATTGCAGGAAGCCGTCCCGTTCCTCTTCAATGCTGAGATCTGGGAGGCCGTCCAGTGACAGGCCAGAGTCCTTACGGTCCCGTACTTGCGCTTCCACAGCCTCAACCCGCCGCCGGGCACCTGCCTGAGCGGCTGCCATGGCGGTCGTCGTTAAGGGTGTAACGGTGACGGTAATACCGTAGGGAAGCTCAATGTCAAATGGCTCACTCGGTTGTTTTAAGGAGATCATGCGTACACCGTCCCATCCAAATCGTTGACCAGCGTCACAGTCAGCATGCGACCTGCCGCTTCATTCTTGGCTCCTTGAAAATCAAAGCTGGCCTGAATACCACCGGGGCCTTCCACGGCCAGCTTGGGCTTGGGCAGGTAAACTTCATGGGCGGTGAACATGACGCTGGATGTACCGACGGTGTAACCAAACTCCAGGTCTACCGGCGTGCCACTTGTTGCCGCATCAATCAGGGTGGTGTCCGAAAACCGCACATCGATGCGACCCGACAATGACGCCACTGTTGGATCTGCACCATCGATCAATCCGTCGGAGCGGATGGTCTCGATTTTCTCCAGGTTATTGGAATAGGTCAGTGACCCCGATGTGAGGTTGGCCACCGCAGCACCTGCTTTCTTGATGGAGCCTTGAAATTGACTGATCCGGTTAAAAGCAAGTGTGCTGGGTGTGCCGCCCTGGGATGTGCCGTTACGGGTCTCTCCCTGGGCGATTGCATTAATGGTTACCGCCGCCGCACCGGAGCGTTGGAAATCCAACGCGATGGAATTGAGAACCACGCCTGCATGCATGAAGAAGGCGGGCACCTGGGCCATGCCGACTTCAAGAGAATAACTGGGCAGTGCATCGACGCCCGACACGAACACATGATCGAAGGTTCCGTCCAGATTATCGGTGCTGGTTGGATCACCGAACAAGCCGGTGAGCCAGAGGCCCAGATATCGGGGATCCATGGGCACCATGATATCACCCTCATCGCTGATCACATCCTGCAAGGGAGCCAGCGGATCACGTCCCTGACCCAACACCGGGTCATCAATCAGGCCCTGTTCGGAGCCCAGAGAGACGCTGTTAAAAGGCATCTGGATGAAGTTCCCGGACGGCGATGTGCCGTAGGTGGTTTCTCGTTTGAGCAGCAGTGTTGCGCTCGAACCATAGGCTCGCGACATTTAATGTCTCCTGTTGTTGAGGTTTACTCAGCCAAGCGGGCTGGCGGTTTCGTATTCGACGGTCACAATGATTGTGCCGGTCTTGATGGCTGGGGCTCCGGCCACCGCTTCGGTGTCTATTTCCGGACGGCCATAGGACATGCCAAAAGCAAGGCCGCCGAGGGTTGAATCGGTTTTTAAGACCGTACCGACGGATTGCACCAGGGTATCGAAGGCCGTATCACGGATCGTGGCGTCGCCATCCTCGATGTAAAGTTCGATCTCGACATGATGGCTGTAGTAAACGCCGTCAAAGCCACCAAGGGCAGTTTCCGGTTCGCCCGGATCGCCGTCACGCAGCACGATCAGGCCGCCGGTTGGTATTTTCTCAGGCACCGCTGAGTTGCGCTCGACCTTGCCTCCCGGCACTGTTATGAGCAGGGTTTTGATTGCCTCAAGGATCTGCTCTGTTTTGCTCATGTATAAATTCCTTGAAAAAGGCACCGTTTTGACGTACATATACAGCTAGCAAGAAAAGGATCAAAACCATGACGGCAACAGCGATTTCAAAAGCCCAACGCGTTAACCTGCGGCTCAATGGCGATGCCAAACACACCATTGAACGCGCCGCCTCATTTGAGGGCAAAACAGTTAGTAAATTTATTCTCGCCAGCGCACTGGCGTCTGCAGAACAGACAATCCACGAACACGAAACCATGACCCTCAATAAACGTGATTCTGAGGCGTTCTTTGATGCTTTATCCAAGCCAGTTAAATTCAACGCCAAACTGCTCTCCGCTCTAGATGGCCATGATCAGCGTGTTGTTTCTAAATGACGGATAAGCCGGACTTAGTCATCGAGCCGCTTGGGAAAAAACATAACCGAGCGGCTTTTTCTTGTGGCACAGATGAGCTCGACACCTATCTCCAACGACAAGCCTCTCAAGATACCAAGAGACGAATCGCTAGAATTTTTGTCATACGCTCAGCAGCAGACGATCAAACCATTCTCGGCTATTACACCCTGAGTGCCCTTTCGATTGATCTTTCTTCTTTACCAAGTGACCTTGTCAAAAAGCTCCCCAAGCACCCTCTTCCAGCTGCATTAATTGGTCGGCTGGCAGTCAGCACAAAGTCCCAAGGAGTCGGGCTCGGGAAAGTCCTTCTTGCTGACGCTATCAAGCGCACCTTAGCGCTCAGTGATGAGATCGCTGTTTACGCCATGGTCGTCGATGCATTGAATACGGATGCTGAAGCGTTTTACCAAGGTTTCGGATTTTCTAAATTGGACACAGCAACAAACCGGCTGTTTTTACCGTTGAAATCCGTCTAATTGTCTCATTCCGCGACCAATTAATCCCGGCAATTTCCTCTCCCAACGTTTGGCTTCCCGCACCACATCCAGGCGTTTCTTAATTTTCACCTGCGGCACCATGATGAACATGACCACGGTTGTGATACCCTGTTTCATCCGTCCGGTTTTGGTGAACACGCCACCCTTGGCACGACGACCAACCCGTCCGGATTTATTGATACGAACGCCATCCACCACCAGAAGTGACGGACGACCACGACGATAGACAAACCGCAATGGCCCAAATCGGTGCTCCGGGAAATTACCCGGATTGATCCGCTTTCCGCCAACACCTCGTTTGGGTGCTGCCGGTGTCGGAATGGCCAGCCAAAGGCCCGACTTGCTCCGAATCACAGCCCCTTCATCAAAGGTGCGAATGATCTGTGGAGCCTTGGACGAAACCAGTGTGGCAGCATCATGTCCCTTGTTGTGATAAGCACGGCTCCGCCATGTTCTCGCCAACCTGAGCCCTAAACCGGCAGCAACCACCTGTTTGCGCAGACCGCCTTTAAGCCCTGCACCGGCCTCCTTTATGCCAGCAGCAACACCGCGCTCAATGCGCTTTGTCTCAGCCTGCATATCGGCCATGAGGGAACCAACGATGGCGGCACCAAGCTTCATGCGGGTCTTGTGTCCAGTGTCCAGAACAAACGATGCGGATCACGCCGTTCAGGTTCTCCCTGAATAACGTAGTCAGCACCATCAATGGTGAGCAGATCATCAGGACGTGGTTCGGCTAATTCCGACACACGAACCTCAAACAGGGCCGTTTCCGTGTGGACCCGGGTTTCGCCAAAACCGGTAATCTCGTCAGGACGCATGGCGATCACCCGAATGTTCACAGCAGCTCCCCCTTGCGGGGAATACAGTGCATCAACACCAAATTCATCAAATGTGACGTCGAGTACCTCCGATGCCAGGGAAGCGAAGGTCATTCATCTTCACTGGGCGTATCAGGTTCAGACTTGGCCTTACCGCCCTTCTTTGCTGGTTGTTCTGTGACCAGACTTGCCAGCTTTCGCTCAACAAGCCTGCGTCCCTCGTCTTCGTTGATATCGAACGTATCGCCAGGAGAATGGGTTTTCTTACCGGCGACGACCATAACGTTTGCTTTAAGCTTCATGGCTATCCCCCTTACAATACGGTTGCACAAAAACTGGCATTGGCCCGGTAAGGCACCACCAAAGCCGAAGACTGCAGGAGCATGTAGCGCACCGGCGGATCGTTTTCCGACCAGGATTTAACAAAATATTCCAACGGACGAATGCCTGCGGCTTCATCAAGAATGGCCCCGTGGTGACGAACACCTTCCAATCCCGTTCGTGCTACCAGCAACACCGTGCCGGTGGGAAGCAGCGTCTGGTCCACACCGTCGTCATCCACATAAACATCGTTGTAGGTCCAGATATCGAAGCTGCCGATGTTACCGCGAAACACAGATTTTTCATCCGCGACGATAGGATCAAGCGACAGACTGATAGAGGTGCCGCGCCTGACATCGAACAGGGCCTTCACTTCCGGGTCCTTGAGGAATTCCTCAAAGGCGCTGTCTTCCATAATCACCGTGCGCGGGCTGAGGCCGGAATTTCCCCGCACCGTAATCGCCCAGGAACGCAAATCAGCCAGAGGGCTGATACCGGCCTGACCCCAGCGAGACGTGCCGGTGAGCGCCACCGTATGGGTCGCGTCGCGCTGAAAATCCACCACCTGAGTGGCGTAGCCTTCACCTGCAACCACTTGTTTGCCTGTCAAAAGCACCTCGGTCGCCATCACTTCAAAGCGACGGTTCAGCATCTTGAGCATATCGGCCAGGTTATCGGCGACGGCGGCCTGAATGCGGCTTTCAGGAGACATGCCGCCTAAGAATGCCTCACCCGGACGGCGTTTAAGACCTTGCTGTGGCCGGACCACCCGTTTTTCCTTGAGATAGGCGGGTTTAAAACTCTTGGTCTCGTAACCACGGTTCGCCACCACCTTGCCTTCAACCAAAGGAGAGACAAAGGGTGTAATGCGCGGCTTGCCATCGACCACGTCGAAGAAAATCTCCTCCGTGTCAGATCGCGAAACTGTCGAGAAGAAGGTTCGGGCCAGGAACTGGACCGGCTCGGCGTTGGAGGCGACAATGCCTTCGATGACGCGCTCCAGACGACCGGTATCATAAGCGTTGATTGGCATAATTTAAGCTCCCACAACAGGTTTGAGAAAAATACTCCGGGAGCGAAACCCCGGCTTGGTGGTGGATTTGTCATGACCGGTGCCGAAGACGAGAGCGTCCTCGTTAAAGCAACCGGCAAACCAGACAGCGGCCTTGAGGGCTCCGCCACTGGCGTCCACATCGTTTTGCAAAATGGCGACAGGGCCTTCCGACCCATCAACAGCTGCGGCGAGCGAAAGCTTGAAGGTATTATCGGCGGTGACCTCACCCAACACAGACCCCATGGTCAAATTTTCACCGGCGGCGATGATCACGGTATCGGTGTGACGGGGAAAGTCACCGGCAATGAGGTCCTCTTGAGTAAAGGCATCCACATTGCCAAAATTGGGATCGCGTAGCGCCATGATCAGGCTCCTTGATTAGGTGTGGGTTTGTGACCGAGGGTCGAAAGTGCCCGGGCCGTCATGGCCGCGACGGCAGTGTCTTCTTCATCTTCCGGGGCATCGGCACCAACAACCGGATTGTCGACATTGGCCATGGCAGCATTCAGCAGGCCACCAGTTTTCGGCTGTTCAGGTGCTGAGGACAGAACCTTGATGGCACTTGTCGCGTCCAGGTCGGTTTCTGTGGCGAGAGACCGGGCCAAATCGGCACGGCCTTCTGCCTCGGAAGCTCCCAGAATGGCGGCAATGCGTTTGCGCTCCGCCGTCCGACCATCACTGTGGCCTTCCACCTTCAACGCTTCCGTATTGACCGCAGTATTGATAGATGTATTTTCCGGCTCGGTAGCGCCGGTAATTTCCTGGACGGCATTCATATCCGCCTCTTGTGCGTTATCCATTTTTGGATTCCTTGTCTGTGATGCACGATGCGCAGCGGCCCGCACACCCGTTGTTGTTACCGACGGGGCCGCCCGTCGTTCCAGTTCTGATAAGGTTTCAGCGAAGGTCGCAATGCCGTCGACAAAGCCAGAAGCCACGGCCTCTTGCGGGTTAAGCCACCCAGCTTCAGTGGCGCGGACGACACTTGCATCAATGTTTCGATTGCGGGCCACCGTGGAGACAAACAGGTCATAAAGCCGGTCCACTTCCGCTTGGAGGGAGAACTTGGCTTCAGCTGTCAGCGGAAAATGCTCGCTGCCATCAATTTTGCGATCCCCGGCAAACACCGGTGTGTAGACATACCCCTGCTTGGCATCCTTGGCGCTCTGATCCATGTGCATGGCAACCACGCCAATAGAACCAACACCGGCGGAGCGTGGCAGCGTGAGCCGTTCCGCAGCACTGGCAATGGCATAAGCCGCCGAATAGGCGTTTTCGTTGGCGATGGCCCAGACCGGTCTAATGCTCCGGGCCTGATAAATGGTATCCACCAAATCAAACAACCCCGCGACTTCACCGCCGGGACTATCTATTTCCATGAGTACGGCACGGACTTGAGTGTCAGCCATGGCCTCACGAATTTGTGCGCCGATAGAGGCGTAACTGGTCAACCCACTTTCCGCATCCAAACCACTGGAACGCTGTACCAAAGTGCCCTGCACAGGAATAACGGCAACACCACCACCTGAGACGGAATAGGACGAACGCCCGTTGCTATCTGGTCGGTTTAATGCTGCCAGCGGCTCATCAAGATGCTTGCGAAAAACACCTTCGATCACCCTCAGCTTATCGAACCCGATGGCCAGCGGCGTGTTATAGAGGCGTGACCACAGACGGGGATACTTCATGATTTTGCTTCCTTAACGTGACCTAATTCTTGATCGGGTGCTTCCTCCACAAACGGTTGCCCGGATACAACATCTGCCGCACCCAATAAGCCAAGCTCGGTCATGCGTTCACGCTCCCGCGCCCGCTGTTCCAGAACTTCTTCCCAGTCGAGACCTTGCTCGGCGCATTCGTTTTCGAGGGTCGAAACTCCGATATCCATGCGGGTCTGAGCAGCCTTTGCTTCTTTGACCGGATCCACCCACCCCCGACCTGGCCCAATCCAACGGGATCGGGCATAAGCTCGGCGATGTTCGTAAAAATCAGGGGCTTCGATCAACCCGGCCTCGATGACTTCTTCGAGCCAGAGTTCATAAACAGGTTGTGTCCAATGGGCTGACAGCCATTGCCGACGGCCATTGAAAAACCGCCAGGCTTCCAATAATGCCGCCCTGGCACTGGAGTAATTGGTCTTGCTAAAATCTTTGAGCAAAAGCTCGTAGGGCATATGCAACGCCGCCGCCACATGACGGGACATGGCCTCAACAAAAGGCGCGAAACCATCTGCCGGACGCGACGGCGCAAATGACGACAGTTTGTCTCCCGGAAACAACGGCATAACCGCTCCACCTTTGAGACGGACACGGTTTTTGATATAGGCGTTGCGGTCCTGCATATATTGATCGGCGTCACCACCGAACATCTCGACAATGCTGTCCTGATCCATGGGCGTTTCAATGAAGGCCGCAATCATGGCGTTAATAACAGCAGCCTGCAGTTCGCTGCTTTGGTATTTATCCAGCATGCGAAACTGCTTCATCACTGCAGAGAACAGAGGCTTTCCCCGGGTCTGTCCGGTACGTTCCTTATCATGGACATGAATAACCCGATGGCGACCCCACCGCGTAAAGGCAGGCACGCGCTGCCAATCTTCGGCAGTGGCCGCCCAGGCAAAATGATCACCAGGATGGGTTTTCTTGATCCAATAAGCCTGCGGCGCACCGTAGGCATTAACTTCGATACCGGCGCGCATTCCTTTGCCATCACTTTTATGCGGTGGCGTTGACAGTCGGTCGGCCTCAATTATCTGAATGCGGGTAGCGAACGGTCCGTCACCAGGCAACCACAAGGGAAGAGCCATGGCTTCACCGTTCAACAATCCAGAACGGAACACCAACTGGGTGAGACCGGCAAAATTCAACGTTCGCCCGGCATCACAATCGGTTCCATCCGCCCAGGTTCGCCACAGGGCTTCAATCTGGTTGCTCCATTCGTCAGCCCAAACTTTGTCACGACCCAGCGCCCGATAATCCGGCTTGGCCGATAATCTAAATCCCGTGCCGACCACATTGTCGGTGATGGTTTGGATTGCACCCGAAGCAATGCCATTATTAATTGCCAAATCACGATTGCGCGCCCGCAGCATGGGCAAATCATCCAGCAGGTCCGCATCCGCCGATCCAAATGATGGCAGCCAGGAGGCAGTCTCCCGGTCCGTGGTCGAGGCACCATGATGGGCTCCCGCATGAGCCTTTGGCCGCGAGATGAAGGAACGCAATCGTTGGAGCATTTAAAATTCCACGTAGATAGGAGCCCGCTTGGACAGACCCTTAAGTTTGGCGATCTGGTTTTTGAGACCGGCGATATAAAGTCGCATCTCAGCAACATTGGCCGCCGTATAGGCAACGCGGCCTCCGGTGCCGATATCGACGACTTGGCGTTGACCGCCCGTGGCAAGCACATGCAGAGCAGCCTCGGCTTCCGTAAGCCGGGTTTCCAATGTTGTTAATTCAGTCATTATCTAAAGCCTGTTTAGAGCCAGGGATCATCGGACAAAATAGGATCTGCCCAACGCGATGATGTGTCGGCTTCCGTCTCCGGCAAGGACAGAGATCGTTTCGTTTTGGCCAAGCCGTCCTTGTTATTTTCCTTGGCGTTTTCCTCGAGCTTTCGTTCCTTGTTACGGGCAACACGCTCGGTTAGACGCACCAGATCATATTCAGCAGCAGCTCGGGCATAGACCCGACAATCCAGCGCCTCGTTACGCTCACGGGTTTTTTGCCATTCGATAACAGCAAACCCGTTTTTCTTGACCCGGGTGACAGCCTGCTCGGCGGTCAATTGCTTAAAATATTCCGGGTCATACTGTGGAAAATGGCAGTATCCCGGCGGAAACTCTTCTTCCTCTTCAGGCGGGTCCTTACGCAGATCACCATAGAGCTCTGCTTTAAACACCGGTCCACAGACCGTCCACAGCTTGGCTCCACGTTTGCGTTTTCGCTTGCCGATCTTTACTTCGACATCACTGGGCCCCTGTATGGGGAAACGGCTTTTATCAACGCCCTTGATGGGCATGACGCGCCCCAATGGAGCCGTCCGCGACCAGGCATAAACTTGCTGGGTGGCATAGCCAGAATCAACGGCCATACGATCAATCATCATGCCAGCGCCGGTTTCCGTATGGGGAAACCGTTCTTCCAGCATGGCGCTCAATTTGTTCCAAACACCCGTCTTGGCCGTATCACCATGGAGAACCCGGTAATCTAACGACCAGCTTTCCCGTTTACGGCCCCAGGCAATCACCTCGACCTCAATGCGATCACGCTGCACATCGGCACCAGCTGTCAAAAACAGCCCACCTTCCGGCACCACGCCGATAGGATATTCCTCACGGCGATTGTAAATGCGCTCCCATTCCGGAGCCTCGCCCCGGATTTCGAAGACTTCCCCCAACGACGTGTTGATAAATGTCTTCATGGCTTCCTCACCGTGTTCCTTGGCGGAAAGAAAGGTGCGAACCATCTCTTCCAGCTTGACCCATGGTGAGTAAATCTCGTTCAGATGAAACCCGGCAATCTTGGCAAAAGGTTTTTCCGCTCTCCATTCGCCGAGACGGATGGCCCCACCGCGTTTGGCGTCTTTCCAAAGTGTGCCGCATTGTTCGCAAACATAATGGGCGCTCTCGGGCAGATGTTTTCCTGTCGCGTCTTTATCCCAGCGGACTTGCTCCCAGCGCAGGATCTGATGTTCCCCACAATCGGGGCACGGCACCCAATACCGGCGTTTGTCACTTTCTTCCCAGGCCGCATCAATTCGGCTCACTCCTTTGATGGTCGGGGTCGAGACCATAACCATCTTTCTGTTCCAGAAGGTGACGGTTCTTTTTTTGGCCAAATTGACCGGGTCACCTTCGGCACCAGCGCTGGCCGGATACCGATCCACCTCATCACAAAGCAAAATGCGGATCGGGCGCATGGCCAAACCCGATGGTGCATTGGCACCGACGATAGTCAGGTGACCGCCACCAAATTTCTTATGCAGGATCTTGTTCGATCCATCCCGCGATTTAGGATCAGACAGTTTGCCGCGCAGGCACGGCGTATCGCGCGCCATTGGGGCAAAACGGTCCTTTGACCATGTCTCTGCGTCTCGTTCCGTCGGCATCACCACCATGATCGGCGATGGATCCTGATCAACGTAATAGCCAACCGCATTTAGGATGCACTCGGTTTTACCGACCTGTGCAGATGTCTTGACCACCACGGTTTCCACCGAGGGATCAGAAATAGCTTCCATGATGCCGCGCTGATATTCAGCGCGATCCGTCATCCATTGACCGGGCTCGGCACTCGCTTCAGAGCTCAGTCTACGATTTTGATCCGCCCACTGGCTGATCGTCAGGTCCGGCGGTGGTGCCGCCACTTTGCAGGCGTTTTTCACCGCCTTCCTCAACGCTGGTGTTCCCATCAGTGTGAGGCAAGATTTCAACGTCTGTGGCGGCGATTTCCGTGAGGATTTCGTAGACCGCCTTTTTGAGGACGTCCCTTGTTTCGTTGAGGCTTGTCGTTTCATGAACCACCGGCGCGATTTTATCAGGCAGCACCAGCAGCCGCGCTCGCATCAGCGCCACGATCTCCGTCCAGGCCGCCGTTACGTCAGGTGCGAGAAGCAGGTCTCCCCGCATTTGTGAGGCTTCCATTTCGGCTAAATCAGCCTTGGCTTTAACCAACCTTGCGCGCTCGGTGCCGTAATCAACGGTCCCCGTCTCGCTTTTAATATTGATGTCGCGCAAATGTCGAATGTAGCCACGGACCGATCCAATCAGCTCGTACCGGCCTCGCGCTGCTTTCGGAATAACCCCTGCCCGCGATAGCTGTTGCACCCGTCTTTCGGATAGGTCGAGCAAGCTCGTAATCACCGAGATGGGCTGGGTATTGTCAGACATATAATGATGTGACCGGGCTTAATGTCAGGCCCAGACCCTGCGAACCCGAATTTCTTCAAACACCCGGCGCAGGGTATAGCTGCGCACAATCGATATGGCTGTGAAGATCGCGCCGATAGCAAGATTGTCAGACAGCGCAACCTCAAGGCCGAACAGGGGAAAAATCATAACCTGGGCTAATACGGCGACGCCGTATCCAACGGCCACATTGATCAATGATTCCAATAATGACATCCGTCTTGACTGTCTCATGCTGCGGCCTTCCCTTCCTTGATCTCATCAAACGAACGGCCATCGCCATTCAGCATTGCTTTTCCTCCTGTAATTTTTTGCCAACGTAAAACTGCCACGTCCACATAGGCCGGGCTCAGTTCAGAGCCATAGCAAACGCGACCCGTACTTTCAGCGGCGATCAACGTGGTGCCAGATCCCATGAAGGGTTCGTAGACAGCTTGACCGGGACTTGAATTGTTTAAAATGGGGCGGCGCATACATTCGACAGGTTTTTGGGTTCCATGAACAGTTTTTGCGTCCTGATCCCGGCTGGATATCTGCCAGAGCGTTGTCTGCTTACGATCACCAGCCCAGTGACCCTTGCCTGTTTTTTTGACCGCATACCAGCAGGGTTCATGTTGCCAGTGGTAATCACCACGACTCAAAACCAATCTTTCCTTGGCCCAGATGATCTGCGAGCGGACTTTAAAGCCCGATTCCTCAAGGCTCTCAGCGACAGTCGCCGCATGCAATGCACCGTGCCAGACATACGCAACGTCACCCGGGAACAAAGCCCAGGCTTCACGCCAATCGGCACGATCATCGTTTAAAACTTTACCAGTTCTCTTGGTTCCCGCAGCACCAGCCTTGTTGCGCCATGACGGGTCATATTCGACACCGTAAGGCGGGTCTGTGACCATGAGGAGCGGTTTGACCGTTTCCAGTAATCGCTCCACGTCGGTGGCAATTGTCGCATCACCGCAAATTAAACGGTGGTTACCAAGAACCCACAAATCACCGGGGCGGGAAATTGGATCTTCCGGCGTATCGGGAACATCGTCTTCCCCCTCCAGCGCCTCTCCATCATCCATACCGGCTGCCAATAGTGCAGCAAGGTCGTCATCAGAATAACCGGTTCCGGTCAGGCCTTGTTCGCGAGATTGAATGGCTTGCAACAAGGCGACGAGAAGTTCCGGATCATTTTCCGCTAAATCCGAAAGGCGGTTGTCTCCGACCAGAATGGCTTTGGCATCATCATCGCTGGCATCCACGTAGATGACCGGGACCTTGTCCAACCCTTCCGCTTGGGCCGCCATGAAACGGTGGTTGCCCGCAAGGATGTGACCCGTTGATCTGTGAACGACCAGCGCTCCGTAAAATCCATTGCTCCGAATGCTGGACCTGATTTCATCGACGTTTCCCCGGCGCGGATTATCCGGGTGGCAGGAGAGTTCGCCAGTGGCGATCATCTCGACCTTGTCACCGATGTTGATGATTTGAGCGTTCAATGTGTTCTCTTCAAAAGTTAATCAATTTGGAGCGCATTTCGCTTTGGAACGAAACGACCCAGCGTTCCATTTCGTTTCCACCAACTTTTCTAAAATCAGCTCAAGCCACTTCCTGCCCGCGATTCAGCAGGTTCGGGCGATATTTGAAACGAAACGAAATGGTGTTTTTCAGGACGTCACTGGGAAACTGTCGGACTGAGCCCCCCAGCATAGGAAATCGGCCAGGAAGGACCCATTTATTGCTTTGATCGCCGCCAACCAGCAACTTTCGCCTCAGCTTCAGAGCAGAACCAGCGTTCGCCCTTGGCCTCGTCAATGCGTGTTTGTTCGTAATAACGTCCGCCAGGCACATGGAATATCTTTGAGCCTTTGCTGCTGACGTTGCCTTTGATCGCACAGCCATTCACAGACGTGGACGGTTGTTGAAAGGCGGCAAGCCTCTTGCCTCTACGCCAATCCCAAGGAGCTGTGAACGTTCCCGCCCAAAGCCCATGTTTTTTGGTGTTAGCATCTGTCTCCTCGCCAACGTAATCCATCGAATAACGACGGTAGGCCAACGCCCAGCCTTGGCTGACAAGAGATGCATTGAGATTAACCTGACCAACAAAACACTCTGCGACCACACGACCGTAGCGATCCTGATCCTTCTCCTCACAGCGAACCGAGGAAGAACCGATCAATTGGCTCAGAGCTTCCGTAGCCTTCATACCACATCGATAGGTTTTGCCATTTGCCAGACAGCTTTGCTTGCTCTCAGGCGCATCGATGCCATGCATCCGGATCTTTGTGCCGGTGATTTCTAGCGTGTCCCCGTCAACGACCCTGGCCGGACCAACAACGTCAGCCTTGGCACTGATCGACGCAACAGCCACCACAGTGACAGCCAGTGCAAACGTCAAAATTGAACGGGACAACCCAATTGGCATGATCAAAACAAACCTTCAAATAACAAATTAAATGCCTCCAAGGAAAAGCGGTCCAGTGCTGCAATAACGCCCGTGCCCAACTCTCCTGAGGTTAGCTAAAAACATACCCCTTTTAGCCGGTTTTGTCCGCGCGAAAAGTGTTCGCCGAACACCTTTTTATCCACTACTTACGGCTTCGCCGATTGGACCATCGCAATCACGTCACGGCGCGAACGATTACTTGGCAGCCTATGACCGTTAAGCCTCCAGGCTATGACACAATGACCAAAAAGATAGCGTTGGTTGACCGCTGTTCGTTGCAATCCGACTTTCCAACAGATGGTTTTCCACCGTTTTCCTGCCGCTCTGAACCAACAGATCTTCGCCACATCAGGATCTAACCACTGCAACCACTGCATTGTCTCATCCATGCGGTCAATGGAGCCCGGCGAGGGCCAAGGCCTGCGCAACACCGGATCATGCCAACCAAAGGACTCATTGAGATCATGGACCACATCTGGCCATGCTGAGAAATACCCCTGCACCCTTTCTTCAGGCAGCCGCTTCAAGACACCAGCGGCCTCAACCAAGCGTTCTTCCACCAGCGGTGCCGTCCAGTGATTATTGCCCATGTGCTTCTTCCTTTCGCTTGCCATAGAGCTTCTCACCCAGTTGGCGGATTAGTTCTTTCTCCGGCCAGGTCAGCCGGTCATCTTCAACCGACACGGCCAACATGCCCTGGTCTTGCCAGCCATCCTTTTTGACCTGATCGGGATTGCGACGTGTACCGCCAAACTCTCGTGGATGCCACTTCATGGCGCACCTCCCATGCGGTGATCCTGTGCCCAACCCAGCAGAGCCAAGGCATCGGCCTCGTTGTCATCGGCGGGATTGAACCCACGGGCACACATGGCAGCGACCATGGCGTCCTTGTTGGCGTTGCCCTTGCCGGTGGCGTGGCGTTTGATGGTGCCGACGGGGACAGCCTCGTAAGGGATTTGGTGATGTTCACACCAAGCTGTGACGTGGGCGAGAAAGCCACCGTAGGCGTGGGCGGCATCAACACCGATGTGACGGCGAACTTCCTCAACGAACACTGCATCCAAACCATCGGCCATTTGCTTGACCTCGGTCAGCCATTGCTTGAACCGCAGGAAGCGCATGCCGCCACCCTGCCACCGGTCGTTTTTAAATTCGACCGTGCCACTGGTGATAGACTGGTCCTGGCCATGCAGAGCCCATCCGGTCTTGGTGCCAAGATCAAGGGCTAGGACCGTCATGGCCATTGCGTCCGGTTCTGGTTTGGTCAAACTGGATTTATCCATATCGCTTCTCCTTGGGTTGCGGTGTGGTGAGGGTGGCGATGACGTTCTTGGTCGGATGCATCGCCACCCGGTTTTTTGGATTGGTTGATTGATGGTGCCGACGACATCGGCCAAGAGGGTGTGGCCAAGCGAAAGCGGTGGCCACTACCCGATACCCCTGTAAGGGTAGGAGAAAGACTGGATTCTAGAATGGAGGCTGAACACCTCAGAAAATATGGGGGTATGGCCAGAATCCAAGAATCCAAATCTAGAATCCAGCTGGATTCTGAAACCATGCATAACCCACTGAATTTGCTTAAAATTAGCGTCCAGCTAGAATCCAGAATCCAGCCGCTCTGGATTCTACAATTGAGGATGATTGAGCCCATCATTGATCCTCCTCCACATCCGGGTAGACCCAGATATTCGGGTTTTCGACCTCGAGGGCGACACCGGTATGGCGGCATTTAAAGTGTGTTGGCAGGAGGGGATGAACGACCTCTGCAACCTCTCCGGTCTCGGCATCAACGACATCTTCAGGAAGACCAAGGTGCATGGTTTCAACGCACAGATAACCAAACTTTGATCGCCGTAATGGCGGCAAATCATGCTGTTCTGGATTCTTGAAAAACTTGATGTGCCCCTTGGTGGCAAGCACGCTGATGCGCTCAGCTATGGTGCTTCTCCCACCCAAGCCAACCTTCCCTTCAAAAGCCTCTGCAAACTGAATAGAGGTATAAACGTTACCTAACCTGGCTTCCTCGAACAGGGTGTTTAGGATCACATCGCGCTTGCGCAGGCGTTCAGCATCCAGCTTTTCACCATATTCCTGACGAACCAAACGCTCCGATGATGGATCAATCTCAATCCATTGGCCTTCATGTTTGTCGACAATTTTTGCTGCCAAGGCTGGGCCATTGCGAAGCTCGGTGATCAGACGGCGTTCTGGTTGAGCCTCGTCCGGGCGAAACAGGATCATGCCTGAGCTGTAATACCCCCGCAGTGAACCGGCCCCGGATAATGCCTGGAACGGATCTTCATCCACCTGCTTCTTGGATAGCTTCTTGGTGTGGTGAACCAGGATGATGCCTGCGTTGGGATCAACAGAATCTCGCAGCTCTTCGACCCGGTCACGCAGGAAGAACAGCATGGCGTTGTTATCATTCTCACTGGCCCCGGCCTCGCCGCCGTCAAAGACGTTGCGGATGGGATCAATGACGATGATGTCGAGGCCGTCTGGAAAGTGCTTGGCGATAAGAGCCGTGACCGTAGCAAGGCCTGCTTCGTTCAAGATCAGTTTAAGCTGTGGCGTGATCACCAGATTTTCGTGTGCGTCAGTGATAACCTCGGGCGGCAAATTTATCTGGCGAATGCGTTCACGCAGGTAATGGTATTGGATTTCTGCTTGCAGATAGAACACCCGCAATGGGCTTGAAGGCTTGAAAGATAGAAACTCAACACCAGCTGCCATGTGGACCAACCAGCTGAGCAAGAAGTCGCTCTTGCCAACCTTGGGTGCGCCGCCAAACACCAGCATCCCTGACGGCGTCAGGACACGCGGAGCGATAATGTCTTCTGGCATGGGAGAGGTGTCGCTGAGCATATGGCCTAGACTGAAAGCACGGGCATTTGACTGTGGGGCAGCAATGGACTGACGGGGCGCGTTCGCAATGAATGTAGCAACATCCATGTCGTCAACAACAGCATCGGCTGCATCCCATTTGTCCGGCTTATCATCCGGCGGCATAAGAATGGAAACTGAGACGGCTCCGGCATTTAGCACTGCCTTTGCAGCACCTTCGGCGTACTGCCATCCGGCTGCGTCCTTGTCGGGCCAGATCAATACGCGCTTAGCAGCAAGCGGTGACCAATTGGTTTTTTCAACCGGCGCACTGGCACCGTTCATGGCTGTGGTGGTACATATGCCTTGCTTGATGAGAGCCTCAGCAGCCTTCTCACCTTCTACCAGGATTACTTCTTCCGCCGATCTTATGGCAGGTTGGTTGTAGAGCGGGCGCGGGTTAGGAGCCTTCATCTTCCGGGCAAGCACATCCCACGGCCTAAACTGTTTGCCGTCGGGCGGATCGTATCGATAGACGCAGGCCAGCAACGTGCCATCACCACCGTGGTAATCCCACTTAGCCGTTACCGGGCCCAGTTCATCTACGGGTGCTGTTATCTCAGATTGAACATGAGTGCTTTCTTTTCCAGGTTCACCAAACCAATGCCTGATGTCATCAAGCAACGATGGAAAATCCGACTGAGTGTTGCGGCCCGTTGCCACCGCCCACAGGCTGACAATGTCGCCGCCGTCCTTGGTGGCAAAATCATGCCACATTCCGGCTTTGTTGCCGGTCAGCTCAACAGTCAGGCTTTCGCCCTTGTTGCCCTGAACATCACCAACCAGAAACTTGCCATGACGGAACACCCCGGCGGGAAACAGGTAGGACAGTACCCCTCGCAAATTGCCGAGAAGGCAAGATTTGAGGTCATCGACACTCGTCTCTGATTGCCGATCATCATCCTGTCTTTGCGGGGCTGCTGAATTAAAATCGCACCAATCGCTGAGTTTCACCACGTCACCACTCATACGTCCGATCTCCAGCACCGATCTGACCAATCACAGAATTTGCACTCGAAAAAATCAGCTGACTGGGCAATACGAGGAAGCAGTTCACCGGCCTCGGTCGCCTGAATGACGCGAACGCCCTTGTCGCTCATCTTCTGGGCTAACCCGCCATCGAACGGGACCTGCTCGTGATAGACTTCCGATGTGTCTTTATTGATGGCAGTGAATAGGGCCGGGTTCTGGGAGATGCCGGGTACCGTCGCTTCCATATAAGCCTGGTAGACGGAAACCTGAGCCGCATAGACCGGCTTGGAGACAGCTAACCCTTTCTTCACCGTATCCTTCCAGGACTTGGCGTTCATGGATTTGCATTCCCAAAGTGCTGGGAAACCCGTCAGCACAGGACCTGCATTGATGATGCCGTCCACATGTCCGCGAATACGACCATCCGCCACCGAGAAGCCAAATTGCTCACCACCCGGCTTATTGCCTTTGGTGGTGTAAAGATCGAACCCGGCCATATGCAGCCAGCGGATGGCCATGTCCTCAAACAGGTGACCAGCGGCAAAGATGCGCAGGGTCTGTCCTTTAAAATCCCGCCCATCGTCTTTGGGGGCCTGAGCGTATTCAAATTGCAGGGCACGGTCGCAGCCGACACCAAGCCGCGATCCACCCAGATATTTGCGGGACGGCTGAGCCTGATTTTCCACCACCAGGGCTTCGTCGATGAAGCTGTTTATTTGGTCGGCAAAGTTGGCCGAAGAATTGTAATCAAGCATCAGAATGGGATCTCCGTGTCATCGGCCTTGGCCGTTGCCAGCATGGCGTCCTGGAAGCCACCAACAGCAACTTCAATGAGGGTGAGGACCTGCGCTTCAGACAGGTCAATCAAGCGGGTCTGCCAGCCGATCTCTTCCATGATCTCCGATGCCATTTTCATGGCGTAGCGAATGGCGGCTTGTTCTTGCTCGGTCAGGTCAACCATGCCCAATCCCTCCTTCGCCAATCGAGACCAGTAACCCTGACAAGCCATGGAACAGAACCAAAGCATGCGTCGAAGACGCTTCGAAGACCGGCGGTCGAACCAACCAAAACCACGAGTTGGTCGCCGACAGACGGAACAAAGCGTTCCTCGCGGATGCCATAACCGCTGCCGCAGGGCTGCTTTTTTGGATATGTGTGCCATGGATCATGCCGCCCTCCGGTCACCATCAGAGGCCGATGTCACCAGTTGTGTGATCGCAGATTTATTGAAGGTAAAGGCCAATAGCGCAGAGGCTTGATACCGGGTCAGACCGAAGTCCTGGCGGTATTCGGCGGGCAAGAATTGAAGCTGCCTGTCTGTTGCTGATTGGCTTAGCCATGAACGGGTTTTGTGAGCGCTTTCATCTGTCTCATTCTCATTGAGCCAGTCATCGGCTGCTGCCAAACATACCGTGCGCTCACCCATTGCAAGAAGGCGGGGACGTAAATTCTTGCCGCCACCAAGACTATGCCAACGCCCCTGCAGAAAGAAGATACCGCCCCAGGCATTGAAGCCGCTGGCAATAAGGGCTGCGTCGTCACCAAACAGATCGCACCATTGGAAACTGGAACGTTTGAGCAGATCGACCTCTGACATGACAAAATCAGAAATTGGCTGCAGGTCATCGGTTTTATCAGAATAGAAATGGTAACCGCACAGGGGGCATTCCATCACCGCCAAAGGCACATGAGCTTCACACTCAGGGCATTCCTTGGTCAAAGCAGGACCTGATCCCGTCCTACCATCCAGATTGACGTCTTGCTCAAGACACCCATGCAGCAGGCTTGACGTGCCAAAGTCTAAAACGATGCAGTCGGTTTTTACGACACCGGGATATTCGCTAGGATCAACCGTGCGCAAACCACGCCCGACCATCTGGATCATGGTGGACTTATAAGACGATGGCCTAAGCAGAATAATGCAACTTGTTGGCTGGTGGTCCCAACCTTCCGTGAGTACGGCGACGTTAACAAGGACTTGAATGTCGCCTTCATCATAGGACTGAAGCACAATCCGTCGTGCCTTCGTGCCCATGTCACCATAAACCATCCCAGCACTGATACCTTCAGCAACAAAGGCATCGCGGACATTGCGGGCATGATCAACCGTCGAGCAAAACACCACGGTTTGACGATTACCAGCCTTCTCGCGCCAATGGCGGATAACAGCATCGGTAATGGGAGACTTGTTCATGATGGCGTCAACCGCCTTCATATCGAAGTCGTCCACCGTCTTGCGCACGGATTTGAGGGCTTCCTGGGCTCCGACATCGATCACAAAGGTTCGCGGCGGAACCAAGTGGCCAGAGGCAATCAACTCGCCGATAAACACCTGATCAGAAACATTGGAAAAGACCGGGCGCAGGCCTTTCTTATCTCCACGATTTGGGGTCGCCGTGACGCCGAATATCTTAACGTCCGGGTTCTTGTTCTTGGCTTGATCGATGATACGCCGGTAACTGTCAGCAGCCACATGATGGGCTTCATCAATCACCAGCAAATCAAGCACAGGCATGGCGTCCAGGTTTGCCTTACGGGCCAATGTTGGCACCATGGCGAAGGTCGTCTGCCCGCGCCATGATTTGGTCACGGCATCAAACTTGGAAGTGCTGATGTTTGGGTTAACCTTGGAAAACTTCAACTCATTCTGAGCCGTTAGCTCATCACGGTGGGCCAACACACAGGCTTTGGCATCGTTGCCTGCCAGCAATTGGCCAGCAACTCCCGCAAGCGCGATGGTTTTTCCAAATCCGGTCGAAGCAACAGCCAGAGTGTTGCCGTGTTCGCCGAGCGCGCTTACGCTACGCTCGACGAAGGTTTTCTGGCGTGGGCGAAGTAACATTACCGCCCTCCTATTGCGCCCAATTCGGGCGATTAGGGTTGCTGGCCGGTTGCGTGTCCGCAGTGCCGGACGTTGTTGCCGGTGCCGGTGTAATTACTCCAGCGGTGACAACACCCGGTTTCCACAGACCACCACTTTTCTGATAGGTCTCCCAATCTTTGTGATTGGGCATAACCGCAAAGTGGATCTCGTTCCTGGGATCGCCATTGGCATCCTTGCCCACATCAATCTTTGCCAGAAACTCAATGCCATCGAGATCGGCAAATCCGTTGATACGACGTGAATTTTGAGCCTGCGGAGAATTGTCCTTGTCCGACAGCCCCCGTGATGAATTGAGGATGCCACGCACGAATGACCGACCCATGCTGCCCCACTCGGGACCTTTAAGGCTGAGCAAGCCAATCAGGCTCCAGACCTTGCGTTTGGCAAACGGTCCTTCGGTAATGACAAACTCGGCACTCAGATAAACCGATCCGGTGGTGTCATTGTGGGTGGCGTAACCGCCGGTCCAACCTTGCGCCGGATCGTCAAAGCCACCCGGTTTAATGGTCATCCGCACTGGCACAATGGTGCCCTTGGGGATCAGATCATAAGAGGCTTGAGAGCCTGCATCGTTGTAATCGTTCCATGCACCGGTCATGATTGTTGTGCTCCTTCATCGTCATTGGTGGTGGGGGTATCGGCGGCGGAAGGTTGTGGCCTTGAGAACTCCAACCTTTCGTTTGCCGGTTTTGCGGGGCCGCTGATTTTTTCCATCAGACGGCCAAGGTGCGGCTCCTCGATCACATCAAGACGTCCGCTTCGATCTTTTGCCGGAAAGCCGTAGGGGTTCAGGGTTTGACAGACAAACGCCCGATAGGCCTCACCATCACCTTCAGTGATTTCAGCCATGGAGATGACTTCATCAACGATGCCAGGCAGCTCATTGCCGGTCTTTGAACCATCAATCTGCGGGGTGAATACCTTGCGGTTGAAGTCATCAAGCTTCTCGTCGAGGATTCCAACAAACCAGATGTTCTTGCCCCGGGTATGTTGAAGGTGGGTTAGCCAGGCGATCATTTCCTGACCATGCAGGCCATAAGCACCGCGCATGTCAGGTTTGCCGGTACGGTCGGAAAAGGCCTGTGGCTGGCCTTTTGCCCACTGGAAGCAAAGACGACCGGCGACCGTGATGCTATCAATGAAGACAGTCTCATACTTGCCGAGGGCTGACGGATCACCAAACTGCTCACAGACAGCATCGAAATGTGCCTGACTGTAGACTTGGTCTTCACGCAGGGCCGGATTTGACCCGCCGATGAAAACGGCGAAGTCACGGCATTCTTGCCAAGTGCGTGGGCGAATTGTGTCACCGGGCCAGCCTTCGATGGCCAAGTCACCAGCTTCCAAGTCAAAGAACAGCGCGGTTGACGAATTTAGCGTCCAGAGCAGCGAAGTTTTGCCAATGCCGGATTTTCCGAAAATGACACCCTTGATACCTCGGGTTTCTTTAAGGCGTTCATCCGCTGAAATAATTGGGAGGTTCATTTTGAGCCACCCTTCGCATCTGGAAGGCAATCAATTGCCACCTGCGCACCCAAGGCACCGTTTTTGCGCGCTTGGTCATAAAGATTGCGAACAGATTCAGTCAGCGAATAAAGTGCAGATGATTTTTCCTGCAATGCCAAAACGGCAAATGCTAGATCATCGAGCGTCGCACCCTCTGTTGGCTTTACGACCTCTTCCAGGTTTGCGCCAATCGCAGGAATGCGGATGGTGTCAGGTATGTTTTTGAAGTAGTAATCATCTTTGCGAAGCTGCTCAATTTTGCTGAGTTTACTCATGACAAACCTCCCATGGCGGCTTGGCCATCGTCAGATGTGCTGTTGCGCATATGAGCTTGTTCGTAGGCTTCAATATCTTCAAAGCGGTAGGCCACGCGGCCTCCGAGTTTGACGAAGACGGGGCCTTCGCCAAGCCAACGCCAACGCTCCAATGTTCGGGGCGAAATCCCCCAACGCCGGGAGAGGTCTATCTGGTTTAAGAATGGTTTATCCATGTGATGGCACTCCTTTCGGTTTCAATCCAAATCACACGGGAAATATCGCAAATTAGGGGGGTGAGATTCTGTGTGTCAGGTGTGTGAAAATCTGTGTGAAATGCCCTCAAGACAAAAAAAATGCCCCGGCAAAAGCCGAGGCATCATCGTATGTCTTGTTTTTTTTGGTGGTCTAGAGTTCGAGCCAGTAGTTTCCTTTTCTATCGTTCTTGATCACGACGCCCCATGCTGAATGCTTTTTTCCCCCGGAGCGAAAGACACCGATTACTTCTTCTTGTGAAGATTCCACTTGAGACATAATCTCAGACTTGTGCATGGCTCTTCCTGCATTGCTCAGCACCTCGATTATTTGAGCCTGCAAATTCGAGAATTCATAATTTTTACCGTTTATATAGGCCGTCCTAAACCCATCACTGAAGCCAGTATTATTCACACTTCCACCCATTTTTCTGGCCAAGTAATCCGTCTTGAATGTAAGCTTTTCAGATTGAAAATTGATGGCGTCAGCCAAAGTGACAATACGGTTTTGTCCCGGCAACTGAAGATAGGCAGGTAAATTCTTGCCCGTCGTCAATATTAAGGCGGGGTCACTCTTGTGCCGGTCTTCCAAGAAACCAGTCAAAGCCGATATCGTTCTTTCATCTCCCAACCTTCTCACATAAACAATGTGTGTCTTTCGGCTCTGCAACCAGGCCTGGCCCAAATACCAGACCCCGTTTTCTCTAATTTCCTCAGGAACTGCTCGCTCCTCAAAACCAAGCGCCGACATCATAGCCTTGAGATATGCCGAAATATCGACTCGGGAAACCTTCAAAGACTCAGGGGGCACCTGAACCCAACCGCTCCCCTGCAGGAAATAGCGCCAGTTTCCATCGTGCCGTTCCACGGGGTAGCTGCGTAGTTCACCTTCATACTCGACTTCAATATCTTGAAGATATGGAGCATCGACCAGTAAGCCGGTTTTCGTAAGTGCAGCACAAACCTCCGAGTTAAATAAGCCATTCAAGTTTTGAATGGTCACCATTGCAGAAGGCGTCTCAATCAACTGGCAGGTAGCGACATATACATCAGTCGGTAGGCTGGCCATATTCGATCTCTTTCAGCAGACCCCACTTCTTGAGGTATTTATCGCCAATCAACCGTTCTTTTTCGGTCCGGCTTTTCAGGTCACAGTTGTTGGGATAGCTGATTTTCACAGGGATAGTTTTGCCTCTTGGGCTTTCGCTGTCAGCCGCAAACTTAATCGTGAGCTTTACTTGCGCAACTAAAAAACCACCACCAAGTGGGTCATGCATTGCGAACCATTCGCGCGACATCTGATGGATCGTTTTTTGTTCTTTTGCACCCACTTCCAGAGTGACCTTGTTTGTAGAATCGTAGGGACGCAGCTTCAGCATGCTGATTTTGACATTTTCAATGCCATCATCAGGGTCTGTCGGAAAGTCATATTGATTTAACAGCTTGCTCAAATCGTACTGCTTAAGCGGAACCCTTTCACCATCGATCTCCGTCCCCAGAAGCGTTTCAGCAAAGGCTTTTACGACTTCCTCTCGAATAGCACTATCATCGGCGATGATCTCAATTTGTCCTGACTGTGGTTCATAGGACAGAACGACTTCACGAACAGGGCGCACAATTTGAGAAACAAGATCATCTTGATCAAAGACATTGAAGCTTTCAGGCAGCCCCTCACGGTAAATCATAACTTGAACAAGTTTTAGTTCCTGTCCGTCCGCGTAGGGTTTAGTGCGTGTGAATACTTCGATCTTAACTTTTCCGCTGGCCTGGCTCAACGCGGAGACCTTGTCCTTGAATAATTCACGGTCTAAAGGGTCCTTGCTAACATCCGATTCCTTGGGGCCCAGGAAACCTGCCCACATCCGAGATTTTCTATACGCATCGGAAAACCGGATATCTTCAGCTCTTTTGAAAGCTTCAGGATTCCTCAGATATACATAGAGAGCGCGGTCATGACCGCTTTGCAGGTTTTCATATTCGGATAAGTCTTCCGCCGAAACAACAGCCATGAGAGCATCCTGACCAATTTCATCCGTCATTTCATTGATGCGCTCAGAGTTTGTGTTAAGCATTGCCAAATCATCTTCAGTCAAATCGTCAACAGCCATAATCAAAGGCATGCTCACGTTTGATGGAAGGTCAGACCAATCAACGGCTTCAGAAACCGGTGATGGGAATTCCAGGAAATACTTTTCCAGAGAAATAGCCGGTGTGTGACGGAAAAATTTCGCAATATTGGCGGTCATTTGTATTCCCTTCTAACCTTTGATTCGACGTGGGTCATTTCCGTGACTATCTGTCTGCGAAATTTTCCCGTCCTTATTGTGGATACAAAATTCAGTTTGTTGATTGCGACTAATGTCACGCCCGGCATCCACGGCCTGTTGCCTGGTATCAAAATGGCCGCTCGCACGGTCAGCACCGCCGCGTCGTACGTCCCAGCCACCTTTATCTTTATTAGGCACCACATGGTGCGTTTCAGGACCCTTACCCATTTTCTACTCCTATCTTCAAATTTACCAACTAATGCGCTATAATAAGTAACGCTATTTAGAACTTCACATTATTTCGATAGAT
>Ga0233443_1000671_pt1 | contig 35733 bp, 34 predicted proteins | sample SI_123_September_2_FD_182784 | JGI IMG/M metagenome (GOLD analysis project Ga0233443, IMG submission 182784) | Seawater microbial communities from Saanich Inlet, British Columbia, Canada - SI_123_September2016_200_MG | ecosystem: Environmental > Aquatic > Marine > Inlet | place: Canada: British...
GTACTACTCAGTACTGCATCCGTTTCTCTGGCCTACGGTGAACATTCACAAAGGCTGGCAGCAAATCTTCTAGTACTTCAGGGTGACTTAAGGCAGTTACTGGAAACGGACACTTCCGACATCCACCTCCATAGTTTAAGTCTCCGAATCAAGGAAAAACTGGGACTGCTCGCTCTGCTGGTACGCTCAGCAAATGAGCAGGATTCTACAAGTAATACACACAACCCGGAAGAGTTCCGGCAGTTGCTGTTTCTATTTGGCTCTAGTGAACTTAAACCACTTTTGAGTAAACTGGAGAGTCTTTCCGGAAAATATCCGTTAGTCCTTTCACCTATTCTGCAATCAACTTTTTCACCTGTATTTTTCAAAAAAGCAGAAGAGATGCACCTGCGTCTCTGCTCTGGATGTCACAGCGGTGCAATGGCAGAAAACACTTTACCTGCTTTCGACCTTTTCAGACAATCACGTTCTATTTCACGGCTGGAGTTTGCTGCAAGAATGTTGACAGGACTACGCGGGGATCAGCTCACTTCTTTGCAGAATCCTTTGACAGATACAGAACTTTCTGTACTCATCTCTTATTACAAAAATGCAGTCAATGAGCTGTCAAAATGAGCTGTCAAAATGAGCTGTCAAAATGAGTAAAATGTTTTGTGATTAATTTACTTTGAAGAACTTAATTAAACGTGGAGGGTAATCATTAAAGCACAATTTGGGTGCCAATGCCCTGATCTGTGAAGAGTTCTGCTATGACGGAATGTGGATCTGTACCATTTATTATTTGAGCAGACTCAACTCCGTTTTTAACGCAGTAAAGTCCGGCACTAACCTTAGGCGCCATGCCGCCGCTAATTACATTTTTCTTGATCAGCTTTTCTGCTTCAACTGCGGAAAGTTGACCTCTCAGTTTTCCATCTTCAAGAACTCCATCCACATCGGTCATAAATATTATTTTGTATGCACCGAGAGCGACCGCAATACGTGACGCAGTGGTATCTGCGTTTATGTTGTAGGTGACACCGTCTTTACCTAAACCAATGGGAGATACAACTGGTAGAAAACCCTCTTTGAGCAAAACCATCAACAATTCCGGATTTACACTTTCTATTTCTCCTACATAACCTAAATCAACTCCACCTGCATGTTGTTTTTTACGAGCTTCAATCAACAATCCGTCTTTACCGCTTACTCCAACTGCTTTTCCACCGAAAGTGTTAAGGTGAGTAATTATTTCTTTGTTAACAGTACCTGAAAGTACCATTTCCGCGACCTTCAGATTTTCTGAACTGGTCACCCTCAAACCGTCAATAAAAGAAACTTCCTGCCCTAATTGTTCCATAGCCTTTGAAACTTCAGGACCTCCGCCATGCACAATCACGGGCAGCATACCCAGAGACTGAAGCAACACAATATCCTGGGCAAAGCTGTGTTTAAGTTGCTCATCAATCATCGCCGCACCGCCATATTTGATGACTACTATTTTATCATTGAAACGCTGGATGTATGAAAGTGCTTCTAAGAGTAAATTTTTATTTTCCTCGGTAAACATCACTATTTAAAGTTACTTTATTTTAATGCATTTAAAAAAACATTAAATTATGATTATCTGCAAAGATGCAGTGATTTTTTCTGCACGAAACTAGCAAGAAGTTCATTTATGAACGGAAAGGTACAATCAGTTTTTGATTGAGACGCAGACTACTTGCGGACTTGAGTTCATTTAAGGCAACCAGTTTTTTGACTGTTGTCTGATAGAACCTGGCAAGTCTCCAGAGAGTATCACCATTACGTACTCGGATAATCCTGTGTCTGACTTTAGGCGCCTTGTTTGAACTTGTTTTTGCCACTATAATCTTTTGAGGTTTTTTACGCCCTTTTGCCGGTGCTTTTACATAAAACCTCATTCCTGTGCGCAACTGTTTCGAATTTGTTAATCCGTTCCAGCTCATCAATTTTTTTACAGTAGTTTTATAGCGTAAGGCTAAATGTGAAAGGGTCGTATTTCTCGGAACCCGAATTATATTTGCTGCGCTGGGTAGTTTAGAGTTTGATACTTTACGGTATCCGATTACCAGCCTCTGTCCTGCCCTAAGCGAATTAGGGCTGGATAGTTTGTTCCATTTTATTAATTTCTTCACACTGGTACGGTATCGTTTTGCAATTACTGAAAGCGATCCACCCTTTGGCACCCTGATTCTCTGCGCAATCAGTCTTGGACTTGAAGGTGCAGAATTGCCGGCAACTTCTTTAAAAACTCTCCAAGTTGGAACATAAGTTTTCATCCGTCGGTTTACACGTAAAACGGACTTTGAATTAAGTTTGTTCCACCTTGCTAAACGTCGAATGGAAGTTTTGTGTTTTTTAGCCAGATCCCATAAATTATCACCATTACGAACCTTAAAATAGATCGGCGCACCAAACTTTTCCAGTACTCTTGTCACATGAGCTGAATTACCAAGCAGAGCATTATAAGAGAGATTCCATTTTTTATACGGCGCCGGATTTTGTTCCAGGGAGGACATCAAGTTCGTGTGGAAGCGTTGAGGTACGTAGAATGAATAACGCTTCTGAGTCATTGGTGGCACACCAAGGAATAATGCCAGATTTTTTTCGCGTAACAGACGGAACGACATTTTTGAACGCTGTGCCACCTCTTCCAGGGAAAAAGAAACAGGCAAACTCGCTTTGGTTTCATCCATTGCGTCAATCGGACGAACATGTCCTAAGCCGTATTTTGCAGGATTTTTATAGATGACCGCCATCGCCATAATTGCCGGAACGTAGCTTCTTGTTTCACGAGGCAAACGCAGTGACGAATAATTGTGCTTCAAGCCTTTACGCTTCGCCTTTTTAATGGCTCTTCTGACACGACCTTCACCTGTGTTGTAGGCCGCCATTGCCAGTTCCCAATCACCAAAAAGACCATAAAGGTGTTTAAGATATGTAATTGCCGCTCTGGTAGACAACACCGGATCACGGCGTTCGTCAATCCAGCGATTTATTTTTAATCCGTAATTTCTGCCTGTTGATGCGATAAACTGCCATAAACCAACTGCACTCTTGTGTGAGCGTGCGGTCACATTGAAATTACTTTCAGCCGGAACCATGAAAACCAGATCCAGCGGCATTCCTTCTTCAAGCAACATCTTGGTGATCATCGGCACATATCGGCCGGACCGGCGCATTCCTTTGATTATTTGCTTACGTTTCTTGGTTGTGAGTCTGCGGACAATTCTTTTGACTTTTGAAGTGTAGCGTAGAGGAATGTCGTAGCTCTCACCTTCTACTTTCCAAATTTTGTTACGGTAACGAGTCTTGGGCAGTTCAGCCTGTTTCGCTAGTGCAGGTTGTTTTTTTACTAAATGCTGATGCTTTACAAACAGCTGCTGCTTTGCGGGTAGTTGTTTCTTAACAAAAAGTTGCTTTGCGGGTTGTTGTTTCTTAACAAAAAGTTTCTTTGCGGGTAGTTGTTTCTTTGCTAAAAGTTGTTTTTTTACAACAGGTGCTTTTTTTATTATAACATCCAGCTTTATCTGCTGACTGCCGCTCCCGCTCATTTCAAACATCAAGGCCTGATTACGTAGCGGTGCCGGCTGATATGAAGGTGACGCGGCCTCTAGACCTCGGGATAGTCCTAAAAAACCGAAAAATGCCACAAAGCAGCTAATTACTATTTGGATAATTTTAGATTTCATGGTTGCTTTGTTTTAACAGCTAACTGTTGCCTTGATTCATCAATTAAGTTAAATTTTATATTATCAAACGGAACTCTACTTTCTATCAAGCTTATTGTCTTTACATAAGCTAAGATGAAAGTGCAAAGATCATGCACTACTTAAGAAATATCTACTGGATATCAGTACACAGTAAAAATAGTTTGACTATCTTACATTCCTTCAAATAAAATAAAAGGTCATTCCACATAAGCGAGAATAGCTCAGCTGGTAGAGCGCAACCTTGCCAAGGTTGAGGTCGCGGGTTCGAATCCCGTTTCTCGCTCCAATTTTCTTGCGTTTTTCCGCAAGAGTGATTCTTCAAAAACAGGCAGCAACACCACGTTTCAGGGAAGATCAAGCAAATGAATGAAAAAACAAAAGATTTCAAACCATTCGTTTGTATAGAATCAGTAGGTATTTTTCCTTTTGAGGATGTATCAGTATTGTTGATCAATCACGCCAAACGCACCCAACAGACTGATCATAACGGAAAAACTGTTTCAGATTTAGTGAAAGAAAAAAAGACTTCCTCTTGGCAAACTGCAAGAAATAAATTTCCTGGTGATGTACGTAGAATAGATCCTGCAGAACTGTTGACTTTCTGGAATGAGAAAAAATTGAGTAGCCACTTCCAGCAAAAAAATGGAACTTACGTTGAAACCCTGACTCCTTTCTTGAAAATTGAGGATGATGGAACCTTTATCATGTCAGCAAATCTGCATCAGATTCTGGTTGATCTTGAAAAAGGATTCAACGGCAGGATGCTGCTGATTTTCCGTGATGAAGCACTGCACCTCGTCATGGAAGGTACAGCCAAAAATGTCTTTTTAAAATCCGGAAACATTTCTGCTAATTTGACAACCCAATTTCCGGAAAATGAACCTGTCTGGTCAATCCCGCTTGAAGCAAATTTCTTTAAATTACTGAAGAATAAAAATCCTGCTAAATTAGAATTTCAGGTGATTTCAAATCGGCTTCATGTAAAAAATCTCAGCACAAGTAAAGAACAAACTCTTGAGCTGAAACCTGCAATCAGTTCCTTTAATTTTGCTTCACGCTGGAATCCTCCGGAAGAAGGTCCACTGATTGAGACAGTTGTAACCAAAGATGTAATGGCAAAATTACGGGATATCAGCCTTAACAGTTCCTTCAAACGTTTAGGAATAGTTGGTAAATCCGGGAAAATCAAAGCCGCGCTTTTCGGAAACTCTCCTGAAGATTTTCTTTTTTTAGGAAATGCGATTGGAACCTGCACGGAAGAGTTTCAGGTAGTTTCTCATCCAATGCCGATGCTGGAAGATGACTTCATTATCTCTATTTACGAAAATCATGTGCTGCGCTTGAGAAGTTTAACAGAGGATTATGAATGGATGACTTTTTTCGAAAAAGATTTCAGTTTCATTAATATCCCGTCCTACGCTGATAAAGCAGCAACTTCTCAATCCTTAAAATCACAGGAACATCTTCAGCTTGTTCAAAACAAGTTAAAAGATTCTACAGCAGAAAATCCTGCTCCACAAACAAAATCCAGAGATTTAGCTAAATCCGGCAGTTAATACTTTGTGAATCCCACTCTCTACCAGCCAATTCATGAGATTATCCGCTTAATTCCTGCCGGGAAAGTAGCGACTTACGGTCAAATTGCCGAAATAGTTGGCGGTTGTACTGCACGTATGGTGGGTTATGCTGCGTCTTCAATCCCTTTGGACTCTGATATACCGTGGCAGAGAGTAATCAATTATAAAGGTGGGATTAGTCTAAGAAGCAGTGGTTCTGGTGAATTACTTCAGCAAAAACTGCTGGAAGCGGAAGGTATTAAATTTGATAAATCTGGTAGAGCAGATCTTGAACATTATCGCTGGGAAGGTGAATAATTTCTAAATCGCTTTGTTAAACTAGTTCAGCAGACATTGAAATTATTCCGTAAATTTTTTTCAGAATAGTTAAGCTCAAGCTGAGGTTTAAAAAGCTAACTTGTTTTTCAGCATTTCACAAAAGCAAACCTGATTTTTCTCAGCTTCGATTAAGCAGCAAACGCTCTGCCAGATAGACAACCGGATGGAGGATGCGGAGATCAATATTATTGCTTCGTATTCCTGCCCGTATTTGATAAAGACAGCCTGGGTTAGCGGTGACAATCGTACTCGCCTTTGGGTTTTCGGCCAGAGTCTGACGAATCGACGCTGTTTTACGATTTAGCACCGCAGCAGAAAGTTCCGGCTGAACGAGGTTATATATTCCCGCTGAACCACAGCACCAGTTTGATTCATTGAGTACTACCAGTTTAACGCCAGGTAAACTATTTAAAAGTTTTCGCGGATTTTCGTCAACTTTTTGTGCATGCATCAAATGGCAGGGAGCATCATAAAGCACAGTATCTTCATCTTTACTCCACGGCAGATTTGCCAGTAAATCCGGATAAGCAGAGAGGAATTCGAGAATATCTGTTACTTTATTTTCGAATTTTTTCCAATCCGCAGCCGGCCTTGTGTCTTTTTGCTTTCCTGCGTTTGTCTCAGTAAATAGGTGGTGATATTCCTGCAGTTGAGCACCGCAGCCTGCAGCATTTGTGATGATCGCGTCCAAATGACGATTTTCAAACGCGGCAATGTTCTTCAGAGCAAACTCACGCGCAGTTTTTCTGTCTCCGCTGTGAACGTGCAGCGCCCCGCAGCAGCTTTGATTGCCAGGAACCACAACTTCACAACCTATGTGACGCAGCAAAGTCAGGGTAGATTCATGGATAGCGGCTTCTGAAACATCCATTATACATCCCGAAAACATGCCGACTCTTAAATTTTCTTTCCGGATTTGAGCAGCACCTTCTTGCTTATTTTCCATTGATAAAGGAGCTAATATTTGATCGGCGTGTTTACGTTTAAAAGATTTCCCTGAACATTTAGGCAACAAATGTTGTTGAAAAACAAATGCTTGAGGCAGCAATTTAGCAAAAAAAGTATTGGTGATCAGTTTAGGTAAACCGCTGGCAGAATATATTTTCAAAATCCAACTGGCAGTGATCAGCAGATTTGTGGAGCGAAATAGTCCTCTCAACAAGAAAAATCGTAAGATTCGCTCTTTTAAACTTTGCTGAGTATTTTCTAAAATAATACCGCGTGTTTTTTCCAGCAGTTCGCCGTAAGGCACACCGGAAGGACAAGCACTTTCGCAGGCACGGCAATCCAGACAGCGACTAAGTGGATCAATCACTTCTGCTTCCAGTTCAAGTTCTCCCTCCCAAAGTCCCCGCATTAAATAGAGACGTCCCCGTGGGGAATCTTTTTCATCGCCCAGTTCCCTGTATGTGGGACAGCTGTCCAGGCAGAGTCCGCAGTGAACGCATTTGAGAATATTGTCAAAATCAGCCTGACGGAAAAGTTCTTTGGTCGACAAAACCGTTTTTTGCGAAAAATCAATACTCATGCGTCCAACTCCAAATCGTAATAACTGGAGGAAAACACTCCGGCTGGATCCAAATGACGTTTAAGCCTTTGAGTCAATGCATAACCGCTGGCAACACCGAAATTACCCAAATCCTGCAGTGAATTTTCTGCATTAGCACTGACCCAACGCAGTTTGCTGTCAGGATGAACTAAAGCGGATTTTATTTTTTCAAGATACTGAAGCTGTTCTTTTCTGTCGCAGCATTTGTGCATAAAATGAATATCACCGCCGATCGGATGGATGAGCATTTTAAAATTTTCTTTGCGAAACAGTTCAAAAGGAAAGTTGAGAATATTTTCTGTAGCAGCAGTCGCGAACACGTGAAAATGCGATTCCGGCATTTCCCAGACATCATGTATTCCCGATAAAAAGCCCTTAAACCTGTTTTCTCCGGGCGTGAATTTTTGTCCGGAAAATGATTCTCCATCAGCAAGTACTGTCAAATTTTCCCCAAATACAATGCTGATTTCATTTTCAATACGGCTTCGGTTAGGCTCGTTTCCGGAATATCCCAATCCTAAAATCCAGTTTGAATCTGCTGTGGAAACAGCCTGAATCCAGTCCAGAGGAATTCTGCGTTTGTGAAGTTCCTCTACTTGAGACAACCACGATTCTGAATTAAAAATCCCAAACATTCCGTGAGCTTCGACAGGTTTTGGCATTACCTTAAAGTTGACCGCTGTGATGATTCCTAATCCGCCCTGGCTTCCGAGCATCATCCGCGTCAGGTCATATCCGGAAACATTTTTTACAACTTTTCCGCCTGCATGAACGATTTCACCTTTACCGTTTATATATTCGATACCAATTATGCAGTCCCGAAGTCCGCCCATATTCATTCGGTTCGGTCCAAAATCATTACAGGCCACTACTGAGCCTATAGAGGAATCTGCGAACCAAGGATTTACAGGTAGCAGCATATTACGTTCTGCCAGCATTTCCTGGAGTGTGCTGACACTCATACCTGACTCCACGCCAACCACCATGTCCTCCGGATCAAAAAAACGTGTTGTGTTGAGGTTTTTAAGTGAAAGGAAGTCCCTGGAATTATCGGTAGACTTCCCGGAATATATGCTCACAAAACGGGAGCCTTTTCCACAAATCCGGAATTCCTGCTTTGTTTCAATACGGCTGGAAACCCAACTTTGAATTTCTTCAAGTGAGGCTGATTCAAAAGTACTCATACAGCAATTCCTGATTTTGAGGCAACCATTTTAGGTTTATTCAGTGCAGAAGCCTGCTGTGGCGGAGTCCCGCTTTTTGATTCTGCGCAACGTCCGGGCTGCGGAAAAATTTTACCGGGATTGAGTAAATTTTCCGGATTGAAAAAAGCACGTACATTTTGCATATTATCGAGCGAATTTCCAGAATAGAGTTCGCTCATCCATTCTGCTTTTTCAATACCAATTCCGTGTTCTCCTGAAAGAGTTCCGCCGTGTCTGATACATGAGGACAATATTTCTTCACCTATCGCATGTGCTTTTTCTACTTCCTGCGGATTTTCATAATCGTAGAGAATAAGCGGGTGCAAGTTCCCATCTCCTGCATGAAAAACGTTAGCTACAGTCAAACCGTGTTTTTTACCGATGGCGGAAATTTCATCCAGCACTTCCGGAAGTTTACTGCGTGGGATTACTCCGTCCTGCACATAATAACTTGGTGAAATTTGTCCGATTGCACCAAAAGCTTCTTTTCGCGCACGCCAGATTTTTGCCCGTTCAACTTCATCACGGGCTCGGTTGACAGTGATTGCTCCTGTCTCTTTGAGTAATTTTTCAACAACCTCTGCTTCTACGTCAAGACCGTCTGACAATCCGTCCAGCTCAACAATCAGCACAGCTTCAGCATCCAGCGGAAAACCCGGCTTGAGTGCTTTTTCAACGGCAGAAATCATTATTCTATCCAGCATTTCCAAGGCTGCAGGAATTATCCCGTGACCAATAATACTTGATACCGATTCACAAGCGTCACGAACTGATTTATAGATTCCCAACATCGTTACCGCTTTTTCCGGATTAGGCGTAAGCCGGCATATTATTTTGCTGATAATTCCGAATGTCCCTTCAGAACCAGTGATTAAACCCAGCAAATCCGGCCCTGGCAAGCCGAAATGATTTGCCCCAAGTGTGACAAGTTCTCCGTCAGCTAAAACCATTTCCACACCAAGAACATGATTGACTGTCACACCGTATTTTAAAGTATGCGGACCACCGGAATTTTCTGCGACATTACCGCCGATTGTGCAGGCTTTTTGAGAGGAAGGATCAGGAGCGTAATGATAACCATCTCCATTGACATGTTCCGTAATACGTAAATTAATCACACCTGGCCCGACAGTGATTGTGCGGTTAATCATGTCAACTTCATGTACTTCCTTGAAACGTGCCATTTCGATAATGACACTACCGTCCTGAGGAATTGCTCCGCCTGAAAGACCTGTTCCAGCACCTCGTGCAATAAAACTTATTTTGTGCTGATGGAGTAATTTAACAACAGAGACCAATTCCTGAACTGTTCCCGGGAAGAGCACACCCATCGGCGGAGCAGTGTAAAGCGTCAGTCCATCACAGCGGTAAGTGTAGAGGGTTACCGGATCATCCTTGACCCACTCTGCACCCAGAATTCTGACACATTCTCCGCGGATATTTTTTTCAAATGACATTTTACTCCCTTAAATATTTTTCCGTTCTCAGCGGTAGTAACACGTTCTGTAAACATTAAGACTAACAGAATACCACCTAAAGCTAGAGTTTCTTGATGAATGGCAACTTGATTGGATAAATAATAACCCAATAACACTATTCAAGCAAGTGGTAAAATAGTATGACCAATTAACAATTTTACCAAAAAATCACGAAAACACTTGACCATTAGCCGGAGAAAATAGAGGATTCTAGCCAGACTTAGCTGAACCTAACTGTCGACTTTATGCAGACTGTCACGCTAAATAATACTTCCAGCACAACTAAAAATAAACAACCATAAAAATCAAATGCTCCTGAAAGCAGTCCGCTCACAACGCCGTTTTGAACAAGTTGCAGAGCAAATTTCTAAATTAATCAGCAAAGGCAAACTTAAAGCGGGCATGCGTCTGCCGCCTGAACGCGAGTTGGCAAAACAGCTTAAAGTCAGCCGACCGACAGTACGTGAGGCAATGATTGCACTTGAAATTACAGGATTGGTTGAAGTACGTGTGGGTTCCGGAATTTACGTATTAGACTCTTCAAAACAAAAAAATAAAATCAGCAACAAGATTGCGGATATTGGCCACGGTCCGCTGGAACTAATTGAAGCCCGCAAAGAAATTGAGGGCACCAACGCAGCGATGGCAGCACAGCGTATTGATGCTAAAATCTTGAAAAAGATGGAGAAAGCGATTGATAAAATGGTAAAAGAGGACATGAGCGGTTCTAACGCTGACCGTGAATTCCATTTGCTGCTGGCAAAAGCTACCGGAAACAGGGTTTTGGAAAATATTACTGATTATCTTTGGCAGCAGCAACAGCATTCTCCGATGTGGAAAAAATTGATTGAGCTGATGAAAGAGAAAAAATTACATAATGTTATTCTCGACGATCACCGGAACTTGCTGGAATCTCTCCGCAACAAAGATTCAGAGCAGGCACAAAAAATAATGCGTAATCATTTGAACCATGCGCGTGACATTTATTTTGATATAATTGATGATGATGAAGCTTGAACAATCAAACGGTCAGACTTACTAACTGAAATTTGTTTAACTTTAGCCAAAAGCACAATATTCCCACTAACTCCAGTGGCGAGTTAAATTATAAATCGAAATTTGCTAATGTTCTACGAGACAAGTATTAATAAAATGTTGAACTTTCTTATTAAAGAAAAATGAGTATTTACGGATACATCCGTTTGAACAGTCACCGTCCTACTCCTAAAAGTTTAGGACTCAGAGAACAAGCCCGAGTTATTCGACAGTGGTCCGAAGATCAGGGGCTGGAGATCAGCAAAATTTTCCGTGACACTGAATCCAGTAGCGCCAGTCTTGAATTACCAAACCTGAAAAAACTGATTGCTTTAATTGAAGAGGGAAAAGTCAGTGTACTCGTTATTGCTCGTTTGGATCGGTTTACGCGGACAATCCGCCTCCATCAACAGCTGCTTAAATTGTTTGCAGAACACAAAATACGTTTTATTTCTCTAGCAGAAGGTTTGGATTCAAAGACTAAAAGTGGTAAAAAAGTTTTGGAAGCCATTAGTATAATGGCACTTTGGGACGCAAAATCAATTCCGGACCGTACCCGTGACATGATTGAACGTAAACGGGAAATTGGGGAGCGTGTCGGACACGCACCGTTTGGTTACACATATCAAAAAAAACGTCTCACTCCGTTAACAAAAGAACTGAACATTGCTGCCATCATCAGAGAAAAACGCGAACTGGAGAATTTCAGTTATCACAAAATAGCCAAGTTTCTCAACAGCCAACGTCTGCGTGCTAAACGCGGTGGACGCTGGTATGCGGAAACTATTAAATGTATTTGTGAAAATCCACTTTACGAACGTTCATCCTCCACAGAAAAAAGGATTGTTTCACGATAAGGTGAATGAGGACTGAACTCTTCAATACCTCTACTGATCGCCTGTTTTTCATCTTCCAGAAATTTGGCAACTGAATTGCGGAATCCCGGATGTTCCAGCCAATGTGCGCTGTAGGTAAGTTCAGGAAGGAATCCACGCTGAATTTTGTGTTCCCCCTGCGCTCCTGCTTCAAACAAGCTGATTCCATGACGGATCGCATATTCCAGCGGTTGATAGTAACATAACTCAAAATGTAAACTCCGATAGTTCCTGTTACAGCCCCAGTAACGTCCATACAAACAATCACCTTTTTTAAAATTGATCGTTCCTGCTACACATTCTCCTTCTGCATATGCCAGAATCAGCACCAAACGATCAAGCATTGTCGCATAGAGCTGCTGAAAAAAGTCTGCTGATAAATACGATTGCCCCCATTTTTTATCAGTAGTAGAGAGGTAAAAAAGAAACATCTGTTGAATATGTTCTGGAAGTATCGCTTCTCCTTCAAGCACTTCCACGTTGATCCTTTGTTGCTCAATTTGACGGCGTTCCCGTAAAATTTCCTTGCGGCGTTTACCTTTTAAAGTTGTTAAGAAATCAGCGAAATCACGATAATTATTGTTTTTCCAATGGAACTGAAAACTGTGGCGGATGAGAAATCCCATGGCAGTAAAGGCCGGCAACTCTTCTGCTGTGATGAATAAAAAATGGAGAGATGAACACTGTCTATCACGCATACTGGCTAAGGCTTCTTCCAGCAGTTTTTTACGTAGATTATCCTTATCTGCGTCAGGATGCACAAGCAGTTTAGTACCTGTTGCCGGAGTGAAAGGAATTGCTGAAACAAGTTTTGGATAGTAATTCAGACCATGCTGTTCATAAGCTTTCGCCCAGCCCCAGTCAAAAATATACTCACCATAACTATTGTTTTTTTCATAGAGACAAAGTGCACCTTGCAGCTGTTGGTTTTCCCACAAAGTCAAATGACACGGCTGCCATCCGGATTCCTCACCAACACAGGAACTTTCTTCAAGAGCAGCCAAAAAAGCATGCTCCGAAAAAGGGAACTCGGTTCCGGTTAATGAATTCCAATGCGTGGGTGAAACTGCTCCTATGTTAGATTCAGATCTGAGCTGCACAAATTATGTTGTAGAGAGGGTGAAACAGGAATGTCAATTAAAGCTGGAAAGTCTGGAAAGTTTGGTATTAATGAAAAGCAGATTCCATTGTTACTGGAGGTCGGACGCACGCACATAAACAAGCTTGTTCTTGCGCACATAACTAACTATTTGTAATGAGGTTCGTTTGATGGCAGAAACATCCTTAAAAAACACTACTTGAAAAGGTACTTCCTGGCCTTTAGTATCGCTTGTAATTAAAGCATCTTTTTGTACTTCAGTTTCCACATTTGAATTAAGCAACTTCAAATCACCGGAATGACGCAGAGCCTTGATATCCATGGGGCTCAAGGTTCCCAATTGGTCATCTGAGAGTACAACTCCTGCAAAAGTAAAGTGGCTGGAAATAATCTGTTGCTCTGCGTCAAACACAAATGCTTTTAACTGGATTTTTTTTACCTGATCGGACTCAAAAAAAGTATTCCGGATTGAACCTTCGACTACAAATAAAGGAAGCTGGTTATAACCGTTTTCTACTTTTCTTGCCTCAAACTCACCGATAAATTCCAGTTGATGCACGTTGCCGCTCGCCAACTGGCGAAAAACAGCTAAGTCAAATATTTTAAGATAACCACCGACAAAGCCCAGAACAGCAATTCCCATAACTACCAGCATAGTGAAAATCACAAATTTTTCCTGGAAACCGAATTTATCTTTAAGTGGCTCCGTTGGCTCTTCTACTTGCGTTGGTTTAGTTTCCGCTGGTTTTGTTGCTGCTGATTTATTTTTTGTTTGTTTTGCTTCGGTTTTATACGGATCTGCTGGTTTGGCTGTTATTTTTTTTGCTGCGGCATTTTGGGTTTTTAAATCCTTCAGTAGACTGTTGTCCCATTCCTTCTGCTCTACTAAGGGTTTTTTTATAGACGCAGATTTTCTTTGAACATTCAGTAGATTGTTTTTATTCGTTTTTTTAGCAGGAGTTTTTTTTACACCCAGTTCTTCAAGGATTGAAGTTGCAGTATCCGCTGCTGTTTTTTTTTGCTCCAGCTTTTCAGAGAAAGAGGGAGTGCTTTCTTTGTGTAGCTGCTCTGAATTACTCTCGCTGGAATTCAGAGAAAATTTTTGCGACTTTCTCGCTATCATGTTTTTTTTAAGATATTTTTGATGCAGCCTTCGTAAATACTCTGTTTATCAAGTATGGATAACAAGGACTGATCTTCACATTAGTTTGTGCAAGAATCAAGTCTACGCTGCTATAGAAGGCTTAATTTTTCTAACTGCCGGTGATGACTCCAAGCAGGATAAACTGCGGGCTTTTATATTCCTGGTCATCCAATGGAAAAGCGACTTCGATTTTTAAAGGCACTTGAAATAATGATGCAGTATCTACTGTCCATTCAATACCCATTCCAGCATTTTTACGAAGTTTCGCTTTTTCATATGAATTACCTTGCGACCATATTTTACCCTGATCATAAAAAACTGTGCCCTGGATTTTAAAAGCGCTTACCAGACCCCACAAAGGTGCAGTAATTAAAGGGAATTTATAATCCAATCTTGAGGCTAACAAATGTTCGGAACTCAAAATTGTATGTTGAGGATAGCCCCGCAAGACATTCGGTCCGCCAAGTTGAAATTTTTTCTGTAGCGGGGTTTCACCGGTAGTAGTTGCGTGAGTTATGTCCAACTGGAACAACTTCCTGTGACCTACTCGCAAAGTTTGACCGAAAGTTAGCGCGCCCCTGACATAAGAAAAATCACTCTTTAACGCCAGCGCGGGTTGTTCGTTCCAAATATCCCAGTTAAATTCATAGTAATCCTTTGGTCTGAAACTCCCACTATGTTTCAACAGAAAAGTGGTAGATTCTCCTGTTTCAGTTACTCCACTTTCAGCTGAATTGCTGCCTGCAGAAAAGAGTGATTCTCGGGAAAAACTTGAGTGAAACTTGTACTGCAGATCACCGGGGTTGTTTGGAGGATTGTAAGTCGCTCTGACTCCCTGTGAACGTACCCCTCCATACTCCTGCACGCTAAATCCCGCTTCCATTCCATACAAACCGAGATTATCCCTGTCCAGATTGAAAATGTAAACTGCTCGATCATTTTTTGTGCCGTAACCAGGAATGGCATAGAGTCGGTAGTTATCAAACTTGTAGCGGATGCCTAGACCAAATGAATTCCCATCCAGAGCATTGTTACCAAATCCGGGAACCAACAGCACCATCTGTTCACGCTGTTTTTTCCAGTCTAATGCAAAACGAACCCGGTAAAAATTGAAAGAGTGATTATTCATCCTCGATGTTTCCAGCAACTGTTCATCAGGATCAAGTGAAACTTTTTCCGGATAACTTTCTGTAACAAACACGGTAGTTTCCTGACTTTCAAGACCAGGCAGCATCTTGCGAATTTCTCTACCGTCTTTGGTTCTGAGCGCTACCACAACCGGCATTTTAGCAGCACCAATTTTATTAATTATTATTTCAGTTTCATATTTACCGTTTGGCAAAGTCCTGGTAGTTGAATCCTCAAAACTATAATCCATGGTTTGCACTGTCCTGAACCATTGAGAAAAGTACCATTCCAGTGAGCCATCTCCGTCAGCGTTGTATGGACTTTCTGTAGGCAGCGGTGGTGTCCTGAGATGAGGCAGATTAAATTTTTCAAATGCCTGCTGAATTTCTTTTATGCCTATCAGTTTTTGCTGATTATTTTCGAAAAAATGCTGAAGCCCTTGTTGAAATGCTCTATGCCCCAGCAAGTATTCCAGCATGGAAAAAACCATTGCGGATTTATAAGTCAGAGTCTGTAAATATTTCTGGGAATCAGGATTTTTTCTGAAAGAAGATAAGATGGGATATCTCAATTTTGGAGAGATACTGTTTGCCATACTTTCAAAATAGTGATCGCGGTAACGTGGATTCAACCAGTCAAATGCATCAAATATCCCGGCATCCGGTCCAAATTTGTACTGAAAATAACGTAAGCCCATAAATGCTGGAAGGCCCAAATTCAACCATTGTTGAGTATCCTCGTTACTCCAGACTGATTCTCCGAACCAAAGCTGCGCCAATCTACGTGTCAAAAATCCAAGAGCCTGCCGGTCCATTAATTCAGCACGTTTATAATTCGGCAGTGGCACCAGAACCAGGTTATTTATCACATCCACTTGTTCGTATTCAGCTTCTACTGCAACTATCCGAATTGATTTCCACGGAGATTTGAGCCCATAACGTGTCTGCATAAATTCCAAAAAAGACGCAGTCCAGTTATGCAAAAGTTCGGCTCTCCGTTCATGGCCTTTAAGATAAAATGATGTAAGTTGAGTGCCTCCTTTTGCACTAAACTGAACAGACTTTTCAGCAGAAACATCAACTCCACTTTTTCCAGCATATTGTTGATGGACTTTGCTGAAAATCAAGGGGAATTTCTTAAGCGGTTTTTTTGTAACAGGGAGAGTTATTTCCTGACGAGCCGACAATTTATAATTGCCGGGAGTCGTGATTAATATGCCCGCCTGAGCTGCTTTCCAGCTGACCTCAAATGTCGCGGGAGATGGATTATTTCCTGAAGTTAGCCAGCCTTTCTCTTTGACAGTTTGATCCGCTTGCCAGCTCAATAATTTTGGATGCCAATTCGCGGTCAGCAGCATACCGTTGACGGTGCCTTCCTGAGCATGTTCAGGAAACTTAGTTGAAAATTCCAGTTGAATTGTTGACTCTCCGGGAAAGCCCTTCGTCTCCGGGAGATCCTTCGGCAGTATAATCCGTAAGAGACCCCGTGATGTTGAATAACCAACTTCCAGCTCAGGATTTTCTTCCAGTTTGTAAGTCAACTGACGCTGTGCTGTTGCAGACTGAGGATCGAAGGAATTAACTGAGGTGATCTCCAAATTTCCAGGACTAAAACCTGTAGGCGATTTTGGATCTTCAAGATTATCCTGAAAGCGGTTTAAGGAAAAAACCGGTACAATTTTGTGTTTTCTGATTCCTCGTTCATCCGGAACTAGGAAACGGTTTCCCGGCAAGGCAAATAATAATTCATCATGCGGATATGCTTTTCGAGTGAAACGGACTTGCATTTTTCCCACAAGAAGTGTCTTATCGTGGTCATAGGAAACTTCTATTTTGTAGTGAGGAAACTTGGCAGAATTTAGATTACTTGCTTGTAAAAGCTGAGGTCTGAAAACAAAAAACAGTCCGCTAACAAACAAAGCTGCGAGCGTAAACAGAGAAACAAAACTGCTCCTGCTTTGCATTGCGGATTTTGAACCTGTAATTTTCAAACTTAAACCTGAAACCTTATAATGGCTTCGATCTTCACCAAAATAATTCAAGGTGAAATTCCTTGTGAAAAAATTATCGAAACTGATGCAGAAATTGCATTTTTAGACATTATGCCTAGTGCCTTGGGACATACTCTGGTTATCCCAAAACTTGAAGTTATGCGCTTAGAAGATCTTCCTGAAACTCAGGCCATCTCACTGATGCGTACTTTACAGCAAGTGGCGAAAGCCGTCAGTAGAGCTTTCGATGGAATTGACTACAATTTAATCCTTAACAACGGTGCAAACGCCGGACAGGAGGTGGAGCATATCCACTTTCACGTGCTTCCACGTGCAGAAGGAAGCCCCGGACCTTTTCGGAAACATATCCAATATGCTGAAGGAGAGATGCAAGAAGTAGGAGCAAAAATAAGAAATTGTCTTTGATGATCACAATTTTTGAAAAATTTTACAAGAACTGATGCAGATGAACTTTGCCGCCATTGAAATTGGCAGTAACGCGGTACGCATGATTGTGGGGGGATTAATTGATTCTTGCGAGTTGCGTGTACTGGAACGCTGGAGCGCACATTTGCGTTTGGGCGATTCAGTTTTTGAGCATGGGATGATTCCAGAAAATATTTTTAAACAACTGGAGCAGACAATTCAGGGTTTGCTGCTTGAATCACGAAATTTTCCTCAAGTCAAAGTATCGCTCTCTGCAACAAGTGCAATGCGAGATGCTGAAAATCGTAATGAGGTTGTCTCACGACTGCAAACCATGGTCGGACATCCTGTTAAAATACTTTCCGGAAAGGAAGAATCACAATGTTTACTTGAAGGAGTGAAGTCATTTTTGCCTCAAACTCTTTTCAGCAAATTTCCGTTAACACAAACTATTTTAGCAGATTTAGGTGGTGGAAGTCTGGAAATTTCTTTACTCGAATCAATAGACAACAGCAACAATAGCCCGAATGATTTTCTGCATAGTTTTGATATCGGCACACTGCGGTTGAAGAAAATTAGTCCTGTTCTGCAGCAACTGGAATCAAGTCTAAGTGAAGAGTTGACTCAGCTTTGCTCAGTGAATCCGCAAGACAGTTCTCACTTGATCTTAACAGGCGGCAACGCAAAAACATTTGCCCGTTTGTTTACTAAAGTTTCTACCAAATATGTGTCTGATAGTAGCAGCACAAATACGCCTGAAAACTGGTTGAGTATGGACTGGAGCGAATTTGAACGTATCGCGCAAATGTTCCTGCAACAGTCCGCGGAAGAACAACAGGCAAGATGGGGACTTCGAACACAACAGACTGAAATCTTCAATATCGCACTTGCAGTCTTTCGTATTATCGGTAGAAAGCTTCGAACTGAACGCTTAAGTATTCCGTTTTTTGGTTTAAAGGAATCTTTATTATTAAGTTTGGTTTCAGCAAATATTAAAAAATCACAGGACGACATTAGGCTCGTTTTGACTTCCGGACCTCCTAAAAAGTTTAAAATCAGTACATGAAAAATAACAAAGACAAACGTCAGCAAACAGAAGGCAGAAAAGAAAACGAACAACACTGTGGATTTATCGGTTTGATCGGCAGACCAAATGTTGGAAAATCAACTCTGTTGAACCAACTCATTGGTCAGAAAGTTTCCATCACTGCACACAAAGCACAAACGACCAGAAACCGTATTCTTGGGATTAGGACGGAGCAGAACTCACAGATTGTTTTCATCGATACTCCCGGAATCCACCGTCCGGAAAAATTACTCAACCGCAAAATCGTAGCATACGCTACAGAAACATTACGCGATACTGATTTGAATTTATGGATAGTTGAACCAATCCCGGAATCTTCTTTGCAGAAAGAGGAACTCTCATTTTTACACAGGGAAGATCAGGAAATCCTCAAACTGCTGTCAGGAAAGGAAAAACGTACGGTGCTTGTTTTGAATAAAATTGATACAATACCACAGGAACAGGCACTTGTCAGTATTGAAAAATTAGCTAAACTTGCTGATTTTGCGGAGATTGTTCCGGTCTCGGCACTGAAGTCTACAAACGTCGAACACCTGGTTGAAACCCTGAAAAAGTATCTTCCTGTTCATCCATTTTATTTTGAAACTCATCAAGTAACAGATGCCTCTGAACGTTTCCTGGCCAGTGAATTTGTCAGGGAAGAACTTTTTTTACGACTGCAGCAGGAAATCCCATATTCTGTCGCAGTCATCGTTGAACAATTTGAAGATGACCCCAAGTGCATTAAAATTGCCTGCACAATTTGTGTGGAACGTGACTCTCAGAAAGGCATTATCATCGGTAAAAAAGGTGAGATGTTGAAAACAATCGGTACTGCCGCACGTAAAAAAATTGAACGCTTGCTGGGAAATAAAGTCCATTTAGCACTGCATGTAAAAGTCTTAAAACAATGGTCAAACAATGCCCGTCATTTGCGTTCCCTCGGATTTAACTAGTTCCTTATCATTTTCGCAAAATAATGAGTAAGATGACTATCTGCAAAAAAAACTAAGTCAACATTTATGAATATCCTGAAAAATATAATTCTAGGCCTTGTTCTGCTTGTTTTCGAATATTCAATGTTTCAAATTTCCTTGGAATTAGGACTTGCTTCACTGGTCTTAAGTTGTGCGGTGTTGTGCATCTGGATTGTGTTAAAAAGAATTACAACTATTGTTGTTCATCCGAAACTGGCACTCTCTTCAGCACCGTTTCGTGATTCCGCTAATTCCGCAAATAATGACATCCTCCACGCAAATCAAAGATCTTCCGCTGCTGAAAATTTAATTCCGGGTGTAAACGCAAACATATTTGAACAATTCAGAGAAAAATTAAATTTAGATAAAAATCCGGATTCTCCGCCTTCTCGGGATTCTCTTCCTGTTGAGAATTCTTCATCTGCGCCTCAAAACAATGGAACCCCGGATTTGCTAACCGATGCCTATCAAAAAGCTGGCACATTCAATGGTCCCGAAAATTTTTCTGAAGAACTCGATGAAGTTGAACAAGTTAAAGTTACTTTGAGCGAAAATGCTAAAATTCTGCAGGAAAAAGATGAAGATGAGCTCGAAGAGAAACAAGAGCATGAATTAGAGGATAACCATGAAGATGAGCTCGAGGAGAAACATGAGCTTGCTGAGGAAGTAGAGCCGCGGGAAACAGAAAAACAGGCAAATATAAACAGTGCTAACGTTGAAACTGAGAAAAAGCTCGGTGCAGGTGAAGCAGCACTGGAATTACTTTCAGCTAAACATCAGGCATTAAAAGAACAAACAGCAAGTTTAGCTGTGGAACCACTTGTAGATTTCGATGAAGATCTTTTCGCGGATGAGCTGATTCCGATTCCGGGAGGTGAAACTTATATAGAAACTGATAGTGAAATATTCAGAGATGAAGAACCTTACCCACCTTTAACCGATGCATACAGGCTGGAGGATGAAGAACATTTCGACTCTTCTTTACATAGTACAACTCCTCTTGAAGAAAAATATGCTGAAGCTGAAGCATTGTTGAAACTTGCTACAACAGCTTGTGAATCCGGTAGAATGAATGAAGCTAAAGCTGGTCTTGATAGTTATCTCAATATACTCAAAGAACTCGGACAAGCACCAAGCTCCGACGTGTTGCAATTAGCAGAAAAACTTGAACTTCCACTGGATTCGAGCAGTAAAAAAGCAGATTTTTCAATAAAAGAACTACCTAAAACAGCAGTTGTAAAAAAGCAGGAATCACCGCTCAAAGATCTTCCTGAACAAACTAATTATGCGAACGTCATGGATGGAATTGTAAAGTCTCTAGAAGAAAAAAATGCATACGAAGAAGCATTGCCGCTGCTGAAAGATCTGCTCAACTATAATCGTCAGCGAGTTAATATTTCTGCAATGGATCCACTCTACGACCGGATCGAACAAGCTCATTCATCGATGCAGAATGATGAAGAACTTGTTGCCGCTTATAAAGAACACCTTGCAATCAAGCAGCAACTGGGGGACCTTGAAGGTGAGCTGCACCTGCTTGATTTGATCAGTTACTATTATGCAAATACAAGTGATCAGAAAGCATCGGAACGTTATCAGGCAGAAAGCAAAAGGATAAAAGCCAGTCTGGACAACAAAATGAAGCTGGAACAATAAACTTTTTAAGAAGCGTAAACCAGAAGGATAGAAGCCGGTCTGGACAACAAAATGGAGCTGACAAAACGAAGTAATTGAGAAACGGAGAACACCTCAGCTGCGCTGAGATTTCCCTGCTAAAAATAGATACAACCATCAGGAGTATTTGAACTGAGTTGATGACCGTGATTACTGGCTGCAAACTGTAGCTCCGCCAATAATCGGCAACTACGTGTACGTCGTTCACGAACCACATAAAACTCACTGATACGTGGAGAAGTATCAGATTCAAGGTGTCTGAACAATTTAATGGCGGTAATTGTGTGCCTTTCCGCCAGCTTCAAATATCGCGGCTGCAGACCGTTCTGCCAGCTGTCAAAATAATTTATACTCCATCCCATATGACTGTCTCCTTCACTCAACCTGCTGCGGAAGGACTGACTAGGAAATTCAGTTGTTCTGCTTGAACATGCAGTCAGTATAATTATTATTGCAAACGGGAAAATAAATAATCGTATTAACATTTTAATTGATTCGCTGTTATGTACTGGATATAGCATTTCCCACCCTTGAATGACTTGTTCATTAGCTTGATTTTCAAGAGCTGGAGACCCATCTGTGTTGAGTATCGGCTCTTCTCCGAAAATCTTTAATGTACTCTAACACTTTGCACCAGCTGAATAATTTAGTTGTTTTACTCAGTAGTTTAAGTTACTAATATCAAAAACTATATGCTGAAGAGCTAATCTTCTAAAAACATAATTGGCCGACAACTTGCAATTTAAGTTTTGAGAACAAGATAACAAGCAGCTCTAATTTTAAGACTCGAACTGGTTATGGACAAAAAGAATATTTGGGCAATTGGCGGAGGCAAAGGCGGCGTAGGCAAGAGTTTTGTCGCAGGTAACCTTGGTATTTTGCTGGCTCAAAGCGGTTACAAAGTCATCCTTGCCGATTTGGATCTAGGCGGAGCAAACCTGCACACCTGGCTTGGAGTTAACAGTCCTTCAAAAAGTCTTTCCGATTTCATCGGCAGGGAAACTCTCAACATTTCCAAATTATTAATTCCCACCGAAATTCCAGGATTGAGCCTGATCAGTGGTGCTAAAGACGGAGTTGAAATCGCGAATTTAAAATATACACAAAAACGCCGTTTCCTTTCTGCTCTGAGAAATCTGGATGCGGATTATATTGTGATAGATTTAGGTGCAGGAACATCCTACAACACAGTTGATTTCTTCCTGCTGGCTGATTCTCAACTCATGGTTGTGATTCCGGAACCGACTTCGATTGAAAACGCCTATCGCTTCATTAAGAACTCATTTTTCCGTCAAATTTTTCATAACAGTAAAAACTTTGGTTTGAAATCCGTATTAACACCGATTCTCCGGAAAGACAATCCATACAAAGTAAACACACCAAAAGAACTCATTGATTATTTAAACAAATTAGGTGGCAGCAGCACGGTTTTTATTGAAGAACAACTGCAGATCTTCTTGCCTAAAATAATCCTCAATCAGGTACGTACAGAAAGGGATCAACAAGTTGGTCCGGCAATGAAAGCTGCCTGTTCAAAATATTTTAATCTGAATATGAGCTTCCTTGGTTATATTTCAGAGGATGAGTCCGTCTGGAAATCTGTGCTGGATCGTAAACCCTTAGCAGTGGCTTACCCTGATGGGGTGCCTATGCAGCAGTTGAAATCCATCTGCAGCGATATTTTACTGGAAGAGACTGAGCTGGCCGCTAAAAACAATCTCTTGTCACAATTGGCGCTATGATTACTCAAGAAAACTCTCCCATGCCTGAAGAAGCAAACTTTTATCAAACTCTTAGTGTTCCGAGTACGGCTACTTTAGTTGAAATACGTAATGCCTATGAGGAAAAATTAGAAGAGGCACACCTCGAGGCAATTGCGGCTTATTCGCTGTTTCCGGAAGAGGAAACTGAGAATAAATTACTGCAGTTCGGTCATGCTTTCGTCACCTTGGCAAATCCAATCGCCAGAGCAAAATACGATGACGAATTACAGCAGCAGACAATTGATGCTGTACAGCAGGCTGATGTTCAAGAAGAAATTGTTCCAAGCTCTGAATCACAGCTTGTTGAAAAATCTGCAGGTGGAAAAACTAAAACTGCTGACCTTCCTCATAAAACAGAAAATAAACAAACTGAAGAAAAGCTTGAGATCGCGAAAAGCGCGCCCAAGGAAGTTGTTGGACAAACACAGGAAGAGAGACAGGATTTTTACCTCAATCTGGCAGTTAAAAATGAATTAACAGCAGAAAGTCTAGAAGAATATTACTCAAAGCTGAGGGCACATGGGGGGAAAGTTTCTTTCAATGGCGCAGTCTTAAAACAAATACGAGAGTTAAAATCAATTACACTGGATGAACTCGCAAAAATAACCTGTATCCGCAGCACATATCTTGAAGCAATTGAAGCAGAAAATTTTAAAAAATTCACCTCAGAGATTTATTTAAAAGGTTACTTAATATGTTATGTTGAAGCCATGAAATTACCTGCAGAGCAAATCATAGCAGAGTATATCAACCTTTACAAAATTCAGCTTGAAGCTGAAAAAGGTTGAAATGTTTTATGAAGGCATTTTACAATTGAAGATCATCATGTGGGCTGCTGAATTAAAAGCAAACCATATTTTTGGAAAAATCAAAGCCGGAAATAAGCCGGGTTCTGTTCTCACAGCAGTGAGCCGTGACCATTTATCTGGGACTACCGTTACCGATAGCCTCTAGCGTCCTACCCGACCGCCAGGCGGGCAGCCTGATAGCGGTCCTATTTGGACTTGCAACGGGTGGGGTTTACACTGCCAGTTTTGTCACCAAAACTGCGGTAGGCTCTTACCCTGCCTTTTCACCCTTGCCTGTGTTTCCGAAGAAACCATCGGCGGTATGTTTTCTGCTGCACTTTCCATCGGCTCGCGCCGCCTGGCTGTTAGCCAGCACCCTTACCCTGTGTTGCCCGGACTTTCCTCCAGCCTTCAGGAATCGCGAACGATTCTAAAAACAGGCGGTCACGTATCCGACTTTGATGATTACTAAACTAGCAACATTTTGAATAAGATCAAGTAAACTTCTTTTTAACACTCAATTTTAAACTCAGATGGAAAATAAAGTAACAGATATTCAGGCCATAGACACAGTTAAAAAAAGACACAAACGTATAGGTGGATTCAGTTTTATTGAAGTGATGGTTGTGATAATTATCCTCGGACTGCTTTCCAGTATAGTCGGCGTATATCTTTTTGATTCTGCAGAACAGGCAAAAGCAGATGCGACAAAAACCCAGATAAAAGGTCTGGAAACTGCGCTCGATCTATACCGTCTGCACAATTCACGCTATCCCTCAGCGGAACAGGGACTTAAAGCCCTGCTAGAAAAACCGGAAGTGGGAGTTATTCCAAAAAACTGGAACGGCCCATATTTACGCGGAAACAATTTGCCTGAAGACAGTTGGGGCAGTCCATACCGTTATCTAAGCGTGAACGGTAAAAATTATGAAATCATTTCACTTGGCGCAGACGGAACTGATGGCGGAACGGATTTGGATGCAGACATCAATTCAAGCGAGCTCTAGCACGCTTTCAAAGCACAAGACTGATAACTCTGCGAGGGGCTTTACCTTTCTGGAAATCCTGGTGGTGATAACTTTGGTCGTGCTGCTGATGGGCATGGCTGTACCTCAGTTTTTCGCTCTGTTTTCCAAAGCACATGAGGTCGAATATAAGCATCTCAAAAGTGTACTCAAAATGCTACGCAATGATGCAGTCCTTAGAAGTACTTCATACTGCCTGCTCTTTGATTTAAAGAAGCAGCAAATGATGGTATCTGCAGAGGATCCAACAGGTAAATGCGGCGAAGAATATTTGCAAGAACCTAAGGTGCTAAAAGCACATGTTTTTCCGGAAGACCTCAGTTTGCGTGAAGCAAAACCGGCAGAATCGAATTACCTTAGTTCAGGAGCTGCAACTGATTTACTCGAAGTTCATATCAACAGTTCCGGATTTGTAACACCGTTTTTTCTGCTTTTCTCCCTGCCTGATTCTTCAAAGTCCTGGCTAATTGAAAGCAGGGGTATTATGGGTAAGTTGGAACTGAGGGAAAGATGAGTAAAAGCCAATTCGAAACATCTCCGGAACTCAGCACTTTAGAAGAATGCACAAAACACTCACCGCAGATAATACCGCACAACGCTGCTATTTCGGCTAATTATATAAGTCCTGCTGTTAACAACAGACGAAAATCAAAAGTACGCAAAAATGGTTTCACTGTGCTGGAGGTGCTGGTTTCACTTTCGATTCTGGTACTCACATTGATGGCGCTTTACCAGTCTTTTTCCACCTCGATCTTTGTCCTTTCTTCAACCACAAACTTGTGGAAAGCGATGTCTCATGCTCAAAATGAATTATTAAAATCAGAACGCGCAACCATCTCACCTCCTGTTTCACTCAGTCAGGGCGAGTTTGAACTGGAGCATGTTATGAACGGTTTCAGCTGGAAAAAGCATGTCAGCGATACAACACCTCTGCCTGGAATAAGGGTGCGTCAAGTCAACTATCAATTACTCTGGAACGAAGGAAAAAACGTCTATACTTATGATGCAGATATTTACGTCAATCCGAATTAAATTCCGGAAAACTCAGTCTGGCTTCTCCCTGCTGGAATTATTGATTTCTATCGCTTTGCTTGGTCTGGTGATGTCACTACTTTACGGGGCATTTTTTCAGATTTCAAATTCCACACTGCAGGTAAAATCCACCCTTGAAACGCGGCAGGAATTAAGGTTACTGATGAAAATGGTACTTGATGATCTGCAAAACGTTCAATATTTAAAACATTTCGCAGAATCCGGACAAAGCACAATTCCGCGGCGTGAATCAGGATTGATTGCAGAAACTAAACTAGGACCGGAAAATACTGATACAGGAGAGCTTGAAGAAGTCAGCAGCCTTTATTTTCACACTGCAGTCAAATCACGTTTCTATCCTGAAGAGAAAGAACAAGATCCGGAACTGCATGAAGTTAGTTATACAATGCAGGAAAATTTAGACACTAAAACTTGGGAGTTTAATCGTCGTGAAGATTTTTATCTTGATGGAAATATACGGGAGGGCGGAAAAAGCTATGTCTTGTCTGAAACAGTCACTAAGTTTGAGTTGCTGCTTCTGGAAAGCGAAACTGCTCTGGCAGGCGGAGGCTTCCAGGAAAAATGGAGCAGAGAATGGAATTCTGATGAAGAAAATTGTATCGGTACATCCCCACTGTTTGGTGAACCATTCTGTTTACCACGCGCCGTTAAATTAACCATGGCCCTGAAAGGTGAAGATGGTAATACTGTAACAGACTCACAGGTCAGTAATTTATGCGTTCCTCCCTGTAATCCTGAAATCTTTAAGTAGTAAATGTTTAAAGCAGACAGCAATTATTATCTGCTGCAGCTTAAATCTGCTCCAGCCACTCTACACTGCCTTTACCCATTCTGCTGATTTCTGGAGTTCCATGACTGAAATCAATAATGGTCGAATTTTCCGCAAAAATAACACCTCCGTCCACAACCAGATCAACCTGCTTTTTGTACTTTTCGTGTAATTCGTGAGGATCTTCGTACAGTTCATCTGCAGAAGTACTTAGACTGCTGCTGAGAATAGGATGACCAAAAGCAGAAACAATTTCGTTTGTAATAGGATGATCCGGCCAGCGCAGACCAACTGTACTGCGGGGAGTGAGCATCATTTTAGGCACAATCTTAGAGGCCTTAAAAACAAAAGTATAAGGTCCCGGCAACTTCCGTCGCAGCAGTTTAAAAACGTGAGTTGGAATTCCCTGAGTATATTCCTGTACTTCGGTTTGATTTGCGCAAATGAAAGTCAAAGGTTTTTTCTGATTCACCTTTTTAAGCTGATAGAGACGTTTCATCGCTTTTTTACTGAAGATACTGCAACCTAAACCATATACAGTATCAGTAGGATAAATGATTATTCCATCATTTTGTAGAACATCCACGACTTGCTGAATACGTCGAGGTTGAGGATTTATTGGATTGATACTTAAAAGCATTGGTATATTTATGCAGGTGGGCTCAGCATGAAAGACTCAGAAACTTGATCTCATTAGTAATGGAAAAGCATCTATAGCTAAGCATGAGGACTTCTTTTTCATTACTGACATTCACAGGTCTTTTACAAATCATTACTCTTAAAAGTTCAGTTGCAAATATAGGCAGACAATAGCGCCTCTGAATACCCTCTATTATTCCGCAATCAAGAAACTCTGACTATTTCTAATTACCGAGAGAACCTATTGACAAAGGATAATTAATAAACAGAGTTGGCGCAATTCCGTCTTCACCTTTTGCCAGGTCAAAGCGGTAAATCAACCCTGATATAATTGCACGGAATCCAACACCAACAGAGGATTTCATTGTTTCATGCAACCCTGAAACATCATCTGAGACACTGCCTGTTTCATAAAAGAAGGAAGTCTGCAGAACCGTTCGTAAACCACCAAGAAATATCCAGTTCATCGGAGTTCGTTTTTCTGAAAAGTTTAGCCGGTATTCCAGAACATAGTTCGAACTATTTGCTGCGTAAAACCGACCCTGACTATATGCTCGCATCCGGTTAAGACCTCCCAATGCGGTTGCCTTGGATGATTGGTTCCTTTTAAGCCAGTAATTTATTCGTCTTGTTTCCGCTGTATTGCACGCATCTGTCTGCTGTTCTAATTCACAACTAAGGCTATATTTTGCTCTTAAGGAACTTTCATCCACTAAACCGTTTGTGGTGATGTTGGATCGTGACTGAAAGGCGTTAAACAACAGAGTATGAGTTTCAAAAAAGGGTACATAGGCGGTTATATTAACATCATTAACTGCATAATCACTCAATTGGTTTTGCTCATAATTTGAGTTAGTGTGCATTAAACCAATTCGAAGTCCTTCGCCGGGATCTAAATGATTATCAGTAAAATCAAGCTGAGTTCCAAATTCATAATCAATCCAACTACGTTCCGGTGATTGGATATTAGAGAAATCATTTCCGTCTACATCAAATATTTTTTCTACCTTTGTTCCTCCTGCAGAATATCTAAAAAGAAATTCAAGTCGTTGTTTGAAATACTGCGATTGAAAAGTAATAAAATTACTATTGTACTTTTCTAATGTCTGATAGTAATCTTCTTTGCCTGAATCAATGCCACGATCATAAGATCTGAATGGCATAAAAAAATCTGTGATCCCAAGAGAAAATAATAATTTTTCTTTAATCAAAGGAAATTTTGAAATAGAAAACAAACTTATTTCGAAATCACCGTCAAAGAAAGTCTTAGCCATCAGTAGGTCAGTGTTTTTGTAAACATTTGAAATTGAAGCTGCAATCGGAACCCCGCTTCCAATGCCTTCAACGACTATCGGTAGAGGAGCAACCAACCAGCCAATTTCATTATCTGCATCAGATTCAGATCTCTCTGGGGGAAATTCAAAAGAAAACACTATTGAAGGCATCAAAAAACAAAAAAGAAACAACAATTTTATTTTTCTGTTTAAATACAGCCTGCTGCCACTTGCGAACTCAGTAATTAGCGGCTGTGTGCATGAAAACAAGTTAAGCATTTTATTCCTCATTTTACTACTTCTCAGTTAAAACATATAACAGTTTAGCCTGAATTTTCTGAATTTTAGGATCGGCGGCAATAGGTTCAAGCAGAGAAACCGCTTTTTGCATGCGTTCCAAATGATCATTTGGAACTGGTATATTAAGGCTTATATACGAGCGGTGAATTGTGTAACACAGTTGTCCAAAACGGTGAACTGCTGCTTTTTCAACAGCTTTTTCAGGAATATCACCCACCAGTTTTACTGCCCCGCCGATCGCCTTCAGTGCTTTTGAAAGGTGATCAAAGCCGATTTTTTTCGGTTCTGCTTCATTACCTGCAGACGCAATCACCAACTGAATTTGAGCAAGAACATCAAACATTTTTGCCTGATGAAAACCGACGAGTGGATTTTTACTTTCAAGGCGGTGCAGGATCTCAAACATCAACTCCAGATTTTGACTGGCCAGCGGTAGAAAAACCAAACTACGCAGCATAGGATCAAAACCGTTTTTGAGATCACCAAAAGGAATCGTTTTTTCTGCTTTTGATTTGTTTAGATTTAATTCATAAACTGTTGAAATAGGCTCTGTTTTCAGCAAAACAACACATTTTTGCACAAAATCTACTTCACCCTGCAGTCTCTCCAGTTGCTTTTGAAGGATCGTATCAACATTTCCGTTACCCTTTATTTTGCTTTGAGTTTCAGTTAAATCATCCTGCAGAAATTTTTGCAACTTCATCAGGTAAGCTGTTTGAGTTGCGAGTGCAAAATTTATTTTTTGAGTTGAAATCATTGGCATTTCAACTTCCTGCATGGCTAACAAATAAGCATCGCGGGCATTCTCCAAACTTCTATTCTCTGCTTCCTGTAAAAACATCTCCACCAATTCCAACCGTGACTTTGAATCTTCCGGGTGTTTGTGTAGTTTTTCCGAAACTTCTTTTGCACGAGGATTCTTTAAGCTTTGACTTAGTCTGCTTCCGGTGAATTCAAGCAGCTTCCCGTTGGGAACATCTCCTTTTTTTAGGTTAATACCACTCAGCAATTTGGAAGAAAGTTTGACCTTAGACAAATTGCTGATCTGTGATTTAAGTTTATCCAGATCAGTTTGTAGATGTTTAAACAGGAGCAGAGGTTTTTGAATATCCTGCAGTTCCCTGATATCTTTTTTGTTAGCTGACATTTTATTCACCGGGTTTGATTATGATGGTCTCGTAATATTTTTTATTACTGTGTCATTTCATCTGAAGCGAGATATATTTTTATATCACAATGATATTATTAATTTTTATCGCATTTTCAGAAATAGTAAAATTGCGCATGGGAAATTATTTTCGCTAAATTCATTTATGTTCAGGCAAAACAAATTGCGGTTTCCTGCCTGCTATCCCTCGTAAAAGACGTCCTAATAAATCGGCTCCAGTGATGATCCTTTTTTCTGTATTCCAACATAAAATCAGATCATTGTCAATAACGTCATCTTCAGAGTGTTCCGGATGTACACGCAGTTTTTGAATTACTTCACCCAGCGGTGTAGTCGCATCTGAGACTACAATCGGACGATGACAGTAGGAATAAGGCCGAAAAGGTTCAACCCCAAAAAGCGCATCACGTAAAAACAAATCTGCATTGATCACCAATCGGGGGATGCCTTCTTTTGAAGTCAAAATCACCCATTTTTTGCCTGATTCCTGTACCTGTAGTAAAAAAGGATCATCCGGATTTCTCTGGAAAACAGGAAAAACAGGCAGGTCATATTCTGTTTCAAGAGGAATAATACTGACCGGATCAACCAACTCTCCTTCATCTCCTACCGGCAAATCATCTATACTTAAAAAATTAAGTGCGCCTGTCCCTTCAAGACGGCTGATGTCAGAATCCCGTGATTCCATATGTTTTTGCAACATAATACGGAAATCTTCCTCTTTAAAATAAAGAACACCTTCATTCCCCAGCCATTTGTCGAGGAGCATAGCAGTTGGTTTACTTACCGGATACAGGATAAATCTGTAGATTTTTATGACCGGTACCAGAATAATTCCCATTCGCAACGCATTTCGGGAAAAATACGCCTGTGGTAAAATCTCACCAAACAGAGTGATGCAAATGGATGAAAATAAAAATGCCCAAAGTCCTGCAAGGACTGAATCTGTTAAGAGGGTCAGCAGCACGTTGATGCTTACATTACCCCAAAGCAGCGTTGTCAAAAGCAGATTCGCGTCCTTTCTCAGTTCCAGGACTTGGACTGCAGCCTGATTTCCTGACTCAACTTCAATTTCAAGCTTCAATTGACTCAAACCGAACAAACCCAGAGTCAGACCGGAAAAAAGAGCGGATTGAGTTAAACAAAAGAAAATACCTACCAAAAGGGCTAGGTCCATATAATTTTATTAAAGTAGTTAAGCAAACACACTCCATATTTGTATAAAATATTGCAGCAAACTCCAGATACTTCTGTTGAAGTTCGCATGAGCTTAACAAAGTTAATAGTATTTATCCATAAAATACTGGACTAATCCTGCTAAACTGCACTATTGCAAAAAAATATATGATGAGATTTAAAAGCATTTATGACCTTTTCAAAATAATAAAAAATGATTTGTTTATTAAGACATTACACGTTATAGTTGTTAGGATATTCAAAGACCATTGTCCGTAGTAATTTTCAATTTTTTGCATGGATCGCGAATTAGGCACCCCATTTGCAAAATTATCTAGAACGGATTATAGTTTACCGGATGGTTATTACCATCAACAAAGCCTTACAGGAGCTTTCCTGTTTACAAAATATGCATCACAGATGAGGTATGTAATGAAAAAATTATATTTTTTGATTCTTTTGGCCAGTATGGCGGTTTTCCTGGTTACAGGTTGTGCAGATAAAACTGCAGAACCTACAGATGTAACCGACAATGCGACTGAGGATACTACAGAAGATGTAAAGAAAGCTACTGAGGATAAGAAAGAAGAAGTAGCGAAAGCTGCTGAGGATAAGAAAGAAGAAGTAGCGAAAGCTGCTGAAGAGGCGAAAGCTGCTGAAGAGGCGAAAGCTGCTGAAGTCGCAAAAGCTGCTGAAGTCGCAAAAGCTACTGAAGTCGCAAAAGCTGCTGAAGTCGCAAAAGCTGCTGAAGTGGCAAAAGCGGAAGAAGTAAAGAAAGAAGAAGCAGTAGCCGCAGTGCAAAAGCAGGAAGTTGCCAAAGAAGAGGCTGAAATAGCAGTTGAACAAGACGCAGATAAAAGTATTGAGGCACCAAAAGCTGTCACTATCATTTCTGCACCACCTGAAGAAACTGATACTGCAGTTAATGAAATGGAACTCGTCTACTTTGACTACGACAAGAGTGCAATCAGCCCAGCCTTTGCAGAGATCATTCAGAAAAATTATGAATGGATCGCAGAAAACCCTGATGTACAGATTCAGTTGGAAGGTCACTGTGATGAGCGTGGAACCAATGAATACAACCTGGCTTTGGGAGAAAGACGTGCGAAAGCTGTCTTTGACCACCTGGTCAGTCTTGGAGCAAATCCATCACAATTTTCTATGGTCAGTTTTGGTGAGGAACGTCCAGCAGCTTCCGGCAGCAACGATGTTGCCTGGGGTAAAAATCGACGTGTAGAGTTCACCCGCCTGTAAAAAACTTTTACAACTCTGTCACTAATAGACTTCTCTTAGAATTATGCTCAGCGAATGGTTAGGCGAATCGAGCATAGTCGGGATGGTACTGAGCGGGAGTTTTATCGCAAAGCTCGTCTTGCTCATTTTAGCTTTGATGTCGGCCCTTTCCTGGGCCGTCATCATTATAAAGACACTTCAGTATATAAATATCCGCAAAGATAATCAGAAGTTCTACCAAATCTACCTCAACGAATCCAGTCTTAATCAAATCAAAAAAGTTTCAGCAGATTTCCCTTATTCTGCTTTTGCATCGATGTACTCTGCCACCTATCAGGAAGCAGCCAGAATGAGTCAGCGCATACAGCGCTCAACACCTGATATCACGGAAAACACTTCAATGCTCCCGCATCTTAGTCAGCAACTGCAAAGGGTGATTGAGCAAACGATAAATGAAAGATACGCTTTCATAGAAAACCGTTTAAGCATCCTCGCAACCATTTCAAGCGCAGCTCCTTTCATCGGTTTATTCGGAACCGTGCTGGGAATTATCAATTCCTTTCAAAGCATAGGAACTTCCGGCGTTACCAGTCTTGCTTCAGTTGCTCCTGGGATTTCAGAAGCTTTGGTTGCTACTGCTGCAGGCTTACTTGCGGCTATTCCTGCTTTAATGGCCTACAATTATTTCCGTAATCAAACCCGGATCTTAGCAAATACCATGCGTAATTACGGCATGGAACTTACTAATCGTTTTGAATGGATAGTACATGGGCGGCTCCTGGGATCAGAATGAACCACTGAGTGAAATAAACGTTACTCCTTTTGTGGACGTTCTGCTTGTTTTGCTGATTATCTTCATGGTAACTGCTCCAATAGTAAACCATGTGATTCAGGTGGATCTTCCTGAAGACAGTTACAACCAGGATAAAATGAAACCCATGCAGGAACCACTGCGGGTAGTGATTGACAAATCCGGGGTTTTGTATTTAGGAAACACCCGTATCGGAGGGAGTACTGAGGACGAGAGTCAGAGAGTGCTGGAGGATAAAATTAAACAATGGACCAAGGGTCAGAAACAACCATGGTTGGTTGATGTGGAAGCAGACGAAAAAGTGGATTACGGGTCAATTGTGCCAGTCATTGCACGGCTCAAAGAACTAAAAGTCAGCATGAACCTGGTGATTCGACCCAAAGCAAAAAAATAGCACCTGCATTCAGCTGGTTTCCTCTTTCATAACAGTGCTATCTTCTTTAATTACTGTAGTATTTTCATCAATTTTTGCTTGATCATCTTTGTTTTTCTTGGTCGCGCTTTTAAAATTAGTAATCATTCCGCCAAGTCCCTCACCAATTAGAGGCAAGCGTTTTGCTCCAAATAAAACAACGATAATTGCCAAAACTATTAAAAGTTCCCAAATGCCTAAACCAAACATAGTGTGCGCTCCTGCTTATTGTGTCATGGCCCGTTAGGCCGTATAATGTAAATTGATCTTATAGTAGATAGAATTCGTCTGATAATCGCAAGATTAATGAAACAAGTCAACCTGTGAAAATTAGCTTAATCAAATGAAACCCCATGAACGCAGAAACTACGGAGCAGGAATCAACACTGCACAAGCTTAAATTTTTGGCAGATGCGTCGCATGTGATGCAGGCAGAAATTGCTCGTACCGACATTTCCCTGAATGAGGTCATGCTCTGGAAACAAGGGACTGTGGTGATACTGGACAAGATAGTCGGCTCTACGATTGACGTTTTAATCGGCGACCGTTTAATTGCACGCGGAGAGGTCGTTGTGATTAATGACCGCTTTGGCGTCAGGATCAGCGAAATCACCCATCCTGACGAAAAACCTAAGTTAGGCTGGAAATAATAATTCTCATAATTCTCATAATTCCGCTTTATCGCCCCTCATTTAATCTTCTGACTGAATTCATTCTCCCCTTAATGCCTTTGGAAATGCAGTCGCGGTACGTTCCAGATCTTCTTCAGAATGGGCAGTTGAGACGAAAAGCGATTCAAATGCTGAGGGTGCAAGATAAATCCCCTGTTTGAGCATACTCCGGAAAAAACGGGTGAACTGCTCTGTATCAGTTTTAAGCGCCTGTTGATAATTTTGGACAGGTTCTGCTGAAAAGAATAATCCGAACATGCCCCCCATAGCCTGCGTTTGAAGAGGAATTCCGGCAGATTCAGCCGCAGATTTAAACTCTCCTGAAAGCCATGCTGTTTTTTGACCAAGTTCCGGATAAGGATTCTCTTCTTTTAAAATACCCAGAGTAGTTAATCCCGCAGCAACCGCCAGTGGATTTCCGGATAGTGTTCCTGCTTGATAAACAGGACCTGCAGGGGCCACTTGAAGCATGATATCCTGACGGCCACCATATGCACCAACAGGAAGGCCTCCGCCGATTACTTTACCGAAAATGCTCATATCCGGAACTATACTAAAGATCTTTTGAGCCCCTCCGTAATCAACACGGAATCCACTCATTACTTCATCGAAAATCAGCAAGATTCCCTCACGGTCGCAAAGCTCACGCAAACCTTGTAAAAATCCATGTTCCGGAGGAATCATCCCCATATTTCCGGCAACTGGTTCCAAAATCACGGCAGCAATCTCTCCGGAATTTTCTTCCGCAAGTTTGATGACTGACTCCAGATCATTAAATTTCGCCTGTAGAGTCAGTTCGACAAAAGCAGCAGGAACTCCCGGTGAATCCGGAATTCCTAAAGTCATTGCTCCGGATCCTGCCTGAACCAATAGTGGATCAACACTGCCGTGATAACAGCCTTCGAACTTAATAATTTTATCACGTCCGGTATAACCACGCGCAACTCGGAGCGCGGCCATTGAAGCTTCTGAACCGGAATTAACCAGACGCAGCATTTCCACGCTGGGCACTGCCTCACAAACCATTTCTGCCAACTGGATTTCACCTTCAGTCGGAGCGCCAAATGATGTTCCATTCCGGAGAGTTTCTTCAAGTTTGCGGACTACTTCAGCATGAGCATGGCCTAAAATCATCGGCCCCCAGGAACCTACATAGTCAATATATTCGTTGCCGTCCACGTCAAAGAGTTTTGAACCCTGAGCACGTTTGATGAAAAGTGGATTCATCTTTACGGATTTGAAAGCACGGACAGGACTGTTTACTCCGCCCGGAATACTTTGCTGTGCACGTGAAAATAATTGTTTAGACTGTGTGATCTGCATGAAGGTTGCACTTAATTAAAAGGTTAAATAGATTTTTTATCGACTGAAAACTTTTAGTCTGCATAAATACA
>Ga0233443_1000675_pt1 | contig 35564 bp, 34 predicted proteins | sample SI_123_September_2_FD_182784 | JGI IMG/M metagenome (GOLD analysis project Ga0233443, IMG submission 182784) | Seawater microbial communities from Saanich Inlet, British Columbia, Canada - SI_123_September2016_200_MG | ecosystem: Environmental > Aquatic > Marine > Inlet | place: Canada: British...
AGCAATGCTCGAAAATTATTTACCAATTATCGTATTTATTTTCCTTGGAATTGCCTTTGGAGTAGGACTTACAGTCGTAGGATATCTTCTAGGTCCTAGTGAACCCAGCGAGGAAAAAAACTCACAGTTTGAGTGTGGATTTCCTGCTTTTGATGACTCACGCATGCACTTCAATATTCGATACTATCTCGTGGCTATTTTGTTTGTGCTTTTTGATCTCGAGGTAGCTTTTTTCATTCCCTGGGCTGTAGTTCAGGCTAAGTTAGGCTGGTTTGGCTTTGTTGCAATGTCTATATTTCTATTGCTTCTAGTAGTTGGCTTTATCTTTGAGTGGAAAAAAGGGGCCTTAGAGTGGGAATAATAAGGATTAAATATGGCTATTGAAGGATTAATGAAAGAAGGATTTGTTACTACTTCACTTGACAAAGTTATTAATTGGGCAAGGACGGGGTCACTTTGGCCAATGACTTTTGGCCTTGCTTGTTGTGCTGTAGAGATGATGGAGGCTGGTTCATCACGATACGACCTTGATCGTTTCGGTATCGTTTTTAGACCAACTCCACGTCAGTCAGATTTGATGATTGTTGCTGGAACACTTACGAACAAAATGGCACCTGCATTAAGGAAGGTATATGACCAAATGCCAGAACCTAAATACGTTTTATCGATGGGCTCCTGTGCCAATGGAGGCGGTTATTATCACTACTCTTATGCTGTAGTTAGAGGATGTGATCGAATTGTTCCTGTTGATGTTTATGTCCCTGGATGCCCTCCAACGGCAGAAGCGCTTTTATATGGAATTCTTCAATTACAAGACAAAATCCGAAGAACTAATACGATTGCTCGAACCTAAACTATGAAAGAATTAAAGCAAAAATTATCCAAAGCTTTTGGTAAAAAAAATGTGAGTGCAGCCTATGATGAACTTACTCTTGTCATTAATAGTGATGATGTTGTTGAAGTATGTCAGAAGCTCAAAGATGAATTTAAATTTGAAATTTTGATAGATCTTTGTGGGATTGATTACTTAACTTATGGAGAATCTGACTGGAATGGCAACGCAAGTTCATCAGGCTTTGGTAGGGCTCGCCAAGCACAAAAATCAACCAATCAAAAAGACCAGCGCTTTGGTGTTGTTTACCATCTTCTCTCAGTTTCAAGTAACCAAAGGTTGAGAGTAAAGGCACTTCTATCTGCTGACAATTTAATGATTCAGTCGGTGACTAAAATCTGGAATTGTGCGGATTGGTTCGAGAGAGAAGCTTTTGATTTATTCGGAATTTTATTTGAAAACCATAACGATCTCAGAAGAATTTTGACTGATTATGGTTTTGTGGGTCACCCTCTCAGAAAAGATTTCCCAATGATTGGTGAAGTTGAAATGAGATATGATGATCAACTGGGAAGAGTGGTTTATGAGCCTGTGAGTATCGAGCCAAATATTAATGTCCCAAGGGTAATAAGGAAGTAAGTATGTCAGAGATGAAAAATTACACGCTTAACTTTGGTCCACAGCACCCTGCTGCTCATGGAGTACTAAGACTTATTTTAGAGCTAGATGGCGAGGTTGTTGAAAGAGCGGATCCTCATATTGGACTCTTACATCGCGGCACTGAAAAATTAGCTGAATCCAAGCCATATAATCAATCCATTGGGTACATGGATCGCCTTGATTATGTATCGATGATGTGTAATGAACATGCCTATGTTATGAGTATTGAAAAGATGCTTGGGCTTAAAGTGCCAGAGCGTGCAGAATATATTCGAGTTATGTTCGATGAAATCACCCGAATAATGAACCATTTGATGTGGCTTGGAACCCACGCACTTGATGTTGGCGCGATGAGTGTATTTTTATATGCCTTTCGTGAGCGTGAAACTTTGATTGATTGCTATGAGGCTGTTAGTGGTTCTAGGATGCACGCGACCTATTACAGACCTGGTGGAGTCTACAGAGACTTGCCTGACACAATGCCACAATATCTTGACTCCAAGTTAAGATCTGAGGAAAAGCTCAAAGAGATCAATGCAAACCGCCAAGGTTCGCTCCTTGACTTTATTGAAGACTTTGCAAACAAATTTCCTGCAAGTATTAAGCAGTACTCAGATTTACTAACGGACAACAGAATCTGGAAACAAAGACTAGTCAATATAGCAGTAGTTTCTCCTGACAGAGCAATGCAGCTTGGCTTTACTGGCGCTATGTTGAGAGGCTCAGGAATTGAATGGGATATTCGCAAGAACGAGCCTTATTCGGTTTATGATAAATTAGATTTCGAAATTCCTATTGGCGTTACAGGTGATTGTTATGATAGATATCTAGTCAGAATGGAAGAGATGCGCCAATCGACTCATATTATTAATCAGTGTGTCGCTTGGCTCAAAAGTAACCCTGGTCCAGTGATGTCTGATGATCACAAAGTGACCCCGCCTAACAGAGAAGACATGAAGGATGATATGGAGTCACTAATTCATCACTTTAAGTTGTTTACTGAGGGCTATTGTTTGCCTGAAGGTGAGGCTTACACAGCAGTTGAAGCTCCAAAAGGTGAGTTTGGTGTCTACCTAGTTTCAGATGGAGCAAATAAGCCATACAGAGTTAAAATTAGAGCGCCAGGCTTTGCCCATCTTGCTGCAATGGATGAGATGTCTAAGGGTCATATGCTATCTGATGTTGTGACCATAATTGGCTCTCAAGATATTGTTTTTGGTGAGGTTGATAGATGATTTCTGAACAAGCAAAAAAAGAGATTGATCTTTGGGTTTCTAAATATCCAGAGGGTCGAGCTAGTTCTGCAGTAATGCAAGCATTAACGATTGTTCAAAAAGAGAATGATGGCAGCTTAAATGGAGATCTGATGCAGGCAGTTGCTGATTACTTGGACATGCCAGCAATTAGTGTTCAAGAAGTTGCTACATTTTATGAAAACTATAACCATAAGCCTGTTGGAAAACATGTAATTCGCTTCTGTCATAACATCTCTTGCATGCTAAATGGTTCAGATGAGCTGATTTCCTACTTAGAAGACAAGCTCGAAGTTAAAACGGGACAAATCAGCAAAGATGGTTTAGTTAGCGTCAAAAAAGTTGAATGTTTGGGCGCTTGTGTTGGCGGTCCAATGTGCCAGATTGATGACCAATACCATGAGCATTTAACAACTAATAAATTAGATAAAATTTTGGAAGATTTAAAATGAATGAAGTTTGTTTTAAGAATATAGATAAAGAGAATCCATCAAGTTTAGCTACTTATGAGGCTCACGGTGGTTACAAAGTTTGGCGCAAAATTCTCAATGGCGAGATGACACCAGATGAAATTATTACAGAATTAAAAACCTCAGGATTAAGAGGGCGAGGTGGTGCTGGCTTCCCAACAGGTTTGAAGTGGAGTTTCATGCCTCGAAACCAAGAAGGTCAGAAATATGTCGTATGTAATTCAGATGAGGGCGAACCAGGCACTTGCCATGATCGAGATATTCTTAGATACAATCCTCACTCTGTTATTGAAGGCATGGCAATAGCTGGATTCGTAATGAATGCATCCATGGGCTATAACTATATTCGTGGCGAATTTATGGAGCCTTATTATCGTTTTGAAGAAGCCTTGAAAGCTGCCTATGAAACAGGCTTACTTGGAAAGAATCTTAAGGGCAGTTCTGTGTCCTTTGATTTATATACGCACCTAGGTGCTGGAGCATATATTTGTGGAGAAGAGACAGCTTTACTTGAATCTCTTGAAGGTAAAAAAGGCCAGCCAAGATTTAAGCCTCCTTTCCCAGCCAACGTTGGACTGTATGGTAAGCCAACCACAATTAACAATACTGAAACTTTTGCTTCAGTTCCTGAAATTCTCTCAAAAGGTGGGCAGTGGTTTGCTGACTTAGGTGTGGAAAATTCAGGAGGAACGAAATGTTTTTCAGTGACTGGGAATATTAAAAAGCCAGCTAACTTTGAAGTGCCCATGGGTACACCGTTTTCTAAATTACTTGAATTGGCCGGTGGATTAAAAGAAGGTAGAAAGCTTAAGGCGGTCATTCCAGGCGGCTCATCAACACCAATTTTAACAGCAGATACGGCTATGCAAATGACCATGGACTACGATAGCATAGCAAATGCTGGATCAATGTTAGGCGCAGGTTCAGTCATCGTCATGGATGACACAACATGTATGGTTAAAACTTTGACACGTTTAGCACACTTCTATTATGACGAGTCATGTGGCCAGTGTACGCCGTGCCGAGAAGGAACGGGTTGGCTTTATAGAATGCTACAAAGAATTCTTGATGGAAATGGAAAAAAAGAAGACCTTGATTTACTTTTGTCTGTTGGAGAAAAAATTATGGGAAACACAATCTGTGCTCTTGGAGACGCAGCTGCTACTCCTGTTGAAAGTTTCATTAAACACTTTAGAGAAGAATTTGAATACTATATCGAGCACGGTAAAAGCATGGTAGAAACAAAACCTAATTTAATTGAGGAAGAGGCAAGTGTCTGAGATTGAAATTGAAATTGATGGCCATCTAGTCAGCGCTAATCAAGGCGACTCCATTATTACTATTGCTGATAGAGAAGGAATAGAAGTTCCCCGTTTTTGCTATCACAAAAAGCTATCAGTTGCTGCAAATTGCAGGATGTGCCTTGTTGACGTTGAGGGAATGCCTAAGGCCCAACCAGCTTGTTCAACACCTGCTGCGAGTGGCATGAAAATTCATACAAAAAATGATAAAGCCAAATTTGCTCAAAAAGCAGTTATGGAGTTTTTGTTGATTAATCACCCATTGGATTGTCCAATCTGTGATCAAGGTGGAGAATGTGAGCTGCAAGATGTTGCAATGGAGTATGGCTCGGATGTTTCAAAATTTAATGAAGGCAAAAGAATCGTTCCTGATAAAGGCATTGGCGCACTCATTCAAACTGACATGACAAGATGTATTCACTGTACTCGCTGTGTAAGATTTGGTGCTGAAGTTGCTGGTATTGTTGAGATGGGAGGAACTGGAAGAGGCGAAGGTGTGAAAATTGAACCTTTTTTAACAGAAGGGATCCAGTCTGAGCTTTCGGGAAATATGATTGATGTTTGTCCAGTTGGTGCTCTCACTTCAAAGCCTTTCAGGTATGAAGCAAGAACTTGGCAAATGAATGCAGTCCAGAGTGTTGCTCGACATGATTTGGTTGGTTCTAATATCTTTACTCAATCTTACAGAGGCAAAGTGAAGAGAGTAGTTGCTAGAGATAATGACTCGGTAAATGAAACATGGATTTCTGATAGAGATCGCTTCTCATATGAGGGTTTAAATCATGAGAGTCGCTCACTCAAGCCTAAAGTCAAAACAAATGGTGAATGGCTCGAAGTCGACTGGCAGGAAGCACTTGCGTTTGCAATTGAAGGGATTAAAAAAAATGCAACGAGACCAGAGCAGTTAGGTGTCTTGGCCTCAAAAAATGCTTCACTCGAAGAATACTATTTGATGCAAAAATTAGCTCGCGGCTTTGGAACAGAAAACATTGATTTTCGATTAGATCATGCTAATTTAAGTGAAGGAAGTTCAATGGATTCAAGCATTACTCTATCTGAAATTGAGTCAGTAGATCATGCATTAATTTTGAGTTCATACACACGTCTAGAGCAGCCCATGATTAACCATCGTATTAGGAAGGCAGTTATCAATGGAGCAACAGTCAACACAATTAATAGCAAGAAATTTGATTTTAACTTTAAGACAAAAATAGACCTTTTGGCTTCTCCGCAAACATTATTGCCAGCTCTTCAGTCTATTCTTAAATCTCTATATCTAAAGACAAAGGCTGATTTACCTGAACAACTATCAAAGGTTAACTTCAGTGATGAGCATGATAAGTTTGCCGATGATTTAATTGCTTCTGAAAATGGAGTAATTGTTTTAGGAGAACATCTAAACAGTAATTCTAGTTCCTCAGTAATTATTAGTACTGTTTCTCAAATTGCACGAATCTCGAATTCAAAAATCGCTAATTTAACGCTTTCAGGTAATGCTCATTCTGCTGAAAAAGTTGGCTTTATTCCAACTAATCAGGGAATGAATGCCGGCTCTATGCTCACTGAAAGTTCCAAGGCATTCTTATTAATGGATGTAGACAGTGAGTATGACTTTTATAATCCAAAGCTAGCAATGGATTTATTTAACAAGGATGATGTCTTTGTTGTTTCACTAACGAGTTTTGAGAATCAATCAACGCTTTTAAGTGCTGATGTTATTCTCCCTATGGCTTCTTTTTATGAAACATCTGGAACTCATATCAACTTTGATGGAATAGCTCAGTCATTTAGTGCCTCCGTTAAAAGTCCTGGAGACTCTAAGCCTGGATGGAAAATTATCAAAGTAATGGCAGATTTGCTTAAGCTAGAAGGCTTCAACTTTGTAGATTCATCACAGGTAGCAGAAAAAGCACTATTATCCTCAAAGGCGCAGACCAATATTAGTGGGGTCAGTGCAGAGACTTTTGAAGACTCAGATATTACTACGCTATGGCAGTATGCTCCTTACGCAATTGATAATGTGACTCGAAGAGCAAAAGCTCTTCAGGACTCAAACATAGGAAAGATTAATAGTGCATATATTGCAAAGTCAACAGCAAAGAAATTAAGTCTTAGTGAAGATGATCTTTACCTAGGTGTGCCAGTCTCAATCTCAGATGATGTCGCAGAAGATTGTGTTTTTGTTCACACTAGTCAGGCCAGAAGGGTTTAGGAGGAATCGGTTATGTGGCAATCATTCGTCGAGCTTATTCACCAATTAATACCTTGGTTTAACGGTAGCTTAGCAGATGTATTAATTATTGTAATTAAAGGTTTAGCATTGATCTTTCCTTTAATTATTGCGATGGCATATATGACCTATGCAGAAAGAAAAGTGATTGGTTTTATGCAGCTAAGAATTGGGCCTAATCGTGTTGGCCCATTTGGCCTTCTGCAGCCATTTGCAGATGTCTTTAAGATGTTATTTAAAGAAATTATTTTTCCCTCAAAGTCAAACATTTACCTATTTTTATTGGCACCTATTTTAGCCTTTGTGCCTGCAGTCGCAGTTTGGGCAGTTGTCCCTTTTGGTGAGAATTTTTATATTGCCAACCTTGATGTAAGTCTGCTTTATGTGATGGCAATTGGATCAGTGGGTGTATACGGTATTGTTCTCGCAGGCTGGGCATCTAATTCAAAATATCCTCTTTTAGGAGCATTAAGAAGTACAGCGCTTCTTATCTCTTATGAGCTTGTTATAGGTTTTGTTTTAGTAACGGTAGTCATGGTTGCGAGTTCAGTCAACCTGAATACTGTGGTTGAAAGTCAATCTGGCGGTATATTGAATTGGTATTGGATTCCATTATTTCCAATGATGATCGTATTTTGGATTGGCGCATTAGTTGAGACCAATAGAGCACCTTTTGATGTTGTAGAAGGTGAGTCCGAAATTGTTGGAGGAACTCATGTAGAGTATTCTGGAATGCCTTTTGCATTATTTTTTATGGCTGAATACTTCAACATGATCTTCATGGCCATGCTTGCGGTTTTGTTATTCTTTGGCGGTTGGCATTCACCATTTGATGGTATTCCTTATCTTGAGAGTTGGTTTGCATTTGTTCCTGATTTAATTTGGCTGTTGACTAAGATGAGTTTCTTTTTATTCTTGTATTTTTGGATACGTGCTTCATTCCCTAGGTTTAGGTATGACCAAATTATGCGATTATGTTGGAAGGTTTTCCTACCCTTGACAATTATTTGGATATTTGTCGTGGCATTGATGACTCAATTAAATATTGGACCTTGGTTTTAAGGAGAATGAGAAATGATAAATAAAGTTAAAAAATTAGTGAATGACTTTAGCCTTGGTGAGCTACGAACTGGCCTAAAGGTAACAAGTAAAGAGCTTGTTAATAAAAAAATCACCGTGCAATTCCCTGAGGAGCGAACACCTATTTCTCCTAGATTTAGGGGCCTTCATGCCTTGCGTCGCTATCCAAATGGGGAAGAAAGATGCATAGCATGCAAACTTTGTGAAGCAGTTTGCCCAGCAAATGCAATCACCATTGACTCAGAAATGAGAGAAGATGGAACGAGAAGAACAACCCAATATGATATTGATTTATTTAAGTGTATTTTTTGTGGTTTTTGTGAGGAAGCCTGCCCAGTTGATGCGATTGTTGAGACGCATATCTTTGATTATGCATTCGAGTCAAGAGAGGGAAGTATTATTGATAAAAAAAGCCTATTAGCTATTGGCGATGAAAATGAAGAGGCCATTAATAAGGCTAGATTAGAAGACTCCAAATATAGGTAAGGGCTGTTATGGAATTTACATCAATCTTATTTTATGTGTTCTCGTTTTTCTTTGTCGTGAGCTCATTTGTGATGATTACCTCTAGAAATACTGCAAAAGCAGCACTCTGGCTCATCCTGACTTTTTTCAGTGCAGCAAGTCTCTGGCTACTTCTTGAAGCAGAGTTTTTGGCTATTACACTCATATTGATTTATGTGGGTGCTGTTATGGTGCTCTTTATGTTTGTAATCAAGATGCTAGACACTGATCAATCAACACTTAGAGCTCAGTTTACGCGTTATCTTCCGCTGGGTATTTTTGTATCCATTGTAGTCATTGTTCAAATGGCCCTAGTTTTGAACGCTGGTCCTTTCGATCTTGAGGTGGTTGGAGTGCCAGAAAAACATGGTTCATCTTATAGCAATATTACTGCTATTGCTGAGCAGCTTTATACAATCTATGTCTATCCATTTGAACTTGCAGCGATACTACTATTGATTGCAATTATTGCAGCAATAACTCTTGTTCACAGGAATCAGATTAATAGTAAGAAACAAATTATTTCTGAGCAAATCAACGTTCAAGCAAAAGATAGAATGAGGTTTGCAACTATCAATAAAGATAAAGTTAAGGAGTCAAAATGATAGCACTTTCTGACTACTTGATTCTCAGCTCAATTGTTTTCTGTATTGGGCTTGCTGGAATATTTATCAACAGAACAAACATCATCATGATATTGATGTGTGTTGAGTTAATTTTGGCGGCAGTTAATACAAACTTTATTGCCTTTTCTTTTTATGGCTCAGATCTATCTGGGCAAATATTTGTATTCTTTATTTTGACAGTGGCTGCAGCAGAGGTTGCTATTGGTCTTGCGATTTTGACATTGATGTATAGAAATCGTGGCTCGATTGATATTGACGTCACTAATACTTTGAAGGGGTAGTGATGCTTGATATATATTTGACCATTGTTCTAGCACCTTTGATGGGCTCTGTGATTGTTGGGCTTGCAGGAAATAGACTAGGAAGAAAGATTTCACATTCAATCACCATACTAGGCGTTGCTATTTCGACAGTTTTGTCACTCTATGTCTTTAATCACCATGTTTTAAATAACGCAGATATTTTTAATCAGAACATCTACACCTGGATGCAAATTGGAGGCCTCAATATTAGTGTAGGGTTTCTAGTCGACAACTTAACCGCGGTGATGCTGGTCGTTGTTTCATTTGTTTCTCTAATGGTCCATATATACACCATTGGCTACATGCATGATGACAAGGGATACACTAAATTTTTTAGTTATATATCTCTTTTTACTTTTGCAATGTTTACCCTTGTAATCTCAAATAACTTCATGCAACTGTTCTTTGGATGGGAGGCTGTTGGATTAGTTTCTTATCTTTTGATTGGATTTTGGCATCACAAAGAATCAGCGATTGAGGCAAATCTGAAAGCTTTCCTTGTGAACCGAGTTGGAGACTTTGGTTTCCTTTTAGGAATTGCCTTTGTTCTTATGTTTTTTGGAACGCTTGACTATGCCGAAACATTTAGTCAAAAAGAGCTCATTGTAGGGCAAACATTATTTGGTGATTTTTCTGCTATAACGGTTGTATGTCTTCTACTCTTTATTGGAGCAATGGGTAAGTCAGCTCAGGTCCCACTCCACGTTTGGCTGCCAGGATCAATGGAAGGTCCAACGCCAATCTCAGCATTGATTCATGCTGCAACGATGGTTACTGCAGGCATATTCATGGTGTCTCGCATGTCACCACTATTTGAATTGAGTGATGTTGCATTGACAGTTGTTATGATAATTGGTGCAATCACTGCATTATTTATGGGATTGCTTGGCATTGTTCAAAATGATATTAAAAAAGTGGTTGCTTATTCAACCCTCTCCCAGCTTGGCTATATGACTGTCGCACTTGGAGTCAGTGCCTACTCTGTTGCGATATTTCACCTGATGACGCATGCCTTTTTTAAAGCGTTACTTTTTTTGGCGGCTGGCTCTGTCATTGTTGCTCTTCATCACGAACAAGACATTAGAAAAATGGGCGGCCTTAGAAAGAAAATGCCTATTACATATATTACCTCACTCCTAGGTACATTGGCTTTAATCGGATTCCCTGGATTTGCAGGCTTCTATTCAAAAGATATGATTATTGAAGCGGTGCATTATTCTGACTTACCTTTTGCAGGTTGGGCCTACTTTGCAGTTGTTTTGGGTGTATTTATAACTGCTTTTTATAGTTTAAGATTACTTTTCTTAGTGTTTCATGGAAAGTCAAGAGTTGATAGTCATACCGAAGAGCATCTTCATGAGACTGCTCCATCAATAACTGTGCCACTAGTTCTCCTTGCTATTCCTTCAGTAGTAATTGGTTACTTTACTATTGAGCCAATGTTATTTGGCGGCTGGTTAGAAAATGCGATTACTATTGATTCATCACACCATGCTTTAGAGAAACTCAAAAGTCACTTCCACTCTGCATTCGCACTAATAACGCATTCCGTAGTGACTCTTCCATTCTGGATGATGATTGGTGGCGGAATAACAGCATGGGTGTTCTGTCTATATCGGACTGATTGGGCAGAGATTATTCAATCGAAATTCAAGAGAATCAACTACGTACTTAACTCTCTTTATGGGTTTGATAGGTTCAATGAAATTGTCTTTGTAAAAGGGGCGCTAAAGATTGGAAATATACTTTGGAAGATTTCAGATATGGCTCTTATTGATAAGCTACTTGTCAATGGTAGTGCTAAATTTACACGTTATTTGGGAGCCTTTATAAAGCCTGTTCAGACTGGCTATGTATACCACTATGCATTCTTTATGATAGTAAGTTTGATGCTTGTTTTGGGTTGGGTGTTAATCGCTTCAGATTATTCATTTTTAAGTTAAGGTAGAAGTATGGATTCATTGCTAAGTATTTTAATTTGGTTGCCTATTTTCGGGGCTGGCGCAGTTCTGTTGATTGGAAACAATAGAAGCCAACTTGCAAAATGGGCCAGTGTAGGTACTTCAATACTCGTCTTTCTTTTATCCATCAATTTATTTTTAGACTTTGATACAACTACATCTTCAATGCAGTTTGTTGAAAAGACGAGCTGGATATCTCAATTTAATATTTTTTATCATCTTGGGATAGATGGAATTTCAATGCCCTTGATCATTTTGACTACTTTTTCTACAATAATAGTCATCATTGCTGGATGGGAGGTTATTAAATATAGGCCGGCTGATTATATGGCTGCATTTTTAATGATGGAAGGAATCATTATTGGTGTTTTTTCAGCAATGGACTCAATGCTTTATTATGTTTTTTGGGAAGCTTCATTAATCCCAATGCTTTTAATAATTGGTATTTGGGGCGGGAAAAACCGTGTCTACGCATCAATTAAGTTCTTTTTGTACACATTTCTGGGCTCAGTCTTTATGCTTGTTTCACTGATTTATATGTACAACCTTAGTGGATCATTTGCCATTTCTGATATGCATTCCCTGCCATTGACATTGAGCCAACAGAGCTGGATTTTCTGGGCATTTTTCCTTGCATTTGCGGTAAAAGTGCCGATGTTTCCAGTACACACATGGCTTCCTGATGCACATGTACAGGCGCCGACAGGTGGCTCGGTGATTCTGGCTGCCATCATGTTGAAGATGGGTGGATATGGATTTTTTAGATTTTCACTACCTATAACGCCAGATGCGTCATCATATTTTGCTTTTGTTGTTATTGTGCTTTCATTGATTGCAATTGTCTACATTGGTTTTGTTGCTCTAGTTCAAAAAGATATGAAGAAATTGATTGCCTACTCTTCAATCTCGCATATGGGATTTGTTACTTTGGGCGTGTTTGCTTTATTTTCAATTATGAAGATGGACTCAAATGGAGAACTATTATCGATTGCAGGGGCAGGTATAGAGAGTGCCTACCTGGGTCTAGAAGGAGCAATGATTCAAATGGTTTCTCATGGCTTCATATCTGCAGCTATGTTCTTGGTGGTCGGCGTACTCTATGAACGTCTTCATTCTAGAGAAATTTCAACTTATGGCGGTGTTGTAAATTCAATGCCGAAATTTACAGGGTTTGCTGTTTTGTTTGCAATGGCAAATGCTGGACTCCCGGGTACCTCAGGTTTTGTTGGAGAGTTTATGGTGATCCTTGGCGCGCTTCAAGCAAACTTTTGGTATGCATTTTTGGCTGCTATGACTTTAATTGTGGGTGCAGCTTACACACTATGGATGGTTAAACGAGTGTTTTGGGGTCCAATTGTCAATCCAGATGTCAAAACGCTAAGTGATATTAATTCTAGAGAATTTGGTATTCTTGCAATTCTAGCAGTGGCAGTATTATGGATGGGCGTTTATCCTCAGCCAGTCATTGAAGTCATGCACGTGAGTATCGCGAACCTCCTTGAGCAGGCACTTACAACTAAAATACCAGTTATATTATGATGAATTTTAACTTTAATGTTTCAGAACTAATCTTTGCTTTGCCAGAGATTTTTCTGCTTAGCGCAATTTCTTTTATCTTATTGTTTGATTTGTTTGTTAGTGAGCAATACAAGAAATATACTTATCACTTGTCTCAATTAGCTCTCATAGTTACAGGTGTTCTTGCATTTAGTTTAATTGGAGAGAGTGCAACTATTTTCTCTGGAACATTCGTATTGGACAATTTAGGCTCAACGTTTAAAGTCTTTATACTTGGATTTTCAGTTATTGCTCTTGTGTACTCTCGTCAATATCTTAGAGTTCATGAGCTATTAAGGAATGAATATTATATTCTTGCGCTAATGTCCATCCTTGGAATGATGGTCATGATATCTGGACATAGTCTCCTTACTTTGTATTTGGGACTGGAAATAATGTCGCTTTCACTTTATGCGCTCATTGCAACGGCAAGGGATAGAGCTTTTGCGATTGAAGCTGCATTAAAGTATTTTGTTTTAGGTGCTATTGCCTCAGGTCTGCTGTTGTATGGAATGTCAATGGTCTATGGCATAACTGGCGGCTTAGATATTGCTCAGATATCAAATTTTGCAAGCTCATCCACATTAGATTCTCAAGAGACATTGATTCTTAATTTTGGTCTTGTATTTCTTGTAATTGGCGTTGCTTTCAAACTTGGAGCAGTTCCTTTCCATATGTGGGTTCCAGATGTATATCAAGGTTCACCTACTTCAGTCACAATGTTTTTATCAACGGCGCCAAAGATTGCAGCGGTTGCTTTATTAGTTCGACTGCTGATTGATGGTTTGGGTGATTTTCAGCATTATTGGGCTGATTTATTCATGGTACTAGCTGTACTTTCCATTGCTGTTGGCTCGCTAGTTGCGTTGACTCAAGTTAATATCAAAAGAATGCTTGCTTATTCAACTATATCCCATGTAGGGTTTGTGCTTCTTGGTTTTATGACAGGTGTTGTAGAGGGCTATGGTTCAGCTGTTTTTTATGTGTTGGTCTACATTTTAATGAGTCTGGCTGCTTTCGGCTCAATCATAGCTCTGAATCGAAATGGCTTTGAAGCAGACCAAATTTCAGACTTTAGAGGCTTAAGTAAGCACTCTCCATGGTTTGCTCTAATTATGCTTGTTGTGATGCTATCAATGGCAGGAGTCCCTCCTTTTATTGGGTTTTATTCTAAGCTCTTTATCATTCAACAAGTGGTATCTGAGGGTTACGTAATTCTGGCTGTCGTTGCAGTTATTTTTGCAGTCATCAGTGCTTATTATTATTTACAAGTAATTAAAACAATGTATTTTGATGAGTCAGATAAAGAAATAGTTGTCTCTGCACCAATTGATCTGAAGGCTGTTTTATCCTTGAATGGTGTCCTGATTTTAATCATTGGCTTAATGCCAAGTTTTTGGATGAGTCTATCTGTTTCACTATTCTAACTGACTCAAGCTTTTATTAGATTTTCTGTAGAATGACTTTATGATTATTGCACATCGTGGAGTATCCTTTAATCTTCCTGAGAATTCTTTACCTGCTTTTGAAAACTCTTGGTCTTTGGGAGTGGATGGCATAGAGGGGGATTTTCACCTCACGAAGGATGGAGTAATTGTATGCATTCATGACGAAGATACTAAGAGAGTTTGTAATATCACTAAAGTTGTAAGTCATTCAACTATCGAAGATTTAAAGCAATTAGATCTCCAGTACAAAGGCAATGAAAACCTTAATTTAAAAATCCCAACATTGGATGAAGTGCTTCAGACTATTCCAAATGGAAAGCAAATATATATTGAGATTAAATGTGGTGTTGAAATAATATCACCATTACTTAATCAACTGTCTGAATCTAATCTAAATATACATAATGTGGTGATTATTTCATTTGATACCCAGGTAATTAAAGTACTCAGGGATTCACAACCTCAATACAAATCTCTTTTGCTTTATTCGTGCGAAGATAATAGAGATACAGATGAATTGATTGCTGATGCTATGAAAATCAATGCAAATGGCATCTCTACTGACAACGAAACATCACAATTGATGGTGGAAAAAATTATAAGTTCTGGTCTTGAGTATCACTCATGGACGATAGATGATCCTGAGGTGGCTAGACAATTAATTCAGTGGGGGGCAAGCTCAATAACCACCAATGATCCTGAGACTTTAATCAAACAGATCTAGATAGAGAGGAAAATATTCCTTGACTGGCGATCTTCAAGCGACTTAAAATGCAGAATCTTGTTCTTATGAGAGTTTCAATTTACCATGGCCGATAATTTTTTGTCAAGCGTTATAACTGCAATACTAGCAGCCTTTTTCTTTTCGCTTGCTGCAACAGTGGTGCCTTACTTTTATAATGTTGGAGGAACCGTCTTTCTTCTTCTTTCGGTTCGTTATGTAAGTACATTCATATTTGCAAGCGTATTAAATAAATCGCCTAAAAAAACTAAAACTAAGTCGACTCACACCCGGCTCATTCTGATTAGTCTTTTTCAAGCGCTCTTTGTATCTTCATATATGTATTCAATAAAACTTATCCCTTTGAGTCTTGCAGTTGTAGTAATTTACACTTTTCCAATTATTACTTTTTTTGTTAATTCTTTAATCAAAAGTCGATCCATTGATTTTTTATCAGTATCAGCACTCTTAGTTTCCTTATTTGGTATTTGGGTTTTGGTTCAGGGTGACTCGAGTGATTGGAATTTATGGGGCATATTTTGGGGTTTGGTTTCATCTTGTGCTCAAGTCACAGTTAATATTCTATCAAGGCATGATAGCGTTGAGTCGGGTTGGGGCCTCGTAAAATATATAACAGTCTTGCCCGCACTGATATTTGTATCCATCTATTTTGCTGTTACTTCAGATCCAATTTCTTTAGTATCCTCAGAGATGTTAATGTGGAGTATTCTTTCAGCCATAGGTATGAGCGGAGGGTTTTATTTTTTCTTTAAATCGATTTCTATAATTGGCCCAGTGAGAACTTCCAATGTAATGTATTTAGAGCCTGTATTCACAATTCTTCTGGGGGTGATGCTTTTGCAAGACCAGTTGGGTATTAGCCAGTGGGTAGGAATGTCTATTATTTTTATTGCTACAATTTCACTAGAACTTTGGGGTAAAAAATATAATTAAAATTCTCCATTATGAAAATAGTCATAGCTCCTGATTCTTTTAAAGAAACGCTCTCAGCATTTGAGGTTGCCAGTACTATTGAGTCAAGCTTTCAAAATGTTTTTCCAGAGGCTGAAATCATTAAGATCCCAATCGCCGATGGTGGCGAAGGCACAGTCGACGCAATGGTATCAGCAACGAATGGAAGTTTAATGTTTTCAGAGGTTGAAGGACCAATGGGCGAGATCACAAGAGCTAAGTGGGGCATGCTTGGAAACTCAAAAACAGCTGTGATCGAGATTGCAGAAGCATGTGGCTTACATTTAGTCTCTGCAGACAAAAGGAACCCAATGGCTGCATCCAGCTTTGGAGTTGGACAACTTCTAATCGCTGCGCTAGATAAAGGAGCAGAAAAAATCATTATTGGCCTTGGAGGAAGCGCTACGAATGATGGAGGGTTTGGGTTTTTAAGGGCAATAGGAGTTCAGTTTTTGGACTCTAGGGGTAATGAATTGAAAGGTCATTTTGAAACTATAAGTTTACTATCTGATATTGACTTAAGTCATATCGATATTCGGATAAAACAGACATCTATCGAGATTGCCTGTGATGTAGATAATCCACTTCTCGGGGATCAAGGCGCTTCTGCAGTTTTTGCAGCCCAAAAGGGAGCGAGCAATAAAATGATTGAAGAGCTAGAGTCAATCATGGCTCACTATTATGAGATCATCTCAAGTAAGTTTAACTGTCAGTTGCTTGACCAGCCAGGGTTTGGCGCTGCCGGTGGATTAGGCTTCGGTATTAAAGCCTTCTTAAATTCAGAGCTTAAGAGTGGAATTAACATTGTCCTTGAGGCACTAAACTTTAATCAATGTTTAATGGATGCAGATCTAGTCATTACTGGAGAGGGAAGGATTGATAGTCAAAGTGTAAGAGGTAAGGCTCCAATAGGCGTTATTAATTATGCAAATCAATTGAACTGCAGAGTTTTTGTCATTGCAGGTTCAGTTGATGATCCAAAAGCTTTTAACAAAAAGTTCAATGTAACTAATTCTTACGGCATTGTTAATGAAAAGTTTTCAATTGAAAAGGCTTTTGAGGACCCGTATGGGTGTCTTAAAAATGTCTCTCAAAAAGCTGCAGAGGATTTTAGAGCCTTAGTAACCTAATTTAGGGTTAACTAGATTATTGAGGCTCTCATTCGCAATGTATCTTCGCATATTTATCATCACCAAATCGAGTGTAAGCGGAATATAGGTATCACCATCATCAGCAGAAATATGAGGCATAACCATAAGGTTGGGCGCAGTCCATAGCTTAGAATCTGATGGCAGTGGTTCAGGGTCAAACACGTCAATGATTGCCGCCTTAACGTGGCCTGAGTTTAAGTTGTCAACAAGGGCATCATAGTCCATTGTTGCAGCTCTCCCAACATTAATGATTCCTACGCCAGGCTTCATTAATGACTGACGTCTTTTATCAAGAAGGTTAAAAGTTTCCTTTGTGTTTGGGGTTGACATAAATATATAGTCAGCAAGAGGCAGCACTTCATCGAGCACATCTTGAGTTACCATTTGGTCAACATCATTAAGATCTTTTCCATGGCGACTAACACCAATAATATTCATACCAAGAAGCTTACATTTTTGAGCAACAGCATGACCAATATTTCCAACACCAATAATGAGCAATGTCTTGCCCATAATGGGGGAAGAGTAGAGAGACTCCCAGTGGTTACTCTGTTGGTTTCTGATTATTTCAGGAATATGGGTGTGTAGCATCAAGACACTCATGAGTCCAAATTCTCCGGCTTTGGCGGAATGAACTCCTCTATTATTAACAACAGAGACATTTTCAGGCACCCAGTCCATCGGGCATAGATGCTCAACACCTGCCCCAATGATATGTATCCACTTTAAATTAGGAGCAATTTCAGATAGATTTTCAGTCGGAAAGTCCCAGCAAACTAAAACCTCTGCAGTTTTCATGGATTCATAAAAGTTATCGAGATCCCAATCGAAAAAAGGATCAATCTTATCTTTTAAGTCTGGGTAACCTTCAACTGTCTTATTAAATCTTTCTTCGGTGATTGCAAATACACTCTCTCCTTCAATCGTTGGGGGGAATGAATCAGGATTGGCATGATTACTCTTAAAATGAACTCTTATTTTTTTATCACTCTTCATGACTTTTTTTTGCATTAATCTAAGGATTCTCTCTTGACTGAATTTCTTTTAATTTTTTTGTGACGATTTCAACTCTCTCTTTTTCAGATTTTCCATCTACTTCAAACTGAATTTTAATGAATTCATTAGCAAGTTTGCTGAAGAAGTCATTCTCATCTTGACCATTGCTTGGAATATTAAGTACAGAGTCCCCTCCATAAGTTGGTATAGGTGAGTCTTTTAATTCGGTTACTTTGAATGGCTCTTTGCCTACATCAACACTTCTGATTTGTTCCCTAATTTTTTGGCGCATCATTGCAACGCCCTGATCACTAGCCAGTAAGTTTTCATTTTTATGGATATTGATTGGCCCCATACCCTCACACGCCTCTCTGTCTGCAGGAAATCTTTGGCGCTCTTCATAAGGACGATCAAATACCTCACCTTGCTCAATAAGTTCTGGTCCCTCAGGGGTGTTATATTCTTGAGGATCACCCCGTTCACCAAAATTAGCCCAGGCATAGCATATCGTTGTTTCATCATCAACTGGGACAACCCATCTTGTGAACGAGCTGCGTCCATAGAGTATTTGTTTGGTTCCATCTGCTGCAAATGCTGCGCCTGCTTGGGTAAAGTTTGGCAGAACAACTTCATTAATTCTAAACCAGACATTATCACCCACCCTTCTTGTATTGCAACCAAGAATCCAACTATCACGTTCAAAAAAATCAATTTGTCCTACTTCGCCAAACCCTTCAGAGAACTGTTGTCGACTCATATTCGAGTGAAGAAATGATGTATGAATTGGGTCAACTATTGCATCAAGTACTTGGAGCCAATTGCAATCGAATGGAGCCTTATATGGAACCATTTCCATGTCATCAAAACTGAGACTATCGAACATAGGAAATTCAGGAATTTTTTCTATTGGACCTAAATAGGCAAAAATAAGCCCTTTAAACTCATGTGTTGGATAAGCGCCAAGCCTTACCTTTTGCTTGATAAATTCCTGCGTGTGCTCAGGCTGTCCTGGCACCTCTATAATTGAACCATCGACATCAAAATGCCATCCATGGTAACAACAGCTGATACCTGTTTTTTGACAAATTCCAAACTCAAGTGATGCTTGACGATGGGGGCAATGCTTGTGGACTAAGCCTAACTGTTTACTTTGGTCACGGAATAAAACTAGCTCCTCTCCTAAGATTTTTATTGCTACGGGAAGATCCTCAAGTTCTGAAGAAATAAAAATTGGATGCCAGTATCTTCTTAGGTATTCACCTGCTTTGGTTTCTGGACCAATGCGAGTTATTTCGTCATCTATCTCTTTAGAGTGTTTTAATTCATAGCCAGAAAAGCCTTTCTGATCAATATCTATGCTTTTTTTTTCGATACTCAAATCTTTATTCTCCAACAATCTATTTGACTGAATAAAGTCAAATAATACCAAAGATATTTACATATTAATCAATTTTTAATTGAATAATGACCATATTGTCAAATTATTTTTAAGTATTTACTTAATATGCAATAATTGGGTTTATAATCTTGAAAATAAATAATCAAATTCTAAATATGGATTCTTCATTCATTACAGATAGCCTGTCTTCTTTTAATAAAAAAGGGGCCCTAAAGCATGGTTTGCCAAGTGTGGCATACACCAGTGAAGATTTTTTTGAAACTGAATGTCAAACTGTCTTCTCTAATAACTGGGTATTTGTTGGTTTTGCTCATGAGTTTAATGAGCCTGGTGATGCAGCTCCAATAACTGTTGCTGGTCAGCCCATTCTCCTGATAAAGAATGTTAATGGAAGTATCAATGCATTTCATAATTCTTGCTCTCATCGCTGTCTCAAACTCGTTGATGAGCCAAGCAATGTTGGTTCAATGCTATCTTGTCCTTACCATTCATGGACCTATAATCTAGATGGCGATCTTTGTGCCACTCCATTTTTTGGAGGTAGGGAGCACCATCCTGAAGGATTTAACATGGCGGAGCATGGCCTTCATTCGGTCAAAATAGCAATCTGGCATGATTGGATATTCGTTAATTTAAATAATGACTGTGAAGATTTTGATGAATATGCAGAGCCATTAATTAATAACTTTAAAGACATAGATTTTAAAAAAATTCATCCTGTTGCAACTCTAGATTTTGGGGAAATAGCAACGAATTGGAAATTTTTAATGGAAAATTTCATAGAGCCTTACCATGTGCAATTTGTCCATAGAACAACAACCAATCAACCACTAGAAGATCATTACACAATTGTTGATGGTGTCTGCGTTGGCAGTGCAATTGATCTGGATGAAAATGATAAAGTTGAAGGAAGCTTATCAGTCAGCTCAAGATATCTCACCCTATTTCCAAATTTTATAATTGGGCGATATTTCCCTGATCAGATTGGCGTCTATTTAAATGTTCCGACTGATTCTGGACACACTCTTCAAAAGAGAGTTATCTATACAACAGACGGCAAAGCTATTTCCGACAAAAGTGTGGATGAGATTAAGAAGTTGTGGTGGGATGTTCACAAGGAAGATCATGCAATCTGTGAAAGAATGCAGCTCGGAAGATTGTCTCCAGTTGCAAAAAATGGCGGTTTACTTTCACCCTACTGGGAGGATAGTGTCAGAGCCTTTCAGCAAATGGTTGCAGATGCTGTAAGCAAATAAATATTATTAATGAGGAGTAATGATGGCAGATGAAAATTTTAATAGTGACTATAGACTAGCGCACACGATGATGAGGGTTCTTGATTTGGATAAATCAATTCATTTTTATTGCGACATACTGGGAATGCATGTTTTAAGGAAAACTGATTACCCGGGAGGGCGATACACTAATGCGTTTGTAGGGTACGGGCCAGAGATAGAATTTCCAGCACTGGAGCTAACTCACAATTGGGATCAAGAGGTTCACTATGATAAAGGAAACGGATGGGGGCATATTTGCATTGAAACACCAGACGTTTATAAAGCTGTTGAGGATTTGGAAGCGAGTGGGGCCAAAATACTTAGTCCAGCTAAGCCCATGAATGCAGGCACTCGGATACTCGCATTCATTGAGGATCCAGATGGCTATGTTGTCGAATTAAATGAAAAACTTGAACTAACTGAATAAGGAAAAATAATGAATGATAATAAACCACAATTATATAAATTTAGCGAAATTGAACACCGCCTTCACACCTTAGAGCCAGGTAAAAGTTATATCAAACCATTTGTTACAAGCGCTGTTAGTGACACGATGTGTGGTGGACTAAATTTTTTGAACGAAGTATCTGTTCCCTGGGAGCTAACGTGTGATGAGATTATTTACTGCATGGAAGGTACATTTAGGTTGACTTGTGATGGCGTAGCTTATGAATGTAATCCTGGAGATGTTCTTTATATACCAAAGGATAATTCGATTGCCTATGAATGTGATGAAAAGTGCATCATTTTTTATGCAGCATATCCTCATGATTGGAAACAGCAAGCTGGTATTACGTTCGTTCCAGGAATAGATCCAGAAGATATGCCACAAAATTAGGCTATTAAGATGAGTAACTCGAGCAGTCGTTTAATTAATTTAAATCAAGTCAATGATAAAGCAAGTGATGTAAGTTCTCAGTTGCCTACAAGAGATACCCTTAAAGATAAATTAAATCAACAAATTATTGATTTGCTTGAATTAGATGGGCGATTGCCTTTTAAAGAGATTGCTAATAGTCTTAATATCTCTGAAGGGACGGTTAGAAATCGAGTTAACCGAATGAAGGATGCCGGTGTTTTGCAAATCAAAGCGCTTGTTGACCGCTCAGCAATCAATTATTCGACTGATTCCATGTTAGGAATAAAGGTCGCATCTAATTCAAGTCCAAGCCTAGTGGCTAAAAGACTTGAAAATTGTAATGAAATTGTTTTTATTATGTGGGTTACTGGGCGATATGACTTACTAGTAGAGATTGCATCTGAAAGTGACGATACGTTAAGTAAATTTCTGGAAGAACATTGCTTTAACAATGACGATATAAAAGATGTTGAGGTCATGAAGGGATTATCAACATTTAAAAATCAGTTCTTGTTAAAGTCTCAAGAGAAACTTTGAAAATGAATTTAAGAGAATAGAAGGAGAAATATATGACTAAAATTTACCACACAAAGATGGCGGATGCGCTTCCCTCAAAAAAGCGTGTCGCTGAAGAAAAGGCGCGACTTGAAAAGGCGGGCATTAAGTATATTCTTTCTTGTTGGATTGATATGCTTGGGCTCCCTAAAACTAAGCCAATACCTTTTGCAGAATTTGAGGCATTGTGTGCTGGAAAAGGACCACAATTTGCAGTTCATTCAGTCTCATTTGTACCAGAATTAGGCCCCAATGATTCGGATCAAATTCCTGTTCCGGATCTAGATAGTTTAGTGATTTGTCCATGGGATAAAACCTGTGTATGGGTTTTTTCTGACTTATGGTGGGAGGATGAGCCGTACAATTTATGCCCTCGACAGACACTCAAAAGAGCTGTTCAAAATGCTGATGATGCTGGATATAAAGCTTTTTGTGGTATCGAGCCAGAATTTATTGCGATGCGTTATGAAGATGGTCAGCCAGTCAAGGCGGTTGATGATGACCCATTGCCAGGAGAGGGTTTAAGGCCAAGAAGGCAGGCCTTTGGATATGATGTTGAGTACTCAATCGACTCTATGGATTTTTTGAAAGAATTAATCGATATTGTCAATGATTTAGGGTGGGAAATGAAAGATGTAGTCTGTGAGGGCGCATACTCACAGTTTGAGTTAGACTTTACTTATACAAACATTCTGCAGATGGCAGACCGATTAGTTTTCTTGAGAGTGCTTCTTAAAGAAGTTGCCAAAAAATATGGAATGTTTATCACCTTTATGCCTAAGCCAACGATTGGTGACTGGAGATCTGGTGCACACATTAACTTTAGCATGACAAGAAAAACAGATAATAAGAATATCTTTGAAGGAAAAGATGGTAAGTTTTCTGATGTAGCTTATCACGTTGTTGGAGGCTTGATTAAACATGGCTCCTCAATTACTGCGATAGCCTGTTCCACAGTTAATTCATACAATGGACTAGTTCCAATTGTGGGCGGGTTTGAGGGCGGTGTTTATACATGGGCTCCTACGACAATGGCATATGGCGACAATAACCGATCTTGCATGATTAGACTTCCACAGAATCGTTTTTGTATTGAAAATCGTGCGGCGGATATGTGTATGAACCCATACCTCTCTTTAGCTATGACAACTGCTTCAGCTTTAGATGGAATTAAGAATAAAATTGATCCAGGCAAGCCCTTGAATTTGAATTTGTATACCTTGAGTCCTGAAGAAATGGAGGCCTCTAATATCAAATCATTGCCTCGTAATCTTCTTGAGGCTATTGAGGCGTTAAATGAAGATGACTTTGCTAGAGAAGTACTCGGAGATTCAATGCTTCTTCAATTTTTCTCTTACAAGAAAGATGAATGGGATCGATATCATCAAGCGGTAACTGATTGGGAAGTTCAAGAGTTTTTAAGACTCTACTAGATATTAAATCATTACTAAAAAATTAGTACGTTTTTAATTTAAACTATCTTTTTTTGAGTTAATTTTAATTCAAAGATTGTGTTGATTATTAGGAGTAAATATGTGTGGAATTGTTGGACTTTTTATTAAAAATCCTGCGCTTGAGTCTCAACTGGGAGCATTAGTCGCACCTATGTTGAGTGAGATGACAGAGCGAGGCCCTGATAGCGCTGGTATGGCTGTTTATCGAGACCCAAATGACAAAGGATGTAAGGTTACTGTGCTTTCTCAAAAATTAGATTTTGACTGGGCTTCTTTTGAAAAATCAGTTAACTCTAATTTTTTTCTCAAAAAATTTACTGTTACTCAAAATCATGCAGTTCTCTCTTTGGATAATTCACTGAATGAAGTGGAGGAGTGGCTTGCGTTAAATTGGAGTGATCTAAGTGTTACAAGTGCAGGAACTAATATCGAAATCTTCAAGGGCAAGGGTAACCCAGCAGATTTTATAGAACAATTTGATATTAAAAATATGACTGGAACTCATGCGCTTGGCCACACACGAATGGCGACTGAAAGTGCTATTACGACTGAGCACTCCCATCCTTTTTCTACGGGACAAGATTTATGCCTGGTACATAACGGCTCATTGTCAAATCATAATCGCCTACGTGAAACCTTAAAACGTGCAGGCGTTCAATTTAAAACCGATAATGATAGCGAGGTTGCTGCAGGATATTTGAGTTGGCGCTTGAGTGAGGGTGATGATCTTGATGAGGCGCTTAATCATGCCATTGAGGACCTTGACGGCTTTTATACTTTTGCCATTGGAACTAAAGATGGCTTTGCTGTGATGAGAGATCCAATTGGATGTAAACCAGCAATTATGGCTGAGACAGATGATTGGGCTGCTATGTCTTCAGAATATAGGGCAATTGCAACACTTCCAGGAGCTGAAAATGCCCGCATATGGGAGCCCGAACCAACACAAATTTATAGTTGGAAAAGGAGTTAAATATGACAGCAATAAATTTAAATGAAAGCAGTGTCAGAGAGCTCAATGAAAAATTACAGAGCGGCTCTTCAGGCGATCAGTTCTCTGTCAATAATACGGTTGGCAAGCACGCACTTTCAGTGGGACTAACCTCAGAGGTTAATGTCGTGATTAATGGCCATGTTGGCTATTATTGCGCGGGTATGAACCAACAGGCAAATATTGTAATCAATGGTAACGCCGGACCTGGTCTTGCTGAAAACATGATGTCTGGTGAGGTGCGCGTGACAGGAAATGCATCCCAATATGCAGCTGCAACGGCCCATGGAGGTTTACTTGTTATTGAGGGCGATGCGAGTTCGCGTTGCGGTATTTCAATGAAGGGAGTGAATATTGTAGTAGGTGGTAATATTGGACACATGAGTGCATTCATGGCTCAATCTGGTTGTCTTGTAGTTTGCGGGGATGCTGGAGATGCTTTAGGGGACTCAGTTTACGAGGCCAAAATTTATGTTCGCGGTGAAGTCAAAAGTTTGGGTACAGATTGTATTGAAAAAGAAATGCGTGATGAGCACAAAAAAGAGCTTAAAGAATTACTAACACAATCAAATATGAGCTATAAAGTTGAAGATTTTCGACGTTATGGTTCTGCACGAAAATTATATAATTTTGACATTGACCAAGTTGATGAATACTAAGGAGACTAGATTATGAGTAAAGATAATCCAACATTAATAGAATCAGCAACTTTTCCTCGACATGTTATTGCTGAAATTCAGCGAGCAGCCAAAACAGGTATTTATGATATTCGTGGCTTTGGTGCGAAGAGAGATATCCCTACTTTTGATGATTTGGTTTTTCTTGGAGCGTCAACTTCCCGCTACCCTTTAGAAGGTTACAGAGAAAAATGTACCACTGAAGTTGTCTTGGGAAATCGATTTGCAAAAAACCCAATCCATTTAAAAACACCTGTCACTATTGCTGGTATGAGCTTTGGATCTCTTTCAGCTCAGGCAAAAGAGTCTTTAGGAAGAGGTGCTACGCTTGCTGGAACAAGCACCACAACTGGAGATGGTGGTATGACTCCGGAAGAAAGGGGGCACTCTAAAACCCTTATTTACCAGTACTTGCCTTCAAGATATGGCATGAATCCTGATGATTTGAGGCGCGCTGATGCAATTGAAATTGTTCTTGGTCAGGGCGCTAAGCCAGGCGGGGGCGGAATGCTCTTGGGTCAAAAAATTTCACCACGAGTTGCACAAATGAGGAATCTTCCTGAGGGAATAGATCAGCGTTCAGCCTGTCGACATCCAGATTGGACTGGGCCAGATGATCTTGAAATTAAGATTCAAGAGCTCCGTGAAATCACTAATTGGGAGAAGCCTATTTATGTAAAGGTTGGCGCCACTCGTGTATTTTATGATGTCACTCTTGCGGTTAAGGCAGGAGCTGATGTTGTCGTTGTTGATGGCATGCAAGGCGGAACAGCAGCAACTCAAGATGTATTTATTGAGCATGTTGGTATTCCAACACTGCCGGCGGTAAGAATGGCTGTTGAAGCTTTGCAGGAGATGGATATGCATCGCAAGGTGCAGTTGATAGTTTCTGGTGGCATCAGGAGTGGTGCTGACGTTGCAAAAGCCTTAGCCCTTGGTGCCGATGCAGTCTCTATAGGTACTGCTGCGCTCATCGCTTTGGGTGATCAAAGTCCAGAGTTTGATGATGAGTATAACGCGATTGGTTCAGCTGCTGGCTTTTGGGATGATTATCAGGCGGGAAATGATCCAGCCGGAATTACGACGCAAGATCCCGAACTTGCTAAAAGATTGGACCCAATTTTAGGGGGCCGAAGATTGGCAAACTATATCAACGTTCTCACACTCGAGTTACAGACTTTGGCTCGCGCCTGTGGCAAAAGCCATGTCCATAATTTGGAGCCAGAGGATATGGTAGCATTAACAATGGAAGCTGCAGCTATGGCTGGAGTCCCTTTGGCTGGCACAAGTTGGATTCCTGGAAAAAATGGGATGTAAACTACTTAAATTATTTATAAAACATGACAGATAGGAGAATTTATGGCTATTAAACTTAGCAAGGTCGCTAAAGAGAGAGGGATTGAATATTTTTTGATTAGCTTTGTGGATTTATTTGGCAGTCTTCGCTCTAAATTAGTTCCTGCACGGGCTATTGATGATATGCAAAAAGATGGCGCTGGTTTTGCAGGATTTGCTGCCTGGCTTGATATGACACCTGCCCACCCTGACATGTTTGCTATTCCTGATCCAGATAGTTTAATTCAATTACCATGGAAGCCAGAAGTGGCATGGCTTGCCTCAGATCTTTGGATGGATGGAAAACCAGTAGAAGCCTCACCCCGCGTTGCTTTAAAGCGACAGTTAGCCGAGGCTGAAAAGCAAGGATTTAGAATGAAAACGGGTGTCGAGTGTGAGTACCATCTAATTAATGATGATGGAACTGATATAGCTGACGAGAAAGATCAGCAGAGTAAACCTTGTTACGATCAACAAGCTTTAATGCGTCAATATCCAGCTATCAAACAAATTTGTGACAGTATGATTGAGCTTGGATGGGGCCCATATCAAAATGACCACGAGGATGCCAATGGCCAATTTGAAATGAACTGGGATTTTGATGATGCACTCACCACTGCGGATCGCCAGGTATTTTTCAAGTTTATGGTCAAATCAATTGCCGAAATTCATGGGATGCGGGCAACATTTATGCCTAAGCCTTTTACTCACCTGACTGGAAATGGTTGTCATTCCCACCTATCTATCTGGAGTCTAGACGGGACGAAAAACCTGTTTAACGGGGACAATGATAAAAGAGGATTGGGGCTGTCTTCTTTAGCCTATCAATTTTTAGGCGGCATTATGCATAGTGCTGACCGATTGACAGCAATCTTTAATCCAACTGTAAATAGCTATAAGCGAATCAATGCGCCAAGAACATTGTCTGGTGCAACGTGGTCTCCAAGTTCAATTACGTATGGTGGCAACAACCGCACTCACATGATTAGAGTGCCAGACTCTGGAAGATTCGAATTAAGATTAATGGACGGCGCTGCGAATGCTTATCTGATGCAAGCTGCTATTCTTGCTTGTGGTCTTGATGGTATAGCTGCTAAAAGAGATCCGGGTGACCCGCTTGATATAAACATGTATGAACTCGGTAAAGATATTGAGGGATATAAACAGCTCCCTAAAAACTTACTCGATGCCCTTAGACTTCTTGAGGGCAGTGATGTTTTGAGAGAGAGACTAGGTGATAACTTGATTGATGCTTATATCAAACTGAAGCAAAGTCAATGGAATGATTATTCAGCTCACTTAAGCCAGTGGGAGAGAGATAATACTCTAGACTGTTAACTATAATAAATAGCGTTTAAATAAATAAGATGCTGAAATGGACTACGATAAATTTGAATTAGGTGATGTTACTCTTCTATCTGGAGAGATATTAAGTTCAGCATTCTTGGCTTATAAAACCTATGGTAAATTAGATGCCAACAAAAGTAATGTCGTCGTTTTGCCTACTTTTTATACTGGCTCTCACCAAAGAAATGAAGGATTCTTTGGTCCTGGAAGAGCGATAGATCAAGATAAGTACTTCATTGTTTCAATTAATATATTTGGTAATGGAATCTCTTCCTCCCCAAGCAATGCTGAATCTCCTCAGGATGGCCCAAGGTTCCCTCATGTTTCGCTTTGGGATAATATTGCTTGCCAGTATCGGCTTCTGACTGAGGCATTAGGAGTAAAGAGGATTGCTTTAGTGACAGGATGGTCAATGGCTGGATGTCAGGCGTATCAGTGGGCTGCTCAGTACCCTGATTTTGTTGATGCCATCTTACCCTTCTGCGCCTCTGCAAAAACTTCACCACACAACTTTGTGTTTCTTGAGGGGGTAAGGTCGGCACTTTGTGCAGATCAGCACTGGAATAATGGAGATTACACCTCTCCTCCTGTTGATGGACTCAAAGCATTTGCAAGGGTTTATGCGGGATGGGCTTTCTCACAAACTTTTTATAGAGACTCACTCTATAAAACAATTGGCTACGAATCATTTGAGGATTTATTGGTTGACTGGGAGGAAGACCACGCTGATAATTGGGATGCCAACAACCTTCTTTGTAAGCTAAGGACTTGGCAGACCAGTGACATTAGTATTGGCCCAATTTATAATGGCAATTTTGAGATGGCACTTAAATCAATAAAGGCTAAAACCATTCTGATGCCGTGTTCTCAAGATCTATATTTCCCTCCTGAAGATAATGCCATTGAAGCTAGCTTCATACCACATGTTGAATTCCGACCTTTTGATTCGCCATTTGGCCATTGCGCTGCAAATCCAGGCAATGATAAAGGTTTTACTGTAGCACTAGAGGATGGATTAAGACAGCTACTAGGAGAGTAATAATGGGTGATGATATGACAATTACATGGAAAGATTTTGAAAAAGTTGATATAAGAGTTGGAACTATTACCAAGGTTGAAGACTTCCCTAAAGCTAGAAAACCAGCCTTCATTTTGCATGTTGATTTTGGTTCTGAAATTGGTATAAAAAAATCTAGCTCACAAATTACTGATCTTTACAACAAGCAAAAACTTCAAGGTAAACAAGTTATGGCTGTTGTAAATTTTGCACCCAAGCAAGTTGGACCAATTATGAGTGAGTGTTTGGTTTTAGGATTTTATCGTCTAGATAATTCAGTGGTATTAGCCACTAATGATTTACCTATTGATAATGGATCACGACTTTTATAGTTTCATCTCGGCTTTTCATAATTTATAAAGTAAAATATTACTATTACCTAGTTTAGTTCCTTAAGCACTGGATAAAGCTTGCGAAAACGCTTATATTCTTCATCATAACCATTTTTATGTTGAATATTGGGTGTTATTTCTTTGGCAAAAACAGGCGGCGTCATAATCTCAACTGGATTGGCTCCTGTAGTTGCACAGAAAGCTAGCCTTGCCGCTCCCAAAGCAGCACCAAAATCACCATTCTTTGGTAATAAAAGTGGCACACCTAAAACAGTAGCAATGAGTTCACACCAATAATGCGAATCCGTCCCGCCACCAATTGCTATTAGCTTATCAAATTTAACACCTGCAACCTGCAGCTCTTCAAAGCTATCACGCAGACCAAAAGCAACACCACTGAGCACAGCATGGGTTATATCTTCAGTACTGGTGTTAGCACTAAGACCTAAAAAACCGCCACGTACAGCGGCATCGTTATGCGGGGTGCGTTCACCGCTTAGATAAGGAATAAATTGGATTTTCCCAGGGGCTTGTAACTTCAAACCCAAAGCCTTAGTGAGTTCCGTTGGTTCTTTACCTGTAAGCAGTGATAGCCAATTTAGACTCCCTGTGGCTGAAAGCATTACTCCCATTTGATACCAATGATGAGGGATGGCATGACAAAAAGTATGCACAGCAGTTTTAAAAGCTGGGACATAGTCATTTCGTGCTGCCAAAATTACGCCAGATGTGCCTAATGACACAAAACTTTGTCCTTCCCGCAATACGCCAATACCACAAGCGGCGGCGGCATTATCTCCAGCACCACCAGCAACATAAACAGGTGCTGATAAACCCCATTTTTTAATTAGCTCTAAACGAAGTTCACCAGCCTTAGCATTGCCTTCGATTAAGCGTGGCATTTGATCAAGCCGCATATTCGATACTCTAAGCAAATAATCAGACCATTGCCGCCTCCCAGTATCAAGCCAAGCAGTGCCAGAACTGTCAGACATATCTGACACATAATCACCCGTCAAATAATAATTAAGATAAGCTGCAGGCAACAAAACTTTAGCGATTCGCTTGAAATTGTTAGATTCATTTTTTTGAAGCCATGCAAGCTTTGGTGCGGTAAATCCTGAAAAAACAATATTACCCGAGAGCTGTCGAACTTTATCTGTTTGGTCTAATTTCAATGCCTCCTTTGCTGACCTGGTGTCATTCCATAATATGCATGGACGAATAACTGCTCCTGCCCCATCAAGCAGAGTGGCACCATGCATATGACCCGTTACTCCAATTCCACGAACATAAGCAAAGTTTGGATACTTTACACTGAGTTCCAACATTGCACTTTCTAAAGCTGTTATCCAATCAGCTGGATTTTGCTCAAACCAACCTGTTTTTGGTTGAGATAGTGGATAATTGTAACTGGTTGAGCCAATTGACTGGCCATTGTCGTCAATCAGCAATGCTCGTAGCCCGGATGTTCCTAGATCAATGCCGATAAAAGCCATAATTTAAACCCTGAATTATATAAATTTACACCTTTGTTAAATAATGTTTAATCGTTGCGCTCAATCCATCAGACCAAATCATTAAAAGCCACTGGTCAAAAGCCACTAAAAAATCACTATTAGTTGAAATTTTTTTATCATATATTTTTTGCTCAATCCAACACTTTGGGTTTGTTTTTGCCTCTTTAGCAACTGTTTTAAGCTTATCCCAAGTAGGATCATTTGCTTCAATAAGACTCCCATCTTCGCGTGCTCCATAACACATTCTCGCCCAAATCGCCTCAATTAAAGCCAAGCCTTGAATAGACATATTTTTAGATAAACATTGTCTCACTATTGGTAATACAAAGCCTGGGTGACGGGCAGATCCATCAAAGGAGACCCGACGTACGGTATCTACCATGGCAGGGTTGGAAAACCTCTCGGCAATAAAATCAACATATTGTCTTGGCGATACATTAGGAACAGAGCTAACATGCGGAATAACCTCTTCAATATGCACCTTATAGAATAATTTCTTAATGAGTGTATTGCTCATACAGCCTGAAATAGTTTTAATTGATAACAATTCACCAGCATTTGCAACAAATTGATGTCCTGCATTTAAAATTCTAATTTTCATTACCTCATATGAATGTACGTCAGAGGTAAATGTTACCCCCACATTCTCTAGATGAGGACGACCAGCACAAAAGTCATCTTCAATAACCCACTGTCTAAAGTTTTCATGAGTAACAGGTGCTGTATCGTCAATACCAAACTGCTGCACCAATTCAAGCTCTTTATCTCCAGTAGCAGGCACAATACAATCAACCATAGAGTTTGGAAAACTACAATTTTCATCAATCCATGTCGCCAGTAATGGGTCAGACATGGTTGCCAAGGACACAATCGTATTACGTAAAATATTGCCGTTTCCTTGGAGATTGTCGCAACTCAATCCCGTAAACGGACCAACACCACTCTCTTTTCTGTGTTTTAAGGCAGCAATAATAGCACCAAAGGCTGTGCGCGGAGTATTTGGATTTTTTGCGTCATGCAAAATATCGGCGTGAGTATTGTTAAATTCGTTTGTCACAGGGTCTAAATAATAGCCACTTTCGGTCACTGTTAAAGATACAATCTTGATTGTCGGATCAGTCATACGAACAATAAGAGAATTGTTATTACTATCTATTTGTTCATAGTCAATCATAGAGCCCACAATTTCTACTGATTTAGAGGTTGGCTTAAGTTCAATTAAAGTTGTTAAGCAATCTTGGTTGATTAATTTCTCTCTTTGAATGGCGTCAAATTCTCTAACTCCAGCACCGACTATAGCCCAATTATGGTCAATGCCTGTTTCAAAAAGCCTATGCAAATACCAGGATTGGTGTGCACGATGAAAATTACCCACACCAATATGAATAATGCCTGGTGATAGCTTTTTACGATTGTATTTTGGTTTTATAATATTCTCGGGAAGTGAGGACAGTGTATTGTTAGATAGTTCCATTGATAGTTATAAAGTATGGTTAATTTAGTTTTGCTAATACCCTGAAATTCAAGTGCAGTAATTGATTATTTTATCGGCATTAAGAAAGGATTCTTTTGCAATTAGTTTTGCATTTATATCGTCGTTCTGCCTAACCCTTTCCAATGCTTGATATTCTGTCATACCCGTTGATACATGTCGTTTGGCAACACGATCATTACTAACTTCTATTGGTATATCTAATAACCATGTTTCATCAAAAAGTTTTCTAATTGAATACCAAGGCTCTGAATTCAGGAGTAAATAATTACCTTCGACCAGTATTATTTTATGATCAGTCGATAAGTGTATTGCATTTTCAATTGGGTCTTTTATGTGATGATCAAAACTGGGAAAAATTCCTGTCCGAGATTTGCGTGCTTTAGCAAGATCACTATAAAACTTTTGAGAATTAAAAGTAAAAGGGGACCCTCTTCGAAGATATGCTTGAGAGGAATTTTTCATTTGGCCTAATTCGCTTCTGTAATAGTGATAGCCATCAAGGGGTATAACAACTAATATTTCCTTTAGTCGTGTTATTAGTAAATTTGCAAGTGTGCTTTTTCCACTTCCCGGTGCGCCAGCCAAACCAATCCAAAACTGTGTTCCATTAACCATGCTTTTGGATTTTTCATACAATTCATCAGCAAGTTGATTATTTATATCCAAGGCTTGGCCTCTTTAATTATCCCAAACAGCTTGAATTTTAAGACTGTCTATAGGAGAGCCTTTTTGCATGTATGTTGCAATATCTTCGGCATTTAATTTATGTGTTACTATTTTTTCAAGTTCTGGAATGCAGTTATGAATAGTTGCAAGTGCTTCTGTAATATTATGATGATTTAATGAATGAGATCCTGCAATAGTGAGCTGTCTGCGAAATATTTCAAAAGGGGCAATTTCCATTTTTGCATCTGGCGGACAAACACCTAGGTGCATAATTTTTCCGCCATCACATACGAAGTTAATAAGCTTTTCTGCAACCTTTATAAGCCCTGTTGCGTCAACTACTAAATCAAATTCTTTGTTTAAATTTGCAAGATTTTCCTCATTAGATTGCATAGCATTAAATCCCATGCTTTCTGCAAGTATAAGACGATCTGAACTGATATCTACAAAGGTAATCTTTTTCGCACCTTTATCTTTTGCTGCTAAAGCAAATAATAACCCCATAGGTCCAGCGCCAAAAATAAGTGCGTTATTAGAGGCGCCAGCATTAACAGCACCTACACCATTTAACGCACAACCTAATGGTTCAGCAAGTGCTGCAATATGGAAAGGCAGGTCTTCAATATCATGAAGTGCATTTTGGTGTACTACAGAATATTGTGCGAATCCGCCATTCACAGTTACGCCATACGCCCCTAGAGTTTCACATAAATGTGCATTATTATTTTGACAAGACAAGCAATAACCACATTCGATATTAGGGTCGACAACTACATTGTCGTTAACTTTAACCTTGGTTACTTCGTCACCAATTTGCACTACAGTTCCTGCATATTCATGTCCAGGAACTAGCGGAAATGCAGAAGAGCCATAATTACCTCGTAATATTTCCAAGTCTGTATGGCACATACCACTAGCACGAACAGCAATAAGAACTTGTTCTTTTTCTAATGAAGGTGTTGTAATATCCTGATAAGATATTTTATTTTTTTCTGTAAATACAATTGCTTTCATTTAAAACTTATGATCAATATTTTTTAAGAGTGTACTTTGTGATAATCCATACAATATATTAAATGGTATTATTGCACTACCTAAAGCTCGTGCATGTTTCCCAATTGTGCCACTTTCAATAGTTACAGGTTCGGTCGCCTCCCAATGGAAATCTTCAAGTAAATTTTTTAACTTTAAATTGATTTCAGCTAATAGATTTCTACTTAAATGTGCATCAATAATAACTAAATTAGTATTAATTACAGAATTGACTGAGACTATAGACCATTTTATCCCTTCAAGGGTCTGTTTTAACCAAGAGTCGAACATTAGTCTTACTTCCGGCGGTAATTCTTTCTCCATAATAAGTAGTTTTGAGTCATATCCATTTTTTTTCAAATCTTGTTCTAGGGAATTTAATGAGGCTATTTCTATTAATTGACTATAGCCACTACCATTTTTTATTGGAATAGTGCCAATGGATGATGTAAATTTGAGATCAGGGTTAAATAGTTGCCCATTTAAGACTATGGCGCCACCAATAAAAGTCCCTAAATAGATGTATAGAAAATTAGGATGATTATTACCATTCCCTAAAAACATTTCAGCTAGACATGCTGCAGGAACATCATTCATTTTGGTTACTTCATAATGAGGAGCAAGTGCCTTTATTTCATTAATAATATTGACATCAGCCCACTTACTAAGAATATTAGTATCAACTCCGAAAACCTCTGCCCATTTACTTAGTTTATCTGGTTGTGCGATACCTATTCCTACTAGTCTTTGTTTTTGGTCAGGCGACAAATAATCAAATATTTTGTTTAGTGATTTAGTAATTTTATTTAGAACAACTGAAACATCAGGGTAATTATATCTCAATGAATATTGTTTAAGAATCTTGCACTTGAAGTTAATTAATGATATGTCTAACTGATGCCTTCCAATACTTATCCCAATAGAAAATGATGCTTCAGGATTAAGACTGAAAGGCGCTGAAGGTTGACCCATTTTGCCATATATATACTCTTCTTGTAATACTATATTGTTCTTGATAAAACGCTTAAAAATTAATGATACTGTTTGCGGTGTTAAGTGAGTTATGCGCGCTATTTCAGCCTTAGACAAAGGCCCTTGTTGCCGCAATAAACCTATAATTATATTTTCGTTATACTGCTTTAAACTGCCTTGATTACTACCACGGTGAGAGTGCAATGCTTCATTCATATTATTAAGCTATTTCTCCAGTATTTTTCATAAAAATTGATTTTTCCTGAGCATTATTCCTGATGATTATAAAGGTATTTTCTTTTATCATAAATCAACTAGCATTCTTAAATGTTTCCAAACCACTATAGTTTTGACACAAATTTTTTGTTTTTAATACGCAGAAAGTGGCCTGTTTGTTCATATTTTTACCTTTAATTCGAAATTATTTAAAAAAATACTGGACTAATGTTTAATTTGCATTATAATCTAATTCTACTAAATCAATTTGATTTAGTTAGTAATTTTTTTTTAAATAATCAAAATAGAGGAGATG
>Ga0233443_1000677_pt1 | contig 35512 bp, 26 predicted proteins | sample SI_123_September_2_FD_182784 | JGI IMG/M metagenome (GOLD analysis project Ga0233443, IMG submission 182784) | Seawater microbial communities from Saanich Inlet, British Columbia, Canada - SI_123_September2016_200_MG | ecosystem: Environmental > Aquatic > Marine > Inlet | place: Canada: British...
ATTATATACCACGTCAGATAGAGTTTAATCGCTTAAATCTTACCTACACAGTGATGAGCAAACGTAAATTGCTACAACTGGTTCAGGAAAATCTTGTTTCAGGCTGGGATGACCCAAGGATGCCGACACTTACAGGATTGCGCAGGAGAGGTTACACTTCAGAGTCTATCAGAAATTTTGTCGACACAATAGGCTACACCAAGTACAATGCCTTGAATGACATTGGTTTACTTGAAAATGCGATTCGTGAAGATTTGAATAAAAAAGCAACGCGGGTAATGGCTGTTCTTGATCCTTTAAAGATTACCATCACCAATTATCCGGAAGGAGAATCAGAAGAACTTGAAACAATAAACAATCCTGAGGACCCGGAAGCCGGGAATCGTATGATTCCATTCTCAAGAGAAATCTTCATTGAGCGAAGTGATTTCATGGAAGATCCACCCAAAAAGTTCTTTCGACTGGGGCCCGGACGTGAAGTTCGATTAAAGTCTGCTTATATCATTCAATGTGAAAATTTTGTTAAAGATCCGGAAAGTGGTGAAATAACAGAATTACTTTGCACCTACGATCCGGAGACAAAAAGTGGAAGCGGTGTTACACGAAAAGTCAAAGGAACACTTCACTGGGTTTCTGCTTCTCATGCGGTTGATGCAGAAGTTCGTCTCTATGACAGGCTCTTTAGCGATGAAGCTCCGGATGGACATAAGGATAAGGAGTTCAAGGAGTTTCTGAATAATGATTCATTAAGCTCAATTAGCAACTGTAAAGCTGAACCGGCTTTGGCCAACGCTGAACCGGAGCAGAGATTTCAGTTTACCCGTTTAGGATATTTTGTTGCCGACAGATATGATTCCAGGCCAGGAAAACCTGTTTTCAACAGAACCGTATCGTTAAAAGACTCCTGGGCAAAAATCAAAAAGCAGTAGCATCTGAATCAGTATTCTCAACAATTGGACATGTGTGCTGTTTATAAAGAAACAGTACAATTATGAAAATTAATCCAATACCTGAAAATCAAAATCCGGTTTCTCCATATTTCATTGTGAAGAATATCGATACCATGGTCAACTTTCTGATTAGTGCCTTCGATGGAGAAATCATAGAGCGGCTTACCTATGAGAATGGAAATGCTATGCATGCAGAAGTTAAATACCACGATACTGTTCTTATGATCGGTAAAGCCTCTGAGGAATTTCCTGCCACGGTTAATATGAATTACATCTATGTTGAAAATGTGGACCACACTTTTGAAAAAGCTTTAAAAGCAGGAGGTGCTCAAATCATTGTACCGGAGGATCGCTTTTATGGAAACCGGGATGGTGGGATCAAAGATCCGGATGGAAATATCTGGTGGATCGGATCGAGGGTTGAGATATTGACACAGGAAGAACTTGAAAAAAGAGCCAGAAAGTCTTAATCCTTTCTTTTCGTAAAAACAAAACCATTCTTTTCATAAAGCAATTCCAATTGCGGATACCTCTGGAGATATTGATCCTTCCTGTGAATTTTCATAACGAAATATGCCGGCTTATCAATTTCACCTGAAAGCAACCATTCCTTGTCGGAAGCTTTAATATTGCCATGGGGTTCTATCTTTGAATAGAAATACTGAGCATAACTTTTATAACCCAGCGTAGCCACATACACATCCTGAGACTCCAGTGACTTATAAAACTCAATCGCTGAATGCTGGGAATACTCCTCTATCCTTGGTGTAATAAAAACAACCGTTAAGAAGGTAAATAATGCAGTTGATGCAAACAAACCATAGACTTTAATCCTGTTCCGCTTTTCAATGAAGAGGAAATAGCTAAGTGTAAGAAGGAACACGATCCCAATCGACCATTCCCATCCATGCCAGCCTGCTCTTGCCTCAAGGTTGTCCAATGCAAACGGATCCTGAATATATTCGCTAAGATCAATTCTGCTTTTCAGATACTCAATCTGTGAAATAGCTGATACCACAAGCGTATAAAGAACAGCAATTACAAATATCAAGGTCTTTCCTATGACGCGTATAAACTTATTACCTCGTACTAACTTACTGATATGAAGTGTGGCAATAAAAGTTAATGGAAGATAAGCCATTGAGCTATAATGAACAATCTTGGTGCTTACGACCGTAAAGAGAATTAACACTGTCCAGAACAGGATCTTCATCCAGCGAAGAAAGATATCTTCCGATTTGCTTCTTCCTGTTCTTTTGAACAAATAGCGAATAGCAAAAACCGATGCCGGGAAGACACCAAGCAGCATTACAACAAAATGATAGAGCATAAAACCACCATGTCCTGCATCTTCCGTCTGGAATAAACGGATCTGGTAGGTAATGAAATCCTGAATGATCTCAAGGTTTCCGTTCAGAATTTGTAACAGGAACCAAAAACCTCCAACCAGAACAAGCACAAAGGTGAAGAGTAAAACATCGGCAAAACTACTTTTGATTCTAAATCGTTGATAAAAGAGGTATACGAGAAACACCAGCAACAAAATAAGTAATGCTACCGGCCCCTTTGTAAGGATTCCCAATCCAATAAAAACCGCTGCCAGTACCAGATTCAGTCGTCGCGACTGCTTATAGATGAAATAGTAAGCAAAATACGCAATTCCTAAAAAGGTAAACAGATTGAACCACGGATCGATCAAACCTGATTTGAAGTAAAAAAACGGTAGGACACTTCCAAGGTATACCAACATCCACATTAAACCAAAGCGATGACCGTGAACACGCTGTCCCACACGATAAAGCGCGGTCAAAGTAAAAATACTACAAATGGTATTGGGGAAACGTGCTGCAAATTCATTGATCCCAAATAGTTTCATCGATAGCACCTGCATCCATATAAAGAGTGGTGGTTTCTCCCGGAAATGTTCGAAGTTGATCTGTACATTAAGATAGTCACCTGTAAGTAACATTTCTCTTGCCGATTCTGCAAAGTTTATTTCGTCCCAATCAAAAAGATGGGTAATCCCAATGAAAGGCAGGAAAAGAACTAATCCCGCCAAAATTGCTAATCCTATGGCCAATCCGTCTTGTCTCATTTTTTGCTAAAAAGTTGTACTACGGATTTATCCAGCCATGACTTCTGCCATTTGTTGCTCCAGAAATAAAATATTAATGCAGAACTAAGGCCCACCAACGATCCGGCCAGCACATCTTCAGGAAAGTGTTGCGACAGATATATGCGGGAATAACCCACCATAATGGCAAGCAAAAGCATTAAGATCTTAACGAAACTATTATTGATCAGGAGTGCAATTCCTATAAATACCACAAAGGCTGAGGTGGTGTGTCCCGAAGGGAAACTATAAATCAGATAATTGTCGAAACCCGGAACTTTGTAAATATCAACTCCCTGTTCTGCAAAGAATTTTATTGGCCTGTAAGATTCATTAAAAACAATTCTTTTGAGAAACTGAACCAAGATACCCGATGCGGCATAAGACAAAAGCAGATAAATCGAGACTCTAATTCTCCATAAAGAAAGTAGTGCTATCAGGATAATTGTGAAGAAACCATTGCCCAACATGCTGAAAAATCTAAAAAGATAATTGAGCACTTCATTGTGGAACGAGCTAATCGCCAGAAAACTACTGGTTTTAGGATATATCAATAGTAGAACGAGGCCAACAGAAGCCAGGATCAGATATACCAGTAATAACAGACGATTGTTTTTTAGAATCAAATTCATGGTTAACAATAAGCAGGCAAATATAGCAATTCGCCACTTGTCATCATCAACGAATAGACATACAGGGAATTCCGGCCTGGTTCCACCAATCCGGAATTAGTTCTCTAATGTGATTTCAGGCTCTCTTCCAACAGGGGATGATTTACCGGCACCATAGGCCTTTTACTAAACGACCAGGCAAAAACGAGGGCAAATAATCCAACGTAACCAAGGAAACTTCCAATTTCAATAAAGCCTATTCTAAGCTCATGAAGCGTACCTACGGTAACCTGCATATAGATGTCAATATATTGGCCAACAAGCAGGAAGATCATCAAAATCATCATCAAATTCTTACTCTTCGCAATCTGTCCGGTTAATAATAGAAGGAATGGTACTACCCAGTTTACAACAAACTCAGTATAGAATAAGACTGTAAATTCTCCTTTGGTTCGAGGCAAGTAATAGATGGTCTCTTCCGGTAAATTAGCATACCAAATAAGGATATACTGCGAAAACCAGGTATAGCCCCAAATGATACACATAAGAAGGATATATTTTGAGAAATCGCGAAGATGCGACTGATTCAGGAACGGGAAGTATCCCATCTTATTCAGCAAAATGGCAATGAGCAGAATTAAGACCAGTGCATGATAGAAACCCATTGCAAAATTACGCAAAGCAAAAATAGTACTGAACCAATGCACATCAATTGACATAATCCAATCGAAAGATGCAAGTGAGAAAGTAAGTGCTAAGGAAAAGATATATACTTTAGAATAAAATTCTGATTTATTAAAATAGCTTAAACCACCTTCAACATCTTCCTTAAACGAGTACTTCCGGAGCAACTGTGTCATACAGATCCAAACAGCAAAATAGAATAATAATCTTCCGATGAAAAACGGTACATTCAGATAAGGTGACTTATGTGCAATCAGTGCATCATGTGCAACTGCATCCTCGTGGCTCCAATGGTAAATTGAATGTAAACCAAAGAAAACAATTGGAATCATCAAAACCAATAATACCGGAAAGAAATTGGCAATTGCATGAGGTATTCGATTAAATGCAACCGACCATCCGGCCTGAACTATACTTTGCAGTGCAACAAAGAAGGTAGCTCCCACTGCCAGTGCAACGAAATAGTAATTGTTAATCATAAGGTTGGCCCAACCTCGCTCGGGTTCGGTCATAAAGGCGAGAATAAAAGCAGCTACACCTATAGCCATTAACACAAAAGCTGCAATTTTAAATTTAGGCGTTATAACAAGTTTTTGATCCATTTTATTCAATTTGATGGATGAATATCTTTATTTCTTAACAAGTTCAGTTCTAATATACTGAATGATTCTCCAGCGATCGTCACGCTCAATTTGAGAACCGTGTGCACCCATTAAACCTGACAAAGAGCCCATGGTAATAATATGAAATAATTCACCATCCGGTTTAATCTGCACATATTCCTGAATTAGTGGTGTTGGCATAGCAAGATACAATCCACTCGTGAAGAGATGTCCTTTGCCATCACCAGCCACACCATGGCAACTTGAGCAAAAGATCTCGTATTGTTCCTTTCCTCTGGCCAGATTCTCATCATTCAAAGCAATAGGATTCATCAATTCTATTCCGGCAAGTTTCTGATCATCAGCTGATTTATCATAAGGATACGGTATGTGACCGCGGGATATCGTGCCTTCAACAGGTAACTGATTCGTAACGCCATCCTTGAACACCGCGTTTTCCGAGTAAGCTTCACTTGCTTCTGAATAATACATATCAGGCATATATGCCCATCCTGGATGGTTCCTGTCGTGATTACAAGAACTTAATATGGTGATTCCCAATAATAGAACCGTCACCACTTGTACTGAATATTTTTTCCTTATTTCCATAAAGATTATTCCTTAGAAATTTCTACTTCTTCTACAACTTCATTAACTTCACTTGCACCACTTTCCACCAGTGCACTCTTGATCCTTGCAATCTCTGAAGCTGACAAATCATCATCTTTATCCACTACAATAATTAGCTTATCGTCGGTGGTTCGCGGATCCAGTATAGTAACCTCTTTACCCGGATACAAATTCTGACGGATAAAAAAAGTGAGGAAAGTTAACAGGGTAGCAATAAAAATCGTTCCTACGAACAGTATAATTATGAATGACAATGAATTCAGAGGCTTCCCTCCAAACTTCAGGGGATAGCTAATTACGGATGTCCAGTATAAAAATGCAAATACCACAGCTGCTCCGAATGCTCCATAAATAAAGGTTGCAAAAGGCAGGCGGGTTTTAAGTTTAAGTGCCTCAAAAACTCCATGCAGTGGAATTGGTGTATATACATCCTTTATTTCAATGTTCTTACTTTGAACATGATGTATCGCTTCAACGAGTATATCCTCGTCTTCATAAACTCCAATTATATTCGTTCTGGTCATAATGAATTATTTACTGGTTTGTTTCAAAATACCTTTAACTTCACTCATCGCTATCATTGGTATGTAGCGGAAGAAATACAATATCCCAAGGAGGAACAGTCCGAGCGTACCAATAAAGATTCCCATCTCAACAATGGTAGGACTGTATGTTGCCCAGCTTGATGGAAGGAAGTCTTTTGAAAGGGAAGTAACAACAATCACATATCTTTCAAACCACATACCGATATTAATAAAGATGGATGCGATAAACACGAAGGTGACATTCTTTCTGATTTTCTTGAACCAGAAGAGCTGTGGTATAAAGGCATTACAGGTTACCATAGTCCAGAAAGCAAAAGTATATTCTCCTGTAACACGATTTTTCATAAAGGTAAACATCTCATATTCCTGTCCACCATACCAGGCAATGAACAATTCTGTTGAATAGGCGGTTGCCATGATGAGACTAATGAAGGTGAGAATCCTTGTAATCGCATCCAGGTGGCCTTGTGTAACATAGTCCTGAAATTTATAGATCTTCCTCACAATAATCATTAATGTAAGTACCATTCCAAAACCGGAGAAAATAGCTCCGGTAACAAAGTAAGGAGGGAAAATTGTTGTATGCCAGCCAGGCATAACTGAAGTGGCAAAGTCCATCGATACTATAGAGTGAACAGCAACAACCAATGGTGCAGCCAGGCCACCCAGGAGCAACGAAGCCGTTTCGAAACGGAACCATCCTTTTGCATTTCCAACCCATCCAAAACTAAAGAAACCGTAAACTTTTTTCTTAATCTTAGAAGTAGTTGCATCCCTGATGGTTGCAAAATCAGGAATCATTCCAATATACCAGAATACTGCTGATGCCATAAGGTAAGTACTAATGGCCACAACATCCCAGAACAAGGGGGAGTTGAAGTTATCCCATATTGGGCCACGTGTATTCCAATAGGGCAAAATGAAGAATGCATTCCAGATTCTACCCATGTGAAGCATTGGGAACATACCTGCACATAAAACTGCAACAACTGTCATGGCCTCTGCGGCTCTGTTAATTGATGTTCTCCATTTTTGTCGCATGAGAAGCAGGAAGATGGAAAATGCCGTACCGGCATGACCAATTCCAATCCACCAAACGAAGTTGATAATACCCCAACCCCATGCTACATTGTTATTAACACCCCATGTACCAATTCCATATGTAACCGTGGTGTATATTGCCCAACCTCCGAACAACATGGCTGCGAAAGCAATGGTCGCTGCCACATACCACCAAATTGGAGTTTTTGCATAGAGAGGCCGCATAACATCCTGGCTAATTTGCCCGAAAGTTTTATCCCCCTCTACAAGTTTTCCTCTGACATTCTGTGTATACATATCTAATATTTATATTAGCTTTTCTTATTTCTGATCTTAGTTAAATAGCTGGTTGAAGGCAATGTATGAACATGTGCAAGCAAATGATACTGTCGCTGGCTTTCCTTCATTTTTGATACCGCGCTGTTTGGATCCTTCATATTCCCAAACACAATGGCATCGGCCGGACAGGTTTGCTGGCAAGCCGTTTTGATTTCACCATCTCTTAACTGACGTCCCTCTGATTTTGCCAGCAATTTCTTATCCTGAATTCGCTGAACACAAAGTGAACATTTTTCAACTACCCCTCTTGAACGAACCACAACATCCGGGTTCAGAACCAGTTTTCCAACTTCAGAACTCATACTTTGGTTGTAATCGAACTTCTTATTGTTCGCATATTCATACCAGTTGAAACGACGAACACGATATGGACAGTTGTTCATGCAATAACGGGTTCCGATACAGCGATTATAAGCCATCTGGTTCAAACCTTCGCTTGAGTGTGGTGTTGCTGCAACCGGGCAAACATTTTCGCAAGGTGCATTATCGCAATGCTGACACATTAATGGCTGATGAAATACTTCCGGATTATCAAGATCGTCAGAATAGTATCGATCAATTCTGATCCAGTGCATTATCCTTCTGTTCTTAACTTCATCCTTGCCAATAACAGCTACATTGTTTTCCGCCTGGCATGCAATAACACAATTACCACATCCGGTACATGAATTAAGATTAATTGCCATTCCCCACTGGAAGCCGCTAAATTCCGGATTCTCATAGAGCGAAGCATTTACCGCTTCATCCTTAGCATGCTGTTCATTGCCGGAAGCAGGATTCTTTTTGTACTCCTCCAGCGTTGTTTCCCTCACAAGACTACGGCCTTCCATTGTATGGTGTTCCTGTGTCAAAGCTAGAGGATAGGTTTTACCCTCCACCTTTTCAATGGTAAGCTTTGAGCCAAGCAATGATTTATATCCATTTCTTCTATAGCTCAATGGGAAGGAGTTTTGTCCAACCTTATCGGCTACTATTCCTGCACTTGTTCTGCCATAACCAATTGAAATGGCTGCAGTTCCGTAAGCGAGGCCAGGTTGAATAATCACAGGAAGTTCAAACTGACCATTTACCTTAACAACATCTTCATGCGCAAGTCCCATATCTTCTGCATACCTGTGCGGCAAACAGATGTAATTGTCCCAGGTAGCTGTAGTAACCGGATCCGGCAACTCCTGCAACCATGGATTATTTGCATATCTTCCATCTCCGACACCAACTTTCTCATACAGAACCAGTTCCAGCTCACTTCCAATCCCGTAATCAGTAACTTTTAATTCTGAGGCTGAAAACTGAAAATCCTTCGCTGGTGCGTCCACTGCGAAAACACCATCATGGATACATTGATTCCAAAATGAGGTGAAACCAACAAATTTTGACTGGAGCGGATAAATTGCGCTTTCCCAGAATGTCTCCATAAAAGAGCTGAACTCTGTATCATTTCCTGTCCATCGGAGTAAACTATCCTGTGCCTGACGGGTATCGTAAATATTATTAATGGTAGGTTGCTGAGTAGAATAAACTCCTGTTTGCGGTTCAGCATCATTCCACGATTCCAGGAAATTGTGGTCAGGGCAAACAAACTTACAAGCCGATGCCGTTTCGTTCAGGCTCTCTGCCATTGAAACTGTTAATCCAACTTTGGCCAGTGCTTCTTTATATTTTTCACCATTAGGATCATCATAAACCGGATTCACATTGTAATGAATTACAGCACCAACATTACCGGCATGAATTTTTGCAGTAATATTATCAATTGCACTGTCATCTCCCTGCTTAAAATTAGATTGTTTACTATAATCAATGGTTTGAGTGTAATTCCCAAGTACATGATTAATGGCGTTGCAGATGAGCTGAATATTGACATCGTTAGTTCCCGAGAATACGATTGAACGACCTTTGTGCTCATCCAATTCATTGGCATATTTAGTAATATCAACAGGACTCTTCTCAACGGCAAAAGTTGGCATTGCATATTTGCCGGCCAACTCGTTATATAGGTTTAGCAGAATGACCGCTTCTTCCGATGGTTTGATTGGAATACGATCGTCCGCTGCACCACCTGTAATTGAATACTGTGACTCAAATTGAACATGACGTAACATATCTGTTTCACCATCCAGTAATTTCCGGGCATTGGAATACTGCTTTGTGAACTCAGTTGGAGATAACCAGGTTCCAAGGAAATCAGCGTTAAAGCCCATCACGAATGAAGCTTTCGATAAGTTGTAGGAAGGTATAAATGCTTCGCCAAAATTTAATTCATTGGCTCTTCTCATTGCATTTAAGGAAACTGCGTCGTAGGTCGACCAGCTTACATTATTATACTTCTCGCTAAACTCTATAATGATTTGTCTGGTAGAAGGGCTGATGATGGTTGAAGTTAACAATATGACTTCCTTGCCATCTTTGCCTGCCTGTTCCAACGCTCCGATGATTTCAGCATCAACCGAACTCCAGCTGGTATCCGTCGCGTTTGCTTTGGGAGCCTTCAGGCGAGCATTATCATATAGATTCAGAACTGAAGCCTGAATTCTGGCGTTTGTTCCACCTTTTGATATATCAGAAAGTTCATTCCCTTCGATCTTTATTGGACGCCCTTCACGGGTTTTAACCAATATAGAGCAATAATCATGTCCATCGTAAAATGTGGATGCATAGAAATTGGGTACACCTGGTACAATCTCTTCCGGCTGTATGAGGTAAGGTATAGCCTTTCGTACTGGTGTTTCACAGCTTGTGGCCAGGGCTGCAAATCCTACCGAGAATCCGAGGGTCTTTAGAAAGTCCCGGCGGCTTGATTTACCTTTTACATCTTCCTCTGACATTCCCTGTATAGAAAATTCCGTCTCAGGTTCATGCTTAAAGGTTAACTCCTTTTGCAAGTCCTTATATTGATTTACACTTCTCCAGTAATTTTTCATTTGGAATTATATTATACTATTTATTCTATTCCCTGTTAATAGTGACATTTCTGGCAGTCGTTACCACCGACATCAGATACGGTAACCTTGCTGCGTTTGCCTGCATTCAGCTCCTCATGAAGCTCCGTATAGTTTTTGTAGAAATCGTTGTCTGTGAATTGAACTTCAGTTTCCCTGTGACATTCAATACACCACCCCATACCTAAGGTTTCCACCTGAGTAATCCGATCCATGTTCTCAACATCGCCATGACATTCTTTACAGTCGAGCTTACCAATTTTCACATGTTGTGAATGATTAAAATAAACGTGGTCAGGTACATTATGCACTTTAATCCATTCAATGGCTTTGCCCTGATTGAATGCATCATAAATTTTGGCGATTTCACCTTTCCCGGTAGTAGCACCTTCCTTTACAACAGTATGACAATTCATACAAAGCTGTACAGATGGAATTCCTGCATGCCTGCTCTTCTCAACACTTGTGTGACAATAGCGGCAATCGATCTCGTTTTGTCCGGCGTGTACCTTGTGAGAAAATGCAATTGGTTGATCAGGTGAGTAAAACTGCTGTCTTCCCAATCCCTGTGCTTCAATAACTGCAATGCCTCCAATGAGGGTCATTGCACCCAACAGAACTAGTATGTGTAATGCTCTGTACTTGATGATCTTTACAAAAAGTATATCGAGAATAACAAGTACGATGACCGCAACGGCGATAAGAACCAGTGCCAGGAAATTACGCGAATTGTCCTTCTCGGAATGAGCACTATCAAGGGCATGAATCTCTTCTGCATGCGAATCAGCAACTCCATGATCAGCTTCCGCATCAGCAGATGCAAGCTTTTCCTCGCCTAAAAAATCAATGTACTTTAGCAATGACTTTACTTCTTCACCACTAAAATCATTTGGTGGCATTGGAATTTTATTATACTCTTCGAAAAGCGCAACAGCTATTTCATCACCAGACTGAATAACCTTCTGAGAATTCTGTATAAATTCAATGAGCCAGGCTTCATCCCGCCGTTCGTTAATACCTTTTAAATCAGGGCCAATTAGCTTACCATTGCCGACGGTATGACATGCGGCGCAAACAGCAAACATATCCTTAGCTTCTTTAGCATTTGCTTTACTTACCCCGGATACGGTCAAAAACAGGAGTGCCATTGTAAAAACAACATAAGTCCTCGCCTTTACACTAATGAGAATGGGACTACATTTCATATAAAACATTTTTATTAATTCAATGATAATAAGGAACAAACAGATACATGCCTAAGAACCGACACATAAGGAATAAAACAATATTCACACTCCTTATATGTGGAAGCAAACTTAAAAAATAATATTCAAAAAAGAACGAATGAAGTAAACAAATACCTGATTAATCCCTGCGGCTAATAAATTTTTATCAAACCTTATTTAAACTAAAGCTAGAAATAGCAAGCAAAACCATCTGTTTTCGCGGGAGACAGATATCAAAAATATTATTCATAAAACTCTTACAAAAACCTCAATATTTCAGAAAACGAGATGAAGCTATTTATAAAGAATATGAACTGAATTTAACATCTAAACCCACTTAAATAAATCAATCCTTTTGTCGTTGATACAGCGATTTAATCAATTCTTCCTCCAAAGGAGACACCTTAAATTTCTCTTTGTTATCGATACTATATTTCTGAACTATGAGGGCAATTGCCAATGGTACAATTGCAGTAATGGGAACCATCTCATCCGGTGAAAGCAAGCCGTTGTAGGAAGCATTCATTTCATAAGCACGTAATTTAGAATCAGTGTTCATTTCTGCATCCCATCCTGTTACCGGATTGTGCCTTGCCTGATAGGACAAAATCTGTAAATTATTCTTTGCATTACGAAGCTCCTGATCCTCCCGAACCTGTTTTGTCATGAGACTCTCCAGCTCAGGCAAGCGTGGATACACAATAACTTCAGCCAATTGGCTGGTATCTTTTGAAAGGAAGATCCCAAGCAACATATCCGGGTTGATAATAGTATCCGGAACTATCCACATATTATTCTTATAAGATACATGGGAGAAATTCAATGAATCTCCTTTGTTAAGCCATAAAGCGAACTGTCCGTTAATTCCTGTTTGTGTTCCTTTCTTATTGAGTTGCACATGTACATCCGATATCACCTGCAGGCTATCAGAATTATAAACAATACCTGTAAAATGAATACTATCGGGTAGAAGGCTTTGAGCATTTAAATCCTGAAAAAAGCCTATGCTTAGAAAAAGTATAAAAGCCAATATGTTTTTTGAATATGATAGCATCATCCAGTGTACATTTTAGAACAAATATATCAGGTATTTATGAGCAAAAAAAAGCCCGGCTATAACCGGGCCTTCCAAATATCATCCTGTGATTTATAATCCCATTAGGGCACCAACACCAAAGCTTATACCGGAATTAGTAATTTCGCCATCCGTAGCAATAGAGGTCAATCCCATGCTGTATCCAATGTCAACTATAAGACTTATGGTTGGCTTACGTCTCCTTTCAATAATTGGCATAATTACACCACCGCCAACATAAAGTGCAACTTCAATCGATTCGAATCCTTCAGTAATTTTCCCATCAGCAGATTCCACCTGATCCTCAAAACCAGTTATCTTCGTAACTGATTCGCTTTTCGTTTTACCGCTTGTAAACAGTCCAATGGCCGGCCCTGCATTCCCGAAAATCTTGATATCATCACCAAATTGAGCGTAGCCCAGCAAAGGTATAACCAGATAGTTATATACATCCTTGCTTTCCATGCTTGTTTCCACCAGAAACCCACCATCGTCATTTGATGTAGATGATTTAAACTGGGATCCTTTCTGTGTTAGAATGAGGCCTGTTTTCACTCCAAACAGATCTGTCAATTTGTAGATTCCAACAACACCAGCCTGAATACCTATGACGGATTTAAACTTCTCACCCATCAAATCCTCAATAGTTTTAACATCTTCACCGCCTACACTAAACATGGTTGCTCCTGCAATTAAACCGTAGCCAAGGTTAGAACCGCCTTTACCTTTTTTCTTTTTTCTTCTTCTCTTTTTATTGATATCATTGCCTTCAAAACCATCAATACTAATATGGTCTGTTGAATAATCATAAGATACAAATGATGGTGTTTCATCTGAAAGATAATAGCTTTCTGCACTTAGCTGAGCATTAGAAGAGAATGCGACAAAGAAGAACAGTACCGGGATAAAAATGTACTTCATAATATGTAAATGTTAGTAATTATTATTCAAAGAAATTAAAAATTTCACATAATGAAAAATAGCTCCTTAAAAATGAATTGATTCTAAATAGCTACTTCTATTCATTACTGATCTTAGCTATGATGGCCGACGTTGAATATCCTTCAACAAAGTCAAGCGTTTTAATCTCCCCGCCATAGCCTTTAAGTACATCGTAGCCAACAATATCCTCCACAGCGTAGTCGCTGCCTTTAACTAAAATATCCGGCCTGAGATGTTGTATTAACTCAAAGGGTGTTTCTTCATCGAAGAGCACAACCGCATCAACAAACGAAAGTGAAGCCAGGATATGTGCCCGTGATTGCTCATCCTGAACAGGTCGGTTTTTTCCTTTTAAGATCTGAATCGATTTATCCGTGTTCAGGCCAATGATTAGAATCATTCCTAAATCTGCAGCCTTCGCCAGGTAATCAATATGTCCTTTGTGCAGAATATCGAAGCATCCATTGGTAAAGACAATCTTCTTATCCTGAAATCGCCAGATATTTGACAGTAAACGAACTTCATCCCAAGTCATTATCTTTTTTACAAGTCCCTCAAATTTACTCATGGTCAAAAAAATTTGAATAAAGATACTACATTCATTAATTGATTTCAGCGTCAGCTTTATATTAAATATTCACTGCATTGCTAAACACAAATCCCTTGAGCTTGTCTCATCAAGTAGTATCTTATATATTAAAGAAAGTTCACTAATTTTGAGTAAAATCTAATTCATTGGATCCAATCTGGTTAAGTATCGCATTTGTACTTGGATTTGCTGTAAGAACAGTGAAACTTCCTCCTCTCGTAGGCTATCTTTTGGCAGGCTTTCTGCTCAACGCGCTGGGAGCAGAATCGGGAGAATTCATTGAGGTTGTCTCAGATCTTGGTGTAACACTTCTGCTCTTTACCATTGGTTTAAAAATTAAAGTAAAGGACCTGCTTCAACCCGAAATTTGGGGTGGCGCAGGTGTTCAGATGCTTTCAACATCGCTTGCTCTTGGAGTTCTTGTTTTGTTATTGAGTTTTACCGGATTCTCCCTCTTTGCCCATATCGACTGGAAGATAAGTTTACTTCTTGCTTTTACGCTCAGTTTTTCCAGTACCGTTTTCGCAGTGAAGGTTCTTGAGGAAACCGGGAAAACCAATTCCCTTTTTGGAAAAACATCCATTGGAATTCTAATCATGCAGGACCTGGTTGCGGTTCTTTTTCTTGTTCTGGCTGCGGGTAAGATTCCAAACTGGTATGCGATTCTGATTCCTGTTGCACTATTCGCCATCAGGCCACTTCTTTTTAAAATACTTGATAAAATCGGTCACGGAGAATTACTGATTCTCTATGGTTTTTTTCTTGCCTTGATTCCGGGAGCTGAATTATTTAAGTTTGTTGGTTTGAAAGCAGACTTGGGTGCCCTGATTATTGGGATGATCCTATCGAATCACACCAAGGGCAAGGAACTGGCAAACAGCCTGCTCTCTTTTAAAGATTTTTTTCTCATAGGTTTCTTCCTGAGCATTGGTTTTTCCGGGATACCGACTTTCGAACATATTATAATCGCATTCATTCTTGCTTTGCTGATAAACTTTAAAGTGCTACTCTTCTTCTTCACCTTCATTAAATTCAGGCTACGTGCCCGAACATCGGTATTAAGTTCATTATCGCTTGCCAACTATAGTGAATTCGGGCTCATACTAATTGCTCTTAGTGTAAGCAAAGGATGGCTGGAAGAGGACTGGATGGTGATTGTTGCTATCGCCCTCTCAATCACTTTTGTAATATCATCACCACTAAACAGTTATGCTTTGCCTATCTATAATATATTGAAAAAGCATCTTCTTCCATTCGAGACAAAGGAAAGATTGATCTATGATAGAACCATCGATATCAGAGATGCCGAGATTCTCATTTTTGGAATGGGACTGCTTGGCACCGCAACCTATGATCAGCTCTTCAAACAATACGACCAAAAAGTGCTGGCTCTAGACTTTAACCGGGAGAAAGTACTGAAACACACACAGGCAGGCAGAAATGTTGTCCACGATGATGCAACCGACTCGGAATTCTGGGAACAGGTAATGAGTAAAAAACCAGCAAAACAAGTAAAGCTTGTGATGCTTTGTATGGATGATCATCATTCAAATATGGATACCATCGCCCGCCTTAAATCCGTGAATTTCAAAGGAATGATTGCAGCAACTGCACCTTTTGATGATGAGGTTAAGGAATTGAAAGAACATGGTGTCCATCTGGCCTACAATCTGTACACTGAAGCCGGAGTTGGTTTTGCCGATCTGGTATGTGATAATCTGGAGAGTTGCGGCCTCTAGGAATAATCATCAAAATAACTGCTACAACTCTAGTATAAAATTTCCAGAAACTTCTTATCTATCTCTACTAAAAATCTGGATGGTTTAGTAAAAATTTTATCCCACGAACTAAAATAGGATGGCATACTCAGATATAATTTCTCTTTTGCACGCGTACTGGCTACATAAAACAACCTTCTTTCTTCCTCCATATCAGCCACACTTTTTAATGCTCTTGACGACGGGAACAAACCATCTATCAAATGAGGAATAAACACAGTGTGCCACTCCAATCCTTTGGCCGAGTGAATGGTTGAAATAGTAACCGGTTTTTCTTCATCCTCCGTAATTAGAGGAGTAGCGCTATCCTGAAACTGATTAGACGGTGGATCAAGGGCAAAATCAGAAAGGAACTTACCCAAATCATCGTATTGGCCTGAGAGTGAATGCAGCACATCAATATCGAGGTTTCTGCTCTCAAAATCATCTTCAATCAATTTCAGAATAGGAACATAATAAGCTCTCAGAATCTCTATTTGGGCTGTTACTGACACATCCGGTTCAGATGCTCTGAGTATGGCCATCTGCAATTGTTCCAGCACATCGAAATAGCGTTTTGTTTTAAACTGATCCACCTGCAGATTACCATCGTTAGCACGAATTAGCTTAATAATGCTTCGGGCGGAAACTTCACCAATACCAGGTAGTAATTTCAAAATGCGATGCCAGGCTGCTGCATCATACGGATTGACAATGATTCTCAAGAAACTGATCATGTCTCTGATATGCCTTCGTTCAGTAAACTTTATTCCACCAACTACAACATAAGGAATATTGCGTTTAAGCAATTCGGCCTGCACATAGTTTCCATGAAAAGCTGCTCTTACGAGGATCGCCATTTCATAAAGAGGAATATTTTGTTCCCGCAATTCCAGTATACGATCAACTATGAATTCCGCTTCTGATTCCTGGTCATAAAACTTTTTAAACACCGGTTGGGTATTGGCCAGGTTTTCTGAGAACAGCACTTTGCGGTAGCCCAGCTTAGCATTGGAAATAATAGAGTTGGTAAAATCCAGTATCTTTTGATTGCTTCGATAGTTTTGCTCAATTTTAACAACACTTCCATCAGGGAATGCTGCCGGAAACTGAAGAATATTTTCAAAGTTGGCTCCCCTGAAAGAGTAAATACTTTGAGAATCATCTCCAACCACCATGATTCTACGATGCTTTTCAGCTATGGCAACTACAATCTCCTTCTGGTAGATATTGGTATCCTGATATTCATCCACCATTACATAGCGAAATGTACGCTGCAGCAACTCCTTGAAACGTGGATTGCTCTTCAGGGCATTAGCCATTACCACCAGAAGATCGTCATAATCCAGCAGATAGTTTGCCTTCTTATATTGTTCATAGGTATCTGCAATCAACTCTATCTCCTTTTGAAAATCAATCAGTCCTGAGAACTCACGTTCAATAACTTCTTCTATGGATATAACGCAATTCTTTGCTTTTGAAATGATCTCCTGTAATCGCTTTTTCTTTGGGAAAGCCCTATCCCTCTTTTTAATGAGCTCATCACGAATTAGCGCAATAATATCCTGTGAGTCAATGGTATCAATAATGCTGAACTGTGGCTGAACACCAATTAAATTTGCATACTTCCTAATGGTGTAATTGGCAAATGAATGAAAGGTGCCTCCAATAATTCTCTCAGCCTGATTATTTCCGAGCAGCTGAACCGTTCTGTTGATCATCTCTGATGCAGCTTTTCGGGTAAATGTCAACAGTAATATTTGTGCGGGATCAACATCATTTTCAAGCAAATAACCAACCCGATATACTATTGTTCTGGTTTTACCGCTTCCGGCACCGGCAATAACCAACAAAGGTTTGTCAATGGAGCTTACCGCATAATATTGGTTTGGATTTAGCTCCTTCCTGTAATTGATTTTATATTCCTTAATCTCTTTATTGTAATGAGATTCATAGTCAATGGAGGTATTATTTTCTATCTGCCGGGTCAGCTTTTGAAGCTCTTTGATTTTATCATCCGTCTCATCGCTAGTTTCAACAGGATCGTAATCTTCAATTGTTAGTGCCTCCAGCGTATCATCTTTGGGTTTTGCCGGCATTTTATCAATCTTATCAGTATTGCTAAAATCACTGAGAAAATCTCCGATTAATTTATCCCTGTCAAAACCATCAATATCATGTCCCATTTGCAAGCAAACCTTTAGAATGTCTTCCTCAAAAATAGAGAATTTTAGTGGTTAAGTATTTTATATACATCACTATTTATTCACAGTCTAATTCGGGAAAGGCAAAGAAATTCGTTTAATACCGGAAATGGTTATTGCTGGCTGTTAAGTATATTCCAGGTACTTAAACATCTGAAAATAATCAAAGATGCTTTATAAATCATGAGCGTGTTTAAACAATATTAAAAAACTGATTGTTAAACGATCAGGTTTTTAGCAAAGCAAAAACTAATTTAGGCAAATAATCAATAGTAACAGCATGGAACTTATAGATGTAATTGAAAAAAGAAGAAGTATCAGACTCTTTACTGATGAACCGATACCTGTATCCGACCTGAAAGAACTGGTTCGAAGGGCAACACTGGCACCAAGTATTGCCAATGCTGAGCCCTGGAGATTTATAGCGATTACCAATAAGGAACTGCTCACAAAACTGACTGAAATGGTTCAGCAAAAGTATGATCAGGTTCTTGAGAAAGCTGATGATGAGACATCTGTAAAAATCAAGGAAAGAATCAAGCACTTTTCTACTTTCTTTAATGATGCTCCCGCAGTTATTGCTGTGATAAACCAACCCTATGAGGCGATTATTGATCATGTCCTTGCTAAGACTGGCTATATCCATGATGAACTAAACGAACTTAGAAATTTTCCTAACATTCAAACACTCGGAGCTGCCATCCAAAATATTTTGCTTTCAGCCGTTGATATGAAGTATGGAGCATGCTGGTTGACCGGGCCTATGCTTGCCAAATCTGAAATTGAGGAAGAGCTTGACATCAAACACCCTGACTCATTGTTTGCCTTTGTTGCCATTGGTAAGGCGGCATCTCATCCCAAGCCAAAGGATAAGAGATCTTTCGACGAAGTGTTCAGCCTGCTTGATTAAGGCTCAGTCCTGAGGAGCGAAGCAAGGATTCATGCCTGCCCAGGAATGAAAAATACCCGGACAGATAGAGGAAGGTAACCTGCATAAACAGGAATGATCCAACAAGAAAAGCTTATTCCTGACGTAGCGCGGCGAAGATCAGGAATCTCTGTAAGTGAAACTGAACAAATAACCGGGAATGGGGAGATTCTTGCCTTCGCAGGAATGTATCTCTGCAACGAAACTTAGAAATCCATATCACCACCACCATTCATATCCATACCATTCATGGAACCTTTTTTATCCTTATAATTATTGAATTTATAACTCAGGCTAACTCTGAAAACTGGAGCATTACGTTTGAACAACATTTTGGAATAGAAATTATCGCCTCTGGATATAAACTCATGCTTACCGGTTCCAAACATATCCTGCACCTGCAGGTTTACAGACAATCTGCGATCAAGAAAATCGGCTCTGATTGATGAACCAAAACTGAAGGACTCCTCCATGGTACCCTGTGAGGTTACCGAAGGGGCTGTATAATTAGCATCCAATTGTAATCGAAAATCTTTGGGGAGAATAAAGGAAGTTCGTCCACGAACATACCAGGTATAATCTTCATTGTCGGTATTAAACAACTCGCTGTCAATCAAGTAATGATAAGCACTGCTGGAAACATTAAAGTTCCACCATTTCTTAAGATTCAGATTTAGCATAATCTCAGATCCGGTTGAGTAATCAGTTCCCACATTGGCAATTGTGTGAATCATTATGTTACTTGATGCATCATAAACCGAACGCACCCGCTCATGCTTGTCAACCGTTTGTCTGTGAAATAGTTCCAAAGATATATACGACTTACCAAATCTTTTTTGGAAGCTTGCTTCGTAAGAGTTGATATACTCAGGTGATAGTCCGGGATTTCCCTGCCACACTGTATAAGCATCCCGCCAGGTAAGAAAAGGTTCCAGATAATAATTTCTGGGGCGGTCAATTCGGCGCGCATAACTGGCAAGTAACTGCATTTCCGCAGGCAACTGAACTGAAAAATGTAATGTCGGAAAATAATCGAATCTGTCTATTTTAAAGTCTTGTCCTGTATTCTTATTTGTAAGTAAGCGGTCGGTATATTCAGTTCTTAATCCCAATTGATAAGCAAATTTCCCTACGGTATTGGCAAAAATTCCATAAGCAGCGCTAATATGTCTGTTGTACTCGCTGTTGAGCGTACTACCCATCTCAGAACCAACAGGTTCATTAATCAATCCAACATATTCAAGATCATACTTTTCACTTTCCTCCTCAAGGCGCAACTGATATCCTGCCTCGAATTTTCCCTCCTCACCAAAGGGTAAGGTATAGTCAGCTTTGAACCGGTATTCACTGTCAGTTCCATTTTCTGTACTTTTGCTGCCATAAATAACCGCTTCCGGGTCATCAATGTCGAACTGCTCCATACCGCTCTCATCATCGCTTACTCCTGATTTATAATTTCCGGAAAGTTTCAGTTCATGGCCAAAACTATTGAACTTGTGCGCATAGTCAAGGTTTACTCCATAGCTCTCTTTCGCATAGTTGGAGAAATTATTACTCAGACTATTGAAGACTATGGTTTCCGGATCTGTCCACTCACGGTAATCTGATTCAGAATCACGCCTGAACTCCATCTTACCATAATTAACACCTGCCGTTAAAGTCCCCTTACTTCCAATGGAATAATCCGCACCAATTTTAATACCTGAGCGTATATGCCCTCCATTGCGATCACCCATTGATGATTTATGATAATTGGTATCGTTCTCTATAATATAACTGTCGCTTTCCCGATATCCGTTTCTGCTCCGATCATTACGATTGGCACTAATGAAATAATTGGCCTTATTGGTTTTATAATTTACAATAAGGTCGCCTCCAACGGAGCCGTTGGTATCGCCAGATACTGATACTTTCGCACTAATTCCCTCCAATGCATTTTTTTTGGTTATTACATTAATAATTCCCGCTGTTCCCTCAGGATCGTACTTTGCAGAAGGATTAGTGATTACCTCAATCTGATCGATGGTACTTACCGGAATCATTTCCAATGCATCGCTTCCGGAAAATGCACTTGGTTTTCCGTCGACCAATACCTGAAAACTACTGCTGCCTCTCATCGTAACATTGCCTTCAATATCTACATTTATGGAAGGGGTATTTTCAAGTGCATCAATGGCACTTCCACCTGTAGCACTTAAATTAGAACTAACCTTTACTATTTTTCTGTCAAGATGATACAGAACAGGCGTTTGATCAGCCTGAATATCAATCTCCTTCAAATTATTTGCATCCGGTTCTAAGGTGATAATACCCAAATCGGTGATTTCTGAACGGGGATTCACTATCACCTCATCAATCTCTTTAATGTTGTATCCAATAAATTTAACCTTCACTTTGTAACGACCGTATGGAAGATCAAGAAGAAAAACACCTTGCACATTGCTTACAGTACCTGTCACCATAGTGTTATCGGCCTGTTTGAATGCTACTATATTTGCATATTCCATCGGATTTCCCGAATCGGAATCCACAACTTTTCCGGTAAGCCTGCCTTTTCCTGCCAGCAATTGTTTTTTAGCTCCCTCTCCCTTTCCATCACTGTACTGAGCACTAGCTGAAAACAGCAAAACGAATGCGAGAAAGTATGTGCTTATAAGTTTGTTCATCCTTGAATATTAAATATTTACCTGTCTATTGTTTGATTCCGCGAAATTTTGACGACAAAAGTATATTTTACTTGCACTATCAAACAGTAAATAGCATGAGATGTTGATTATTTAACTTTTTTTGACACTCCAGGGGAACTTATTGTATCGAGATGGTCCTGAAATACTAGCGACAGAACTCTGACTTTTTTTGTCTGGCCGCCTGAAATCCAAGCCGAGAAGCCTTGTCAAAATCCTTACAAGCCATGTCGTTCTTCTTTAGACTTTCATAGGTAAGACCTCGCAGATAGTAGGCCAGAGCATCCGATGAATCCAAACGAATCGCCATAGAATAATCATCAATAGCTCCGGAATAATCGCCTGCAACAACTCGCGCGATGCCACGATTGGCATAAGCCTCGGCATAATCCGGTTTCAATTCAAGAGCTTTGTTATAGTCAGACATTGCCTCACTAATCTTTGACAGATTTATTTTTGCATTTGCCCTGTTGGAATAAGCCTCGGCATAATCCGGATTCATCCTGATCGCCTTATCGTATGCAGCTATTGCTTCCTTAAAATGATTCATTGATAAGTAGACTCCACCTGCTCCATAGTGAGCCTGTGCAAAATCAGGATCAATTATAAGAGACTTGTTATAATCGGCCAGTGCACCTTCATAATCTCCCATTTCAGCTTTTACACTTCCACGATTATTATAGGTTTCGGTCCGCTTCGGATCAACTTCAATGGATCTATTAAAGTCATTGAGAGCAGCCTGATTTCTTCCGGCCTCATAATGCAAGTTTCCACGATTGTTTAAGGCAATTTGTACGTAATCGTAGTTCCTCAGAACATCGTTCCATAAAGTCATGCTGTTGTCCCAGATTTTCGTTCTGTTGTAGGTCATTGAAGATAGTATTAACAGATAAGAAGCAGCCAGGCCAAGAAATACTTTAAAGTTCACTTTCTTCCTTTGCAGGAGCCAAATAATTCCTGCTACCAGAGCAGTATACAAACCGATGGAAGGTAAGTAACTGTATCTATCAGCCATAATAGCACTCCCAACAGGTACTAGCTGAATTACAACTGCAATATTCAGTAAGAAAAACAGCATCCCGAATCCAGCCAGTTTATTTTTTCGAAGCAATTGGATCAGGCCAATTATCATAATCAAGGCCGCGCTAAAATAAAGGTAGAATTTAAAGCCATAGCCACCATCGATTTTTGGAGGGTAAGGATATATGGCAGAGAGTGATGTAGGTACTATAAGTTTCCAGTGATACTGTATATATCCATAGGAAGCAAAGAGCATCCTATCAAAAAAACTAATCTCCTGTTGTACCGTGGCAGCAAGTGCATTATCAGCGGCCTGTACTCTTAGAGCAATTACCCCGAACAGAATTGACAAGATGAAAAACGGTGTCTTTTCTATTAAAACCCTGGCAGTCCACAGCTTCCTCTCAAGAATGTAATCAATTGCAAGAAGAGATACCGAAAGTGTTATGGCTTGTCCTTTTGAAAAGAGGGAAAAAATAAAGAGCACAAATGCAAAAATAAAGAACTTTCCCCGTTTGCTTAGGGCATATTTACTATAGGCAATCAGAGCTCCCAAAAAGAACATCGAATAAAGAAGGTCTTTACGTTCTGATATCCATGCCACCGATTCCACATGTAGTGTATGAACCGCAAAAAGAGCAGCAACCATCAGTGCAAAGTCGCGATAATGGGGTAATTTAAGATGTCTGAAAAGCAGAAGGACAAAATAGAAAACAAGAAAGGAGTTAATCAGATGCAGCAAAAGATTCACAGTATGAAAGTAGACTGAAGACTCACCCGCAATTGCGTAATCGAGCGCCAGACTCAGCATGGTTAAGGGATGATAATTAGCAACAAAACTCTCAGTAAAGATCAGTTTGAAGTTTTCATTATTGAGGTTTTTTATAACAGGGTTTTCTGTAACATAGCCCTGATCGTCCCAATTCGTGAATTCAGCTGTAAATACAGGTGAATATGCTATTATCGTCATTAAGGCAATCGCAATCAGACCTGATTTAACAGGAATAAATGATCTGAACTCTTCTTTTGAGACTCCTTTTGGCTTATTTTTTACTTTTTTATTTTTCATATACCGTTCTCTGAATCTTTGAGCCTTACAATGAATGTCACTAAAATTACCTCAGGATGTGATACTTGTCAAAGCAAACTGTTTTATCCTAATGAGATAATATTAAATAAAAAACAGAAACTGTTGCCAAAGTAACAAATATCAAAATAACACATTTTCAAATAATCTCATTCTGCTATCTTTGCAGAAAATATAGATTATGACCAGGAACGTCCGTGTAAGGTTTGCACCAAGTCCAACAGGACCATTGCATATGGGTGGTGTAAGAACAGCACTGTTTAATTACCTCTTTGCCAAGAAAAATAATGGGAAATTTATCCTGCGAATTGAGGATACTGATCAAACCCGATTTGTTCCCGGAGCTGAGGAGTATATAATGGATTCTTTGCGATGGTGTGGAATCAAATTCGATGAAGGAGTGAAAGAGGGTGGAGAATTTGGCCCGTATAAGCAATCGGAACGAAAAGAAATCTATAAAACCTATGCTTACAAATTATTAGAACAGGGAGATGCGTATATAGCATTTGACACTCCGGAAGCACTGGATCAATTACGATCTGTAGCAGAAACTGAAAAACGAACTTTCACCTATGATGGAAGTGTTCGCGACACTTTGGATAACTCACTCAATGCCAAAGAGAAAAATGTAAAGTCAAGAATTGAGGCAGGTGATCCTTTTGTTATCCGCTTCAAAATGCCGGTGAACGAAGAAGTTTATATGAAGGATCTGATCAGGGGGGATATACGGGTTAATACTTCAACGCTGGATGATAAAGTATTGTACAAATCCGACGGTATGCCAACCTATCATCTTGCCAATATTGTAGACGATTATAAAATGCAAATCTCCCATGTTATCAGAGGAGAGGAATGGTTGCCATCATTACCCTCACACGTATTACTTTACAAAGCCTTAGGATGGCCAGCCCCGGAGTTTGCTCACCTGCCACTGCTTTTAAAACCAACCGGGAAAGGCAAATTGAGTAAGCGCGATGGTGATAAGTTGGGATTTCCTGTTTTTCCAACCGAATGGAAAAATCCGGATGGAGAAATTTATATGGGATACCGGGAATCGGGATATTTCGCTGAAGCATTTGTAAATCTGCTTGCCTTACTTGGCTGGAATCCGGGAACGGAGCAGGAGCTATTTGAAATGACTGATTTAATGGATAGTTTCTCCTTAGAAAGGGTTGGTAAGTCCGGTTCACGTTTCGATCCGGAAAAAGCCAAATGGTTCAACCATCAATGGATGCAAAGAAAAACAGATTGTCATCTCACTGACCTCTTTCTTCCAACTATCAGAAGAAAAGGTGTTGAGGTACCCTTCGAAACCATTGAGAAAGTTATCGGAATGGTAAAGGAGCGTGTTACATTTATTCACGAATTTTGGGATCAATCCTATTTCTTCTTTGAGGCACCCGCCGAATATGACGAAAAGGTAGTTAAGAAGCGCTGGAAGGAATCAACACCTAAATTAATGACACAGCTTGCAACAGTTTTGGAAAGTATTGAAGATTTCTCTTCCTCAAATACTGAAACGGCAGTTAAAAAATGGATTGAAGAAAATGAACTTGGTATGGGAGCAATAATGAACGCTTTCCGATTATGTATTGTTGGCGCAGCACAAGGGCCGCATATGTTTGACATTATTGAAGTTATAGGAAAGGAAGAAACCATTGCCAGACTTCAAGATGGAATAAAAAATATTCAGAGATAAATTCAGTAATTGCCATTTGAAAGGAACGCGGAAGAATGCTTCTTTTAAATTTCACTTCATCAGCATATTTCTTCTCTGTTGACTACGAGAAGCTTTAACTTATTGAATAGTATGCCTTACAACTGCATACGGCTACTAAAGAGTAAATTTTCCTTCCAAGCGGAGATTGTCTGATGATGAACCATTCCAAACATTGAAGTTTTCGGGCTCACATGTGAAATTGTGCTTTTCATCATAAAAACACCAATTCCTTGAAGGATAACTATGAAATGCTGGTAGAAAATGTGTTTCATCCTGAGTTTTTCATAATGGTACAAATAGAAAGTTCCAGTGAATTCGCCGAAAGAAGGATTCGATTTTAAGCTGAAGAAACGCTTGTTTCATTCGTCAATAATTTGTTCTTTAATAGTCGAATTTAAAACACTGAACTATGAGAGCTGTTATTCAGCGTGTTTCCAGTGCCTCTGTGAGTATCAAAGGGCAAATCAAGTCTAAGATAAACCATGGACTTTTAATTCTGCTTGGCATAGAAGCAGCTGATGGCGGAGAGGATGTTCAGTGGTTGAGTAGCAAAATAAGCCAGCTGAGAATCTTTGGCGACGACGAAGGAGTAATGAATAAATCGTTGTTGGAAACCGGAGGAGATGTTATCGTGGTTAGTCAGTTCACCCTTCATGCCAGGACAAAAAAAGGAAACCGTCCATCCTACATTAAGGCAGCACCACCTGACATTGCCATCCCCATATACAATCAGTTTGTGAATGCACTGGAGTTGCTTCTTGGTAAAGCGGTGGGAACAGGAGAGTTTGGGGCAATGATGGAGCTTGAACTCGTCAATGACGGACCAGTTACCATTGTTATAGACACAAAGAACAAAGAGTAGCAGATTCAGGCTCATTGGCCATTAGATTTCTTGTAAACCATGAATTATCACTGAAGCAAATTAATTCCTTGACTTAGGTTACTCTTTTTCTTAAATTTGGTAAGGAACCAACCAAACCAGAATAATTATGAAGGCACACTTAAACTTTTTAACAAGCATAGCAATTCTCACTTCAATTCTACTTTTCACAAACTGCGAGCAAAAGCTGGATGATACCCAGTTTCGGAGTTTTGTTAGCGAATTTGAAAAGGAGTACATCCCGGCACATACAGCAATGAAACTTGCGGAATTCAATGCTGCCATTTCAGGAAGCGACTCAGACTATCAAAAGGCGGCCGAACTCAACATCAAAATTACTGAACTCCTCTCCGATGAAGTGAATTTCAAAACTCTGGAAAAATACAAAAATTCCAATCTGCTCACGGACAAACTACTAAAGCGTGAATTGGATATACTGTACAATATGTATCACTTCCATCAGGTGGAGAAGGTGAAAATGGCAGATATGATTCACAAGTCTCAGAAAATTGCTCAGAAGTTCTCCAAGTTCAGAGCCACTGTTGAGGGTGAAGTACATACGGACGCTGAGATTGAACAACATCTGAGGAATACGCTTAACAATAAGGAGTTGGAATTACACTGGAAAGCCAGCAAAGAAGTAGGCCACGTGGTAGCTGAGGATTTCATCGAGTTGGTGAAGATGAGAAATGATGCTGCAAAGTCACTTGGTTACAACAATTACTTTGAGATGAGGTTGATTTTAAACGATCAGGATCCTGCAAAACTTGAAAGTATCTATGAAGAATTTGATCTAATTACCCGTGATCCTTATAAAGAGATAAAAGCAACCATCGACGAGCGACTCTCAGTAATTTATAGCATTCCACCTGCTCAATTGATGCCCTGGCATTACCAAAACAGATTTTTTCAGTCTGCACCAAATATTTTTGACGTAAATCTTGATGGCTATTATGCTGGAAGAAACATCGTGAAAATTGCACAATTTTATTACAAAGGAATCGGTCTTAAAATAGATGATGTTCTTGCCAACAGTGACCTCTTCAGCCGCGATGGAAAAACCCCGGCAGGATTCGCAACGGACATTGACAGGGAAGGTGATATCAGAATTGTTGCTACCATGGATGTTAGCGAGTATTCCATGAATACCATGCTTTATGAATCTGCCTATTCTGCCTATTTAAAAAATATAAAACGTGAACTACCTTATGTTCTGAGGGAACCAAGTCATGTTTTCGTTGCCGATGCGATTGCTACACTTTTTAGCAGGTTTTCTGCGAATCCCGACTGGTTGGAAGAAATGATTACAATAAGCAAAAAGGAAAAAGCCGGGATTGTAGACAAATGCAATCTGCATCATATGATGAATAAGCTGGTTTTTAGTCGATGGGCACAGGTGATGTATCATTTCGAAAAGTCGCTCTACGAGAATCCCGATCAGAATTTGAATAAACTTTGGTGGACATTGGTTGGAGAATACCAGAAGCTAAACGCTCCTGAAAACTGGGACAATCCGGACTGGGCGACAAAAATTCATCTTATTACACAACCATGTACCTATCATAATTACATTCTGGGTGAACTTTTTGCATCGCAGCTACATGCATACATAAAAAGCAATATTGTGAAAGATGAAAATGACGACTGCGCAGTAAAATGCATCAACAATCCGGAAATCGGAATGTATCTAATCGATCAAATCTTTAAACATGGCAAATCGTTGAATTGGGAAGAGATTGTAGAGTCATCAACAGGAGAACCACTGAATCCTGATTTCTATAAAAGACAATACATAAATCCTTAGTATTGAGAAAGGATGGTCATCATAGATTTATGGCCATCCTTTATTTTTATACTGATACATGACTAACAACCTTGCTGATAAATATAATCAGCAACGAATTACACTACTCTAACTATGTCAATATCAACCTGAAAAACTCAAAATGAAATCATCTCACATCTTAGGAACTCTGTTTATTCTGCTCGCACCATCGCTTATTTTTTCCCAGGAATTGGTTCTGGTTAATTCTTCCGGCCGTGAACATATCATGCTTGGAGAGAAAGTAAGTTTTACCCTTTACATCGATAAAGTAAATATTGACTCTTTTTATTATTCTGAAGAATACAAAACGATTAACAGTGATTTTTTCGGTCGTTCGAAGGCCAAATTCACTTCCAATTTTAGCGTTCAATCCAAAAAAGTAGGTGAAATGACAGTTGGTCCATATTTCTTAAATATCAACGGCAAGGATCTTAGCTCAAATAAATTCATTCTACAGGTGTCGGAAGAACCTACCATTGAAAATATGATTTATGTGGAAGCACCTGAAATAGCAAATGTTAATTTTGAGACTGAAATAAAAATCAAAAGCAATTATTGTTCTCTCAGCTATCTTCGACTAAAGAAAGACTCCCTTTTTGAACTTGAATCCACCGGCTATAGCAGCAGCATTGGAATAACCGATGGAGTAAAGCATGAAACAAGCATTGCCACCTACAACATTTTGTTTAAGGACACCGGCCAGTTCGTTATTAATCAGGAAACTTTCATCAAATTACCATCGCATAACTTTATCGTACCCGATACCATTAAGATTGTTAGAGAATAATATTCTGATAAGTCACAGCACCGATTGCCCATTCAAATGCAGGTTGGTATTCCTATCAGCTGAGCTAATCTTTCAAGCACTCCAGGTATCTCCTGCAAAACTATAAGTTTCCGGGATTCCAATGCTGACTTTGATATGTATTCATTTGGAGTGTTTAGCAGGTTTATAATTTGGATTTCTTCTAAAGCAAGGGGCTAAATAACCTGGCAAACGATTCCTTGAATTTATGGATCAAAGATCGTTGTGAGAACACATCCAGTTTTACCTGTACACTATTGGCCAAATCCTGAAAGAAAGCTTTATTAAGCTCTGCTGTCAATTCCTCATCATAAAGCAGTGCATTAACTTCAAAATTCTGATCGAAACTTCGAATATCCATGTTGGCGGTACCAACGGTTGCAAATACCTTATCTACCATTAGCAATTTACTATGAGTATATCCTTTTTGATAAAAGTATACTTCAATTCCGGCTTCCAGTAAATTTTGAATATAGGAGCGGGAACTCCAGTTGGTAAGAAATGAATCATTCTTCTCGGGAAGGATAATTTTTACGTCAACTCCGCTCAGTGCAACAGTTCTGAGCGCAACCAGAATTCCTTCGTTGGGTAGAAAATAGGGAGTCGAGATATATACACAATCCTTTGCCGTTGCTATGGCGGAAAAGAATGTTTGCATAATACTGGACCAATCTGAATCCGGTCCGCTGGTAGCAATCTGCACCAAATGATTTTCATCGAAAGGAGTTTCTGGAAAATACACTTCTCCATTGATCATTTCTGTACTCATAAAATACCAGTCAGTAATGAAAATCACCTGTAAACTGAGCACAGCATCCCCAACAATTTTCAAATGGGTATCACGCCAGAATCCTTTTCCATCACGGCCTTTAAGATATCTGTCAGCTATATTCAATCCACCGACAAAACCTACCAATCCATCAATTACAATTATTTTTCTATGATTCCGATAATTGATTTTGTTGGCAAATCGATAAGTTTTAACCGGCATAAAACTATAGAACTCGATTCCGGCTTCCCGCATTGGATTCAGAAACTTGTCACGAAGGCCCCAGCTTCCAACGTCATCAAATATCACCCGAACCTTTATTCCCTCTTTCGCTTTGTCCATTAGGATTTCGCGAATCCGGTTTCCTATTTCATCATCTTCAATAATATAATACTCGAGATGAATGTGATGTATTGACTGCCTCAGATCTTCAATTATACAGTCGAAGGTTTCAGCCCCATTATTTAGAATTTTTACACGATTCTTTTGGGTCAAAGTGGCCCGGCTGTTATTGAAGAGTAACTTCATGAGGTGCTTCTTGCTCTTGATCAACTCGGTGGCAATGGACGAGATTTCTTCAATCTCGATACCATGTGTATCCATTAGGAGCCGTGCACTTTCAGCATCGGAAATCTCTTTTTTCGTGAATATCTTCTCTTTCCTTAAGTTCCTTCCGAAGTAGAGATAGAGTATGATACCAACCAATGGTACCAAAACCAGAATCATAATCCAGGACAAGGATTTGATAGGATTTCTGTTTTCAAGCAGAATTACGATTAATGGAAATGCAACAATCAATGCTACAATACCATAAGCCAATAGAGCCCACAATCCATCAAGATGAAAGAAACCGAAGAAATTGAATTGCATCGCTTTAATTTATCAGGAGGTTAATTTAACGAATTAATCAATTCGCTGCAATTCATTTTCACCTTCGATTATCGCATATAGACTATAAGACCGCTGTTACCTATGAATTCATCTGAAGCTATGTTGCCAGTTATTACAGGCGCATCCACACCCTTTCCAAAATAACGATCCCCGGTAAAAACCCTTGCTTCATCCCACAATCCTTCTTCTATAAAGCTGTTCAACAGGACTTCTCCACCTTCGATTATAACTGATTGAACATCCCTGTTAAAAAGTTCAGTCATCAGTTTATTGAGTAGATTGGAATCAAACTCCGTTTTGAAATGTTCTATTTTGTTAGATGCGCTCCCGGAAATTTCGGTAAGCACAAGTGTTGGAATGGAACCATCCAGCAGATATAAATCCGGCTTTAACTTTAATTCGCGGTCCAGTACAACTCGTAATGGATCGCTTCCTGACCACTCTCTTATATTTAATTGGGGATTATCTTTAATGGCTGTGATAGTTCCAACCATGATGGCTGCCTCATCGGCCCGCCATTTATGAACAAGCGCTTTCGACGTCTTATTGGTAATCCATTCAGCCGTTTCTTCTGAGCCAAAACTTCTTAACTTATCCAAAAACCCATCTTTAGTTTGAGCCCATTTGAGAATTATGTACGGCCTGCTTTGCTGATGAAATGTAAAAAAACGTCGGTTTAATTTTCGGCTTTCCTCCTCAAGTATGCCAAGCTGAACATCAATTCCGGCCTTCTTCAGCATCTCAATTCCCTTACCTGCCACCCGAGAGAACGGATCGATTGTTCCTATCACAACTTTGGGTATGCCCTTGTCAATTATCAGTTGGGAACATGGAGGTGTTTTACCAAAGTGCGCACAGGGCTCCAGATTAACATACAGCGTACTTTCCTTCAGCAACTCCTGTCGTACGACAGCGTTTACAGCGTTTACCTCAGCATGTGCTTCGCCATATTTCCGGTGATAACCCTCGCCAATAATAACATCATTGTGGACAATAACAGATCCCACCATCGGATTCGGAGCTACCCTGCCCATACCCAATCCAGCCAAATCTAAACACCGCTGCATGTACTGTTCGTCCATCTTTTTCCTATTTTTGAAAAATGATGCCCAAGTTTACAATAAAAGATGCAATTAACAGAATAAAGAAATCTCTTTCTGGCATCTACCCGCAGGAGGAAATCGAAAGTATTTTGCGCATAACCATGTCGCATATTATGAAGATGGAAGCGGTTAGCCTGCATATTCGTTTAGATGAGCTTTTAGATAGTGAGCAGGTAGACATGTTGCTGCAGATAAGTGAGCGATTAGCAAGGCATGAACCAATTCAATATATCACGGGTAGTACCGATTTTTTTGGTTTAACTCTGCAGCTTAATCCCAGCGTTCTCATACCACGTCAGGAAACCGAAGAACTGGTAGCCTGGATTATTGAATCCAATAAAATTAATAAGCCGGCGATTTTAGATATTGGCACCGGAAGCGGTTGCATTGCACTGGCATTGAAAAATGAGATTACAGATGCTTCTGTATTTGCATTGGATATTTCTACTGATGCTTTGGAGCTTGCGAACATGAATGCGACAAGGAACGGCCTGAAAATTCATTTTATCCATGACGATATCCTGAACATTGAAAAACTGCACTATACGGATGATCTGGATCTGATAGTAAGCAATCCTCCCTATGTTTTATTCTCAGAGAGAGATAGCATGATGAAAAATGTGCTCGATTTTGAGCCAAAGAAGGCACTATTCGTTGAAGACTCGGATCCCTTACTTTTTTACCGTCATATTTCACAACTAGCGCTTACAAAGCTCAAACCAGGTGGTAAATTATTCTTTGAAATTAATGAACAATTGGGAGATGAAATGATCGGTCTTCTCAATTCCTATGGTTTCCATAAAATAGTGTTAAAGTCTGACCTGTTTGGAAAAAACAGGATGATTTCCTGTGAAAAGGTTCATTAATGCCGTAAATTGAACTTTTAGCAAAAAACATGGTTTATTCAATGAATCAAAGAATTAGATTATTCGGTAACAACAGAACATATTTTTTCTAAGAAATTGGAATAAACCGAAACCAAAATAATACCCATCCGTATTATAAACAGTCTTTCTCAATTTAAGTATTGAAGTATTTAATTATTTATTGTAATTTGCACTGTAAACCAAGGCATTGTTATGGCATCATTGAACCTAAGATCAGGGGTGTTAGGAAAGCGTCTGGCAGCTCACTTGTTAAGACGAACTTCCTATGTTGTTACTCCCGCACGAATTGAAGCATTCGCAAATAAGACAGCCGATCAGGCAATTAACGAACTCTTCACAATTCCGGACCTGACTCATCCTGAAGGCCCTATTAATTACATTGATGGAAACACTGCCTGGCTGACTACCGGTCCGTACAATTACAATGCGGGTAACGGAACCAGACAAAGATGGGGTGTACAACTCTGGATGTTTAATGAAATGATTCATGATAGTTCCATCCGGCAAAAGATGGCCATGTTCTTTCACTCAATATTTGTGACGGCCAACGACACCGACTGGCGCTATTTCGATCACTACCGGCTATTTCTAATGTTTGCTACCGGAAATATTAAAACCATTTCCCAAAAGGTGACCATGAGCAGTAAAATGCTTCGTTACCTGAACAACAATGTAAACAGTAAGAACAGCCCAAATGAGAATTATGCCCGTGAATTCATGGAGCTCTTCACAATTCTCAAGGGCCCGCAATTACAAACAGGTAATTACACCAATTATACTGAATACGACATCCAGCAAGCTGCCAGGGTTTTAACCGGATTTAAAGATTCCAATTTTGACAATAAGGATCCTGAAACCGGACTGGCCACAGGTTATGCCAATTATGGCAATCACGACAAGGGGAATAAATCCTTTAGTGCAGCATTTCAGAATCAGACGATTCTGGGTGCAGTTGATGCAGAAGATATGTTTCGCGAGTTGAGCGATTTTGTCGAGATGATATTCGGGCAAATGGAAACAGCGCGTGCATTTGTGCGAAGAATGTATCGTTTCTTTGTGAGCGATCGATTAACAACTGAAGTTGAGAATGATATCATTACTCCATTGGCTTCACAACTCTACAATGACAATTATGATCTGGTAAATACTTTAAAGACTTTACTGAAAAGTCTGCATTTCTACGATGAAGATGATAGTTCATCAACGGATGAGATTATTGGTGGCAAAATAAAATCCCCACTGGAACTATATCTATCGTCTCTCAACTTGTTCGATGCAAACAACATTGGTGTACTTAATAACAATCCTGAATACTACAATGGCTTGGCCTATAATCTTATCTGGAGAATACTGGATCCAATGGGATTCCCAGACGCCGCATTATCAGTTGAAGGATATCCCGGTTTTTATAAAGATCCCGGTTTTAGTAAGTTCTGGATTGACCAGGCAACAATGCCACATCGTTATAGGCTTGCCTATGGCTTGCTTGCCGGTAAAACCATAACAGGAAACTCAACGGTTCCATTTAAAGTGGATACGGTTCAACTGGTGGAACAAAATTTTAACAACGTTGAATATGCGGATCAGCTAATGCTTCAAATTCTTGAACTGACACTCCCTGAAATGCCGGATCAGGATAGATACAATTATTTCAAAGACAAATTACTGGGATCGCTTAGTCCGATAAACTGGTACTTTGAATGGCACAATTACACACAAAACGGAGATTCAACAGCAGTACGAATAGCACTCGACACTTTGTTTGAATCATTGGCATCATCACCTGAATTTCAAACATTTTAGATAATAATCACGAGATGAATAGAAGAAAATTTTTAAAGACAAGTGTTCCACTCGGATTGGTACCTCTTTTTGCCGGCACACTGCCGTTTAAAAGTCTGGCTGTTAGCAGCCCGCTGGTAGTCAATCCTTGCAATGTTACCGATCGTGCCATGGTTATTATCTATCTGAATGGTGGTAATGATATTATCAACACCGCAATTCCTATTAATCAAATGACCGAATATGCAGCAAACCGGCCAAATATTTATATCCCGCAGAACCAACTCATCACACTCGATAACTCCTTACCCGACTGGCAACAGATTGGATTGCATCCGGAACTGTTCGATTTTAAAACCCTTTACGATAGTGGAAAGTTGTCCATCGTCCAGGGTGTTGGCTACGAAGCTCCGAGCAAATCTCACTTTAGTTCATTGGCCAACTGGTTAACGGGGAGCGGTGGAATTGTAGGTGATGAAAAGACTGGTTGGTTAGGAAGATTTCTTAACGATCGCTATCCAGGCTATAATGGAAATCCATTTATTGGTGAGCCTGATCCATTGGGTATTCTTTTTGGAAATATGAACAAAACAGGCTTCCACACATTTGAACAGCATAAATATGAAATCAATTTGTCTGGCCAGGATCCGGCCGGATTCTATTCTCTCATTTCACAATTGAGCGGTGCACCCATTGCCAATATTCCGAACACTGAGTTTGGAGGTATGCTTGAACATATCAATCAGGTAGAGAGCAGTGTTAATGTTTATGCTCAAAGGATCTCCGATACTTTCAATAATGGTTTTAACAGTAGCATTAGTTATCCATCAAATACGCTGGGCGATCAGCTTAAAACCATTGCCCGAATGATGAGCGGTGGCAGT
>Ga0233443_1000678_pt1 | contig 35508 bp, 35 predicted proteins | sample SI_123_September_2_FD_182784 | JGI IMG/M metagenome (GOLD analysis project Ga0233443, IMG submission 182784) | Seawater microbial communities from Saanich Inlet, British Columbia, Canada - SI_123_September2016_200_MG | ecosystem: Environmental > Aquatic > Marine > Inlet | place: Canada: British...
TTAATTGTCTGGGCGCTAAAATAACAGGAATAGGTACTTCAACCATAACCATTGAAGGTGTCGAAAAGCTACAGCCTAAAGATCTTTTTTACAAAATCTTACCTGATCGCATAGAAACCGGCACTTATCTCGCTGCCGCCGCTATCACTGGCGGACATGTCAAACTTAAAGACACACACCCTAAATCACTTGAGATCGTTATTGAAAAACTGCGTGAAACCGGTGCGGAGATAACCTGCGGAGACGATTGGATTGAACTGAATATGCACGGCCAACGTCCTAAAGCAGTTTCTATTGATACCGCACCCTTCCCTGCATTTCCGACAGATATGCAAGCTCAATTTACCGCATTAAATACCATTGCTACCGGAACCAGCATTATTACTGAAACCGTTTTCGAGAACCGTTTCATGCACATTCAGGAAATGCAACGCATGGGCGCTCAAATAACCGTTAAGCAAAACACGGCCATCTGTGAAGGCATTCCAGAACTAACCGCTGCCCCGGTCATGGCTACTGACCTACGCGCCTCTGCCAGTCTGGTTTTAGCCGGACTCGTTGCCAAAGGTGATACCACCGTCGACAGAATCTATCATATCGACCGCGGTTATGAATGTATCGAAGAAAAATTAACCCAACTAGGCGCCAAAATACGCCGTATTCCTCATTAACCCAACGAACCAGAACTACCGTTATGCTAACTATTGCTATTTCTAAAGGACGTATCTACGAAGAGGCTTTACCACTGCTTGCAGCTGCTGATATTGTCCCTATTGATGATCCCAAAAAATGCCGTAAACTCATCCTTGATACTAATCATCCCGATGTTAAACTGGTCATTATCCGTGCAACCGATGTGCCCACCTTTGTCGAATACGGTGCTGCTGACATGGGAATTGCTGGTAAAGATGTGTTAATTGAACACGGCGCTCAAAGTCTTTACGAACCCTTAGACCTGGGCATTTCAAAGTGTCGTTTAATGACTGCCGCACACAAGGATGCACCGGCCTTTGGCCGCCGTATCCGCGTTGCAACAAAATATGTCAAAACCGCCCAGCACTATTTTTCCAGCCAAGGCATTCAGGCAGAAATCATTAAATTGTATGGCTCGATGGAACTTGCACCACTTGTCGGCTTAGCAGATTGTATCGTTGACCTTGTCGATACCGGAAATACCTTAAAAGCCAATGGTTTAGAACCTAAAGACCTGATCATGACTATCAGTTCACGCCTCATTGTCAATAAAGCCTCAATGAAAATGAAACACCAACAAATTCAAACGGTCATTGAGCAAATTGCATCTGCCTTACCCGCCACTGCGGCCTAAAGTTATGATCGTTACCGCTCAAATAAAACAATTAATAAGTACTGATGACGCATTTTCAGCTCAGCTAAAAACATTATTAGCCTGGGATCAAACCGAAGACCAATCGATCCACCAAAAAGTGCTTCAAATCATTTCCACTGTTAGAAGCCAAGGCAATAGTGCGCTCCTTGAATATACCCACCAATTTGACCAAAACCATATCCACCATGCGAATGACCTTGAAATTCCAAGAACAGCCCTAAAAGCCGCCTGGGACACCCTGCCTAGCGACTGGTCTGATGCATTATCTGTAGCCGCTAAACGAATACGCCACTATGCTGAACACCAAAAACTACAATCCTGGCAGTACCAAGAAGCTGACGGCACCCGTTTAGGTCAACAAATTACCGCACTTAACCGGGTCGGTATCTATGTGCCCGGCGGTAAAGCAGCCTACCCATCTTCCGTTCTGATGAATGCTATCCCGGCAAAAGTCGCGGGAGTCAATGAAATTGTAATGGTCACACCCACACCATCAGGCAACCAAAACACATTGGTATTAGCCGCTGCCTATCTGGCCGGTGTCGATCGTGTTTTTACTATTGGCGGCGCCCAGGCAATTGCCGCCTTAGCCTACGGTACAGAAACTATTCCTGCGGTAGATAAGATTGTCGGCCCGGGGAATATTTATGTCGCCACCGCCAAAAAACTTGTCTTCGGTCAAGTCGGAATTGACATGATTGCCGGTCCGTCGGAAATACTCATTATCTGTGATGGTCAAAGCAACCCAGACTGGATTGCCATGGACTTATTTTCGCAAGCAGAACACGACGAAGATGCTCAGGCTATTTTAATTTCCCCCGACGAAACTTTTCTCACCCAAGTCACCCAAAGTATTAATAAACTCCTACCCACCCTAGAAAGAGCAGACATTATCCGCAAGTCTCTTGGCTCAAGAGGCGCTCTCATTCATGTCCCTGATCTGAGTAAAGCCGTAGAAATCGCCAACATTATTGCACCTGAACACCTTGAACTATCCATCGAAAAACCTGAAGAGCTTGCCCCTCTCATTCACAATGCCGGTGCTATTTTCATGGGCCGTTATACCGCTGAAGCACTGGGCGACTATTGTGCCGGACCCAACCACGTACTACCCACCGCCGGAACAGCTAAGTTTTCCTCTCCACTGGGCGTTTATGACTTTCAAAAACGTACCAGTTTAATAAACTGTTCTGAATCAGGTGCAGACTCGCTGGGTCGTGTTGCTTCCGTTCTCGCTCGGGGTGAAAGCCTGACTGCGCATGCGCGATCAGCTGAATACCGAATTCTCAAAAAGAACCCTGAATTTTAACCTGTAAAAACGAATCAGCTCTCACTTGTTATAAACCATGAAAACCATCGAAAAATTAAGTACCGCTATTTTCCGCAAGAAAATTCTGGAAATGACCGCCTATCAAGTAGCCGAAGCGGATGGGTTCATCAAATTAGATGCCATGGAAAACCCCTATGGTTGGCCCAATGACTTAACTGATGAATGGTTAAACACCCTAAGGACCTGTGAAATAAACCGTTACCCTGATCCTGACGCCCGTCAATTAAACAACAAACTCAGAGCCATGAATCAAATCCCGACGGAGCTCGGGGTACTTCTCGGAAATGGCTCAGATGAGATTATCCAACTGTTATTAATGGCACTTACGCCCCATGCAACGGTCATGGCTCCAGACCCCAGCTTTGTCATGTACAAACAGATTAGTGACGGCTTAGACCTTAACTTTCATGCCATTCCATTACAAGCAAATAATTTTGCGCTTGATTTACCCTGCTTTCTCAAGGCTATTGAAGAAATAAAGCCTAAAGTTATTTTTCTGGCATACCCAAATAACCCAACCGGTAATTTGTTTAATGCCTCAGAGATACGGGAAATCCTTAATCATGCCCCTGGGTTGGTCATTATTGATGAGGCTTATGCCCCTTTTACTGATGCCACGTTCATGACTGAAATCTTACATTTCAACAACCTATTGGTTATGCGTACCGTCTCCAAGTTAGGTTTAGCCGGACTGCGATTGGGCTATTTAGTGGGTCAAAACGAAATCATTAACCAACTGAACAAAATTCGTCTACCTTATAACATCAACGTACTCACCCAAATCAGCACGCTCTTTGCGCTATCAAACTACGCTATTTTTGAGCAGCAAACCCAATTGATTTGCCAAGAAAGAACCACTCTAACGCAAGAACTCAAAAAAATGCCACAACTTGAGGTTTTTCCTAGCGACGCCAATTTCATTTTATTCCGGGTTTTAAATCACAGTGCAAGCGGACTTTTCACTTTTTTAAAAGAACAACAGGTTTTAATTAAAAGCCTTGCAAACCACAAAACTCCGTTAACTAATTGCTTGCGTGTGACTGTCGGTAAAGCAGAAGAAAACCAAGCTTTTTTAACGGCCTTATCCCAATACTTCATCGTTGTTGATCACACAGACTAATTTGGCTAAAAAAAAAGCTAATAAATGCTATATTAGACCGTTTTAAGCAAGTTGAACAATAACTGTGGATTTTCTTTAGGAGTGAGATGTAATGAATAATTCAGGCGTAGACAAAACAAGACGCCAATTTCTTACCAATGCCTTAACTGTTGTCGGTGCTGTGGGAACTGGGTTCGTAGCCGTTCCTTTTTTATCCCAAATGCAACCCAGCGTTAAAGCAAAAGCAACCGGGGCACCGGTTCAAGTTAGCCTCAGTAAACTAGAGCCTGGTCAATTAATACGTGTAGAATGGCGAGGAAAACCCGTTTGGATCCTGAACAGAACCAAAGCGGTTCTGAGTACATTAGCCCCTTTAGAGAGCGAATTGAGTGATCCAAACTCAACTGAATCGATTCAACCGCCAGCGGCTAAAAACGCAACCCGATCATTAAAACCGGAGGTGTTTGTTGCTATCGGACTTTGCACCCATCTGGGTTGCTCACCCACTTATCGTCCAGAAATTGCGCCAACCGACTTAGGAAAAGACTGGCAAGGCGGCTTCTTTTGTCCGTGTCATGGTTCTAAATTTGATATCGCCGGCCGAGTTTATAGCAGTATGCCTGCCCCTACAAATTTGGAAATACCGCCTTATCGATATATTGATGATAATACCATCGTCATTGGCGAAAATGCTTAAGGAGCCTAACGAATGAATTCTCCACGTTTTAATAATTTTGTAAATTGGATTCTCGCACGGTTCCCATTAACCAAAGTATGGAATGAACACCTTGCCGAATACTATGCCCCCAAAAACTTCAATTTCTGGTATTTCTTTGGTTCCTTAGCATTATTGGTTTTAGTGAACCAATTTGCTACCGGCATCATGCTGACTATCAACTATAAGCCCGATGCAGCACTGGCCTTTGATTCGGTGGAATACATCATGCGCGATGTTGACTGGGGTTGGCTGATCCGCTATATGCATTCAACCGGCGCATCCGCTTTTTTTATTGTCGTTTACTTGCATATGTTTCGTGGGCTCCTGTATGGCTCATTTAAAAAACCAAGAGAGTTAGTCTGGATTTTCGGCATGTTAATCTACCTCTGCCTGATGGCAGAAGCCTTTATGGGCTATCTCCTTCCTTGGGGACAAATGTCCTACTGGGGCGCTCAAGTCATCATCTCACTCTTTAGTGCTATTCCTATTATTGGTGAAGACCTTTCTTTGTGGATCAGAGGAGACTATGTCGTGGCCGATGCCACCTTAAATCGTTTCTTTGCCTTCCACGTTGCAGCAATTCCATTAGTGTTGGTTTTGTTGGTTTTTCTACATATTGTTGCACTTCATCAGGTGGGTTCTAACAATCCTGACGGTATTGAGATTAAAGAGAATAAAGGTCCAGACGGAATACCTGTCGATGGCATTCCTTTTCACCCTTATTACACCGTTAAAGATATTGTTGGCGTGAGTGTATTTATCTTCTTTTTTGCAGTGGTACTCTTTTATATGCCGGAACTTGAAGGCTATTTTCTTGAACATGCCAATTTCATACCGGCAGACCCGCTGCAAACACCGGAACACATTGCACCGCTGTGGTACTTTACGCCGTTCTACGCTATTTTACGCGCAGTACCCGATAAATTTGCCGGTGTCCTTGCGATGGGTGGCGCTATTTTCGTTTTATTTCTACTGCCTTGGCTTGATACGGTCAAAGTTAAATCGATACGTTATCGGGGTGGAATATACAAAAAAGCATTATTCCTTTTTGTCATTAGCTTTTTTGGTCTGGGTTATCTTGGAATGCAAGCACCGACACCCAGTGCTACGATTGCAGCCCGCGTGTTAACTGTCATCTATTTTTCATTTTTCCTATTAATGCCAATTTATACGCGTTGGGAAAAATTTAAAACCGTTCCCAAACGTCTGACATCAAACGACTCGCTAGGGAGTAAGATACCGTTAATAAAACAAGCGGTTTCCGACATCACACAAGATACTGTTGTGACCACTAAAAGTGGAAAAACCCTCCATCTAAAAACACCTAACCCTAGTGGCCTACGTAACGCAAGCGTTGATTTGGCCAAAAAAATGAAAGATAGCCTAGATTAATATGAAAACATTATTAACTGTTATATTTTCCTTGTTCGCTTTCACCTGTTCTGCAAGTGGAAAGACTGAACTCATGCACGCCAATATTGACCTGAGCGATAACACCTCTCTCAAACGTGGTGCTGAACATTACGTCACGTATTGCTTGGGTTGTCATTCTGCAAAACATATTCGTTACTTACGAATAGCAGAAGATTTTGAACTAAACCAAGATGTTGTTTTAAAAGATATCGCACCTGTAGGCGCGAGTATTTATGACTCAATGCTGTCAGCAATGGATAAGCATGATTCTAATATCTGGTTTGGAACTGTACCACCTGACCTATCCCTTATAGCCCGCTCACGCGGCTCTGATTGGCTCTATACGTATTTGAAAAGTTTTTACCGTGATGACACCAAAACGCACGGCACAAACAATGCTCTTTTTAAAGATGTGGGCATGCCTAATGTCTTATGGAAGCTACAAGGCCAGCAAATTGCGCACTATACCCTTGAGGGAGAGAATAAAGTCATCAATTCACTGAGTTTAGAACGTCCGGGTGAATTGAGTCCGAGTGAATTTGATGTTGTCGTGACTGACTTAGTTAACTTTTTAGAATATGTCGGCGAACCTGCAAAATTAAAACGCCAACAAATGGGCAAATATGTTCTCTTTTTTATTCTGATTATTGGCTTTATTGGTTATTTACTAAAAAAAGAATATTGGAAAGATATCCACTAATTCAATCAGTAATTATCAGCCTTTAACGGTAAGACTATAAACAACTGAATGTTTCTGAGACCTTAACCACAGAGACATTCAGTTAGTTTCATTATTTAAACGCTGCATGCGTGAGATTTCTATGACTATAGGATCTTCAAGCCAAGCCACACCACACACCCGCCAACAACAGAGGCCAACTTAAACGGATGACAAATTACCATACTTCTGGGATGACACTGATTTCACCGGATGACTGCATCTGGAGTCAAAGTACCCGCATGGTCATTTATGAAAAACAAATCCCAATAGAATTAAAATTCTATGATGCCAATAATCCCCCTGATTATCTACTGGAACTCAACCCGAATGCGTTAAGCCCGACACTCATTGATAAAGAACTGATTCTCTATCATGCTACTATTATTATGGAATATCTGGAGGAACGTTTTCCTCAACCGGCACTTAATAAAATGGACCCCATTTCCAAGGCAAACAACCGTATGATTATTAAACGCATCTCTGATGACTGGTGTCAGTTACTGGAAGCTATTTTATACCGTCCTGAAGATCCACAGCAATCCAAGAAGTTTCTAACTGAGAGTCTGCTTTCGTCAGTGCCACTGTTCCGAGCCAAAAAATACTTCATGAGCGATTCGTTCACACTCATTGATTGTATTTTAGCGACCCTGCTTTGGCGTCTTCCAAAGCTTGGCATCCCCATTTTTGATCATTCACCTGATATTAAAAACTATGCACAACGCCTATTTTCTAGGCCATCATTTAAAGACAGTTTAAGTCGAACAGAAAGAAAATTAGGCGATTTTAATTTATGAAAGACCTCAAACCGTACTTAATTAGAGCGATTAACGAATGGATTAACGACAATGCCTTAACGCCCCATTTAATGGTTGACGCAGAAGTTTCCGGCACTATTGTACCAACCGATTACATTGAAGAAGGTAAGATCATTCTCAATTTACGCCCCAGCGCAATTAATAACTTAACCATCGCTAACGAGCACCTTGAATTTAACGCCAGTTTTAATGGCCAACCCATGAAGGTTTTTGTACCCATCGATGCTGTCATTGGGCTTTATGCCAAAGAAAATGGCAAAGGAATGTTCTTTGATCCGACAGAAGATAATGACAAAAAACCGCCAGAACCCCCAAAAAAAACAAACCCCTTACGCGTTGTCAAATAGATAACGTAACTCGGAAAGAATACCTCAGTAAAACCTACTTACTTTCCATCGGGTTGATATATTTTAGAAACCTTTGCAGAACTGTTACTCTCCTTGTTCCCAGCAATAATTTTTGCCGTCCCTCTTTTTTTAACCTGATCAATCCGAATAATTTCATGCATCGGAATAAAGGACTGACTCACACCTTCAAATTCATTTCGAAGCTTTTCTTCTGAGGGGTCAATAACAATGGCACTTTTTTCACCAAAAACAAAATCTTCAACAATCACAAATCCGTACAAGTCTCCTTGATACACATGTTTAACATAGATCTCATAGACCTCTTGTTGATTAAAAAAAGTAACTTTATAAAGATGTTTATCGGACATAAAAATTTTTGAGGAAAAAATAAGAGTAAGAATGTGAAAAAATTTGACGCTACCCCGCCAATTCAATAAAACCGAAGTCAGGCTTGAGAAATATACCGAATGATTTCTACAATTTGTTGAGGGGTTTCAGTAACCGCTAAGGCAGCACCGTCAATTTCCTTCAGCGCATGCGTTAACTCAGGCGCATGCAATGTAATTAACGGCTTTCCCAAACCAATGGCCAGCCCTGCATCAAAAGCTGCATTCCATTGCCGGTATTTATTTCCAAAACGAACCACAACAAAATCTGCCCTTTTAATCAAGCTCGTAGTACGAAGAGCGTTAATCTTTGCCGCTTTGTGATCTTTCCAAAAGGGATTATCTTCCGCACCCAAGATATCGACGCCAACATTATCACTGTCCTCATGATCCGTCACGGGGCTGAATACTTTAGTATCTAAATCATAACCATCCAAACCGACTTGAATTTGCTCTCGCCAATTTGAATGAATTTCACCCGAAAGATAAATACTGTATGTCATAAAATAGCCTAACGTTGCAATTTTATCATTATACGCGAATAGATTACCCGGATCCCAGCTATGTTCTTCAAAGGTTATTGTTTCTTGTGCAAAAACCCTACATTTTTGGGTATTAACAACACCGTAATCTTATTTAATCCATTGCGATAAGATGTAGTAGTGTCATTACCAAGGGAAACTGTCGGACTAATTACCGGGGTCGCCACTTTATACTTTTTTGTTAGCTGCATTGAATCAATGCACTCGGGTAATCTCATCGAAATTACGACCCGTCGTCATAGGATAAACCAATATTAATTTAATCTTTTTATCAGGATCAATAATAAATACAGATCTAACAGTCGCATTGATTTGCGCGGTACGCCCTTCGGAACGCCCTGATTCATCAGCAAGAAGCATGTTGTATAATTTTGCGACGGCTAAATCAATATCAGCAATCACCGGATAATTAACACTATTTCCTTGTGTTTCTTCTATATCCTTGACCCACTCAGCATACGTTATTAAACAGTCAACAGTTAACCCAATGATCTTACAATTTCTCTGCAAAAACGCACCTTCCAAACCTGCCAGATAACCTAACTCAGTGGTACAAACCGGTGTGAAATCTTTAGGATGTGAAAATAACACTCCCCAACTCGCCCCAACCATTAATGAAAATTAATTTCTCCTTGGGTTGTTTGTGCAACAAAGTTCGGTGCTTCATCATTAAGTCTAAACGTCATCATGTTGTCCAAAGATAATTAACTCTTGAAAGAAACCTATCAGTTCTGGCAAATACGCATTAAATTTCTACTTGTGGCTAGATCCTTTATTTCAAGGGCTAACCATGGAAATAGTTTATGACAGTTCCCAAAGAACACAATAAAACGAACCGCTAAAGAATCTTTACCTTTCAGCAACATGTCGACGCCATAAAATCACCGTAAACCTTGCCTTTTTACTTAATATCGTCAACCAATAGCGACCATCACTCCCTTTAAAAAACTGACTAACGCTGACAACTCCTCTCTTAAATATGGCAACAGAACAGCCGAAGAATACCAGACAATAAAATTCCAGCATTATATGAATAATAATCATTAATCCCCGCTAAATTAACTGATACTGCTTTATTTTGAATCAATAAATGCATTATTATTACAGGTTGTGCTTGAATATGGTCGATGCATCTATAAGCCTTATTTAACCCCTTTTTCCAGCAACTATATGCTCTTGGATATCGTTGTTGATAACACTCTGATTCTTAAAAAAACGTCATTCACCTTAACATTATGAATAACCCATCTAAAAATAACGCTGCCACTGTCTTCTTATTTGCTACCACGCTATTTGTCAGTGCCTCGCTAATGTTTGTATTACAGCCCATGTTTGGCAAAATACTGCTTCCTTTACTGGGCGGATCCCCGGCCGTATGGAACACTTGTATGGTGTTTTACCAAAGTCTGTTATTTTTGGGTTATCTCTATGCGCACTTTCTATCGACACGGCTCGTCGCTTCCAAACAAATTCTGGTCCATGCCGGTGTACTCCTTATCAGCCTCATGGCCCTACCGCTGGGTTTACCGGACAATATCAACCCACCCACAGAAAGCGACCCTACTTTTTGGTTAATTTCAACTCTTTTTCTTGCCATTGGGTTACCCTTCTTTGTTGTTTCAACGACCTCAACACTGATCCAAAAATGGTTCTCAAACATTGGCCTAAGTTCAAGTAAAGACCCCTATTTTCTCTATGCTGCCAGTAATATTGGTAGCTTAATTGCCTTATTAGGCTACCCCTTCTTCATTGAACCCGGCATTGGTCTTGAAAACCAGAAACTATACTGGGGCGGTGGTTATTTACTCTTATGTACACTTATTCTAAGTTGTGGGGCTCTTTTTTGGAAAGTCTCTAAAAAACATCAAGAACTCACCGAAAAAACAGTCAATCCAGAAGAAGAGGTACCCGCATTAACGCTCCAGAAAAAATTATATTGGTTAATACTGGCGTTAGTCCCTTCAAGTTTATTACTCGGTCTGACTAATTTCATTAGTACCGATATTGCCTCAGTTCCCTTACTCTGGGTCATTCCACTCACGCTGTATTTGCTTTCTTTTGTTATCGTCTTTTCCAAATGGGGGGCTAAGGTCCATGGCTTCATGGTTCTCATTCAACCCTTGGTATTACTCCCCTTTATCGCCTACTCATTAATTAACCCCGCAGTTTTGCCATATTGGGTTAATTTGGCCCTGCATTTAGCCGCCTTCTTTTTAGCCATTATGGTGTGTCACGGCGAGTTGGCTAAGAATCGACCTCACACCCGTTTTTTAACTGATTTTTATCTCATTATGTCCTTTGCGGGCATGCTGGGAGGTATGTTCAACACCTTCATCGCGCCATTTATTTTTGATTCGGTCTACGAATACCCTATTATGATCATTGCAGCACTGATGCTCAGACCGCGGTTACGCCGATCAGAACGCCCTTGGCTACAACAATTGGGTATGGATGCACTTTTCCCTCTGGTCATTTTCATTACCGGACTTAGCATTTACTTTACGAGCGATGACTTAGGACAATATATTGATCCGATTGGCGCCGCACTCATTTTATTGGCTGGATTAAACTACAGTTTCCGAGACCGTCCGACCACTCTTGCCTTATCTACCGCTGTGCTCATCTTTTTTACCATGGGTCTCCACGGGGTATTATCAAGCACACTTTTTCAAGAAAGAACTTTCTTTGGTGTCATGTCGGTCAGAGACAGTACGCTACTCAATGAGAAGGGGCAACCTGAAAAGTACCGTGAGTTCTATCACGGCACCACTAAACACGGCGCACAACGATTACCACGCCACCTACAACAAACACCGTTAACTTATTTCAGTCGGCAAGGACCTATTGGTCAACTCTTTGCAGAATATAACGACCAAAATAACGCCTGGAATATTGCCGTCGTTGGCCTTGGTGCTGGCACGCTGTCCTGTTACGCTAAAAAGGAGCAAGACTGGATATTTTATGAGTTAGACCCGGGGATTGTTGACGTTGCTGAGAACCCAAAATACTTTACCTACCTGAGAAATTGCGGCCATAAAATCACCATGAAAGTCGGCGATGCACGCTTATCAATTGAAAAAGAACCGGACCAGCGCCTAGACCTACTTATTATTGATGCCTTTAGCTCCGACGCCATTCCTACGCATTTATTAACCCAAGAAGCCTTTGATTTATATTTCTCCAAAATCAAACCCAATGGTATTTTAGCCTTTCACATTACCAACCGACATTTAGCCCTAAAGAAAGTCTTATCTGACCATTCACAAACCATGAAAATACCGGCACTCATACAAGAGTTCAAGCCTCAAAACCCACCGCCATTAGTCGTCGCTACTGACTGGGTTGTCATGGCTAAAAACAAACAAGTCTTAGAGCCCTTACGCCAGAGCAATCTTGGTCACTGGCAAAAAATGCCCTTATATTTTGGCCTTAAAAGCTGGACTGATGACTTCACTAATATTATTGATATCTGGAAAGACTAGGAAAACAAAAAACCGGTTAAAGACCTTCAGTCTTTAACCGGTTTTTTTAAACGGGCTGAAAAATTATTTCTAGACCGTACGGGTGACGACCATTATTCCGAAAACAATAAAATTTCACCCTTATTCAGTTCCAGAGAATCACCGCTCCAGCTTTGATATTTACCATTCAGATAAGCATCGTCAATCGTAAAACCTAACTTCTTTAAATAAATCAGATATCGTTTTAAAAAGGTTGGCTTATAGGTAGTGTTATAGGTAAATGTAGGTAACAATTGTACCGACTGTGTTGAGAAAATAGTCCCTCGAATCATACTGGCGCCGGGTCGCTGCCCTAACTGCCCTAAGACCATAATGGTTCCGGCTTTCATATTAACACCGGTAAAATCACCGCTATTACCACCGATCACAATTAATCCACGCCGCATGCCATTACCTACCTCATTCTTGGCATTACCATGAACGATAATTTCTCCACCTTGAATACCGGTATCACTCCCTCGCACACCACTTCCAACTAAATGACCTGCATTGCCTTTAATAATGATACGACCGCCACTTATTTCTCGTCCGACCCAATCTTCAGCATTACCGGTAACCAGAATTTCACCGCCAGTCATTAAAGCCCCTAAATGCGCGCCTACAGAGCCATTAATAATAATTTTTCCCTGAGTCATTTCACTGCCAATCATTTTGACTTTAGACAAATCACCGTCAACTTCAATCGTTTCCAATCCATCATCCGTTAAGGTAAAGAAGTCCGCTAAGGAACACACTTGATTGCCGTGCATCACCGTCATGGCGCTAATCGCATCAAGACTATTGCCAATAAACCTATCAGGACAAATCACTTCTGCTTCTAAAGGAACACTCGGTAAGGTGTGTAACGATAACTTCATAACTAACCCCGTAGTAATTCGTGTAATTGCAAATGGTATTGACCTAAATTGCCGCCGTAATTCCCTGCGGTAATCTGCCTGATCCCCTCTCTGGCTGCAGCCATAATCCCTACTCGCATAGCCTCTTTAACAACGGATTCATCCAATCCGTCAATAACAATTTCCAACACACAGGTCACTTCCTCAGGCAACTCTGTACGCGGTGCCCGTCCTCGTAACGATGGACAATAAGCATCATTCGTAGAGGCCGGCAAAGCCTTATACTTTGATCCCGGCTTGCTACCACTACGCACCACGCCATCGGGAAAAGGTAAGATAACACCCTGCATCTGCATGGCTTCAACAGCAGCTTCTACCGCCGCCAATGTTATAGTTAAGTCCTCACCTAAAACGAGAAAGTTGCCACCGCCCACCGCTTTTTGAATCCCAAAAGACTCATCGACAAAAAACTCACCTTCCATCACAGGAATCCGCCACAAGCGCTGATCACCCAAGAGCTTACTGGACTGATAACCATCCCCAAAATAACGTAATTTACCGCCCACATTAACGGTTTCCTCAACGTCTAAGCCATTAAAACAGGCTGTTGTCGGACACGTCATCACACATTGACCGACACGTTCAACCAAACGATTAGCCAGTCCTTTGGCACTCCCTGCAAACAACAAAATACTGACTCCAGGACGGCCGTCGGGTGTTTCATCTTCAGTTAATAACCCCTCAATACCCGCCTCACATTTACAACCAATAACCGATGTTGCAAAGCCGGTCATCGAACGCGCTGCTGCCATCGCCCATTTAGGTGTTTCTCCGGTCACAATAACTCGACTCCCCCACATCCCAAAGGCTTCTGCGAAGGTATCAATAATTTCCGTTGATTTAATTAGCATATCTATTAATAAATTAAGGTTATTAAAACTTAAGTCATCTTTAACTTAAAGATTTTGTCGGCACCACTTCTCCGTCATGAACATAACTGTCATCAACCGGGTAGTTTTCAAATTGAATCGTGTAATAATCTTCAAAGAAAGGTTTTATTTTTTGAGTAATTGCACGGTCGTATTCCGGCTCAACATGCAAAATACGCCCTTGATAATCGGAACAAAATTCATAATCTTTAATAAAGAATCGACCGCTCTTGATGACATAACGTGCCGCATTAAACATGGCTTCTTTATCTTCTTGGTCATCATAAAGAGTAATATCAGCATCCCCCCCAACAGCTAAATGGCCTTTATTATCCAACCCTAATAATTTAGCCGGTGCGGCACGTGAAATAATTGCAATCTCATACATTGACATTTCACGTTCTAAATCTAATAAACTGGTACTGTTAATTGCTTTTTGATTGGCCAAAGCGGCCTGTTCTTTCCTGAATTGTTTATCCATCAATAAGCGTATCAATTTTGGATAATTCATGAACGATCCCCCATTCGGGTGATCGGTGGATAAAACCATTCGCCAAGGATCTTTTGCCATTAAAAAAAGTTCTAAACCAATCGCCCACTGTAAAGCATGGGTATAAATATGTTCCTGGTAAGAAAAGGGTAAAATACCACACCCGCTTTCACATTCAGTATCAGCATTAATCCATTTTTTGTTAGTCATATTCCGAAGTTGCCACGTTAACGGCGCATCCCCGGTCATGATCGTTGCATCACCAAACATCACCTGACCGACATCGGCACTGACATTAGGGTTGTTATTAATAAAATCTGAAATTTCTTTCGCCTTAGAAGTCGGATTCTTACCGACCTCACCACCATAACTGTGAAACTGAATATGGGTGATATGAACACGACGCCCTTCGGCTGTTTTCATCGTTTCAATAGTCGTCGTATAATTGCCACTGTGGCCTAAATTATTACAGTGAATATGTGCAGGATGCGGTAACCCTAAATCATTCGTCGTATCAATCAGAGCCTTAATGATCTTTCTAGGTGTTAAATCAAAACCGCGAATTTGCTCATCTAAATTATGAACATTAGAATTTCTATTGCCTTTCCAAGGCTCATCTCCACCCGGGTTCACCAGTTTAACCCCATAGCCTTTCGCCGCATTTAACCACCAAGCAACAGCCTCTTTAAATTCTGCCATACGGCCTTTTTCAAGCAATTGATTGAGACAAACATTATTTGCCAACAAAATATAAAAACCTTTATCAATCACCGGGGTGTCATGTAATTCCTCAATGGTGTGCCGGGCACCTAACGGAGGAACAGCCGCTTCCATTGCTGTGGTATAGCCTAAAGTTGCATAGCGATAACCGGTCGTAAATGTAGACGGAACACTACCTCCGGTACCGGAGCGCAGTTCATTCACCCGTGGTGAAACATCGTGACGCTTACTTTCTGGCTGAAACTTACGGGCCAAATTCACTTTATGGCCGGCAATATGACAATGAATATCTACCCCGCCTGGTAACACCACCATTCCATGTGCATCAATACAGGGACTATCATCGGGAATCGAATCAACAATCTTGCCATCTTGAACACAAATTTCCTTAATTTCACCATCGATCCCATTAAGCGGATCGTAGACTTTTCCATTTTTTATTCGAATTGCGGATGACATTTTTTCACCTTATAGACAAATTTTTGTGGCTATGCTGCCGGTTTATGGTTTGGGGTTATTCCTCTTAACTCACAAATTCGCTCTTTGATCGCACGTAAAACCTTTTCATCACTCGGGAACGGCGAATCAAAAGCAGGCCGTAGTGATAGGGGAACATTGTCCATACGATACACCGTACCGGGCACATTGATCCCATAAGTCGCTGTGGTAAAGGCAACCTTAGCATGCTGGCTAGTCACCGTCGGTTTGGGATCTAAGGTGATGACCGGAATTGATTTGATATGCTCAATGGCTTTTGCTGAAAAGTTTGAAGCCGGGTCACTGGCAATAACACACAGTGCATCGGCCTCTCCACGGCCTAAAACATCAGCGGTGGTAAATTCACCGGGGTTAAAGCGCGGATACCCCCGATTAAAATTAACCCCAAAAGGATACCCTGTCTGCCAAGAAACGACATTGTCTGCCCCCGTGACATTGCCGTGACCCCGCGTGGGCAAAGAGACAAAATGCGTAAAATCATTTAAATCAGTTGTTAATTGTAATAACGCCCCGGCATTGAAATGTCGCCCCCGTGTCATCGTGAGTCCCATGCCAAAAAACAAGACACCAAACTGACAGTCCTTCATTTGCTGTACTAAAGCTTCTAATCGATCCAAACTGATACCGGTACGCTCTTCAACCGTCCGGTCAAGTGCCCGACCTTTTACAAGGGCGCGCATTGCCCACAATAATTCAAAATCACTACCCGGTTTTATTTGCAGGAAAATGTCTGCAATCATCGAACTTTGTGTTGGCCGAATATCCACCATTGCAATGGTTCGGTCCTCTTTACCGTTTGGCATCCAGGGGCTTTTAGGATTAACCGCATAACGTTCGAAATGCCGGGGATGAGCCTCCGCTGGATTCCCGCCCCAGTACATGACAAAATCAGCTCGATTCTTGATTTCACCCAAACTTGCCGTACTTTCACCCACCCCTTGAAAAGCCATTCCCGTAGGCCCATGACAGACCGAGGTTGTAGTATCGATGTTGCCGTTAAGATAATCAGCAATGGCAACCGCTTGTTTTTGCGCCTCACAGGTTGTATCGCTTAAGCCATAGATAGTCGGAAATTTTGCATTCACAAAAACCTCTGCAGCCGCATCGACGGCCTCTTCAAGGCTGGCTTCTTTACCATCAATCAATGCGACCGGAAAATCCTCGACTTTGTGCTCTAAAAACCATGCTTTCCCAAGCACACAGGCATTCTTCGCTTGGGTAATATGTTTACCACCCGAATCAACAGTTAATTCAATATCATCACACACACAGCCGCAAAACGTACAAATTGCATTTTCTATAACTTTAGAAGAACCACTCATCTCGCCCACCTTACCCTGTTTTCTCAATACCCCCGACAAAGCCCAAGCGATCAAGGTTATATTGATTATTGTTTAGCTCAATTAATCTTAATTTCCCTATAAATCAGCCGTCCGTCAAAAAATTCAAACCTGATACTACCTTATCAAGAAACAGAAATGAAGTAAGAAATTTTATCTCTTTATAAATTTAATTTGAATTGTCTCATGGGTTTACCTTATGCTAAGACCCGAAAAGTATTCTTTAATTACAAAGTAAAAAATATCTGGAGTAAATTTATGGCTGAAACCATGATCCTGATCCCCGTTCGTACTAGCCGACAAGGCACCTCGTTGAACGCAGGAAAATTAAAAAATGACTACCGTGATGAAACATCAACGATAGAAATTCATGGCGAAGACATGGCAAGACTGGGGTTAACCAAGGGTGATCGCGTCAGAATGATCTCCATCCATGGCACGAGTGCTGAAGTCACCTGTAAAGTACAAAAAGGAGCTGATGCCGTTCCCGGACTGATTTTCATGGCTTATGGACCCACATCAAGCTTATTTATGGAGGCGGATACCGCAGGAACCGGTATGCCTTTATCAAAGCAAATGGAAATCACGCTAGAAGGTCCTTTAGCACCTGATGGTTCGGTTATTCCTGTTCAACCCAACCTAACCGGCATGACCAGTAATTTAGCTGCTAGCCCATTGTCCGTTGGCCAAGTCGGCTTTCTTAACGCCTTATCTGGCAGTCAACTCAGCCCTGCTCAATCCTTATGGCTCAGCGGTTACTTTGCCGCATTAAGTGGTTCTGGATTAGCGCCTGGCGACTTTACCGGCTCAACCCAAACCAACAATACCGCACAACTGCCTTTACTCACTATCCTGTTCGGCTCTGAAACCGGTAACGGTGAACATTTAGCGGAAGACTTACTGGAACAAGCCAAAGCCAAAGGCTTTAATGTCCAAATACAAGACATGATGGACTATGACGTTGCTAATTTACCCAATGAACAATACCTGTTGGTCATTGTCAGCACCCAAGGCGAAGGCGATCCACCGTTAACCGCAGGTAAATTACACAACTATTTCAAAAATGGTGAAGCACCTGAACTGACGCAATTAAAATTTTCAGTTTTTGCTTTAGGCGATAGCAGTTATGAATTTTACTGCCAAACAGGGAAAGACTTCGATGACTTTTTAGCAAAAACCGGTGCCACACGACTATTGGATCGCGTGGATGCCGATATTGATTTTGAAGAACCCGCTGAGGCTTGGATAGAAGATGTTTTAGCACTTTATCAAACTGTAGCAGAAGAAGCCGGCAACACTGTTTCTAACCGTGATACCGAAAAAACAACCCGAAAAAAATCAACCTATTCCAAAACAAATCCCTTTATGGCACCCATGCTTAACGTTGTTAACCTTAATGGCGAAGGTTCAATTAAGGAAACCTGTCATATTGGAATAGACCTGACAGGTTCAGGGCTAAGCTATGACCCCGGTGATGCTTTAGGCGTTTACCCACTCAATAACAGCCGTTATGTTGAGCAACTATTAAACGCACTCAATATGGCTGGTGACGAAACCGTAACCCTCGGTAAAGAAGAGTTAACACTCCAGCAAGCTTTTCAAGAAAGGCTTGATATCACAGCACTTAGCCGGGTTAACATGGAGAAATTTGCTGACTTAACCGCCAGCGATGCACTCAAAACATTATTAGCTAAAGACAACAGTAAACAATTCAAAGACTATATCTGGGGTCGACAAATACTGGATCTGGTTGAAGACTACACCAGCGATAACTATAGCGCCCAAGACTTTATCACTGTTTTAAGACGCATTCCTGCCAGGCTCTATTCTATAGCCTCCAGCATCAAGGCCCATCCTGAAGAAGTTCAGTTACTGGTCGGCTCTGTACGCTACAACAGCTTCGAGCGCGACCGTGAAGGGGTCTGCTCAACGTTTTTAAATGGCCGGGTGACGCCCCCTGAAACATTAGCTGTTTATGTCCATGCCAACAAAAACTTCAGTTTACCTAAGGACTCTAATGTACCCGTGATTATGGTCGGCCCCGGAACCGGGCTGGCACCTTTCCGTTCATTCCTTGAAGAACGAAAAGCCACCGGTGCAAGTGGTCCCAACTGGCTGTTTTTTGGTGACCAACACCAAGCCTGTGATTATCTCTATGGCGATGAGCTTGACCAAATGAAAAATGATGGCCTGTTAACCAATTTAGATCTTGCTTTCTCAAGAGACCAAGAAGAAAAAATTTACGTCCAGACACGAATCCTTGCTCGCTCAAAAGAAATCTACGAGTGGCTAGAAAAAGGAGCCTACTTTTATATCTGTGGTGATGCAGAACGAATGGCCAAAGACGTACACAAAGCACTGATAGAATCTGTCAGAATTGAGGCGGGTATTGATGAACAGGCCGCTGAAAGCTATATCGATAAGTTACTTGAAAGCCGACGCTATCAACGTGATGTTTATTAAAAATCACGTTGAAAGTCAACACCGTCCTGTTGATATGATTATGTTAGCAACAAGAATCAGGTAAAATATGAAGTTGAGTGTTAAATTCACCAAATCCTTTAACTAAATATTTTACTGTTATTATGTTTTTGAAAGAATTCTATTCTAGATCCAACCCAGCCATTCAGGTTACGGCAGAGCAAGCGAGCCGATTTGCCAAAGAAATCGCCGGTGACTTTAACCCCCTACACGACCCGGATTCAAGACGCTTCTGCGTCCCGGGTGATTTACTGTTTGCACTGGTATTGGAAAAATACGGCTTAAGTACGGATATGCACTTTACCTTTTCAAATATGGTCGGTCACGGTATTAACCTTATCTTTCCTGAGCAAGACAGTAACACAGTCGATATCCATGATGACAAATCAAATACCTATCTCAAAGTAGATCACGATGGAGAAAATACCACTGATAAAAGGCAGGTGGAAAATTTCATCAGGAATTATGTGGCTTTTTCTGGTCTCAATTTTCCCCATGTTCTGGTACCGCTCATGGCCGAACAAAACACCATGATCAACACTAATCGCCCCTTAGTCATCTACGAGAGCATGTCATTCAAATTACACCACCTTAATTTCACCGATCACCAAATAGTACCTGCTGATAACACCTTAGAAGTCAATGGCCGCCGCGGAGAGGCCCATCTACACTTTGATGTTTTAACCGATGACGGTCAAGTTGGACACGGTTTTAAGAAAATTTTGATTAGTGGTATTAGAGAGTATGACCATGACATCATTCATACCTTTACTGAGAACTATCTCGCCCATAAACACGCTTATCAGCAACAAATACCTGAATCAGTATCCTCCTAAACTAAAAACAAATAACGATGACCATTACACTTGGACAAATAGCTGACTTAATAAATGCCGAACTTATAAACGGCACCGTAGAACAACCCATCCATGGTGTTGCGACACTCGAATCAGCTCAACCAAGTAACATCTCATTTCTAACCAATTTCAAACACCTGCAAAGTGCTCGCCAATCAAAAGCTTCTGCCATTATTATCGGACGTTCCATAGCAGACCTTGAAATACCTCAATTGGTTTCTGAAAATCCTTACCTGAGTTGGGCTAAAACAGTGGCGCTGTTTAAAGCAGACCGATCGTCTCATCTCCCTCCAACGATAGACCCAAGCGCCTGTATCGACCCCAGTTGTCAAATTGCCGAAAACACCCATATCGGCGCAAACGTCGTTATCGGTGCTAATAGCATCATCGGTTCAGATTGTAAAATACACAGCGGCGTTATTATTGAAGAAAACTGTCAGCTCGGTAATAACGTTGAAATTCACCCCAACGCCGTAATCCACTTTGGTTCTCAAATTGGCCATCGGTGTAATATTTGGTCCAATGCCGTTATTGGTAGTTATGGCTTTGGCAATGCCAAAGATGGGGCCCAATTTGTTCGAATCCACCAATTAGGCAACGCCATTTTAGAAGATGATGTTGACATCGGTGCGGGTGCTACGATTGATCGTGGCGCTGTGGATAATACCGTTATTAAACGGGGTGCGAAAATTGATAATCTAGTCATGATTGCCCACAACGTTATCATCGGAGAAGATACTGCAATTGCCGCCCAAACCGGTATTTCTGGCAGCACAAAAATAGGCAATCGAGTTCTTATTGCCGGTCAAGTCGGATTTGTCGGCCACATCGAAATTGGCGACCAGTCCTTTATTGGTGCACAAGCTGGCGTCTCCAAATCTTTTCCACCCGGCAGTAAAATAACGGGTTACCCTGCACGTAACTTAATGGATGTCAGACGCAGTGATACCGCTATTACACACCTGCCTGAACTGATAAAAAAAGTAAAATTACTCGAACAAAAGATCGATGACTTGACGAATAAAACATAAAAAAACTTTTTTAAAAATCCCATAATTTTTCGAGTCTTTTAGCAGAAACAGGATAGGATGTTTTAAGATGCTGTGCAAATAAGGAGACTCTAAACTCTTCTAAACACCACCTGAAGTTCTCAGCGGCCGGTACCACCGGTCCTTGCTCTGCTCTTTTCATAACACTGCTCCAATAGCGTCGATTAAAGCGGCTAATCTCTTGCAGTTTTTGTTGATCTTTCTGACTATTTTCTAGCCTCTTCTCAAGGCGATAACTCACTGCATTCAAATAACGCGGATACGCTAAAAGATGCTGATAAGGAATCTCTCTAATAAATCCCTTAAAAATCAAACCATTCAAATGAGATTTTATTTCTTCGGCAACCTCAGAAGGCAACGATTGTTTCGCTAACTGCCTTGATAGTTGCAAATAACTTTTCAATAGCTCTCGAACCAATGTTGTAGCCTGAATAGAAAATTCCGACAAAGTCGATTTTTTCTTTAATGCTTGTTCAAATTCTGCAGAACATCTGATCACCGACTCCCCAACAAAAACCTCCCTAAAACAAAGAAATAGAAAATCCTCTTTAAGTGATTGTACGACTACATTTCCAGCAAAATAGGGATGTTCTCGTAATTGTTGATAGGCAAGTTCTACATCTGCCCCCAACGATAAATTCTTTAATAAATATTTACGCTCTTTTTTTAACGTTAATTGAAACAGGCGAACCAAACCGATTTGGTGACATTGTTGTGCTTTAAATTCAGTTTCTAATAACCTCAACCCAACGGTTTCACCTTCATCAATAAGCGCTGGATAACCTAAATAATCTTGACCCTCTTTCTGAAAATGGTAGTGGTTCGGAATAGTATCAAAGGCCCATTGAATATAGCCTGTCAAATTCAATTCATCTTGTGCTATTTGCTCAAAACTTATCACCGAAGCTGTTTTAAAAGACTGTTGCAGTACTTGTAAATCACGCCCCGTAGCGATTAATTTCCCATCATCGCCAACAACCTTAAAGTTCATAATCAAGTGATCCGCAATACTCGCCACCTGCCATAAATTTAACGGAACCGATTCTCCCGTTAAACGCCGCAGACGATCGCTCAACCACTGACTCATATTACTCTGATAATCCGGTTCAATTTCTAAACAGCGATCAATGGTTTGCGGAACCGGTACAAATTTCTTACGCCACTGCTTAGGAAGTGCTTTCATCAAGGCACATAATTTTTCATGCCGTAAACCAGGTACTAACCACTCAAAGGGTTCACTCACTAATTGATTGAGTTGTTGAATCGGTAATTGTGCGGTAACACCATCGTCAGGGTCGCCTGGTTCAAATTTATACTGCAACTTAATACGACTTTGTCCAACAACTATTTCATCCGGAAACTCCTGTTCATTAACAGTCAAGTCTTGTTCCCGGGCAACATCTTCTTTTTTCAAAAACAATAAATTGGGTTGAGTCCTTTCAGCCGTTTTACGCCACTTCTCAAAGGTCACGCCACTGACAACCGATGCCGCTATTTTTTTATCATAAAAATCATAGAGCCACTCTTCACCTTCGATTAAATCAACGCGTCGGCCTTTATGCTGAATATAATCTAGCTCTTCCAGTAACCGTTGGTTTTCTTTAAAAAAAAGAGCCGTCGTCTGATATTCCTGATAAACCAACCCAAACCGAATAAACATAGCCCGTGCTGCCTCTGGATCCACATGCTCATAAGGGATTTTTCGTTTTGTTCGGAGTGTTAGTCCATACAAAGCCGTACGTTCAAAAATAGCACAACGCCCCGCTTTTTTCTCCCAATGCGGCTCATAATAACTACGCTTTATTAAATGTTGCGCATTCTCTTCAACCCACTCCGGTTCAATTTTAGCGACATTACGGGCATAGACTTTACTGGTCTCAACGTGCTCAGCTGCCACTATCCACTTGGGGCGTAATTTATACTGCCCTGACCCTGGAAAGATAAAAAACTTATGATTCCGCGCCCCCAGATATTCATACTGTTCATGCTTAAAGCCAATATTGGATAAAAGACCCGTTAATAATGCCTGATGAATGTCCTGATAACTTGCCGGCGCCTGATTTGCTTTAAATTTCAACTCATTCCTAATCACCAGATTAATTTGCTGTCGAACATCTTGCCATTCCCGCATACGAACAAACGAAAGAAAATTATCACGGCAATATTTCTTAAGTCTATTATTTGAAAGTTCAGATTTTTTAGCCTCATATTTATTCCACAACTTTAAGAAACTAAGAAAATCCGAATTTTCTGCCTTATACGCTGCATGCTTGGCTTCTGCTAAATGCATTTTATCAACCGGCTTTTCACGCGGGTCTTGTATGCTAAGCCCTGACGCTATAATGCTTATTTCTGTTAAACAATGGTAGTGGTTAGCCCCTATTAATGTTCTTGCTAATTTAGGATCTAAGGGCACCCGCGCTATTTGCTTCCCTAAAGCTGTCATCTGCTCTTTTAGATCTAAGGCACTAATTTCATGAAGCACCTTAACCCCATCGCGAATCATCTTACTATCGGGACGTTCTAAAAAGGGGAAATCTTTAATATCACCCAGCTTTAACGTAGTCATCTGCAAAATAACCGATGCCAAATTTGTTCTTAAAATCTCAGGCTCGGTAAATTCAGGTTTATTTAAATAATCTTCTTCGGAGTACAATCGAATACAGATTCCGGGGGCGACCCGGCCGCAACGTCCAGCCCGTTGATTGGCACTGGCTCTGGAAATGGCTTCTATCGGCAACCGTTGAATTTTACTACGCTGACTATAACGACTAATTCGGGCCAGGCCCACATCAATAACACTGCGAATACCCGGGACGGTTAATGACGTTTCAGCAACATTAGTTGCCAAAACAATACGCGGTTTCGTTGCCGGTTTAAAAATGCGCTCTTGCTCACTGATACTTAATTTTGAATACAACGGCAAAATATCAAAAACCTGACCATGTGATTTTTGTAAGGTATCGGCGGTGTCCCTAATATCGCGCTCACCGGTTAAAAAGATCAAAATATCGCCCCGCATATCTCGATACAATTCCTGAACTGCTGCCACGATGCCCGCCTGTATCTCCATAGCCTCTTCGTTATCTTCGGCATCGACTCCAATGGCTTGGTAACGAATCTCTACCGGGTACGTTCGTCCTGAAACTTCAATAATGGGTGCATCATTAAAATGCTTTGAGAACCGTTGGGGATCAATGGTCGCGGAGGTAATGATTAGCTTTAAATCCGGGCGCTTGGGCAATAACCATTTCAAATACCCCAATAAAAAATCGATGTTTAAACTTCGCTCATGCGCCTCATCAATAATCAAGGTGTCATACTGCGATAAAAAACGGTCCGCTTGTATTTCTGCTAATAAAATACCATCAGTCACCACTTTGACCAACGATCGCTCTTGGGTCTTGTCATGAAACCTTATTTTATAACCGACGGATTGCCCCATTGTTTCACCTAATTCTTCAACAATCCGGTTAGCAACCGTCCGTGCAGCAATGCGCCGCGGCTGAGTATGGCCTATAAATCCGGTACAACCTCGCCCGACTGACAAACATATTTTTGGCAACTGTGTCGTTTTTCCAGAGCCGGTTTCACCGCAAACAATCACCACTTGATGGGCGCTGATGAGTTGTGCAATTTCATCTTTTCTTTCTGAAATGGGCAGATCCGGAAACACTAATGTAGGTATTGACGCTTGACGGTTTTCTTTTTTTTGTAGCGAGTAGGTAATTTTATCGGCTAACTGCAAAAACTTTTCATCATTCATTTTCCCTTGCCGTTGCTCGTTGAGCAAACGGTCTAATTCCCGCTTTAAAAAGAATCTATCACGACTTAAGCAGAGCGTTATTTTCTTTTTAAGCTTTTTTATTTGAGCCTGCGAATGCGCACCCTTTGTTATAACCATTTTTTAGCAAACCTATACAGAAAAGAACACTTAAAAAAAATCATTCCATAAAACCTATTAACGCTACACTAGCAGCCTACCTGTTACTGACTGAACGCATAGCTATTAGCACGACTAAACAACCATGACTTCCAAACTCACGCTTCTTTTTCCTGTTTTTGCAATCCTTGCATCCGTGCTTGCTTTTTTCTACAACAGCGAGTTTTCAACCTTAAAGCCCTTTATTATTCCATTATTGGCTCTGGTTATGTTTGCCATGGGCTTAACGTTGACACTCACCGATTTTAAAGCAGCCACGAAGCAACCCATGCTCATCGGTCTAGTACTGGCTATCCAATTTTTCTTCATGCCCTTATTTGCCTGGATAATTGCCGCCAGCTTATCATTACCGACCGAACTATTCATTGGGCTAATACTGGTCGGTAGTAGTGCCGGTGGAACAGCCTCCAATGTGATCTGCTTTTTGGCCAAGGGTAATGTAGCCTTATCTATCCTGATGACACTCAGTTCAACCCTTTGTGCCACGGTGCTTATGCCGGTACTCACTTATCTCTATCTGGATCAGAGCATACCCGTTCCCATCGGCGCCATGATGCAAAGCATCCTGATGATGGTCTTTTTACCGGTTCTGGCCGGTACGCTGATCAATACCTGGTTTGCTGCTTATTTGCACCCGGTACAAAACCTGCTGCCGATCATTTCTAGTCTTTCAATCATCACTATTATTGCCATCATCGTTGCGTTAAACCACGACAATCTTTTAATGATCTCTATTCCCCTCATTATAGCGGTTATGCTGCATAATATTTTAGGGCTTACCGTCGGTTATCAAATTCCTAAACTATTACACTACGATCAACGGACTTGCCGCACACTCGCCATTGAGGTTGGTATGCAAAATTCGGGACTCAGTGTTGCTTTGGCCATTAAATACTTTTCCATTACGGCCGCTTTACCGGGCGCACTGTTTAGTATTTGGCACAACCTTTCAGGTTCTATTTTAGCCAGTTTCTGGCAAGGTACTCATCCCACATCACCGCCTAACAAATAATAACCGTTAAAAAAAGGTCTACTCATTACTCAGTAGACCTTTCCCTAAAACCCATGCATTAAAAGCCAAGTACTTCACCTTATGCTACAAAATTTTGGGTGGCAAAATCCCAGTTCACTAAGGCCCAAAATGCTTTCAGATATTGTGGCCGTGCATTACGGTAATCAATATAATAAGCATGCTCCCAAACATCACACGTCAACAACGGTATTTGACCCTCAGTTAATGGGCAAGCCGCATTACTGCTACTCACTAGGGCTAAACTACCATCTGAATTTTTAACTAACCACGCCCAACCCGAACCAAAAGTTGTGACCGCGCATTTTTCAAACTGTTCTTTAAAATTGGCAACTGAACCAAAGGTTTTTGTTATAGCATCATCTAATGCCCCCGCCGGATTGCCGCCGCCATTAGGAGACAAACTGTTCCAATAAAAAGTATGATTCCAGATTTGTGCAGCATTATTGAAAACACCGCCCGTCGACCGTTCCACAACCCGTTCAAGAGACTGTCCTTCAAATTCAGTTCCGGCCACTAAATTATTCAAATTGGTCACATAAGTCTGATGGTGTTTACCATAATGAAACTCGAGTGTTTCTTGAGAAATATGAGGGGCTAATGCATCCATTGCATACGGTAATTCTGGCAATTCAACAGCCATAAAAATAATCTCCTAATTAAGCTAGGTAAAATAAACAACTCATGGTCCAAAACCCATGAGTGTGGTGAAAAATGCCTGAATCATACTGAACTACACACCTTAAATCAATAAGCATGCCATGACATTAGCTGTTAGCTCATTTATAATCCTTTTTATTTAAATTAATAGGTTTTCCATGAGCGAGAATAAAAACAATCCCACGGCGTTAACGGTTGAAGAAGGAAAACGCTACTGTTGGTGTCGTTGTGGTCTGAGCGAGAAAGGGGCTATTTGTGACGGCACCCATAAAACAGCAGACACCGATAAACGTTCACTCTCTTTTATTGCCGATGCTAATAAAACTATTTTTCTATGCGGCTGTACACAAACCAAAACACCCCCTTTTTGCGATGGTAGCCACAACTCTTTATAAAACCGCCATAACTTTCACCACACCTCCTAAGCACATAACTTCACCCTTTTACGATCATGGCCATTGAAATCGAACATAAGTTTCTACTTGCTAATAACCGCTGGCGCACAGAGATCATTCGTTCAACACCTTATAAACAAGGCTACTTATCCAGTAACAGCAACGTCTCGATCCGTATTCGCATTAGCCATACTGAAGCTTGGATTAACCTTAAAAAAGCAGCTATCGGCAACCAGCGAGATGAATACGAATATCCCATACCGCTTCCTGACGCCGAAGAAATAATCAATAACCTCTGCCAACAACCGCTGATAGACAAAACCCGCCACCTCGTCCCTTACCAACAACACACTTGGGAGATTGATGAGTTCCACGGTGATAATGACGGTCTCATTGTGGCTGAAATTGAACTGACCTCCAGCGATGAAGTCTTTGCAAAACCGGACTGGCTCGGCACAGAAGTAACCCTAGAACATAAATACTATAATAATCAGTTAGCTAAGCGGCCTTATTCCTCTTGGTAACCGGGTTGTTGTAAAGAAACAACTACTGTTGCTTACCTGCAATAAATAGTTGCTATAGCACCCACCCCACGCTATAGTTATTACCTATCAATGGGTTATCTACTATCTAGAATGCAAAAACCACTCACTATTGCTTTGTTATTACTTTCCTTTCAGTTAGCCGCGAGTGATTATACTGACGCGGTGACCGAAATCGAACGGTCTTGGGCTAAAACTTATTACAGCGCTGATAAAGGGCAACAACATTACCAATACAGTCAATTACTTCATCGCATTAACCAGATGAACAGCACCTATCCAGATCACGCCGAACTGTTAATCTGGCAAGCCATCACACTGGCGACACGTGCCGAACAAGAAAGTAGTTTTAAAGCACTCTCATCCATACATCGCGCCAAAGATTTGTTAATTAAAGCCATTTCGATTAACCCAAAAGCCATGGACGGATCGGCTTTTGTAACACTGGGCAGCCTTTATGCTATGGTTCCTAGCTGGCCCATTGCTTTTGGCAATGACCCAAAAGCAGAGCAGTCTTTAAAAAAGGCACTGTCAATTAACCCCCAAGGTATCGACAGTAACTATTTCTACGGTGAATTCTTACTCAGCCACAATCAACCCACTAAAGCCAGTCACTTTTTTACCAAAGCGATTAATGCACCTATTCGAAAAACCCAAGAATTTGCAGATACCCAGTTAAAAAATGAGGCCAAATTAGGCCTTGCCAATGCCATCGCTCGTAAGATCAGCGGAAAAAAAGGTTTTTTTACCGATCTTTTTCATTCAGCCGTTCACGCTGAAATCACACAATAAGCCAACCACACAGACTCTTTTTCCAAGACGGTATCACCACCTAATAAGAAGGCAAAGCAATTGATTTCAATAACTGTTTGCGATCAATAAAATCTGATTCACGCAATGCTTTAATGACAATATCTTCTGTCAAATGGGGCGCCAACATTTCAATAAAACTGAAAATAAAGGGCCGGATATACTTATCCTTTCGGATTGCCACATGAGAATAACTGGTACCAAACAGCCCCCTTGCATCCGTAGCGACTAGATCTCTATCTTCTTCGTCACTGTATGCCATATTGGCAATAATTCCGACGCCCATTCCTAAGCGCACATAAGTTTTGATCACATCAGAGTCGACTGCAGTTAAGACAATATTCGAGACTAACCCTACCTGCTCAAAAGCCTCATCAATCCGACGACGCCCTGTATAACCAAGCCCATAGGTTATAATTGGATAATCACATAACTGCGCTAAGTTCAATGGGTTCTGTCGTGTTAATGGATGCTCATGTGGCGTCACCACACAGCGATTCCATTGATAACACGGCAAGGTTACCAGTCCGTTTTCTTCTCCAACGGCCTCCGTTGCAATCGCCAAATCAACTTCACCTTTCAGCGCAAGCTCTGCTACTTCCTTTGGAGAGCCTTGATGTACCGCTAACTTAACATCAGGGTAAATAGCACGAAAACGATTAATAACCCGGGGTAATACATAGCGCGCCTGTGTATGAGTAGTGGCAACGGATAATGAACCTTGGTTACCTACACGTTGGTAAGAAAACTGATAAATATCATCAATTTTATTAATGACCTCCAATGCACGCCGGTAAACCTCTTGGCCACTATCGGTTAACCCAACTAACCGCTTGCCATTCCTAATAAACAAACTCAGGTTAAGTTCTGCTTCAAATTGTTGAATTTGCTTACTGATCGCGGGCTGCGTTAAGGATAAGCCATCACTCGCAGATGAAATACTAAAATTATGCTTAACTACGGCGATCAAGGCATTTAAATGATGAATCTTCATTACATTCTTTTTAGTTATATACAAATAATATATTATCACTTATATTTATACGGCGACTCACTTATAGTATCCCTATTTCAAATCATACCGCTATAAAATTTTGGATATTATTAATATTACTGCCGGCGCTCTGGTCGGCTTTATTGTTGGGCTAACCGGTGTCGGTGGCGGGTCGCTAATGACACCGATTTTAGTCTTAGGGTACGGTATTAACCCCGCTGTCGCTGTGGGTACCGATCTGATTTATGCCGCGATCACCAAATGTACCGGCATTGCCTTTCACCACCGCCACAAAACCATTGACTGGCGCGTCGTCAAATACCTTCTTACCGGCAGTATCCCCAGTTCTTTGGCTACCATTGCTTACTTCAGCGTCTATCAGGAACACCAACGCGCTATGGAAGGGATGATTATGGGCACCTTAAGCCTGATGTTGATCCTAACGGCCATTTTGGTACTGTTTAAAAACAAAATTGCCGCACGGGGCGACCAAGCCGTGGGGCGAAACTTACGCACCCATCTACGTCATAAACGGCCGGCTATTACCACTGTTTGTGGTGTTCTACTGGGTATTGTCGTGACCCTCTCTTCGGTCGGGGCCGGCGCCATCGGCACGGCAATCCTATTTATTTTACATCCGAAAAAATCTGCTATTAAAATTGTCGGGACCGACATCGCCCACGCCGTGCCTTTAACCTTGATTGCCGGTGCCGGCCATATGCACTTAGGCAGTGTCGACTTTAGCCTACTGTCAGGATTGTTAGTCGGCGGCGTGCCCGCGGTTTATGCCGGTAGTTTCTTTGGCAAAAAACTATCAGACAAGGTCCTTCGCCCCACCATTGCCTTAATACTGTTTTTGATGGGTTTAAAATTAGCCTTCGCCTAAGGGAGACGGTTTTTTTTAACACCCCATTCTGCTATTATTGACCAATTAACTATTAATTACTTTTAGGAATAAGTTATGACCTTTGTTGTCACTGAAAACTGCATCAAATGTAAATTTACCGATTGCGTTGACGTTTGTCCTGTCGACTGCTTTCATGAAGGCCCTAATTTTTTAGTCATCGATCCCGACGAATGCATTGACTGCACCTTGTGCGAACCTGAATGCCCCGCTGAAGCGATTTACTCAGAAGACGAACTCCCTGAAGGACAAGAAGCCTTTATTGAACTCAATGCCGAGCTCGCTAAAACATGGTCCGTTATCACCGATGTTAGCGACCCTTTAGAAGATGCTGAGGACTGGAATGGCAAAGAAGGTAAACTCAAATTACTGGAAAAATAAACCCTTGCAGTTTTGCCAAGACAATAAAAAGCCGGATTTAATCCGGCTTTTTTTTATAACCGTTAAAAGTCTTTAGCCATTAAGCATCATCACTCACCGATTCTGGGCGATCGACTCACTCAACATAGACCATTGACTGTATCGCTGGTTCTAAAGCCACATTTAAGCACCCACAAACACCGACCGACGCTCTTAGTACTGAATGCTGAGTTGGCTAAAACATGGCCCATTATCACCGATGCCAGCGATCCTTTAGAAGATACTGAGGGCTTAAATGACAAAGAAGGTAAACTCGAATTACTGGAAAAATAAATCCTTGCAGCTTTCCAAGACAAAAAAAAGCCGGATTAAATCCGGCTTTTTTTATAACAGTTAAAAGCACTTAACCATTAAGCATCATCAGTCACCGGTTCTGGGCGATCGACTAACTCAACGTAGGCCATTGGCGCTGTATCGCCGGTTCTAAAGCCACATTTAAGCACCCGCAAATAACCGCCGGGACGCTCTTGATAACGAGGGCCTAATTCTGCAAACAATTTAGCCACTGAATCTTTATCACGTAACCGTGCAAACGCTAAACGACGCTTGGCTACCGAGTCGCTTTTTGCTAAGGTAATCAACGGCTCAGCAAAACCTCTAAGCTCTTTAGCTTTTGGCAGCGTCGTTTTAATGATTTCATGTTTAATCAAGGAATTAACCATATTGCTGAATAATGCTTTACGGTGACTACTGTTCCTGTTTAATTTTCTACCTGTTTTACGATGTCTCATTTCGACGCAAACCTTATTATTTTTTAAATATTATCGTCAATACGACGTGCTAAACCTTCAGGAGGCCAGTTTTCAAGACGCATGCCTAAGGTCAAACCTTTGGTTCCCAATACATCTTTTATTTCAGTCAATGACTTCTTGCCTAAATTCGGTGTTTTAAGTAATTCATTTTCAGTCCGTTGAATCAAATCACCGATGTAAAAAACATTTTCTGCTTTTAAACAATTCGCTGATCTAACAGTCAGTTCCAAATCGTCAACCGGACGCATCAGAACAGGATCATACTGTTCTTCGGGTTCAACCGATTCAACAACCTCAAGTTCAGAAACTTTGGTAAAATCAACAAAAACCGACAATTGGTCATGCAGAACAGTCGCGGCCATCTTGATCGTTTCTTCCGGATCGACCGTACCATTGGTTTCCAGATTAATAATCAATTTATCTAAGCCCGTGCGCTGATCAACCCGGGTTTTATCAACCGAATAAGCAACATTACGAATAGGGCTAAACGCTGAATCAATTTGAATAGCAGTAACCGAGGTATTGTCAGTTGATTTTTTTCTATCCGCAGCAGACTCATAGCCTCGACCAGCTTTAACAACCACCCTCAGCTCAAAACTAACATCTTGTGTGATATTTGCAATCACTAATTCAGGATTAATAATCTCAACATCATGTGTTAAGGCAATATCACCGGCTAACACTGCACCCGGGCCTTGTTTTGATACCGTCAGTTCAACTTCTGTTTTTTCATGAAGCACAATGGCTAAATTTTTAAGATTCAGAATGATGTCAATCACATCCTCCTGAACCCCTTCGATAGACGAGTATTCATGTTGAACACCCTCTATTTCAATCTCAGTAACAGCAAAACCAGGAATAGTCGATAAAATCACTCGCCTTAACGCATTCCCTAAAGTATGACCATAACCACGTTCCAGTGGCTCAATGATAACTTTAGAATGGTTCGTGCTAATGGTTTCGACTTGAACCATGCCAGGTCTTAACAATCCGGATAACGGATTCTGCATATAAGCAACCTCAATCAATCAATTATTTAGAATAAAGCTCAACGACCAGTAATTCATTCATATCACTGCCCAAATCAACACGATCTGGGAGAGATTTAAACGTACCCGACATCGCTTTAACATCAATATCCATCCAGATAGGAAAACCATACTGCTCAGCAACCGTTAACGCATCAATGATACGTAATTGCTTTTTTGATTTCTCACGGATCGAAACGACATCACCCGGACTCACTTTAGCAGACGGAATATTATTGATTTGATCGTTTAATAGAATCGCCTTATGTGAAACCAGTTGTCTGGCTTCTGCACGTGTTGCAGCGTAACCCATTCTGTAAACCACATTATCAAGCCGTGTTTCTAATAAATTCAACAAGTTCTCACCGGTTGAACCTTTTTGTCCGGCTGCTGATTTATAGTAATTTCTAAACTGTTTTTCTAATACCCCGTAGATTCTACGCATCCGTTGTTTAGCGCGTAACTGCAGGGCATAGTTTGACGGTCTGTTCCGTCTGACACCGTGCTGTCCCGGAGGTGTGTCTAATTTACACTTTCCCTCTAACGATTTACCACGACTTTTAAGAAATAAGTCAGTGCCTTCTCGTCGACTCAGTTTACAGGTAGGTCCTAAATATCTTGCCATTTCTAAATTACTCCAAAATTCTTTATACGCGACGTTTCTTAGGCGGACGACAACCATTATGCGGAATCGGTGTTACATCAACAATACTATTGATTTTAAACCCAATTGCATTCAGCGACCGTATGGTGGAATCACGACCCGGGCCCGGGCCTTTAATCATAACATCAAGGTTTTTAACCCCATATTCCTTAGCCACTTCACCGGCTCTTTCTGCTGCCACCTGCGCTGCAAATGGCGTACTTTTTCTAGACCCACGAAAACCTGAACCCCCGGCTGTGGCCCAAGACAGTGCATTACCTTTACGATCTGTAATAGTAATAATGGTGTTGTTAAAAGAGGCGTGCACATGGGCAATCCCATCGGCGACTTCTCTTTTAATTCTTTTTTTATTACGGCTCGGAGCTGCCATATTGTATCCTCTTAACTGCTGTTATTTACGAATGGCTTTTCTTGGACCCTTTCGCGTTCTTGCGTTGGTTTGTGTTCTCTGGCCACGTAGCGGCAAACCACGTCTATGGCGAATACCTCGAAAACAACCCAAATCCATTAACCGTTTAATATTCATAGTGACTTCACGACGCAGATCACCTTCAACAGTTATCTTTGAAACCACGGTACGAATTAACTCTAATTGCTCTTCAGTCAACTCACGAATTTTAACATCCGGCTTAATATTGACTTCATTACATATTTGACTTGCTGTTGTACGACCAATACCATAAATGGCTGTCAACGCTATGACGGCATGTTTATGATCTGATATATTTATTCCGGCAATACGTGCCATCTAACCTATCTCCTATTACAAACTCTAAAGTTAAGCAGAAAATTATATCATTTCCACCATTTTAGCTCAATAAAAAACTAACCCTGGCGCTGTTTATGACGCCCATCTTTACAAATAACGCGAACAACACCATTACGCTTTATCACTTTACAGTTTTTACAAATTCTTTTGACGGAAGCTCTTACTTTCATCAGCTTTTCCTATTCTCTAAATAAATTTATTTTTTGAAATTCGCTTTTTTCATAATGCCTTCGTATTGCTGAGACATCATAAGCGTTTGTGTTTGCGACATAAAATCCATCACCACGACGACAATAATCAATAACGATGTACCGCCAAAGTAGAAAGGAACATTCCAGTAAACGATCAGGAATTCCGGTAACAAACAGACAGCGGTAATATAAACAGCCCCAATTAAGGTTAGCCGCGTCAACACCTTATCGACAAATATCGTCGTTTGCTGACCGGGTCGTATACCGGGTACAAATGCACCTGATTTCTTTAAGTTATCCGCTGTGTCTTTGGCATTAAAAACTAATGCCGTATAGAAAAAGCAGAAGAAAATAATAGCCAAGGCGTAAAACATAACATAGATCGGTTGCCCAGGCGATAACGCCATAGAAACTTCCTGTAACCAGCCCAGCCCTTCAACATCACTAAACCAACCGGCAATAGTGGATGGAAACAAAATAATACTGGAGGCGAAGATGGGGGGTATCACACCGGCCATATTTAATTTTAACGGTAAAAAACTACTTTGACCGGCGTACATTCGTTTACCTTGTTGACGCTTGGGATAATTAATCACAATACGTCGTTGGCCACGCTCAACAAAAACAACCAGAGCGGTTACCGCTAAAGCAATAAAAAACAAGGCAATAATAAAAGCACCGTTGAGTTCACCCGTACGGGCTAATTCTAAGGTACCACCAATAGCCGAAGGCAGTCCTGCGACGATACCGGCAAAAATAATCAACGAAATACCATTACCAATACCGCGCTCGGTGATTTGCTCACCTAACCACATTAAAAACACCGTACCTGTCACCAGTGTGACGGCGGTAATAAATACGAAATGAATTCCCGGACTAATAACCACAGGTAGGCCACCTGCTGTTTGCGATTGCAGTGCAAGCGAAACTCCGATGGATTGGAATGTTGCTAATACAACAGTCGCA
>Ga0233443_1000683_pt1 | contig 35476 bp, 11 predicted proteins | sample SI_123_September_2_FD_182784 | JGI IMG/M metagenome (GOLD analysis project Ga0233443, IMG submission 182784) | Seawater microbial communities from Saanich Inlet, British Columbia, Canada - SI_123_September2016_200_MG | ecosystem: Environmental > Aquatic > Marine > Inlet | place: Canada: British...
TAATGGTGGTATTCCATATGAAAACGGCCTGTTAATGCATCTTTATCACCAGCTTGGACCAAGATAAAGAGCTCCTTAGGATCAACATCGTCATTTAATTTGACCGCACCCAGTTCCCACTCCCCACTCTGTTGTAACGAGGTAAACGTGCCCAAAATAGTTCTGCAGCTTGAGGCCTCCCAGATTCCCCACCCATCAAATTCACAATTTTCATCATCATTGATTTGTCGCAGTGTGATTGTTATATCTAATGGTAACGGCTGCCAATCCTCACTACGGATATAGGCTCTACCACTAGCTTCTTGCTTTGCAGGATCGAAGATCAGCTTTGCATCACCACTCATCATCCGGTCAAAGTACTGCACCTCGTAAGCGCTCAGGTGCGTATCCAAAAACTCATTGCCCTGATTTGGGTCAACATAAGCATCATCCATTGGTGCTTTAATATTGTCAAAACCAGAGGTAGTGATCACCATACCAAATGGCCCTTGCAGGAGCCCGCCTTTGTTATCCATCACCTTTTTCACCGAGCCGGCAATTTCATCGGCATTGCTGCCACTGTTATTGCCGTCCGCTACGGAAAGATCGAGCATTAGCACCTCATCTTGATCATACGCCGTTACATATAGGTGTTTATTATCCGGTGAGAGCACCAAACCACGGGTGGGATACCAGCCATCGATACGCAGAATCTCTTCCGCGCTTGCAGCCTTATCTCCTTCAGTGTTTGGATGGATACGGTAGACACCTGCTCTGTCATAGTCTGAAGCATACATCACCCCATCATTATCAACAACTAACCCACCTTGGGTCATCCCCACTATTCCACCTACCCGATCCTCTGTATATCCAAATTCGGTCACTTTGATCGCGGTATCTCCCCAATCCGGGGTGTAGTATTCCGCTTCATTAGCCGCTTCACTATCTGGAATTCGGAAGATAGAACCGCTAAAGTCGGTAAAAAAGAGATCGCCTTTCAACTCATCTTTTCCATACGCCACAGCCTGCGGTGTATCGTAACCATCGACCAGTACACGCACTTTTGATGGATCGATCGCCCCAGGATTAGAGATGTCTATCGCCAGTATACGCCCGCCTGCATCTGCAACGGCCAATTGATCACCGTTGATCGCCAGCGCATTAGGGTTGGAGAGTTCATTGCGGATCGGGAGTTCAACAACGTTTGTAGTTCCATTTGCCACACGATAGATCGCTGGCTTGTCATCGCTGATATAGAGATCTCCATTTGCTGCAACCGCCAGCCCTGCACTCCCCATAAACCCTTCACCGATCTTTTTCGTAGTGCCTCCACTGGAAAGCTGAGTGATGTGATCACTCCTCTCATTGGCAATGTAGAGTTTATCTCCACTACTCAATAGTGCATCAGATAGTGAACTGGTATTGTCCATCTGCATGCCAGTACCTGCACTCCAATCATGTACCTCGTTCTCTTCTGCATTCGGGTCAAAATGCTCTCCACCTACCATAAATACGGCATCACCCTTAGCAACTGGCATCAGTACCTCAAACAAGAGTTGGTCAATTAATGATGAGTACCCATCATAATTAGCATTTCCCTGCGTCTCTTTGAGGAGCTGCTCGTCCAAAACTCTAGCATGTGTATCATAGCCAGACTCAATCATAACAACGTCCACCGTGATAGAGGTGTCTTTGTTCAGATGATCAGCCTTCAGCTTGGTTTTGTTGCCTTTTTTCTGTGCCGCTTGACCAATAGCCGTCTTCACATTGTCCTTGTCAAGCCAAGTTGGAGTATTGAGGAATTCCCCCGTTTTGTTGATCAAGTCATCATACCCATCCGAACTCAGTAACTTCTTCAGCTCTATCTTCGAGCCAAGAAGTGATCCGAGGTCACTCCCCATTTCATTGACAAATAGAGCCATTTTGTCGTCACTGCGCAAGACAATAAAGATGCGATTCTTGTGATTCTGTAGCAGAGCATCATCAAACACCTTGATTCTTAATCCAAAGTCGTCATTCCAGCTACCATTATCCACATGTTTACCATCCGGCTCTATTGCCAGCCCACGGCCAAAGGCACCCGATTCAACAAGAGATCCGGCATCAACCCCCCCATTATTGCTGTCAAAGAAGTTATCCTTAAACTCAAAGTGATCAGTATCAAAAACAGAGTCTGGGCCATCACTATCAGTATCGGTTGAGCGTAACACCAACTCTACCTCATGCCAATCTGCTGACTCAAATGCCATGTTCACCTCAAGCAGCAGCTGCTGTGGTATCGCTCTTGAGTCAGTTGAAGGAACAATGTCCACTAATACAATACCGCCATTGGTGATCGATTTTTCTACACCGTACTGGGCTTTATCATAATTAGAGTGTTGATTAACACACTCTCCACTCTCTGCTGAAGCGTAGTCCGCACATCCACCTCGCTCAGACCAGTAGTTGTCGAAGAAGCCGACAAATGGTGCAGGCGATAGTTTAGTCTTCCCAGATGCGGTCTCGACCTCCTGATTCGATCTGACCTTCGCGATCAGCTCAGTCAAGTCATCACGATTACGGGAGTAGAGCTTGTCTTTCTCTTCATGGTTCTTCGCCAAGACAAACAGGTTCACCGTAGCATTCTGAAGCACGCCCATTAACTCTGTTTTTGTTTTTGGGCGAATCTGATCTTTAGTCCCATCATAAGAGAGCAACTCCTCACCTACCATGTGTAGATCACTTCTCTTGTATGTTCCATCCGACTTTATCTCTGCATCGTCATTCTTGACCTTGATTGCAGGATAGAAGAAGCTTCTCTGGTCTCCCTTCTTGAAGAAGTCTCGCCCCTCCTGCATAACTCCAAATCCAGCTTCAGGCCCATGTGGCATATATCCACCCGTGTCACCCTGATTTGTAGTACCCGCGCCGCCGAAATAGGGCACATCAAGCTGCTGTATCCTCTCTTGGTTATTTTCGTCTAGCCCCATTGGGAACAGCGGAACATCACTCGCCACTACCCACTCTCCGCCCAACTCTACATAGACCTTGTAGGTGTCAGAGGTCTCATAAAAATCACCTCCATCACTCACGCTGTTCCCCTTTCGATAGAGAGGTACTTCGGTATTGTGCCAGATAGCTGTGTCACTGCTGTCTGTACTGGTACCTTGAGCAAGTTGTATTCCTTTAGCTCCACTATTGCCGTCGTCACTATACTCTGGGTGCTCTCTCATCTCATAGCGGTCAAATACCAAGGGTACCAGCGCTACAGCTGTAAATTTATCACCTATCTCTTGCCAGTTATAGTTATCACGAATTGTGATCTCTACGTGTGTCGATGCGGTATTTCCTCCACCGTAGCCATGGTCATCAAATGCCCCCTGATTAACATGCTCATCAATACTCTCAAACCCTGCATACCGAGCACGCTCTCCAAAAATTTTCTCTATTTTTTCCTGTATACCATCAACATAGGTCATTAAATTATCGAAAATTTTCTTAAGTTCTGGTTCAACCGTAAGTCGCGTATCTCCAGTTAACTTTTTAAACATGGCCAGTATAAATTGGTCGCCATCGAAGTCTTCCTTCTCCTTTTCAGCCTTGTCAATAGCATCCCAGAGTTCATCACCCATGCTGCTATTATTAATGTCACTCTCACCAATCTCACCATCTCCATCATTATCTGCAAGACCCAAGTTTTGTAGCTGGCTCAATATTTCCGTAGAGAAGGCGTTGCGTTTCGGCCACCAGATTTTGGTAATTTTGTCACTTACCGACGATGCGCTAATACCACTCTCATTCTGCGCAAACAGTGACTCAATCAACCCTTGAAGCGGGTCTACACCAGCTATTCCAATCGTTCCCACCTCACCACTCTGCAGCACTTTCTCCAGCGCATCACCAAGCATCCAGCTTAAATCTGTCTGGTCTGCAGGAACTCGCTCAAACTCAACATTCCCCTCACCTGAAACGAACTTATTCACCATCAACACGGTAAAGGCCAGTGCAGTTTTTGGCTGCAGCTCTGTATCTTTAGCGAGTGTGAAGCCCTCTTTTAGCTGTAGCACAGCTGATTTATCACTATCCGAAAACTCTGCAGGAATGGCTCTGACCAAGGTATCAATATACTCATCCGTCATCATATCCAGAAGATATGGCTCAGCATTAATAATACGGGCAAAGAACTCTGCCTCAGTCTCTTTATCCGATGCGGGCTTCAGCAGATCAATCATCTTTTTGGCTATCGTCAGCGGGTCTTCTCCACGACTCATTTTCTCATCCACTATCTTCATCAGCAGGTGGTCCATCTCCCCACGAAGATGGGTTGCCATATCCTTGGAGACAATGGATTTCGCCACCGAGTAGGGATCAGTTGTCAGTACAAGACCGTAAAGGTTCTCAAAGCAGTCTACATTACTATCTGACTCTGAGTCCTTACAGGCACTACCCTTTGAGCCACCCGCATTATCAATAATCGCCTGGTTCAATTGCTCAAATGTCACTGTATGGTCACGATTTTTGATCATGCTGTAGACCGCAACATTGGGGATGATCGGCGTATAGAGAAGCTCCATCATCTCCTCAGCCCAACTTGGGTGTGGAGTACGTAGATCTGTATCTGGATCCACCACTCTCAGCATCGGATCTCCTCCTACATAGGTAGTCCAAGTGTTCCCTTCATTAGAGTCAGCCAAGCACGTTTTCGCAGTGTCATATATGCTGTTAGAGCAGGTTGCCACCTCCACATCTTCTGGGATCTCGCCTTCTACAAACGTTTGATATTGAACTGCAATACGGTAGGGTGCACCCGGAAGCATACGCGACTCAGAAGGGGGGACATGAAGAGCAACAACGAGCCCACCATCTCCATCAGAGACTGCAAATCCCATCTGTGCAAGATCTACAACGGTACTGTAGACAATCCTAGCCAGCTTAATGTTTCCATCAAGATTGGCTGGACCGAAACGACCTTTTGCGGTTGAGCCAAATATATCGCCAAAATCATCGGTAAAGGCTGCTTCCTGCGCCTCTCTCTTTATCTGCTGTTGAAATTGAGCGATTCTTGAGCTGTTTTGCGTATTTCCAGAGGTTGTCGTGCTTGCAAGGTTTGCCTCTGCAAGCTTGCGGTTAGCAGCAACTGTTGTAGCGTCAAATGAGCTATCCATGATTGCCTTGAACTCATCCGCTGTAGCAGCACCACCTGAAGCCCCTGTTTTTGAAATCAGTCCAGATGCAATAACAGCATCCAGGTCCCCCGTTGCTACCATCCCATCATCACTAACCAGTTTTTGGACAACCACTTTCCCAACTTTTCTCAGGTCACTCTTCTTATTGGTAACTGCTTGACTAAGCGCCTGTTTAGCAGTGGCCAACTTCTCCTCTGCTGCCTTTACCAGAGCTGCCGCGTCTCCAGAGGTATCTTTTTTTGCGGTTTGCAACTCATCATAGGCCGCTTTCATCGCTTCCTGCTTGGTTTTATCCACTGCAACCTCAATAGCCTCTCCACTCTCCAGAGTAGCTAACTCAACCGGTGCCTTACCCTGTTTTGCCTGATCCCTATAATCGGCCACCATTGACTCTGCCAACGAGTGCATAATCTTCAATGTGTTGCTGCTTAAAGTGAGCCCTCCCAATAGAGTGCTCTGCTTAATCGATGCCCTGATTTCTGCAGCCACCTTGTGGGTAAACGGGTCGACAACTACCTCTGCAACCACTTCACCTTTCTCTGTTTCCGGTTTGATCGCAACCACTTCATAGGCCTTGGCCTTAACCGTGCCATCTTCTTCAATCTCTACTGCAGAGACAGTCGCTTTCACCCCAAAACAGCTCTCTGCTTTTGCATTCTCTGACTTAATAAAGTCTTCCTCACTGACCTCATAGCTACCATCTTCAGCCGCTGTAATTGGATCGGTCAATGGCGTTTCATAATCTTCATCTTCACAGCTATAGAGCAACACACTGGTCTCCCCCAAGCTTGAGGTACTTCCATCAGAGCTGTAGAGTCTACGCCCCAGCCCTGTAGGGGCTGCGCCAGATGTATCTAGCGAGACTAAACCTTTGAAGAGTGGTGGAGAGCCTGCTGCACCAATCGCAACCCAAAGCCCTTGACCCGCAGTGAGCGCACTGGCATCACTGGGGTTCATCTCCAGATTGTGCCCAACCCATCCACCGTTACTAAACTCATAGATCTGTGTTACTTCAGAACCTGAAATTGCGCCATCAATCTTGGTTTTTAAGGCTTTAATAGTAGTGTCTGTTGCCCCCGCCCCCAGTAGGTACCAGCCATTACCGGCAATGATTGAGCTGTACTGCCCATTGCCTGCTGTCGAGTCGACAGTGAATGTGCCCTCTGCAGATGAATTGACCCAAGCACCTTGGTTGGCTGCCAGACTCGTTACTTTAGACCATTGTTTAGTAGCCGTATCATAAACATAAGCCTCAGCAGGTAGGTCCGCTCCCATCACTCCTGGGTTAACGAGGTTCCAGCCCTTATCAAGAGGGGCAGCCGAGGTTATCGATGCCATTGCAAGCATTGCTAAAAATGTAATGACTTTGACCAACCAGCCGAAAATGCTATTATTAACCATAATGAGACTCCACTATTTTGATTGACACCACTTAAATCACAGAAATACAACTGACACCCATCTATATCACTATAACCCAGCAGTTAGCCTAGATCAAATATTTTTCACTAACTTTCTTGCTATTAAATCCCTCTTCTTCAATGAGCAGACTCTTCCCTCTTTTTTCCTCCCACCCCAGTACAATAGTCCTATTGTTGATACCGCTATTTCTGATTCAGAACAGTACTGTCTTTGCTGATCAAGCTCTGCAGTTGGGCAACAACCACTCCATCTATCTTGATGAGCATGGTACCGTCTGGAGCTGGGGCAACTCAAGCCATCTACCCTCAATGATAACGGAAATTCAAGGCGCCACTGCCATTTCCACTCATGGAACCTATAACAGCGCACTTCTGAATAATGATATTGTTATGATCTGGGAAAGTGGAAAAACCATCGATAAGCTCAACCACTCTCACTTTTCCCACGGAGCCATCCAGCAAATTTCAACTGGAGGCACTTATTCGCTCTTTCTCGATAACCAAGGCACTGTTTACCAATGGAGCAACAGTGATCCATCTGATTTGAATGTCGTTGATGGTCTTCCCAAAACCATCAAGGACATTAGCAGCGGACAGCGCCATTTTCTAGCCCTTGATACAGAGGGGGCAGTATGGTCTTGGGGAAGCAACCAGTGCGGTGAGCTTGGCCGTGTGGCTGCTAGCTTCTCCTCACCAGCAAAAATTGATGTGCTCTCTGATATTGAAAAGATATTTTCTGCCTATGACCACAATATTGTAATCAAATCAACAGGCCAAATGTTGGGGTGGGGGGGCAATGAATACGGCTCTCTTGGTGTTGTTTCAAGCTCATCCAACAAGTGTCTTTTCTCCCCCACTAAAATCCCAATTGATACTCCGATAATCGACATTTCAATTGGCGCTCATCATGTGCTCGCCATTGATCAAGAGCAGAGGGCTTGGTCTTGGGGGGGCAACTTCTCAAGCCAGCTAGGTAGTTCAGACTTCGGTGATGGGTTCCCTCCTCATCGCATTGAATCATTGGATAGCATTGTTGGCGTCTTTGCCGGCCAACAACACTCTGCAGCTCAGGGGGCCGATGGTACAATCTGGACATGGGGCGCAAATTATAATGGAGAGCTTGGGCTAGACAGCAGCCAATACACCGTTGTAGCACTCCCCGAAAAAATTGATGGACATTGGGGTGGGGTAGATATAAGCGGCTCAAGCCATCATAAAGTTTTTGTGGGCCGCGATGGTAAGGTCTATATTCGCGGCTCTAACCATAGCGGACTGTTTGGCATCTCTTCTCTTACTCTTGCCTATTCTGATATGGTTACTGTGGTTAATGGGGTTGACTCCGTCTCTAAGGTTGATACAAGCAACCACCATATCCTGGCTATAGATCTACAAGGAAGAGTGTGGAGCTGGGGGGAAAACCGTGTCGGACAGCTGGGCAATGGTAGTGAGGTTGACACTATAAAACCACAGACTATCGACCATTTTGCGCTCCCCATCAAAGAGGTCTCTGTTGGTGCCTTCCACTCTCTCGCACTGGATGAAGACGGCTTTGTTTGGAGCTGGGGAAGTAATCGCGATGGGCAGCTTGGGAGATCACCCGACTCATTTCCTCACTCATCCACCCCTATCAGACTTGAGCAACTTCCTAAAATCAGCGCTATTGCTACCGGAGGTCATCATAGTATTGCTCTAGACTTGGATGGTCAGGTATGGAGCTGGGGGGCAAATAGGGACTCTCAACTCGGGAGAGAAGTGTCAGCCTCTAATGGTGACTCATGGGCTCCCAGCCCGGTTCCTGGCTACCACAATATCACGCTGATCTCAGCTACTGGAGATAAAAGCTACCTCTACTCTGACACCAATCAACTGATTCGCTTTGGTCGCGCCCCAGCCACAGCGAGCAACGAGCAAAGTAACAAACCGAGCAATATTCAATCTTTATCCGTCCCCACTAATAGTGATGCTGTCAGCAACTTAACCAGCAACCAAAACAATAACCTTTTGTTAATTAGCTCTGGTGAGCTTGGGGATGAGTTTGAGTCTCCTCTTGATGCTGCTGAGTCCCTAGGGTTAGATTTTATTGGCGGCATCTGGTCTGGAGATCAAGACTTTGGGAAACTGGTCGGAGCCCGTCGAGAGCTGTTTCTGCCCAACACCGTTAGGCACAAAGTTACCCGAAATTATCGGATCAACCGAGGTTGGAACCTTATCAATACCAATTTTTCCGACCCGACCGTGGTTTCTCAGGCCAACAGCCAGCTCCCATCGCTCATACTCAATCAAAGTTCAGAGGAGACGCCATCAGCTGGTTACTGGGTTTACTCAACAACTGCATATGAGTTCTCAGTAAGCGGAATTTCTGAGCCTCTCGATCACGCCACCATACAGGCCGGATGGAACCAGATTGCGCTCCCCGATGGGCTATCACTTTCCGATATATCGACTTCAATCAGCACTCAAACCACTTATAATTGCAAACAGATCCTTTTCTATTCTGCTCAATATGGGTGGAGCGTTTATCATACCCAACATGACATTCATCCATCTGAACGGGACAGTGGCCTGCTAAGGGACCTTACCTCTGCAGCATGGGCCTATGTAGAATGACCACTCATAAACCCAACAAGCACTCTAACAGACTCTATATTATACTGATCCTAACTTGGTTTCAGATTCTACAACCCTTCTATACTGTGCAGGCAGAGACAGCTGGAACCATCATTGGCAGCTCTAATCTACCACTCGATATCAACCACCATTTTTCCACACAAGACAGTGAAAAAATCTCCATTCTTCTGGCTGATGAGACGCTTCTGCGTATTGATCAAAATAGCGACATTAGAGTACGCGATGTCGAGTCTACTACTTCAGCCAGAACTCTATTAGAACTTCGTTATGGAAAAATTTGGGTTCTTAATAAAAGAGGCAATGCCAATATTGTTATCAAAACTCCACAAGCAGTGATCGGGGTTCGCGGTACAGAGCTCAACATTAACCATTCTCTTGAGGATGGAACCGCGGTTACCGCACTGGAAGGCCGCTCCCAAATCGAGAATGAAAGAGGTCTATTATCCTTATCAGCCGGAGAGGTGGCCACAATCCAAAAAAATGGTATGCCCGTAAAAGTGTCCACTCTCTCACCTGAAGATGCTGTGCAGTGGACCATCCAAATACCCGCTTTAATCCCAAGAGAACTGACTGATTCTACCCTCACTAGTCACATAAGCCGGAGGGCGTGGGACTTACTACAAAAAAGTCAACTGTCTGAGAGTCTTGCCATAACTACTGCAGCCCTCATGGCTCATCCTAACGATGGTATGCTCCATCTGATCCACGCACTTTCATCATTTTTGAGCGGTGATAGCGATCAAGCACTACGCTCTTCAAACCGCGCCACCTCACTGCTGTCATCAACCTCTGAGAGTTGGATAGTCCATGCTTATATTCTACAGTCCCGCTTTCAACTACAACTCGCCGAAAATGCTGCGAAAACTGCACTCACCCTCTCTCCCGGTCATCCTGTTGCCAGCCAACAGCTGGCACGGTTGCAGTTCGGCAGTGGGCGCACCTATCAGGCTCAATCTACCTTAGATAAAATTAACCGCTCTACCCACCATAACAGCACACATCAGTCACAGATTAATACTCTGAAAGGTTTCATCGCCCTCACTTTACTCGATTTAAACGAGGCGCACCTCTATTTCGAAGAGGCCATTCTGCAAGATGGATCACAGGCGGAACCTCACCTTGGTCTCGGGCTGATTGCAGCTCAAAAAGGAGAGGAGTCCACTGCAAAAAAAGAGATCACAACCGCTATCTTACTTGAGCCTCGCAGAGCCTTGCTGCGGAGCTACTGGGCAAAAATCCTCTATCAACTCGGGCGTCATCAACAGGCTCTGGATGTACTCCAAATTGCCCAAAATATTGACCCTAGAGACCCTACCCCGCACCTCTACCAAGCACTGATTCTAGGTGATCTCAATCGTCCCGCTGAGGCAATTCAAGCACTACATACAGCGGTCACACTTAATGATCATAAAGCAGTTTACCGCTCTCGTCTTCTGTTAGATAAAGATCTGGCTGTCAAGAACGTCAATCTTGCTACACTATACAAGCAGTTAGGGCTAAATGGATGGGCACGTATCCGCGCTCTTGCAGCTACTGAAGAGGATGTAACCAATCCGTCTGCACACCTCTTTCTAGCCAATGCCTTGCATCAAGATGGAGTTCGCTCTTGGGCCAGAAACAGTGAGAATTTACTGGCAAGACTTATGCAGCCAGCCAACAACAACACTTTTAGTAGCTACAACAACTACACCACTTTTCTGGAGCAGCCAAATATAGAGAGCAGTCTGACTCTTACTAAAGGGGGTCAACAGAGCCATCAGGAGCGCCTAATTGTTAGTGGTTACCATCCTCAAGATCACTTCGCTTGGCAGGTTGGCCTTCTCAACCACTCAACCAATGGCTGGCGTGGTACTAATGGTGAGAGCCAGGAAGGGAGCACCGGCCTAATAAAATGGCAACCACAACCTTCTCTCAATGTAATGGGAGTCATCTCTCTAACCAATACAGAACAGCAGGGCAGTCTCTCCTCCCGTTACGAATATGACGCCGTTGACAAACCAAACGAACGTTTAACAACAGAGATTCGCCGGTTGGAGATTGGACTATACCAACAACAGTCCCCCGACACACATCTACTGCTTCATACTGCCTGTTTCAACAACCAGTTTGATGGCCTCAGCCAGATCGATAACACGATTAACTATCTTTTTCAGCAACAACAACCCTATTGCCAGCTACAGGGACGCTGGATACAAAACAGTAGATCTCAACAGTTCACTGTTGGAGCAGTCCACTTAAAAGGCAGTGATGATAACAACTGGAGCCTTGAGCCAGGTTTTCTCGCCAGTGGTCAACCACAAGTCGAACGTAATGCCACCTCTCTATTTCTTCACAACCGATGGATATTAAACAGCAAAGTCTCTATAGAGGGTGATCTGCGCCTTGAAAATATGAATAATAGCAATAGCGACCTTGCTGGTGCTGAGTGGGGAATTAACACCATCAACCCTGGTATCGGGCTCAGTTATCAGATAGACAACCAACAATCCGTGCATATTGCTGCATTCAAAAGCCTAACCCCTTTCCTTTCTGACAGACTAGACCCTGCTACTCTCGCAAGTATTCCGATCCATAGAAACAGCAGTCCGGGAACAATAACCAGAGAGCGGAGTCTCACATGGGATAGAGAGTGGCTCTGGGGATTTGCAACCACCAACCTCTTTCATGCAGAACAACATACTGAGCTACACTACTCAGAGGATACGACTCGTCCAGAACATCACAACTCTTATGATCAACAACTGAAAGGGATTCGCATAGAGGCTGGAAGGTTATTTGAGAATAATATGGGGTTAACTGCTAACTACCTCTATCAAAAGAGAAGGGACTCTTCTACCAGCAGCGAAACTGCTCAAAATGAGCATAGCTTAGAGCTGGAGTTGCGTTGGCGTACCCCTAACGGGTATTTTGGTGGAGTTAAAGAGCAGTACCGAAAACTCAATACCATTGCACAAGATAGCCTTAATGAAGAGCTCTTTGCTACCCATCTCGATCTCGGTTACGAATTCCGCAAGAAAAAAGGGGACATCACACTGGAGATCCGGAATCTCTTTGACAGCCATTTCAACTGGATCACAGATCGTTATAATTTTTCAGGAGAGAACCCCGAGCGGGCCGTTAGTTTAGTGCTAACACTCAACTATTAACCGGCCACCCTCAGGGCCACCCCTACTTCAATATGAAAATCTCACACTGACCAACGCCTGTATTTACACTATCTATTCAGGATAGGTCCCTACAAACAGTGTAGATTCGTCCGGTGTCAGAGTGGGGCCACCCAAAACAAAACCATTAGGGGCTCGCATGACCTCTACTGCAGCGTAGTGCTGTAGCTCGTTTTTACGTACAACGTAGAGTGTATTATTGGTTCTGTTTGTAAACCAAGCACTACCCTTCGAATCAACTAGTAGGTGATCTGGACTCACATCCACTTGCTGTTCTGCTCCCCCCCCCCAGATGTGCTGTAGGGTAAATTGATCAGAGGTTGCAACCGACGCTCCTTGCTCATGCAAAGAGAAGAGCGCTCCACCAAGGTTAGGGGTACGCCCTTGTGCTACGCTAGCATCTAGCATCACCCCCTGCTGGTCAAGCCGCAGCGGCACCTCTCCATTTCCTAAGAATGAGATCAGTAGACGCGGGGTAGATATTGAGCTCCCATCCTCAACTGAAACCGTATTAAACGGGTCCCAAGCCACTGCATGGGGGCGATTGAGCTCCATTATCCCCACTTTATTGGCAGCACGATCTGGGTTTAACAGTATCTCGTCCATTGTCATTGAGGCAAACCCATTCCAACTCTGCGCGAAGGCCTGCCCAGCCAATGTGGTTACCCCTTCTGCGGAGAGTGCTACTGAATTAGGGGCAACATCCCCAGCCACCCAACCTTCACCTAACTCAATCCACTCACCACCAACCCCATCACTCTCCAACGGCAACTCTCCAGCACGCTCACCACTGGCAATCGTGTAGCCATCTTCATGGCTTAACCCCTCCACTGATGCCACATAGAGAGCTCCTGAGCGAAGTAAATTTCTAACTGTGTCGAATTGCATTCCTGACACATACGCATTCTCGCTCACCCATTTGTAAATTCTACCTCCTGCTCTACCATCCACTAGATAGAGCACCAGAGGGGAGCCACTGACCAATTCACGTTGTTCATTGACAGCCAGAGAGACTCCACTCCACCCTCTCCCCATCGCTATCAGCTTTCTCTGTAGTGTACCCCCATCAGCCGCGCCTTCTCCCGGCATCAGCTCCATCAAGTAGCCTGACAGTAGAGAGGTTTGAGCTGCTGCCTCTTTCTCTGTAGCTAACAGACTCCCCCAGGGGGTCACTTCTACCTGTTCGAGCGCATCTAGCCCCGCTACCATCCCAACCGCTAGCTGTTGCTGCGCGTCGTCCATATCTATCTCTTCAACTGCTGCCCCATCTCCATACAAGGAGAGTCTGGTATCTGCTGTACCATCAAGACGCTGAGTGGTCGGGTCAGCAATTAGCTCCCAAAATCCGTCATCATTGCGCTTAAGTGAGAGCCAACTGCTGCCACTCTCCCGTTTTATTAAGGCAGAGTATGCAGAAACATCACCTCCCCCCCAGAGTTGAGAATTTGACACATCAAAATCTATTTCACCCCAATCAACCAGCCATTGCGCATAACTTTGATGCTGTGTTTGCGGTGCGACACCCTCTTTAGGGGATCCCATATAGTTACCCAGGCCAGTGTGCCCAATCCATAGCTCACCTTGTTGGCTGCTACCGTTGCCAGTAGGCGCTCCACCCACTACCAAATCATCCCATTCGCTACTCCAGCTCTTTCCAAAATAGGCCAGCGCAGAGTTTCCAAACCCGATGCGCTCGTCCTCGAGCGTATCACTTTCTGTATGCAGTCGATCCAGCCACTGCACAAGCGTACTCACCTCCAGCCCCCCCTGCAGTGCAAGCGCATCTCCCTCAGCCAAAACTTCTAATGAAGATGAGTCGATCCACTGCTGTAAAGTTATGGTTTGATCCTCTTCAGTCTGCACTGGTTTTACAGCATATAGGGAAGAGCGCTGCATAGTTGGTGCAAAACCAAACTCATTCACTGTCACCTCTACCTTGTCCACATTTTCTCTAGTTCCATCACTATTGTGGTCCAGTACTGTAAGTTGAAAACGCAGCGAGCCTAATTTATTGGGGGCAGTAAAGGAGGCCTTGGGTTGGTCACTCTGCAAAATTTCAACAGGCTCCCCAGAGGTCTGAGTCCATACATACTCATCAACATTGCCCCCGTTAAAGTGACTACCTGTACCATCGAGCGTCACCATCTGCCACCCTTGCACTGTTTGTGCTACACCAGCCTCTGCTATCAGTGCTGAGTTTATCTGCAAGCGTACCGTGACAACATCAGAGTGTTTGTACTCCTCGTCCCCCTCACTCCCAGTCACTGCCCAGTATTGAAACGTGTCTTCACCACTTTGATTAAGCTCTGAAGTATAGCTAAAGGCTCCAGCGCCCTCCCCATTCGGTACGAGGAAGTTAATTTTCCCTTTTTCAGGTTGTTTCAATAACTCAAAACGGTAATCCCCTAACTGCTCTTCCCCTCTGATAGTAATCTGCTCATAGAACGCCTCCCCCTCTGCAACCTCGAAATCAGGAGTTTTCAACTTCACCCAGAGACCGTCAGCCGATCGTAGTGGCAATGGAGATGAATTACTCATATTTTCAAAATCATGAATTTTCCATCCCTGCTCATTGTTATAACTGTAAATTTTCTCCAACTCTAAACGGCTAAAGTCACTTTCAACTCTATTACGCAGCTGCTCAGGAGTAGCTGAAAGGCCTGCACCAACCAAATTCCACCCCTCAGTCAGCGGACTATAGCTTATTGCAGACTCATCAGCTGGAGTCACAGGAAGACCAGCCACACTCTGTTCAAAGTAGACCCAGCCAGCCTGATTTTGATCAAATTCAATTACACTTTCAGGAATATGGCTAACCCACCCATCCGTAGTCATCCCTAGCAGCTGTTGGGTTCGATCATTATGAAAAAGCAGATCGCGATAACCTGCAGCCTGACCGGTAGCAATTAAGCTCCATCCTGACTTATAGTCCACCACATCCGCAGCAGCAATGGCTAACGTGTAGCCTCCCGCCATCAACAAGCCTGCAATATATCCTCCAATCTTAACCATAGACCTCATAATCCTCATAATTCTCTTCTGCCCCTTCAATTCGACATAACCATATTTTAAATGTATCAATAGATATTACCAAAACGCACCATACCAATCCTATTATTCGTATATATTAACCCAAACTGCTTCACCACTGCTCACCATTTGTGCAGCACCTACGCCATATAATGGGTTAAAGAGTGTCCATTGACCATTTTTATAAAGTAGTACTCGGTTCACTTGGTAACCGCTGTACTGCTCTATCTGATCAACAATTTCGAGAACTGTTCCTGCCTGAGTCCCCAAATAGGGGACCAGCAACCATCCAGCAGGCATGGTATGCCATGAGATGCTTGATATATCAGACTCTGTTCTCTGTCGAAACTGTAATGATTCATCAGCGCCTGATTCAATATATCCCGCTACCATTTCGCCATAAGAGTCACTCTTGTCATTCACTAATGTTGATAAAATATCTCCTCGCTCTCCTGCAAGTGGGGAGACACCAGTAAGGTTACGAAGAGCAACCATCTTCCCTGCTACATCCGGTTTTAGCTTGGAGCGCATCAAGGATCGATCCACTGCAACTAGGTTCCAGCCACCCTGTAGCTGTACTTGAGACGAAGGCTCAGGGGTTATGGTTTCTGATACACTACCCGTGGTAAACAGGGTTATCTGATCATCCTCTGCACAAAGTATCGGTATTGCATCCCCCACTTTCTGAGATACCGCACACTGCTCTCCCCCTGCGGCCTGCTCTACCTGCTCAATTTTACCTGTATTCAATAAAGTCCCATTTATCTGTAATGGCTCTCCCGCTTTAAGAGTATAAATTGCATACTCTTTGCTAAGGTGAATTTCATCCTCTACTGTTGCATTACGCGAACGCAGGTAATCTACTCTAAATTCTGCTCCGTCAGAAAAGTAGTCTTGAGGCTGGTAAAGTGCCGTCACAAACCCTTTGTACATCTCATTAAAATTTTCTCCATGCCCACTCAAAGCTGACTCTATCACCTGTTTCCAGCCATTTTTCTGTTCAATATTGAGAAGGATATCTTTCACTATATCTATTTGATAACGCTGAACCAGATAGAGGATAAAAATAGAGGCTCCGTATTCATGACTACCATTCCAGTGACTCAGTGAATATTCGTGATTACGATAAAAATCATTCACAAAGTGAATATAGTCGTCTATCTCTGGATAAATAATCTCCTCCATTGCTGTTGCCATCGCCTCTAAAACCCAGAGATCATCATCAACATAATCATCCACTGCTTTATAGCTGAACTGCACCGCATGAAAAATTTCGTGCGCCAATGTCAACTCCATCAGCCCTCCAGGCAGGGTATGGTTATCTCCAATCACCAAAAATGCAACATTTTCTACACTCTTATCACTATCCTCTGATTGATAATCAGTTGCATAACCGGCATAACCTGCCCCCAACGTAACCTTAACTGGATTCCCCGCACCGTTAAATCGATAGGCTTTCTTGTTGCCAATATAGATATCAAGATAGTAATCCTCACTGCCGCGTGGGGGATAGAACCCCATTGCTGCATATCGGTTAATTACAAAATCTGCACTCTCAGTAACTGCATCTACATACTCCATAAAATTAACATCTGAAGCATAGGATTTACCAATAATTACACGACAACATTCACTATAGCTATAGTGGTTCCAACCATCATCGGGGATAGGCAGTGCTGTCGGTCGTTTCAATAAATTTTGGTTGTTTTTTTTTGTTGGCGTCGATAGTGGTTTAAAAGCTTGGTTAGATATAGGTTTAACCTCTTGTTGCGCACCGCTCTCTACAGCCCTGTCTGTACGTTGGAAAGTGGCATCCACAATTGCATATGATTGTTCCGCGCTAGACAACAAAACAACCGCTATTACAGTAGGTATAATCCGCCTTTGAAGCAGAGCCATTACCTGTAATACTCTAGCGCTTAGGCTATATCTCATTGATTCTTTTCCTGTCCACCGACCATATTACTTTTAGCTCGATAGAGCTGTCGGAACAGGTGCTGCGGCTGCTCAAAACCAAACCCTCCTTGATCCGATGGTAGCCCTGTAATGGTTTCAATTAACTTGGCCCCTATCGGTATCGTCTCCATGCGCACAACTGCATGATTTTTTACTTGGATAAAATAGAGTGGTTGCACATCTATTTTATCCGCTGCCGTCTCTATCAGGTCAAAACGTCCACTGTCAATTCCAGCCAGCCCAGCCCCTTGCAACCTCACTCGTAACCCGGTTCCATCCTCTCCATTGTCACGCACATAGATAATATAGGTTCCATCCTCTACTCTTCCCTGGTCGGTTGCCCAGATGTGGTGTTCGGGTGTTACAGACTCTCCCTCTGACAGGAGAGAGGGATCCTTGGTCTCATCGAGATCCATCACCTGGATTCCGTTATAGCGCAAATTATGCGGATAAACTGATTCACTTTTTGCAACAGGACGAATGAATGCCTGCAGCGTATAGATCGTTGGTGGATTAGCAAATATGAAGTTTCCAACACATCGACTGCTCACTGAGGAGCCAACCGCTGGTAACTGATCAATCTCAATATACTCCCGTGCTCCATCACTCTCCCGGACTAACTCCATCACCATATAATCCCCCACATACTCTGCATCAACCTCCAGAGAAAATGTCCCTACACAGACAGCATCCTGAGAATCGGAAACAGCTGCGCTCAACTCCACCTTTTGGGTCAAATTGCGATTACGATAACCATCCACATAGAGGTTGATCTTATACCCATCCACTCCACTCCTCAAACTAAAACCTGCCCCCCCTCTTGCGCCAGATCTAAGCGTAGCATCTTGCTATTTTTGGTTACATAATCACTATTACCACTCACTTTATCAACTTTAATAACCGGGTTACCTCCTGCATCGAGCAGTGTTGCTTGCAGCACTCAGCCCCGTAAATTGAGCAACTGTCTCTGTTTTATCAACAGCATTTGCAAAAAGGTTCCACCCTTTATATAGTGTAGCCGCACTGCTTGTAGAGGTCACTACAGCCGTTATCCGTAGTGTCAGCATACAGCTGACCTTTAGCATATTCACCATTATTATTACGCAATTTTAATTTCCAAAAAAAAGCCCCCACGGTTAAGAAGGGGCTTTTTTGTTTTACAACAACGCTATAGCCTAGTGGCGACGTTTAACGCGTACTTGTTGTCCTCCTGGCAGAGTACGGCTCATATATTTACCATTACCATTCTTATACCCAGAGATATCATCTGGTCTTGTAGCAGAATTTGATAGCGCCCCTTGAACCCAATCAGGGAAGGGTTGTCCTGGCTCTATTGCCTCTACGTTAACAATCTTATGCTGATCGACCTGAATCACAAATGCTGGAACTGGGTTGTTCTTATCAATCCAAGCTGAGTTGGTATCTGGCGACACCGCAGCTTTGGTATTGAACGGTCCCACAACAACATCCTCAATACCTGGGCCTGCAAGGCGAATCGTGACCCCCTCACCATCCTTATTTGTTGGGTAATGAGCAGGTGCATCACTGATCCCAGAATAGTGAATATCCTGTAGATAGACGAGATAGGTTCCATCATCTACAACCTCACGATCATTCGCCGTGGTAAAGGTACCCCAGTTCTGAGATTCAGCAATAAAGTCCCCAGTCATGTAGTTCCATTCCCAGTCTGGCATGGTGGCCGGTTGGGTACCATCACGACGGGTGTCGAGCTGACCATACATCCAAGAGTCATTCTCCTGCACAGTTGAGGTGCCGAGGTCGCGATTGTCCCAGTTGATCCAAGATGGCTTACCAGGGTTAAAATCGGATGCCTCTGTATCTGCATCTGCCTCCCAATCCTTGTAGTAGTAGGTGTTGATATCCAGATCCTCACCCTTATCCCAAGAGAGAGTCAAAGTCATGGCACCAGATAGATCACCTTCAGGTACATCAACTTCACCGATTGTATCCATCAGTTCTGCATCAACCAAACTTAAGCGGTAGGAGAATCGATTGATACCTTCATGAAGATCCAGCGTAGCACCAAATGGGAACTCAAATGTGTGTGCATACTCATCGTAGCTGTCATGATCATCCTCCACCTCTGTGCCTAAAACTTCTGGCAAAGAGATCTGCATTGGGGTGTGGCCCTCGTTGATCGCTTGCAGCATCGCCTTTAGCTTAAGGTTTGAGATACCGCCCAAGACTGTTGCCTGATACTTCGGTATTGAAAGAACCAGAGTACCCTTCACCTGTGCACGATTGGTCAGCTCACCTTCAACAATTGTGTTTTCTGCATCCGTTTCTCCTTTATCCGCCCCAGTATAGGACTTGATTCTAGCAACAGATAGATCGCTCATCGTAACCCAGTTAGACTCGATTTGGGTCTCAACCATTGCAATCGTCTCAGTTTGCGCTGTTGGAGAATCACCCGTATCTGCAGAGAGCTTGACATGTTGATTGACGGGTACGAAGCCCTCAACGAAAAACTCTAGTCCGTAGATTCCAACATCGAGGCTATCATAAGCAAGCAGGTCTGCCAGATTACTACCATCCGTAACAAAGGTGCGGTTGGAGATGATAGAACCTTCTAGGTTACGCAAGATCGCGTAACCCTTGGCACCATATGAACTACTCAGACCCGTTACTGAAACCTCTAAATCACGCAGGTCGATATAAGGATTCTCAATGTACATGGTTGGGCTCTGTGCATATCCACCCAAGTTTACTGCATCCATATAGACTCGGTTAGTACGGTCACGCAGACGGATTGTGTGCTTGAAGAACCACATCAAGTTATCATCAACCGTACTGTCATAGAGACGACGTGCTGGTTTAGTGCGACTCACTTCTACAGGATAGTAGAAGTCATTAATGTAGAGCCCTATTGGATAGACCTGATCTGACTGTCCTGCATTCTCACCCGTACCATAGGTTTTGCCGTCATAATTACCGACACGTCCTGCAACGGTCAAGTTGCCATATTCATCCACCGAGGTGCTATCGATGACTACTGTTGGATTGCCAAGAGCAACCTTTGCTGTCCCCTCCAACTGGATTGTACCCGCATCGGTCTTAACGCCCGGCTGTATCGCAAAAGAGACCGGAGTTGAGACATAGTGCTCGGTTTTATTGGCAAAAGTAGAGCTGAGTGTAACCAACTCATTAGCCTCCAGACCATGGAATGAGAAGTAGGCAACCTTCTTCTCGCCACCACTACCGTCTGGAATCGTCTTTGACTCTGCAAAGACAGAGAGCTGATCGCCATTCTGACGAATCATGGTGATAGTTGCTCCAGGCACCATCACATGAGCCGTCTCAGAGTCAGCATCATGATCATACTCTGCATAACCAAAGATCATGCCTTTACCAGGAACAAACTGGCGAACCACAGCACTGGTATCCTCACTACCTACACCATTGGTTGCAACAATCTTGATATTGTTGCTTCCTTCAATCAGGTCTATGGTGGCACGGAAGGTCGACTTGTCATCGCTAAGCTGAACCGGAATATGACGTCCATTTACATCGATATAGACCGCATCTCGAATTCGACAAGCGACTGGCGTGGAGACAGGACAGGCCTCTGTACCTGTACTGATACTCTCTCCCCGTGCTGTAGTAACAGTATTAGTATCACTATGCCAACCATAGGGGACACGGTCCATCTCCTCATCACTGTGTTTGAAGTACTCTTCGACCTTGCCTTCAACAACAACCGTCCCATCTGGATTGGGGTCCGTAACATCTGCGGTGATAATGGGCAGCGCAGGTGACTCCCAGTAGATCGCCGTTAGATTAACGCTCTCTGCTTGTGGTCCGGCAGTTTGAGGGTCATTGCTACTGGTCATGTATTCGACCAGATCAACATTGTCTGTATAGGCTGCATAATTCTGGCCCGATGCAGGAACAACGGTCATCTGGTAGGAGCCTACCAACAGATCACTAAACGTTACCGTTGATGTACCACTGCTATCCGTAACTTTTGACTCTTTGGTAATGCCCATCCCGTCAAGGCGCACGGTAGCACCTAACGCTGGAGTAGGCTGAGACACAGCAGTTACGGTCACGGTGAGGTCTCTGCGTGGAATAGGTGCCAGCGAGATTGTAGTACCCTCTTCAGCCACATCCTCAAGCACAGAGGTGGTTGCTATGTCTCGAGAGAACTTACCTACAGGCTGCAGGGGAGATCCGTAGTAGAGTGACTTATCGGCCCCGACACGCACCAATGAGGTGCTGAGGTCCGTACTATTAAATGCACCCAGATCCATGTCAATCATGGTGAAGTTGTAGTAACCATCCGGATTAGTCGCCGTTGTTCTCTCAGGAGCCCAAGAGGAGCGCCCCTCTGCAGGGACAGCCTTTTCAACCGGAATGGAGAGTACACTGAAACGGTCTTCGGAGAAACGGGCTGCAAGATTTGCTTCGAAACTCTTCGTTTCATCCGGTGCCGCTGCATCAGTACTTGTACTAAAGATATTCGCTCTGACAGAGATCGAGAAGCCGCCCTTCTCCTGGTCGATAAACCGATAACCGTTATTGTTTGCATCCTTAAATTCAGGTATCACATCCAAGAAAGCGGTAAAGATCTCATGGCTGGAAAGTTTACCTACAATATCACTCCAGAGTACTTTTGACCGGCTCCAGTGCTTTCCTGGAGGGTTCGCTGTAAAATCAGCTTTGGGAGCTGGCGTCAAAAGAATAGGGTAGTCATAATCAACGTAGTTTACCGCATCATCGTTCGTAAATGATGTCACTTTTTTCCAACTGTAGATACCACTACTATTAACCAGCTCATATTTAATCGTAGAGTCACTTGGATGCACCCATGTAACCGCTGCATCCCAAGCCACGTACGGCATAGGGGTATCAACTGTTGTACCTGAAGCAGATGATTTCCTTGCCTGTACAACAAACTCACCCTTTTGGGGAGAACCCTTGATTGCATAATTTCCATCTGATGAGGTCAACACTGAAACATCAAAAAGCTCAGGGTTGATGAAGACACTGATCTCCATTCCATCAGCCGTCTGTTCAGTGAAATCGACATTCCCATCCATATCGATATCATAGGTAGTGGTAACACGTAGGTCATAATTACCCGTCAGGAAGTAGTCCGCATCAGCCTTCTCCTTCTGATCAGGGTCGAGATCTGTAATTTTATTCAAAATCTCATTAAAGCTGAGCGCACTACCACCCTCTGCACCTGTATTATCTTTCAGTGTATACCAATAATCGCTATTAGCATCTACATCTTCAACTAGGATTCTTGAGAAACGGTCTGCCTTTGATGCGGTTGCACCACTGAGAATTCTCGCAGCAGTATCGGAGGCCTTGGCCGGACGGATCTCCCACTTAAAGTTTGCTTGGGGATCGTTATAGACTACAAACTCCTGATCCTTGATCTCCATCTTGTACAGTGCCGCAGGGGCGACCAGCTTCACATCTGCCGCCTCAATAGGTGAACCTGTGCTGTTATCATCAACACGGCCACGCACGATCGCGGCCTTGCCTACCTCTTCCACCTCAATCTCATAAACCGCATCATCCGTAATCATTCCGGTATCGAGGGTTTTGATATTTCGATAGTGGTCCGTACGCAGTGCCTCAAACATTACCGTAGGATTTGAGATGGATGCAATCACATCTTTAAATACTGTCTCACCCTTTTCATCCGTAAGTTGATACTTTGATCCATTCATCGTAACCAAAGAGGAGGGCAACGGCTCACTCGTCTCTTGATCTGTTACCTTAATGGTGATGTCTGCCTTGGCAGGAGTGAGTCGAGTGACTACGTAGACTAGATCATAGAATCCACCCGCAGTATCTGCATTGTTGGTGCTGTCTTTATCTAATAAAACACGCCCTTTATTCTCTAGTGGACGCATCAAAAATTGGTCTTCTGGCAATGCTTTACCTACAGTTGATAGCGCATCTCCCGATAAAGCTACAGCTTGACTAGCAATTGTTGTAGTCTCTTTATCCTCTGGTAGAATAATATGTGGCGGCTTGACAAACTGCACCCCTTTCGAGACCCGCTTCCACGTCATTTTGGTGCCGTCCCATGCTTTAGCATAGGCATCTAGTGTAACCCGATAATCCACATTCAGGTTACCACCATAGGCAGCCATTTCACTCATCAAGTTCCAGACACTGTTATTTCCCATCAATTCACCCTGATAAGGAACAATATCTGCGTAGTTGCCCAGTATATCCTCATGACGATCTTTGGGGTCTAAGGGTTCAAAGGTATTATTATCGTCAACAGTGATTAGGGTTCCACCAACCACTTCCCAGCTCCACTTATCCCCAATTACATCTAATAGCTTCTCATTGTTACTAAACAACGTAGGGTATCTAGACGCATAGTAAGACTGACCATACTCGCTATCACCCTCATAATTCTTTTTGATTTCAGCTTCCAAGGCCGCTTTGTCATCACTGCCTGTAAAGATATGGTCCTCTGCGCGGATTGCATCTACACCAATGGCAATTGATTTTTTTAGTACGCTACCGTCCCATCCTGCATCCTGGTATAGCGCAGCTCCTTTATCATGTTTTTTAGAACTAGGGAAGGAGAGTGCCTTGGCTGCATCTAATCTTCTTGCTAGAGACGCTGTCGCATTACTATCGTCAGCAAATTTCTCATCCGTTGAGATTGAGTCAACCGTCTCTGGCTTCGGATGCATAATAAAGTAGAGCTCTTTACTTCCTGCCGCATAACTCTTCTCTACAGGTAGGTACCCCTCTTTTGTTAAGTGGATATTTGCGCCTGCAGAGAGCCCCTGAAGCTCTACACCCGATACAGGGTCGCGTAGCAGATCTTCATCAACAGTATTGCCGCTGGCATCTGTTACCTTGACGTTGACATCCTGCAAAAGTGATGGCGAACCTTTCCCTTGAGGTAAGCCATAAACTTTGACAATAGGTGAGGTGTAGTCTACTTGACCGCTGATCTCCGCCTTGGAGCCATCCGCAGCACTTGTACCAACATATTTCCCAAAACGGTCAAAAATTGCGATCTCATAGTTTTTACTCTCTGACTGCGCAACATTGACCGTTTTGCTATATTTAGTATCAGTTTTTGTGTCAGTGAACTCAATGGTCAGGTCTGTGCGATCTTTTGTAAAATCACTATCGGTCAGGATTTGCGCATAAAACTCGGTTCCCATTGCAATCTGGGTATTGAGAACCGCTTCTGTTACCCCTGCAATTGATGCAGTCTGCGTAGTCGCATTGCCATCGCTATCAACTGTCTTGAAGTTGGCCACATTGGAGACTCGCACCCATGCACCATTGCCGATCAGGGCTGTAGTATCCTTATTATATTCTTTAAGCAGGTCCACACTATTCCAGCTCCCACCATCAAACAAAATCACTTCACGAATTAGCTTGCTGTTGGTCAGCGGGCGCATATGATCACGAAGATCTGCCACTGTCTCAATCGTACCCACACCCACCATATTCCAACCACCTATCAGATCGCTGCCGCCATCAAATGGTTGATCCAGTCCACTTAGATTGATTGTTATCTCTGCGCCGACCTCAATCCAAACACCTTGATTGGGGTCCAGTTGACTATTGGCATCTGAGGTCAGTTCCTTACTAGCACTCCATAAACTCCAACCATTTTCATCATAAATATAAGCCTTTGCTGTAGAATCACTTGCAAGCAGATCCTTCAACTGGTACTTTGTAGTGTCACTTTTCAATGCATTGGCAGAGACAAAGTTCCACCCTTTTTTCAGTTTGACATCACCATCTGCAGCAATCGCAGCGTCCATTGCTCCTAACGCAAGTGCAGAGGTAAGCGCTGCAGCAATTTTAGATTCGACTTTATTCATAACTTTATAATTCCTTATATTTTCTGTATACAGGCGCACAACTACAAGAGCAGAGAATCCACTTTGATCGTAACCGTTCACTCCCCCCAATCGACTAAAAAGCATTTGCCGCGGAATTACGCGGATAACACGGAAAAGTGGATTGCTAAAAGTTGTTTTCCGCGTATTTCAGCGTGATTCCGTGGCCAAATACGCTTTTAACTTTAAGGGGTATGAACAGATACCTTTGATCTGCTCAACTCTTGTGTGATACCGATTAGGTGCTGGATGTAACTTAAACTGCTGTTAACTACCTGGGCATGCCGCTGCAGTTAGAGCCGCATCTGCTGTAGAAAGTGCAAGCCCTAAACTCTCGATTTTAGCGCATTTCTGAGTATACTCTTTGGCAGTACTATCCCAGCTGCTTACTGTCATATATAGTTTTTTACCGCTATACGCAGAATCGGCAACAACGGCTGTCTCCACAGTACCCGACCCATCTGTATCAAGATAGGCAACAGCAGGGAAAGCAGGCACTTTGATATCATTTGGAATCGCACCAGTACCCAGTGGGTCATTAGACATTGCCTCATCCTGCAGCGAATCAACATATACCTCTACAATCTTACCTGTCGGCGCTCCTTGGACGTTGATTTTACCATGAGCCGACCCTGCGTCTTCTGCCGATGCCATTCCACTGTATGCAGCAGGAGCTTTTTCCACATACATCCAGTACCCAGCATTACTGCTATACGCTTTCAGATTTGAACCAAATTTCCCCGTCTGTTTCTTCCACCCATATGAGCTTGATGCTTCGTCCCACTCTTGCCCCCATACTATTGATATTTTTCTCCCCTCTTCCACAGCGTTTGTAAGAAATGTCGCGGGATCGTCTCCAACTTTACCTACAAAATTCCACCCTTGCTTCAGATTTAAGACTGATACACCATCACCCTTTTCTCCTGCCAAGGTAGTCGCTTTGTCAGCATCAGCTTTAACCCAATAAGCAGCTCCAGACTGTAATTGTTTCAAATTTGACCCAAATTTACCTGTCTGTTTTTTCCATCCATAACTACCTGCAGTTGCATCCCACTCTTGCCCCCACACAATTGATATACCATTATCCTCAACATAACTTTTCAATTCAGACTCCTCCACAAGAAGGTCTGAAGAGATTAAGTTCCAACCAGCTTTCAATGAAACTGCTTGCTGATCAGCAAAAACTGACAATGACGTCGCCTGTAGCATCGTCGCAATGAAACCACACAATACAATTTTACTCTTTGTCATCATTATTAACCTCAAATTACATATGTTATTAAGTTGCTGCCGGAGAAGGGGGGGGAATTTAACCACATCTTCTGCAGCAGCAACTTATACCTACAGCTCTATGATTTGCATGCTCCATCTGCGGTAACTGCTGTCTCATAAGTCGCTGCATCAGTACCCAAAGTAACCGTAGATGACTTACATACTTCACCCACAGTCACCTCAACTCTTACTTCAGTACCATTGTACAGCTCATCCACATCCACATTCAGCATTTCATCATCTGTGCTACCATTTTTAACAAAAATAGATTTCGGGCTGCCTGGCTGCGCAGGAGGAGTTCCAGCAGATCCCAGTGCGTAGACAGCATAGCTGACCACATTACCACCTTTAGCAGCCTCAGTGTAAGTATCACTACCACTTACACCCGTACCAGATGTTAATAATGTACCACCTAATGTATCACCACCTGATGTATCACCACCTGATGTATCACCACCTGACTCAGACAGTACGATACCTGTAACACCCTTCACAACAAAGGAGTTAACACTCTTAGCCTCTGATCCATCAGTCAACTCCATCACTACACCATTAATCTTGATGCTGACATCAAACTTATCTGATGAACTAATCGTAAAGTCTTTAGTCTCTGCTTCAATTTTATCAATAAACTGACCTAACTCAATAGAGAGCGCATGACTAGAAACGGTAAGAAGGTTAGCTGCCGCATTATCAACCTCGGCTGTTTTTTCTACACCACCAGCAGTATAGCTCACACCCACTGCCCCAGATGATGCCTCTGCACCCGATAATAGGCCCGATGTAGCATCACCTGTTAGCACGCCATTGACTCCGGCGGCTTTAATGGTACGTGTTCCATCTGTAATTGAAACATCTACACTAATTTCTTGGCTTCCTTTCACCAGCACCGGCAGAGTCAGAGTTACATCGCTACCAACCGAACCACTCCCCTTTATCTCCATCGCACCATCAGCGACATCGGCCAATGCTGCTGTATATGAGGCGCTACCGAGAGAAATTGTAGAAGACGTTTCAAGCTGCACACTTTTTACAGTCACTGCGGCTTTTGCAGAACTCACATCCGACTCAGTTTGACCTTCGGCCGCAGTCATCCTAGTTGTGATAGCAGTAAGTGCTGTGGTATCAGCAATATTCAACGCAGCCAGTATCTTCGCAGCCAAGGCTTTATCAGCTTCAGTCGCACTGCTTCCAGCCAATGCTACAATCTTCGCCAATACTTTTGATACTTCGGCACGTGCCGCCAAGATTTTATCAGCGGCCAAGGCAGCAACCAGCTCATCCTTACCATCAGCAGCCTCTGCAACCGCATCATCTCCCATTGTCAGCTGAGCATTTGCTGCTACATATCCATCACCGTATGTACCGTCAGCCATATCGTATGCCAACAATTTCAAGAAACGCGCGAACCCAGTTTTTTCCGTCTTTGAAGCAATTGCGAGCTGTGAAATAGTCTCCATTACCGTAAATGCATCGGTTGTACCTGCAATCTGCAGCGCAATCTGATCAACAAGACTTTTCGCCTTATTCAAGTTAGCCTCAGTCAATTCACCCGCACCCAAAGCCATCTCATAGACCAAGGTAGTCAATGCTGTAACGTCAGAGGCGTTAACGCTCTCTCCCTTGGTGGCCACACCTGAGTATATTGAAGTCAACACACCATCCTGTGCAGCACCTCCAACAGAAAGAGTCGCACCAGTTATGTCTGCGGAAATTTTATACAACCCACCAACTTTGGTTGCCGTCATGGTCGCGCCACTAACATTAGACTCGACAACTGTACCATTAAACGTAGGTCCATCTGTCGCTGTCACACTATACGTTCCATCAGCTCCTGAAAGGTTTGCGGAAGTTCCACTTCCGCCACCACAACCAACTACTGCTGCTCCAACCGCAACTGCAATCGCAGTCATTTTAAAAAAACTTTTCGTACTCATCATTGCCTTTTCGCTCACGTTATTTCTCCGATTTACTAATAATATTTTTCTACTACAGCTTACACCTCAGACGCATCAGCAACTCTATAACAATAGAGCTTTTACGACTAAGAATACTAGCACTACAACTCTCATCATGCACACCACTTTTTCTTACGCCTCCATAAGCGCACTTAATAAGCGCAAATGTTACAATTATGAAACATTTCTCTTAATTCTTGATTCTATCTCTTTACCAGCCTTATCCATGCCGCACCGCTCACTTCCTCAAGATGCTGATTTTGCACGACATCTCTCTTTCCTCCAGCCCAACCACTCTTTGAATTATACTGGTAATACTCTACGATTCCAAACCCCAATTCTTCAATTTTTTCCTCAACCCCTTTTAATCCACCTAGTTCTGGTATAGGGATAAGCCCCCACCCCTCCTCAATTTTTTCGACTGTTGTCAATGAACTCATGTTTTCCTGCGTTGGACGAACGATTCTGTCATTGGCCCCAACCTTTATCCATGCACCCTTCATCTGTTTGTTAGATGAGTCTATTACTGTAACTCCTTGTGCATCTCCTGTCATCTGATCTGAACAAGGCGCATACTGGGACCACTCATGCTTACCCGAGCTTACGCCTTGACCATAAACAATAATTCTACCTGCATTTTCTTTTGGGGTAACCATATTTTTCATGGTCTTAATGGCTATCTCCCGATCATTATCTCCATAATCTCCTATCAGAAGTGGCAATGCAACCATATTCCAGCCAGGTGAGAGGTGCGCCTCTGTCAAGGGCTCTGTTGGGATCAGTTTTTGCTGCGGGGTACGCATAGTCAATTTTTTTTGTAGCGTTCGACTCATGATTTCACTGTTGTATTCAAGCTCTATCTGTTCGTTGCTCTCGACCATACCATCCTTGTCGACCAGCCAGTTGGTGGTATTTAGCTGAACATGTATCGGCTTACCATTCAGTACCCCATCAATCTCGATCGATCTAGCAGCCTTCAAGGCACAAAGCTCAGCATCCCCCTGTTGCAACGGTATGGTTCGCCCTTCTCTACCTTGGTAGTTGTAGCTTGCTTTGTAGATCCACCGCCCCTCTTCCGGGGTCATCGATGCGGTTAGGTAGCTATCATCTACTTTTGCATTTGTCTGTGAAGTTTTCCCTAAAAAACCATCGGTCTTAATGGGGTCAAAAGCTATTTTGTAACGTATATGACCACGACTACTGGCTTCTGCTTGTGTATCATTTTCAGATTCGATCATGACTTTTACTGGTGGCACGAACTTCAACCCTAGTGTAGCCGTCCCCTTGCTCTGGCTTTTTATACCCGGATAGCTCATTTCATGAAGGTAGAGCCCATCGGACTGATAACTCCAGTATATTTTTGCTTGGTCTTGCTCCCCCCCAGCAATCTCTTGCACCCATTCAGCATTAGACTCAACTTGCTCTAGTACTGATTCTCCTGAAAGCTTATCCCTAGTTTTTTCTGTAACAGTGGCACTTTCAGGAGTCTCTATATAGGTTGATACAGCTTGAGGATTATGTGGAAAATATCGACCGACAACGATCTCTTCTGAACAGGCCTGCTGGTAGCTCATACCTAGTGTAGCCGCCACAAAAAAATATAGTTTTATTGATGCCGATAAAGGCCTTACACCGTTATGGTGGCACCATTTTTCTGTTTTTATCATTTTTTCACAGATTTTTCTTTTGTTCATTAGAAGTAGTAGCTATATCCAGCACTTACGAAACCATACCTCTCATCAAATCGGTGAGCTGTATAGGGTGTATAGGAAAATGGTATCTCCCCAAGAAATTGATTTGTCATGGCATAGCCCCTGATAAATAGCGCACCATGTTTACCCACTCTGCGAGTTATATCTGCAATAAACACGTTGTTTATTTTTTCTGCTGAAGCACCGAAATTACGCACAACCTCTTCATAATCGCTGCGGTCTACGTAGAGCAGTTTATAGCCTCCACGTACTCTCCAGCCTTGGTTATACCAGGTGAGACCGCCGCCAATCTGATAAAAGTCTCCATCGTGCGCTATACCAAGTCCTGAGTCAAGGCCATAGCTATTCTCCAGCAGGTCGATCCCTTGTATGCTGATTTTATCACTATCTGGATCGGCACTGAGTGCTATCTCTAGTTGATTGAACTGTTTTCCTTTTATTGCCTCGGCCATATTCAACTGAATCTCTTTTTCAAGCCCGATTGGATCTCTTATATTGATCGTGCATTGACCATCAGCACACTCTTTTACCGTAATTGTGGTGTCACTGCCAATTTCAGTTAGCCCCGTAGTGGACTGAAGCAGTGTATTGATAGTCTCCGCTACCATTGGGTGGTCTCGATTATCCAGTATTTTCTGCATATCAGAGGCACTGTTGATATCAACCACACTGGCGACTGCACCACTCGCCGTTAACTTGTCAAAGCTGGTGCTTATCTGACCTCCACCAACAAACAGTGTGAGTTCAGTAGATTGGGCCACCCCCCAAGTTCCAATCAAGTCTAGCTGCCACTGCCTGTCCTGCGGACTATGGATGTCGATATTATCTACTTTACGTCCAAACAGGGTTGTGGCTGATTTTTTACTGAGTAGTTCTGCCTGATTCCCCCATACTCCTACACGCAGAGCGAGTTCTGGAATAACTAATCCAACGCTCTCATTAAGCAGGTATTGAGTAGAAAGATGCCAGCTTTGGAGATTAAATGCCTCAGTACGATAATCAAGGGTCCTGTCCCACCAAGACCCTTCCAGCCAGAGCTGTTCTGTAATTGCAACCCCCCCCTGCAGGTGACCTCCACTGTAGTCTCCCACTGAAGTACCCGCAAAATCCTCATGACCTCCGCGCATATCAAACAGATCTAGGGTATCATTCATATTATCTATACTAATTTCAAGCTCCCCATGCCAAGGCTCTGTGGTATGGCGACTGCTCATTAGCGGGTCCAGCGGTGCAGCATGCAGTGGAGTTGCATTCAACAACAGATGCATTGCTGCTAGAGCAAGAAAATTCTTCACTTGGCGGAAAACCTTCAACAAAATATACTCACTGTATTGTCGCCTATTTTGTATCACATACTACCTATTGCTATCAGGTTAGCTGTAGCCATCGCAATTTTTGCTGCAATATCTGCAATATTGGTAAACAGTGTCAAGGGCTCCATACGATCAGCATCCAGTGGAACTACAATAGTATCGCCTGCCTGAACAGTACTCCCGCTAACTGTACGAAACCATACTCCTTGAGCGCCAGGTTCAACCTGCCCATTAGCATGCACAATATAGTAGTGCTCTTTATCTGCATTTTGTGTAAAACCACCACTAAGCTTTACATATTCTTCTGCACTCATATTCGGTTGGAACATGTGCGAACTTGGATAAAAGAGTTCACCAACTGTTGTTACAGAAACAGGATTCTGTGGTATTACCAGCTTATCACCACTTTTCACCTCTAGTCCATGGACGTCATTATCGCTAGAGTCTGTTTTTACTATCAAGGGTAAATTTATCGATAATCGCCCCAATGGCTCAACATCTCTCATTTTTTCAAGCAGTTGGGCTACATAATCGACAGAACTTCGCTTTGTCGGGTCTGAGTTCAATTTTTCGATGGTTAAAGATGCCATTTCTCTCTCTAGCCGACTAATCATTGCCTCATTTTCATTATGCTCTTTTTCGCGCAGAGCTTGGCGTGAAAAAAGCGCTCCTTCAGGGAAAGCGTACTCAGTTAGTCCTCCTGCACGCTTCAAAATCTGGGCAAGCGTCTCTCCTTGTGTAATTGGATACTCCCCAGGAAAGCGTACCTCGCCTTCAAGTGTAATCGTCTGTTTCTCATTCCACTGCGGTAGCCTACGCACATTAACATGGTCATGCGGCAACAGATCAAAATCATCTTTTAGTTCTTGTTCAATTCCTTGTAGACTAAACAGGCGATAACTGGTTGATCGATAGCGGTCTGAATTAATTTTTCGCCTTGTCAGCTCCGCCTCTAAAGTATATGCCGACTCCTCTAGCCCACCAGCAGCTTGAATGAGATCGGATACATTCATTGAACTTTCCAAAGGATAACGCCCTGGAAAACGAACTTTTCCTCCAACACTGATAACTTGTGCAGGCGTAGTATTATTGGCTTGTAACTCCAAGTCTTCAACTAGTTGCTCGATCAATTCTTGACGCTGAAGTGTAGCCACTTTTTTCATTTGAATTACATCTTCAGAAAGCTGCCCAGTGCTAAACCCTTCTGCTTCTGCTTCTGCTTCTGCTTCTGCTTCTGCTTCTGCTTCTGCTTTATTAGGCAGAATAATCACCCGATCTCTTGGTTGTAAAACAAAGTTCTTAGCTAAATCATCACTGCTATTCATCACATCTCTCAGTGAGAAACTGTGAATTGATATTTCTCCAGAGTTATTTTGCTCTCTTCTAACCAAGGCATACTCCAAGTCAGTATGTGGCAGCACGTCAAGAGCGGCCTCAATCAATCGACTTACTCTCATCCCTTTCTGGTAGGGATATTTACCCGCCTGCTTAATATTTCCCTCGATTGAAATGACCGGTTCAGGCTTCCCAAACCTGCCATACCTTTCTAGCTCTACAATCAGCGGATCTAGGACTTTACGCCGATCCTCCCCTAAGGAGAGCACAACTACCTCATCTCGTGCCATTAATTTTATATTCTGATTAGAGCCTCTATCCTCTAATACCTCATCATATCTAGACACTAGAATCTCTAGCGTTCTATCTTTACCGCTCTCTCTCTTTATTACCACATATCTCATATCTGCTTCTGATAGTAGTGTTCTTTCATCAGGAATTAGGTCTGTTAACCGCATTCCTTGATACCACTGGGAAACGCCCGGGCGCTGAACATGGCCAGAAAGCTTAACAACGGAGTCCATTCTTTCTAGAACAGAATATACACGCAGAGTATCACCTCTCTGTATTGTGTTATTCAAATTTTCCGTATTAGCTAAATCTAAATCTATCAGTATACGCTTACCTGAAGCATCGATTCTATCAAGCTGGGAGGTACTTAAGTCAGCCGTTGGAAGCAATCCACCTGTAATATGAATAAGCTGTCGAACCGTTTTCTCACCTTTTAATTCATACAGTCCAGGCCTACGAACCTCACCTCCAACTCCTACAATATCCCCAACAGGCGGTACAAAAAGAACATCCCCTGGTTGGATACGGGCATCTTTGCTAGTATCTCCCCGCAGCAATAAATCATACAGATCCAGCGTTGTAATCAACTCACCTCTACGTTTTAACTGAATATTCCTGAGCGAACCGATTTTATCAATTCCTCCGCTAGCAAATAGCGCATTGGTCATGGTTGAGAGAGCGCCAACTGTATATGAACCAGGATTTAACACATCGCCAAGAATAAATACACGGATAGAACGTAGAGCTCCCATTGTAATGCTGGCTCGAACACCAATCATCTGTTTAGAGATGCGCTGATTAAGATTATCTTTTAACTCTTTAAAATGCATTCCAGCTACTTGAATTGGACCAATTCCAGGAAAACTCAGCGCCCCATTTCGGTTTACCTGCAAATGATGTTCAATATTCTCTTTACCAAAAAGTAAGATTTGTATGACATCTCCAGGTCCTACTACATAATCAGAAGGTATCGGTATACCAGATACTGGAGCGAATGCTGCAATAGATTGGTCATGAAAGAGGTCATAGCCAAACTGTTTTAGCTCCTCCTCAATTTTCTTATCCGTTTTCTGCTCCTCTAGCCCCACCTCTTCTATTGAGTGTTCTACTGCTTTTTCAATCGCTGATGCCTTTTGAGGATGTCTTCTCTGCCTATTTGTTGTTTGCGACTCATTTACAGCAGGGTTTGAGCTGTCAAAAGCTGGATTTTGTTTTTGCTCTCCCACTTTTCCTCTTTCAAGATACTGCTGCATTAACAATTGTTGTTGAGCAGGCGACAATGATTTGTACATATTCATCTGCTGACTAGTCACTCCAGCAGCGTACCCTGCAAACGATACGACAACTAGTAACACAGAAAACAGTGAAGTAAACCAATATCTATCATCTTTAAACGACATAATATTCTCTCTTAAGATCTCTAATTTTTTGAATTAATTAACATCATCATCACTGGTGATGGCTTCTTCTTTCTGATTTTTCAGAAAGTTGAGAAAGAATGCGAGGAATATGGAAAACATCATACCCAACACGCCTCCCAACACTACAATCAGTTTACGTTTCGGTTTACTACGCTCTTGCGGCACTATCGCCGGGTCAATCACCCGAAAGGCAAATTCTTCCTGAATATTGGCCAGCATGATGGTATTACTCTGCTTCTCAATCAAGCGATAGAGGATCTGCTGCATATCAACCACACTGGTTGTTGCCAGTTGCTGTTTTAGGTAATGGATACTCTTCTCTGCCTGCTGCACCGCCTCCTGCTTAAGATGTTTATTGAGGCGCACAACCAACTGGTTAGCCCATTCTGCAGCAATCACCGGATCCTTCCACTCGATGGCAAGCCTAACCATGCCACTCTTTTTATCTGGAGAGGTAGATAGGGTGGCCGAAAATTTCTTATAAGCATCCCATACTGATGGAGCACTCTCTTTACTCTCTTCTGGTATCTGATTATTGGCCCCACTTTTCAGCTCAGCAACCATAGTCAGCATCATCTTCTTATAAGGAGCCAGCATTGACGACTCCTCTTCGTCATGCATCTCCAACCACTGCTTTTTCTCTTCATCCCACTGCTCGTCAAATAGAAGAGGCATCAACTGCTCTTCAGCAATAAAACTATTCAGGAACTTGCGAGACTGTAGTATTGCTATCGCCTCATCCGTTGAACCACCTCCACCACCAAGGTTGACACCAGCCAGACTTGCAAGCCCCCCAAACTGGGAGGCCAGCGCAGCCATTTTACCTCCACTCTCTTGCTTTACCGGAGCTAGAACAGCTTCAGCTTTATAGACCTCGGGGGCGACCAATGCATACCTCGCTGCCCCCAAGGTAAACAGGGTAGTGAGCCAAAAGATCATCCACTTTCGCGCCATTAGCACACGCCAGAG